>ERZ773060.763-NODE-763-length-9676-cov-513.691_pt1 | contig 9676 bp, 10 predicted proteins | sample MGYA00580628_ERZ773060 | MGnify/ENA primary metagenome ERZ773060 (study PRJEB29015, sample SAMEA2738019) | human oral metagenome | biome: human oral; feature: human-associated habitat; material: dental | place: China | collected 2045 ... | reverse complement strand
GGGCCCGCGACGGCCGGGCGCCCTCGGACGGCAGGTCAGTTGTGAACCGTGCGGGCGCTCTCCCCGGGCGACGGCCGGGCGTCCTCGGACGGCACCCGCGCGGCGCCCAGGTCGCGCATCCGGCGCGCCCAGCCCGGCCCGTGCCCGTCGTCCTCGTCGTCCTCGGGCACAGCGGCCGCCAGCGGGAGGAGCCCGGCGCGGTGCAGCAGGGGGTCGTCGGCGCGCAGGGAGCGGACCGGGCCGACGGGCCCGCCGCGGTGCTCGAAGCGCACCGTCACGATGCCGTGCCCCGAGCCCCACACCCAGCCGCGGCCCCATTCGTCGTGCTCGACGTCCATGCCGGGCGGGAAGCCGGCTTCCGGATGGCGCACCGTGACCGACGGGGCCGCCTCGTCGTGACGCACGAGCCGGCCGGCGGCCGGCTCCGCGTCGTCGACCTCGAAGAGCTCCTCCTGGGCGGCCTGCGTGAAGTTCGAGACGCCCACGCCGAGGAGCCGTACGCCGCCGCGGGGGTCGATCGCCCCGGCCAGGCCCTGGGCGACGGCGGCGATGCGCTCGGGATGGTCGGTGGCGCCGAGCAGGGTGCGTGAGCGGCTCACCGTGCTGAAGTCGGCCATGCGGGCCTTGACGGTGACGGTGCGGGCGAACAGGCCCGCCCTGGCGAGCCGGACGGCGACGAGCCTGGCGTCGGCGGCGATGACCTCGGCGATCGCGGCCGACTCGGTGATGTCCTGCTCGAAGGTGTCCTCGACCGAGATCGACTTGGCCTCCCCGCGCGGCGCCACCGGCCGGTCGTCCTGCGCGAAGGCGATGCCGTGGACGTACCCCCCCACGGCCCGGCCGAGTTCGCGGACGAGCTCGCGGGGGCTCGCCTCGCGCAGCTCGGCGACCGTGCGGATCCCGAGTCGGTTGAGCTTCTCAGTGGTGGCCGGGCCGATGCCGGGGATGGCCCGCACGCTCATCGGCGCGATGAAGTCGGGCTCCCGGCCGGGGGCGATGATGCGGCTCCCGTCGGGCTTGGCGGACTCGGAGGCGAGCTTGGCGATGAACTTGCTGGAGCCGACGCCGACCGAGGCGTGGAGGCCCTCTGTGCGCTCCGTGATCTCGCGGCGCAGACCCTCGACGAGCGCGGCGAGCGCCTCCGGCGAGGTGTCGCGCCCGCCGGCGGCCAGGTCGACGAAGGCCTCGTCGATGCTGAGGGGCTCGACGAGGGGGCTGAGCTCGCCGAGCAGGGCCATGACGATGCGGCTGGACTCGCGGTAGGCCTCGAAGCGGGTGGCCAGGTAGGCGGCGTGCGGGGCCAGGTGCCGGGCCTGGCCGGTGCCCATGGCCGAGTGGACGCCCAGTGCGCGGGCCTCGTAGCTGGCGGTCGCGACGACCCCGCGCCCTCCGACGCCCCCGACGACGACCGGCCTTCCGGCCAGCGAGGGCTTGTCGCGCTGCTCGACGGACGCGAAGAAGGCGTCGAGGTCGAGGTGCAGCACGGAGGCGGACGCGCGCATGACTCAGCCCTTCGCGCCGTCCAGCCCGTCGTCGCCTCCGGCCTGGGGGCGGATGCGCTCGTAGCGGACGACGTCGAACCGCTCGCCGACGATGCGCTCGGTCTCGCGCCAGCGGGCCGGGTCGATCGGCGGGAAGGTGACCGCGCCGGCGGCGTCGGCGTGCACGGCGGTGATGTCGAGCTCGTCGACCCGCCCCATGGCGGCCCGGTAGACCTCGCCGCCGCCGCAGATGAAGACCTTCTCGCGGTCGAGGCCGGCGGCGACGTCCAGGGCTTCGTCGAGGCTCGCCACGGCGATGCCGCGCGCCCCGGCCGGCGGGTCCTCCGGGAAGCGCACCGACGCCGGGTCTCGGCTGATGACGATGCTCGTGCGTCCGGCGAGCAGGCCCATGGTGCGGTGCGTGGCGTGTCCGAGGATGAGGGGGTGTCCGAACGTCGTCGCCTTGAAGCGGCGCCAGTCCTCGCGGAACCTGAAGGGCTGGTCGACGCCGTCGCCGATGACGCCGTTCGCGGCGACGAGGGCGATGGCAATGACCCGGGGAGCGGGCCCGGCGCCGCCCGAGGGCCCGCTCACACCGCCACCGGAGCCTTGATCGACGGGTACGGGTCGTAGCCGATGAGCTCGATGTCGCCCAGCTCGAAACCGTCGATGCTCGTCACCTCGGGATTGAGCCGCAGCCTCGGCAGGGGGCGCGGGGTGCGCGACAGCTGCTCGCGCACCTGCTCGACATGATTGCTGTAGACGTGCGCATCGCCCAGGGTGTGGACGAAGTCGCCGACGCGCAGCCCGCAGACCTGCGCCACCATGTGGGTGAGCAGGGCGTACGAGGCGATGTTGAAGGGCACCCCGAGGAACAGGTCGCACGAGCGCTGGTAGAGGCCGCAGCTCAACCGGGCGGGACCGTCGTCGGAGGCGGGGGCCACGTAGAACTGGAAGAGCAGATGGCACGGCGGCAACGCCATGCCCGGCACCTCGGCGACGTTCCAGGCCGAGACGACGAGGCGCCGCGAGTCGGGATTCATCCGGATCAGGTCGATCACCTGCGCCAGCTGGTCGATGGCGCCGCCGTCGTAGTCGGGCCAGCTGCGCCACTGGTGGCCGTAGATGGGGCCGAGGTCGCCGTTCTCGTCGGCCCACTCGTCCCAGATGTGGATGTCGTTCCCGTGCAGCCACGCGATGTTCGTGTCGCCGCGCAGGAACCACAGCAGCTCGCCGAAGACGCCGCGCGTGTACACCTTCTTCGTCGTGACGAGCGGGAAGCCGTCGTCGAGGTGGAAGCGCATCTGGTGACCGAAGATGCTGCGCGTGCCCGTGCCGGTGCGGTCGGAGCGGTCGACGCCGGTGGTCATGACGCGCTCGAGCAGGTCGAGGTACTGCTGCATGGGCCTCCTCGGTCTCGTGCGCCGACCAGGACCGGCGCGTCGGATTCGGTGGGCGGGAACCAGGCTATGCTCCGGCGCCGACAGGACCGCCGACCACACCCCGGAGCGGACGGTTCCCCGTCCGATCCGTTCGGCTCAGGGCTCCAGCGGGGTCACGCCGCTCGTCGGCCCGGCGGCGCGGGTGGGCCGGGCCGCGGGCTGGGACTCCGGGCGCTGCACGGCGGGGATCTGGGCGGTCCACTCGCTGGCGGGCAGCGTCGGGGCCGGGCCCTCCCGGTCGGCGCCCGGCACCGTGTCCGGCTCGACGTGCAGGCCCTCGGGGACCGGCAGGCCGAGCTCGCGGGCGACAATCGGCAGCATCGCCCGCACGGCGCGGCCGCGGTGGCTGATCGCGTCCTTCTCGCCGGCGGTCATCTCGGCGGCGGTGCGCAGCCGCCCCTCGGCGTCGGGCAGTTGCTCGTCGGGCACGAAGATCGGGTCGTAGCCGAAACCGCGCGAGCCCTTGGGACGGTTCGTGAGGTGGCCGGCCATCTCGCCACGGGTCGTGAACTCGCGGCCGTCGGGCATGACGAGCGCCATGACCGCGACGAACTGGGCCTGCCGGCGCCCCCGCGGGACGTCTTCGATCTGGCGCAGGACGAGCTCGAGGTTGGCGATGTCCTCCTGCTCGGGGCCGTTCCAGCGGGAGCTGCGCACGCCGGGCATGCCGCCCAGCGCGTCGACGCAGATGCCGGAGTCGTCGGCGAGCGCCGGCAGCCCCGAGTGGACCATACCCTCGCGCGCCTTGATGAGGGCGTTGCCCTCGAAGGTCCACTCGGACTCCTCGGGGTCGGGGTAGGGGTCGATGTCCTTGAGGCTCACGACCTCCAGGTCCATGCCGCAGTCGGCGATGATGCGGCGCAGCTCGGTGAGCTTCTTCGCATTGCCGGTGGCCAGGAGCACGCGCCGGGTCACAGGGCAGCCCTCCCCTCGGGGTCGGCGAGCGCCCTGGACTGGAGCCCGCTGAGCCGGGCGCAGCCGGCCTGTCCGAGGTCGAGCAGCGCGCCGAGCGTCTCCCGGCCGAAGGCGGCGCCCTCGCCGGTGCCCTGCACCTCGACGAAGTCCCCGTCGCCGGTGCACACGATGTTCATGTCGACGTCGGCGCGGGAGTCCTCGGCGTAGGCGAGGTCGGTCATCGGAACGCCGTCGACGACGCCGACGCTGATCGCCGCGACCGAGCCGGTCAGCGGCTCGCCGGCCAGCGCGCCACGGGCGCGCAGCCACTCGACGGCGTCGTGCAGGGCGACGTAGGCACCGGTGATGGAGGCGGTGCGAGTGCCGCCGTCGGCCTGGAGGACGTCGCAGTCGATGACGATCGTGTTCTCGCCGAGGGCCCGGTCGTCGAGGACGCCGCGCAGGCTGCGGCCGATGAGGCGGCTGATCTCGTGGGTGCGCCCGCCGACCCGGCCCCGCCGCGACTCGCGGTCGGAACGGGTGCTCGTGGAGCGCGGGAGCATCTCGTACTCGCTGGTCACCCAGCCGAGCCCGGAGCCCCGGCGCCAGCGCGGGACGCCTTCGGTGACCGACGCGGCGACGAGCACGCGGGTCCTGCCGCACTCGATGAGGCAGGAGCCCTCGGCATGGTCGAGCCAGCCACGGGTGATGGTCACGGGACGCAGTTCATCGAGCGCGCGGCCGTCGGCGCGCACCGTCGTCTTCACGGAGTCGGACACGAGTGCCAAGATACCCGCGCCGGGCGGCGCACCGCACCGTGTCGACCCCGGGAGGGTCGGGCAGAGCCCAGACGACCCCGGAGGGCGGGCTCAACGCCCGTCGATGCTGGCCGACTCCACCTGGCTCACGAAGCCCCCCATGAGGCGCCGACCCAGGCCCTGGAAGCGCTCGGCGTCGCCGGTGGTGAGGAAGCGGCGGGTCGGCTCGTGGTCGAGATCGTCGCGCAGCAGGTCCAGGCGGGTCAGCTCGGCGAAGACGGTGCGGGCGCACTCGTCGGAGCTGGAGACGAGAGTGACGCGTTCGCCCATGACGTAGCTGATGACGCCCGACAGGAGCGGGTAGTGCGTGCAGCCGAGGATGAGCGTGTCGACGTCGGCCTCCTGGAGCGGGGCGAGGTACTCGCGGGCGGTCGCGAGGATACGGGGGCCGGTCGTGACGCCCGCCTCGACGTACTCGACGAACTTCGGGCACACCTGCGTGAACAGCTGGACGGGCGAGGCGCCGAGGGCGTCGTCGTAGGCGAGCGAGCTCGCGGTGGCCTGCGTGCTGATGACGCCGATGCGGCCGTTGCGGGTGATCGCGGCGGCCTTGCGGGCGGCCGGCACGACCACCTCGACGACCGGCACGTCATAGCGCTCGCGGGCGTCGCGCAGGGCCGCCGCCGAGCCCGTGTTGCAGGCGATGACGAGGGCCTTCACGCCCCGATGGACGAGATCGTCGAGGGCCTCCAGGACGAAGCCGCGCACCTGGGCGATCGGGCGCGGGCCGTAGGGGGCGCGGGCCGTGTCGCCCAGGTAGAGGATGTCCTCGTGCGGCAGCAGGTCGACGACCGAGCGGGCCACCGTCAGGCCACCGAAGCCGGAGTCGAAGACGCCGATCGGCGCGTTCGCGTCGCCCGCCGCGGCGGGCGCGTCGTCGGTCACCGGTGAGTCCGTCGTGTCGAGTTCCGGGTTGAGCACGCCTCCGATCCTAGTCTCCGCCCCGGCCGCCCCGCGCCGCGGAGCCCGTGCGGGCCCCGGGCCGGCGACGGCGGGCCGCGCGCATCGCACCCCGGATCCGCGTCCCGTACCGGCGGGCCCGCATCGTCGGCCATGGCGGCGGGCCGGTCCCCGACCGGCCCGGGAGTCGGGTCCCCGCCGCCGACGGTCCATGGCACGGGCCCGGCCCCCTGCCCGGTGGGGGGTCAGTGGAGGCAGTCGAGGAGGGACTCCTGCACCCAGCCGAGCCATTCGTAGACCGAGAAGACGGCGGCCATCGGGTCGTCCTCGGGCAGCTCGGCGAGCCGGTCGGCGTCGTCGGCGGTGAGGATGCCCAGACGCACCGACAGGGCCAGGCGCACGGCGGTGAGGGTCTTGAGCCAGGCGTCGATGTGCTCGTCCGGCACGGCGCAGCGCATGTCGCCGCCCACCTGGTTGAGATCGGAGAGCATCGCCACGGCGGCGTCGAGCTTGGCGTCGCGCTGCTCGGCGAGACTGAAGCGGCGGAACTCGGACGAGGCCTGCGGATCGTTCTGGTAGGCGTCGGGGAAGAGCCGCCGCAGGGCCGGGTCGACGTCGGGGTTGCGGCGGAAGTCGTCGGTCGGCGGGTCGTTGAGCTCGCGCTCGAGCTCGGCGAAGAGGTCCTGCTCCCCCAACCCGTTCGTCGTCCTGGGGGGCATGTCGTCGCCGGTGAGCAGTTCCATGAACTGGTCGACGAGGCTCGTCATGACGCTGAGCTCGGCGGCCTCGAAGGTGCAGGTGAGCTGCCCGCGGCGGCGGCGGAAGGAGTGCACTACTCGCCCCTGCCGACGGTGGCCCACAGGCCGAAGCCGTGCATGGCGTTGACGTCGCGCTCCATCCGCTCGCGGCTCCCGGAGCTGACGACCGCCCTGCCCTCCATGTGCACCTGCATCATGAGGCGCTCGGCGCGGTCGCGCGAGTAGTGGAAGTAGGTGCAGAAGACATGGGTGACGTAGCTCATGAGGTTCACGGGGTCGTCCCAGACGATCGTCACCCAGCTGCGATTGCCCACGGCCTCCTCGGCAGGACGCTCGACGAGGGCGGTACCGCCGCTGGGCGCCTGAGGGGGAGCTTCCATCATGGTTCCATTCTGTCTCACGAGTCAACCGGGGCCGGCGCCCCGGCCGGGGGCACGGTCCGGCCCCGTAGCCACGGGGAACGGGCCGGCCCGGCACTGCTTTCCGACCATGGATCGACATCGGCGTCGGACGCCGGGCGCCGCGCCGTAGGGTGGCCCCATGCCCACAACGTCACTGCTCACCGACATGTACGAGCTCACGATGGTCAAGGCCGCCCTCCACGCGAGCCGGGCCAACCGCCACGTGCTCTTCGAGCTGTTCCCCCGCCGCCTGCCCCAGGGCCGCTCGTACGGCGTCGTGGCCGGGGTCGGGCGCGCCCTCGCGGCCCTCGCCGACTTCCGCTTCGGCGACGAGGAGATCGACTACCTGCTGCGGGAGGGCGTCGCCGACGACGCCCTCGCCGAGTACCTGGCCGGCTACCGCTTCCACGGCGACATCGTCGGCTACCCCGAGGGCGAGCTCTACTTCGGCGGCTCCCCCCTGCTGCAGGTCGAGGGCTCGTTCGCCGAGGTCGTGCTCCTCGAGACGCTGCTGCTGTCGATCTACAACCACGACTGCGCGATCGCCGCGGCCGCCTCCCGCATGACGATGGCCGCCCAGGGCCGCCCGATCGCCGAGTTCGGCGCCCGGCGCACTCACGAGGCCTCAGCCGTCGCGGCCGCCCGCGCCGCCTGGATCGCCGGCTTCAGCTCCACCTCCGACCTCGAGGCGGGCCGCACCTGGGGCATCCCCGTGTCGGGCACCGCGGCCCACGCGTTCACGATGCTCTTCGACTCCGAGGCCGAGGCCTTCGGCGCCCAGCTCGAGTGGCTCGGCGAGGACACGACGCTGCTCGTCGACACCTACGACATCGACGCCGCGATCGAGAAGGCCGTCGAGCTGACCGGTGGCGCCCTCGGCGGCGTGCGCATCGACTCGGGCGATCTGTTCACCGAGGTCACCCACGTGCGCGAGCTGCTCGACCGGCTCGGCGCGACGAGCACGCGGATCATCGTGACGAACGACCTCGACGAGTACCAGATCGCCGCCCTGCGCGGCGCCCCCGTCGACGGCTTCGGCGTCGGCACCTCCCTGGTCACCGGCTCGGGGCATCCCACGTGCGGCTTCGTCTACAAGCTCGTCGCCCGCGCCACCGCCGACTCCCCCGACGCGCCGCTCATCGACGTGGCGAAGAAGTCGGCGAACAAGAGGACGATCGGCGGCCGCAAGTTCGCGCTGCGCTCCATCGACGAGCGGGGGAAGGCCCAGGCCGAGGTGATCGGCGTCAACGCCGCCCCACGCGCCGACTCGGGCGACCGCACGCTGCTCGTCGACCTCGTGCGCAACGGCGAGGCCGTCGGCGCCGAGCCCCTGCAGGACGCCCGCGACCGGCACGAGGCCGCCCGCGCCGAGCTGCCGATCGACGCCCAGCGCATCTCGAACGCCGAGCCGGCCGTCCCGACGATCATCCTCGACGAGCAGGGCCGCGAGCTCGACAACGTCTACGCCGCGGGCCGGCCGGCGGAGAACGTCTGACGGCCCATCGGGCCCGGCCTCCGGCGGGGCGGGTGATAGCTTCGGCCCATGAGCAGTCTTCCCGGCGTTTCCGACACCTTCGACGCAGCGCGCTGGCGCGAGGCCCGGCCCGATGACGTCCCGCTGCGCGAGACCACCTACCACCGCCTCGTCTCGCGCGGCGAGGTCGACGGCGCCCCGGCCGGCCACGACCTTCCGGTGGTGCGCATCGCCTTCGACCGCCCGGAGCTGCGCAACGCCTTCGGCCCGCAGACCGTCGACGAGCTGTACCGGTGCATCGACGACGCCCGCTCCACGCCCGACGTCGCGGCCATCATCCTCACCGGCAACGGCCCCTCCTCCAGGGACGGCGGGCACGCCTTCTCCTCGGGCGGGAACCAGTTGCAGCGCGGCGCCGACGGCTACCAGTACCAGCCCGACGAGACCCCGCACGGCGCCGGCCACGAGGGGCTCGAGCAGGGCATGACGCCCCAGCGGGCCGCGCGCATCGACCGGGGCCGGCGCGCCCGCATGCACATCCTCGAGGTGCAGCGCCTCATGCGGTCCACCCCGAAACCCATCATCGCGGCGGTCGGCGGCTGGACGACCGGCGGCGGGCACTCGCTCATGGTCGTCTGCGACCTGGCCGTCGCCAGCGCCGAGCACGCGATCTTCAAGCAGGTGGACGCCGACGTCGGCTCCTTCGACGCCGGCTACGGCGCCGGCCTGCTGGCCCGACAGATCGGGGACAAGCGCGCCCGGCGGATCTTCTACCTCGCCGAGCCCTACACCCCGACCGAGGCCGAGGCCTGGGGCGTCGTCAACGCGGTGGTGCCGCACGCCGAGCTCGAGGAGACCGCGATCGGATGGGGCCTGACGGTCGCCACCAAGTCGCCGCAGTCGATCCGCATGCTCAAGTACGCGTTCAACATGATCGACGACGGCATCGCCGGCCAGCAGGCCTTCGCCGGCGAGGCGACCCGGCTCGCCTACATGACCGCCGAGGCCCAGGAGGGCCGCGACGCCTTCCTCCAGCACCGCGCGCCGGACTGGTCGCCGTACCCGTACTACTTCTGATGCCCCTCCCCTGATGCCCGGCTCCCCCGCAGCATCGCCCCGCGTCCTCGTCGCGGCGCGCACCGGAGCCTCGGCGCGGGCGCTCGCGCGGGCGCTGGAACCGCTCCTGGCCGGCGAGGACGGCCCGCTCCTGCTGCCCGCCGGCCCCGACGAGGACGCCGCCGCGCTGGCCGTCGACGCCGCCGCGCGGACCGTCCGCCGGCCGGACGGGGCGCGCCTGGTGATGCGCACCTCCGGCTCGACGAGCGGCAGCGGCCGGCTCGTCGGTCTGTCGGGCGCGCAGCTGCGCGCCTCGGCCGCCGCCACCGACGAGTCCCTGGGCGGGCCCGGCACCTGGGTGCTGGCGCTGCCGCCGCACCACATCGCCGGGCTCCAAGTGATCGTACGGTCGGTACTGGCGGGCCGCGAGCCGGGCGTCGTCGAGAATCGGG
>ERZ773060.762-NODE-762-length-9677-cov-7.10279_pt1 | contig 9677 bp, 11 predicted proteins | sample MGYA00580628_ERZ773060 | MGnify/ENA primary metagenome ERZ773060 (study PRJEB29015, sample SAMEA2738019) | human oral metagenome | biome: human oral; feature: human-associated habitat; material: dental | place: China | collected 2045 ... | reverse complement strand
CTGGGTGCTGGAGCAGGACATCATGCTCGACGAGGATCCCGCCCCCGGCGAGGGCCCCATCCACAACGCCCGCAGGTCCTTCGAGGCGCTGAAGTCCTTGGCGGGCTGAACGTCTCCACTCCTTTTCCGCACCGGTTGGGCCGGGTCGTTCCTTTGTGGCGGCCCGGCTCAACCAGTTTCACCATGTCCAGGCCGGGTGGCCCGATCCGCACCCTGTTGTCCGGCAACATATTTCTAGTTACAATAGAAATATGCTATGGCGGGTCAATCCTTCGTCGCCCACTCCGCTCTTCGAGCAGGTAGCGGCCTCCGTGCGGCGGGCCATCGCGGACGGAACCCTCCAGCCCAAGGAACGTCTGCCATCCGCGAAAGAGGTGGCGGCGGCCCTCGGCATCAACATGCACACCGTGCTGCGCGCCTATCAGCTACTGCGGGACGAGGGACTCATCGAATTGCGCAAGGGGCGTGGGGCAGTCGTGCTCGCGACGACGCCAGGATTCTCCCGACTCAGCGACCTGATCACCCAGACGCTGGCGGAGAGCAAGCGGCTCGGGATCCCGCTGGACGACCTCGTCCACATGTTCCGGGAAAGGACTGCATCACGATGACCACACACAACACCGGATCCGCCCTCCTCCCGCGACGCCCGCCGTCGCTTCGACGCCACGCGATCCTCATTCCCATGGTCGTCGCCGCCTGTTTCTCCGCCGGTTCAGCCCTGGCCGTCTGGATGATCCGTGACGACCTGCCCGCGCAGATCGCCGTGCATTGGGGAGCCAATGGCAGGGCGGATGGCTTCACCGATCTGACCGGGGTCATCGCGACGGGAACGACCTTGTCCCTGCTTCTACCCTCCTACCACTCGGCATTGTCCGCTGGGTCAGTCTTCCATTGAGCGCTCTGGATGGCGCGACATCGACCACGGCGTACCCCCTGGGCGATTTCGGCGGTTGGGGACGCCGCCTCTCCCTCGACGGCACGATGGATGGTTTCGTCACCGCTGAGGGCCCGGCTCTCCGCATCGCCCGGGTGGAGGGAAAACCCCTGGTGATCACCGTCAGGGATGCCGAGACCGCGGCAACGGTGCTGAACACCCTCATCCAGCGCAGAACGGTCACGTCCACACCTCGGGAGACGGGGATGTAACGGCCACCGAGGAGGTCGTCGACACCGCTGCGTCACACGCCCTGCCCTCAACCTCTCAGGACGCTACGAGAGCGTTCCGCCCCCGGGCATCGATTCTTCCCCTGAACCCTTCCAGAACATGCGGCTTCACGCCATGGTCTCGTCGCGCCCAACAGGCGGGCCTAAAAATCTGATATCATTTTGACATCATCAGGAAGGATTCGACATGACCACCAACGTTCCACTTCCCTCCGCCCCGGATGTCGACGTGCAGGAGCGCCGCGCCTGGACACTGTCCGGAGCACTCGCCCTGCTGGGAATCGTCGTGGCCGTCGGGCTGGCCGCCCTCGGAGTCGGGCTGGTCCGCGCCGATGCCCCGCGGCCCTTGGCTCTGGTCCTCATCGGATCAGGGATTCTGCTGGCAGTCCTCATCGCCTCCGGGCTGTGCATGCTCAGCCCCGGCGAGGCGAAGGTCCTGGAGTTCCTCGGCTCCTACGTGGGCACCATCCGCAAACCCGGCCTGTGGCTCACTGTTCCGTTCACCGTGAGGAAGAAGATCTCGGTGAAGGTCCACAACTTCGAGACCCACGAGTTGAAGGTCAACGACGCCGACGGCAACCCGATCAACATCGCCGCCATCGTCGTGTGGCAGGTGGCCGACACCGCCCAGGCCAAGTACGCCGTCGAGGACCACATCGACTTCGTGCGCGTCCAGTCCGAGGCAGCGCTGCGACACATCGCGATGAGCCACCCCTACGACAACCAAAACACCGCGATCACGCTGCGCGGCGACACCGAGGTGATCGCCAAGGAGATGGCCGACGAGGTGGCGGCGCGGATCGCACTGGCCGGACTGCGCGTCGTCGAGACCCGGATCTCGTCGCTGGCCTACGCCTCCGAGATCGCACAGGCGATGCTGCAGCGCCAGCAGGCCGCCGCCATCATCGCGGCCCGCGAGAAGATCGTCGAGGGCGCGGTCTCCATGGTCCAGGACGCCCTCACCCAGCTCGAGGCCGCCGACGTCGTGGTCCTCGACGACGAGCGCCGGGCCGCGATGGTCTCCAACCTCCTGGTGGTGCTGTGCGGCGACTCGCGGGCGACACCCATAGTCAACACGGGGTCGCTGTATCAGTGACCCCGAAATCCGCGGATCGGCCGGAGCGCAAACAGCTGCTGCTCCGGCTCGATCCTTCCGTGCACACGGCCCTGGCGCGCTGGGCCTCCGACGACCTGCGGTCGGTGAACGCACAGATCGAGTACCTGCTCCGAGACGCCCTGAAACGGGCTGGCCGCCTGCCAGGCGACGCCGCCCCCATGCGCCGCCCAGGCCGTCCTCCGAAATCGGAGTCCGACTGACGCGCCCCTCCCCACACCAGACCTGCTTCCTGGTCGCGCGGGAGTTCATCTGCATAGGATCGAAACAGTCAGAAGAAAGGGGAAGATGTGGAACGCAGGCGAATGGGCAGCAGCGGGGTTTCGGTCTCGGCACTGGCGCTGGGAACGATGACCTTCGGTGCGGAATCCCCAGCTGAGGAATCCTTGGCGATGCTGGACACCTACGTGGAGGCGGGCGGCAACGTCATCGACACCGCCGACGTCTACGCCGATGGCGTTTCCGAGGAGATCGTCGGCGAGTGGTTCCGCTCCCGACCGCAGGAGATCACCCGGGAGATGGTGCTGGCGACGAAGGGACGTTTCCCCACCTCGACGCTCGGCGGGTCACTCGGGGCGTCGCGGCGACACCTGCGCCGCGCCCTGACCGAGAGCCTGCGCCGTTTGCGGGTCGATCACATCGACCTCTATATCGTGCACTCCTGGGATCCCATCACCCCGGTCGAGGAAACCATGGACTTCCTGGACCAGGCGATTAGCGACGGCCTGATCGGCTACGGGGGCATCTCCAACTACCTGGGATGGCAGATCCAACGGGCCGTGCGGGCCTGCGACGTGCGGGGGTTGCGCCGCCCTGTCATGCTGCAGCCCTCGTACTCGCTGCTTCGCCGCGAGGCCGAGTGGGAGATGTTGCCCTCGGCTGCCGACGCGGAACTGGGTGTGATGGCGTGGTCACCGCTGGCGGGCGGCTGGCTGACGGGCAAGTACTCCCGGGACGACACCCCGGCGGGTGCCACCCGGCTGGGCGAGAACCCGCATCGCGGCATCGAGGCCTACGATCGGATCGCCCGCGACGAGCGCACGTGGGAGATCCTCGACGCCCTCCGGCAGATCGCCGACGACAACAACACCACCCCGGCGAATGTCGCGTTGGCCTGGGTGATCGCGCAACCCGGCATCACCACCGCGATCCTGGGCGCCCGGACCGTCGAGCAGCTGCGGGCGAATCTGGCCGCGGCATCACTCACCTTGACGCCGGAGCACCTGACCGATCTGACCGCCATCTCCATCCCGCGGACCGGCCCGTGGCCGTACGGCCCCGACGGCGTGGCCCAGCGGTCACGGGGAGTCGGCGAGGGATAACTCCCCGAAGTCGGTTGAGCTGGGCAACGGCCGCAGGACACCGAGCAGCACCAGGACCAGCAGAAGCTGCACGAGGCCCATGCCGCCCCACAGCGCATGGGGCCACAGGAACCTGTCCAGCACCAGACATTCGCCCGCGATCCACCCGAGCATCACCGTCCCGGCGAGCGTATGACCCAGAGAAAGCCATCGCTTCATCCGCAGATGGACGAGAGCGGCAGCCCACTGGAAACCACCGACGACCACCCCGAGAAGCAGCGCGGCTAGGACGTACCGGCCCGCGAACGCCGTGGAATCGAGCAGCGGGGCGAACCACTGCGGCACGACCAGCAGCTCGACAGCTCCCAGCAGCGTCGAGAGGATCTGGAAGACGGCGATCCCCAGCAAACATCCCCGAACGGCCTTCATGGCATCCCCGTAGTGTCGGTGGCCACCACATAGGTGGCGCGAAAATGCTCCAGATGAAGCCTCAGCAGACGCTGCGCCTCGGGTTCGCGACCGGGTTCTTCCGCCGCGGCCAGGATCGCCAGGATCGGGCCCCAGAAGGCCAGGGCGAGGGCCTCCGGGTCTGCGGGGCGGAACCGTTTCTTGCGGATGAGTTCGGCGAAAACAGCCGCCTGGAAGGCCAGCGGACGCTCCACTGTCAGCTCACGCAGCAACCGGGCAGCCTCCGGAGTACGGTACTGCTCGAGGGTCAGCACGCGACGCGCGGCGACGACGTCCGGGTCGTGCACCCAGACGTCCAGGAAACCGCCGGCAGCGGTTCCCAGCTGCTCAAGGGTGATGGTTTCGTAGACGGGCGCGGCATCCTCCGGATCGCCGAGCGGGACTCCGAAACGCCTCGCCACCGCGACCAGGCGTTCGTCGATGCGGGCGAGCAGCGCGTCGAGCACCGCCTGTTTGCTGGCGAAATGGTTGTAGACGGAACTCTCCTTGATGCCGACCGCAGCGGCGAGGTCTCGAACGGAGGTACCCGCAAAACCGTCAACGGCGAAACGCTGCTGCGCGACGTCCAGCAGGGCGGATCGGGTGTCACGACGCATGGAATCCTCCTGGCCTGTGGATGCGGCTTCGGCACGGGCCATCCCGTCGTCGCAGTCCGGTTCACCCAGCTCCGAGAGGACGTTCCCACGCAACCCTTGACTAACACTTGTTAGTTTACTTCACAAAGGGCGCGTCCTCCACAACCGCACGTCATCAGACGAAACCAGGCCGGGCGCCCCGAAGGAGCCACCCGACCCGGTTGCAGAAGAAACAGCAGAGCTGGATCAGCCAGCGTCGTCAGCGAGCACCGGAGAGTCGTGCCAGACCACCACCGACCACGGCTGCACCTGCGTCGCACCGTCGAGGACCATGCCCTCACCCTCGGGCCAGGAATTCTCGGCGGGCTCGGCCCAGACTCCGGTGTCGATCAGCCGGCGCCACACCCTGCCCTCAGCGGGGGTCGGCGCGTTGAACGTGACCTGGGCGTCGGCCATGTTGACCATCATGAGGAAGTTGTCGCCGGGAGAGTTGATGTAGACGCTGAGCGCCCGGTCCCCGTCCTGCGGATAGCCCTCCATTGACGGGGTGTGAAACAGGTAGGACACGTCACGATCGTCGGGCACCAAGTCGCCATACTGCTTCTGCTGCAACGATTCGTGCCGTTGCCGCAAATGCGCGAGGAACCTGGTGAACCGGAACAGTCCGTTGACGCCCGGTTCCGTCTCGAAGGTGCCGAGGTTGTCGTGGTACGACGCATCGGTCACGCCGGGTGCCACTGGCACCTGTTGCGGGGCGTTGGTGGGGATCATGGTGTAGTTGTTCCACATCGCCACCGAGTCGATCTCCCATGGGTTGTTGTTGCCGTTCTGAGTGCGACCGAACTCATCGCCCGCAACGAACATCGGCACCCCGCGCGACAGGTACAAAATGGTCAGGAAGTTGCGGATCCGCTGCCGCCGCAGCTCCTGCGACCCTCCACAATCCCATGACAGGTTGTCGTCCGACCCGCCGTCGGAAGGACCGAAAGGATAGGGCTGGTCGTTGTTCTTTTCCTGATAGCTGACCAGGTCGGCCATGTTGAAGCCGTCGTGGGCGTCGATGAAGTTGATGGTCTTCTGGGGTCCGCCGTTGTCGGCGAAATGCGCATGATCACCGTTGACGACATCCAGGAACTCGATGGCGTTGCCGTCACCCTTCGCGAAACGACGCACTGCGTCACGGTAACGACCGTTCCATTCGGCCCAGCCCTGCGGGAAATTGCCGACCTCGTAACCCCACAAGTCCCATGCCTCCGCGATGACCTCAATGTGCTGGTCCTCGGCGAACTCGGCGATGGCGGTCAGCAGCGGATGATCGGTGTAAAAGCGTTTCTGGTTATCCCAGTCCTCACGGTCGGCGTCGTTCGGTTTGCGACCGAGCACCGTCGCTAGGTCGAACCGGAAGCCGTCGGCCCCCATCTCGACGGTCCAGTGTTCGAGCGAGTCGAGCACCAGCTGTTGGGCCACGGGTGAGGAGTAGTTGAGCTGGTTGGAGGTACCCGTCGCGCCGTCAACCAACGCGTGTGACGCCGTCATCACGTAGTACTCGGCGGCGGCGAACCCTCCGAGGGAGGTGAATCCGACGGTGTTCGGGTCGCCACCCCAGTTGCCGCCCTCCGCAGTGTGGTTGTAAACGACATCCAGGTACACCTCCAGCCCGGCCTCATGGAAGGCGGCCATCATCTGCTGGAACTCGCGCGTCGGCCCGCCCAGCGACTTGTCGTAGGCGTATTTGCGGTTGGGAGCGAAGAACGACAGGGTCATATAACCCCACGAGTTCGTATGTCCTTCACGCGCGGACTCGGACTGGTTGGTCTCGTGGATGGGCAGCAGTTCCAAGGTGGTGATGCCGAGGGCTTTCAGATAGGGCGCCATCATGCCGACGCCCCGGTAGGTGCCCAGGTACTCCTCGGGGATGTTCATCACATCCTCGAAGCCCGGTTCGCTGCTGAGCAGCGTGCCGAGCTTGATGATGGAGGGGTGGCCGACGAGCTGCGAAACCGAGGCCTCGTAGATGGCGGCCTTCTCGCCGGGCAGCTTCGGTTTGGTGAAGGCCGGGCTGGTGGGTCGCAGGATCACACCCTTGGGGGCGATGTGGGCGGTGTCGGCCTCGCGGCGGGGCGCGCCCCGGTAGTCGTCCGGGCCGGTACCGAAGGCGCCGCCGTCGAGCCCGGTCTCCAGGATCGCGTCGGAGTAGACGGTGTGGGTGATCTCCCGAGCATAGGGGTCGAACATCACCTTGTTGGGGTTGAAACGGTTGCCGTGTTCGTCGATGTCAGAAACGAAACCAACAGAGCTACCTGGCTTCCAGGCGGGGTCCCAGGGCCAGTTCGAACCCCAGACACGGAACCCGTAGAGGTCGCACTCGGAGACGCCGCGCACCTGGGCCCGCCACACACCGTCGGGGCCCTCCGACATCACGAAAGATGCGACAGCATCGGCCCCCAGGGCCTGGGGGAAGAAGTCAAGCTGAACCCGGCTGGCATCGGGCGCGTAGACCGCGAAGGTGGCACCGTCCTCGGTGAGGTGCGCACCGAGCGGCCACTCGGCGTGCCCCCAGTTCTCAGGCTGCACAGGGGCCATACAGGAAACGTCCATGTGGGACATCATGGCACGAGCATCGACGGAATCACGTTGTCAAACCGGACCTCTCGCGGATCGAGCCAGCCTTTCTCACGTCCAGGGCTGTGGGCCATCTCACGGAGATTCCCTATTCTCAGACCGCCAGAAGTCAGTACAACGGTATAATTAACGATTCACTTGGAAAGGCCCACGATGAACCATCCGGACTCCCCCGATCCCACCCCCTCGGATCCCGACGTCGCCGCCATGCCATCATTCCAGCCTCCCGGAGCGCCACAGCAGCCATCCGCCGGAGCGCCATCGAGAGCCCATGAACAACAGTCCGACCATTCCGCACCCTACGGACAGACACCTCCCTTGTACGGGGGCCACACACCCTACGGGCAGGCACCGTCACCGTATGGCGCAATTCCCCCCATGAGCGCTCCGAAACGACCCGCAGCCGCAACCGCCGCGGCTGTCCTCGGCATCATCAGCGGCTCACTGGGAGTCTTCCTGGCCCTGGGAGGGTTGAGCAGTACTCTCACCGACAGATCAAGCTCGTCGGACCCCATTGCCGCTGCCACCTCGTGGTTCCTGTGCCTGACGATCATCGCCACCGTCACCGGTCTCCTCGTCTGCGGGATCCGCTTCCTGAGCGGCAAATGCTACAAGCTCTTGCTGTCCTCGGTTATCGCGCAGACGGTGATGACGGCACTCATTGCAGCGGTGCTGCTGATCGGAGCGCAGTTCTTCGCCAGCACACGTTCTTCTAGTGTCAGCAGCTCGACGGCGACCGGAATGGTGGTGATCGCCGTCTTCTACGGGCTGGTCGGCCTAGGATTGTCCATCAGCAATCTCATCCTGCTGCTCAGCCCCACGACCCGGCAGTGGACGAAACAGGTTTCCTGACCCCATACCCGACGCGGACCGCATCACCGCAAAATCCCTTGACCCCGAAGGTGCATAGAATCGGCCTGAAGGGCACGTGACCCATTGAACACGATACAGCGTCGTATCGGCCATGGTCCCGCGCAGAAAGGCCCACGAATGAACCAGCCCGGATCATCCCACGAAGCGACCTCGCCCCAAGGATATGAACCGCCCGGCAGCTTCCTTCAACACCCGAAAACGGCGAAAACCGCGTCCACGCTGGGCATCGTCAGTGGGGCGCTGGGCATCGTATCCACCCTCATTACCTTAGTTTTCGCCACAAACCTCCAGAGCGAACTCAACAAGATCCAGGGCAGAGCCAAGCAGGATCTATTCGCCCAGGCCACGACTCTTCTGAACCTGTCCTACGCCTTGATCGTGGCCACGATCGTCGTCGGGATACTTCTCCTGGTGAGCAGCATCCAGTTCCGTAGCGGCAAGGGCTATGCGCTCCTGCGCACCGGCGCCATCGCACAAGTCGTGATCGTGGTGGCGGAACTGCCCCTCACGCTGAGCTTTGCGGGATTGTTCAACACCCCACCCAATGCCGGATCGTTCCTACGCGTGGTGGTCGGGTTGGGCTTGGCGATCGCCATCCTCACGAATCTGTCCAGACCGGAGGCAAAGCAGTGGAAGGACTCCGTGTCCTGACCTCAGCGCTTTGCGCAGTGGTGGCCTCACGGATCACTTCTGGGACGGCCACCACGCCCGGCTCCGCACCCCGATTCCCCAGAACATAGCGGCAGCTCACCTAGCGACAGCACAACCCCAAACCGCTAGAGTTAGCGCGGATTCCTCGAGAAAGGCCTGCGTGCATGAGCGATCAGTATTCGCCCCAACAACCTGACTTCCCACCTCAACAAGGTGGATCCAACCCCTATGGCCAGCAGACCCCGCAGCCCTACGGCCAACAGGCCCCACAGCCCTACGAGCAACAGGCCCCACAGCCCTACGGCCAGCAAGCCCCGCAGCCCTACGGCCAACAGGCCCAGCAACCCTACGGACAGCAGGCCCCGCAACCCTATGGACAACAGCCCTACGGACAGCAGACCCTGCAGCCCTACGGCCAGGCCTCACTCAATCCTTACGGCGCACCGATGGGCGGCCCCAAGCGCCCGGGCGCCGTCACCGGAGCCTCCGTACTCGGAATCGTCAGCGGCAGCTTGGGAATAATCCTGGGCATCAGCGTCATGGTGACGCTCTCTGCCATCCAGGCCTTCACTAGAGTGTTCGGAAGCAACGTTGGGATGCTGCTGGTACTCGGCTACCTCCTGGCCTTCGGCACACTCGCTGCCGCTGTCGCTCTGCTCGTGGGAGGGATCATGTTCCTCAAGGGGAAGGGATACTTGGTTCTCCTCATCGGAGCCTGCGGGCAAGCTGGCCTCGCCTTGATCGGCCTCGTCTTCACCGCAATGAACCCCGCCGCCAACGGGCTGAGCTACCTGATCTACCTTGCTGGCCTGATTCTGGGGGGATTCACCATCTACCAGCTGCTCACACCAGTGGCAAAGCAGTGGAAGCAGTAGGCGAAACGAGATTCATCCTGACGTGTTGTGTGGC
>ERZ773060.759-NODE-759-length-9710-cov-5.24423_pt1 | contig 9710 bp, 8 predicted proteins | sample MGYA00580628_ERZ773060 | MGnify/ENA primary metagenome ERZ773060 (study PRJEB29015, sample SAMEA2738019) | human oral metagenome | biome: human oral; feature: human-associated habitat; material: dental | place: China | collected 2045 ... | reverse complement strand
AAAAAAATAACAATAACAGAATGGCGTGCTAGATAATTAGCATGATTTTGTAATTTACCTAGTTATTAGGTTAGCTAAAAAACCTATCCCACAACCTCATCGCGTAAACCACTGATGCTACCGCGCTTGATGCGCTGTTAAATGAAGAAAAATCTCGCTCTACTGCGATTTTGCCCCAACCGCCGACAGTCTGCATATTGGTCATCTGCTGCCCGTACTCGCGCCATGTCTCTTTCAAAAAGCGAGACATACGCCCGTGGCGCTGGCAGGTGGAGCGACTGGTATGATTGATGCCCCGAGCTTTAAAGTGATGGATGGCTAAACCAAAGCCAAAATCAAAGAAACTGGCAAAATGTGCACCTAAGGCAAGGAATATTGTGTAGTGCAAGATGGCGTGATTCATTTCTTGTTTAACGCAACAAATAAGACAGCCTGAAAGCATAAATACCGTTTCAGGCTACCTCATCATGTGAACCTTCATTTTGACAACGACTAACCTCTTTCTAAATCCCTTTTGTAAAGGACTTCCCATGAACGCTTCTCCTCAAACCACTAGCCCATCCAGCCCACCGCGCAGCGGCAACAATCTTGCGCTGTCGGTGGTGGGTGCGCTGTTTTTCATGCTGGGCTTCATCACCTGCCTAAACGACATCCTTATCCCGCATCTGAAAGCAATTTTCAACCTGAACTACACCCAAGCCATGCTGGTGCAGTTTTGCTTTTTCACCGCCTATGCCGTGATGTCCGTCCCCATGAGCAAACTGGTGGAAAAAATGGGCTACAAAGCGGGCATCATCGGCGGTTTTTTAATCGCCGCCTTGGGCTGCGTTTTGTTTTACCCTGCCGCCGCCAGCGCGTCTTATCCCATTTTCTTGGGCGCACTGTTTATTTTGGCTTCGGGGATTGTGCTGCTGCAAGTGGCGGGCAATCCGTATGTAACGCTGCTTGCGCCCAAAGGCAAAGAATCGGTGATGCTCACGCTGATTCAAGCGTTTAACTCGCTGGCGACCACCGTTGCGCCGCCTGTTGGCGCGGCGTTGATTTTTGTGGATGCCGCCGCCAGCCAAACCCAGCGCATTGCATCGGTGCAAATGCCGTATTTGGGGCTGGCAGGCTTTATGATTTTGCTTTCGGTGTTGATTGGCTTGATTAAGCTGCCCGATGCGCGCCAAATCGCCGCCGAACAAACCGAGGCCAGCCACGACGGCAAAAGCAGCGTGTGGCAATACAAACACATGGTGCTGGGCACAATCGGGATTTTCTGCTATGTGGGCGCGGAAGTGGCGATTGGTTCGCTGATGGTGAATGCGCTGGAACACACCGCAGGGTTAAGCCACGACAAAGCCGCAGGCTATCTGTCGATTTACTGGGGCGGCGCAATGGTGGGGCGTTTTATCGGCGCGGGCTTGATGAACAAAATCGCCCCCAACAAATATTTGGCGTTTAACGCATCTATGGCGGTGGGCTTGCTGATGCTGGCGATTGCGGCGGGCGGCGGCGCGGTAACCCAATGGTCGCTGCTACTGATTGGATTTTTCAATTCCATTATGTTCCCCACCATTTTCTCGCTCGGCACTAAGGGCTTGGGCAAGTTTACGGGCGCGGCTTCGGGCATCATTTCCACCGCCATTGTGGGCGGCGCGCTGGTTCCCGTGTTGCAAGGCTTCGTAATTGACCATGTGGGCTTGATGATTTCGTATGTTATCCCTGCCGTTTGCTATGTTTACATCGTCTTTTTCGCCACCCGCGGCTATAAGGCGGACGAAAAACCGGCGTGATTCATCCAACTGCGTTTCTTATTGCGAGAAGCGCAGTTTTGTGTTTTCAGGCTGCCTGTGTGTAGCCGATATTGAGGCAGCCTGAAACGCCGCCCAAGCAACTGCCCAAAAATTAAGCAATTTAATTTTCCCCTTATTTTTTAACCCCCTACCCAACTTATCCCCAAGCTATAAACACATTTAGCCAGCATGCAAGTGGGTTATTCACACGGAAGAACACCATGCCCAAAATCACCGCGTTTGGCGAAATCTTATGGGACAACCTGCCCACCGGCAAAGTGCTCGGCGGCGCGCCCGTCAATCTGCTCACCCACCTTGCCGCGCTGGGCGCGGATTGCAGCGTCATCAGCCGCTGCGGCAACGATGCCGACGGCGCAGCCCTGCGCGAAGCCATCCGGCGCAAACACGTTGCCATCGATTTCATCCAAACCGACCCCCAACTCGCCACCAGCCAAGTGCTGGTGCAACTGAACGACGAAGGCTGCGCCCACTACGACATCGTTTACCCCTGCGCGTGGGACAAAATCCAAGCCGGCGAAGCAGCCAAAACGCGTGTGGCGCAATCGGACGTGTTCATTTTCGGCAGCCTGTCCGTGCGCGATGCGGTATCACGCCAAGCCCTCGCCGAACTGCTGCCGCACGCATCCTTCAAAATTTTTGACGTGAACCTGCGCCCGCCGCACTACCAACTTGCCCACCTGAGCGACATGATGCGGCAAGCCGATTTCATCAAGCTCAACGACGACGAACTGCATGAAATCGCCACCGCGCTGGGCTCGCCCTACCGCAGCATAGAGCAAAACATCCGCTTCATCGCCGAGCATACGCACACGCGCCAAATCTGCGTTACGCTGGGCAAGCATGGCGCATTGTATTTTTGCGACGGCGAACTGTTCGCCCACTACGGCTACCGCGTAACCGTTGCCGACACCGTGGGCGCGGGTGACAGCTTTTTGGCGGGCTTCATCCACCAATATTTGCAGCGCAAACCGCCGCAGGAAATCCTAGCCTTCGCTTGCGCGCTCGGTTCGCTGGTGGCTTCGCGGCACGGCGCAACACCCGAGGTTTCGTTGGCCGAGATTGAAGCGATGATGAACCCGCGATAAACAAAAGGCAGCCTGAAAACGGGTGTTTCCCATTTTCAGGCTGCCTTTCTTTGCCAAGCCGATGGCTTTTACCAAGCGCATTGCAACGCCAAATCCCACGGCAAGCCGTATAAACTGTTCGGCTTGCTTTTTAATGCGCGGTAAACCTGCTGCTGTTTGTCGCTGCTGTCGTTTGACCAATATTCGTAGCCTTTAAAATAGGCAGCCTGAAAACCAAAAATCCCGTTTTCAGGCTGCCTTTCCTATTATTCAAGCCACTTGCGTTTGATGCTCATCGCCTTGGCGCGTGCGGATGGCACCGATGCGGTACACCGTTTCCCCCTGCTCGCGCAACAGCTGCTCCGCCCGCTCCGCATTTTCGGGCGACACAATCAACACCATGCCGATGCCGCAGTTAAACGTGCGGTACATTTCATTGGCGGCAACGTTGCCCGCCTGTTGCAGCCATTGGAACAGCTTGGGCAGTTGCCATGCTTGCGCGTCGATTTGCGCCACGCAGTTTTCAGGCAGCACGCGCGGCACGTTTTCGGTGATGCCGCCGCCCGTGATGTGCGCCATGCCTTTAACCGGCAATTGTTCCAGCAGTGCCAGCACAGGCTTCACATACAGCCGCGTGGGCGCGATGACGGCTTGGCGCAGCGTGGTGTCGCCGTCAAAGGGCGCGTCCAAATCGGGGCGGTCGCGCTCGATGATTTTGCGGATGAGCGAATAGCCGTTGGAATGCGCGCCGTTGCTCGCCAAGCCGAGCACGATGTCGCCCGCGGCGATGCTGCGCCCGTTAATCACGCGCTCTTTTTCCACCACGCCCACGGCAAAGCCCGCCAAATCGTATTCGCCCTCGGGATACATGCCGGGCATTTCCGCCGTTTCGCCGCCGATGAGGGCGCAGCCTGATTGCTCGCAGCCGGCCGCAATGCCTTTGATGACATCGGTGGCGCGGGCAACGTCTAACTTGCCGCAGGCGAAATAGTCTAGGAAAAACAAGGGTTCTGCGCCTTGCACTAAGATGTCGTTCACGCTCATGGCAACCAAATCAATGCCCACGGTGTCGTGTTTGTCCCATTCAAACGCGAGTTTGAGTTTGGTGCCCACGCCGTCTGTGCCGCTCACCAGCACGGGGTTGCGGTATTTTTTGCCGATTTCCACCAACGCGCCAAAGCCGCCTAAATCGCCCAACACTTCGGGGCGCATGGTACGTTTGGCAAAGGGTTTGATGTTTTCTACAAGTTGGTCGCCTGCGTCAATATCTACGCCTGCATCGCGGTAGCTTAGGGAGGTTTGGGTCATGGTGGGGCTTTCGTGAGAAGGGTTGGGAAAAGGGTTTCAGGCTGCCTGAAACGGCTGCCGAAGCAGAATTTTACGCAAGTTTACAGGGGTTGTATATGCGGGGGGCGGATGAGGCAGCCTGAAAATAGCGTAATTCAAAATAGGAAGTAAGGTGTTATGGAATGGCTATGGTTTATCGCAAAAAATAGTGCATTGGGTGGGGCTTCGCGGATTGCCACGATGTCGGCGAGCCGCCGACGCTCCATTGCGATGATGGTGAATTTTGCTGTTTCAGATTGCCTTTGGTGGGTACAAGCAAGCGGGATTGAGTGAAGTCCGCGCATCGCCAAAGGCAGCCTGAAAATGCGTTTACCCCTCCGCTGTAAACAAACTCCGTTCCATCAACCAACCCTCTCATTCCTCTTTCAAAAACGCCGCCAATGCGCTGTTGCGGTGTTCGTTGTGGGCGCAGGCAGCCTGAAAACCGGCTTCGTCGCCCCAATACACAAATTGCTGTTTGGCGCGGGTGATGGCGGTGTAGAGCAAGGCGCGGCTGTATGGGGCTTGCGCGGGGGCGGCAAACCACACTTGCTCGTATTCCGAGCCTTGGCTTTTGTGGGTGGTGATGGCGTAGGCGGTTTCGTGTTCGGGCAGGCGGCTGAGCGGGATGCTGCGGTAGCCGCTGCCGTTTGCGCTTTCGCTGGGGAAGCAGGCGCGTAGGTCGGATTGGTTTTCAGACTGCATGATGATGCCGATGTCGCCGTTGTAGAGCTGTTGGCTGGGGGCGTTACGGGTAATCATGATGATTTGCCCTGCGTACCACGGCGATTGTGGGCGGGTGTGCCCGTGCTGTTGCAAGAGCGTGCGGTAAAGGTGGTTGATGTGGTCGGCATCGTGGCGCAGCGCGGTGAGCACAATCAGGCGGCTTTGTTCGGCGAAGGCGGCGGCGAGATTGCCTGCGCGGATGGCTTGCCAATAGGCGGTGTGGTGTTGATAAAGCTGAGCAACGAGCGCGGCGAGGTTGCGCGGCTGGGCGGAAAGTTTGTTGGGATGCTCGGCGATGGCGTGCCACGCGCTTGCGCTGCCTTGTTGCACGGCGCGGGCAAGGTTGCCGATGCCGCTTTGCGCGTGGAAGCGGTGGCTGATGGTGAGGCGTGCGTGTTGTTCGGCGAGGGTTGGGAAGTGTTCAACATCGGGCAGCAGTTGGCGCAGCGCGGCGGTGGTTTCAGGCTGCATCTGATGGTTGTGGCTCAGCGCATCCAGCACCGCGCCTGCGCCAACGGATGGCAGTTGGTCGGCATCGCCCAGCAGAATCACGCGGCAATGGCTAGGCAGCGCGGCAAGCAGTTGGTACAGCAGGTGGTTGTCCATCATCGAGGCTTCGTCGATGAGCACGCAATCGAGCGGCAGCGGGTTGTGCGCATGGTATTCAGGCTGCATTTGCGGCGGTTTTAAGCCGAGCAAGCGGTGCACGGTTTGCCCTGTTAGGCTGGCGAGATAATGCTGCGCGGTGGGGGCTAGATTGGGGATGGCGGCGCTGGCGCGGTGCAAGGATTCGGTTAGGCGGGCGGCGGCCTTGCCCGTGGGCGCAACCAGCGCGGTGCGTGGCGCGGGCTGGCGGTGCAACAGCGCAAGTAGCTTGGCAACGGTGGTGGTTTTGCCTGTACCCGGCCCGCCGCTAATCAGCACAAAATTTTTCAGCAGGGCAAGCGCGGCGGCGGCGCGTTGGTCGCGGCTCATGTCGTCGGCAAACCAGTTGGCAAGCAGCCGTGCAAGGGGTTTTTCAGGCTGCATCGGCGCATGGGCGGATAGGCGCTGGATTTCGGCGGCAAGCTGTTTTTCCAGATGCCAATATTTGGCGATAAACAGCCGTCTGCCGTGCAACACGATGGGGCTGCTGGCATCGCTGCCCACCAGCGGCGCGGCTTGGGCGAGCGCGTCGGCTTCCGCTTGGCTGATGTAGATAAACGTGTTGCCATGCGACAGCGCGGCAAACAGGCGCTCCACAAACGGCGCAACGGTTTCGGCGGCGGCAGGCGCGATATGCGCGAACAGGCGGTTCACGGATTGGGCGGCGGGGATGGAATCGGTGTCGGGGGTGTCGGTGATGTTCATAATTTTAGATAAGATAGGCAGCCTGAAAACGAAAGGGCGAAGTGCCGTTTTCAGGCTGCCTGATGCGCGGTGCTTGCCCTGCCAAGGCAGCCTGAAACGAAATTCAGCGTAGCGAAAACAAAAAACACCGCCATTTTAGCGGTGTTTTCGGAAAGGCTTATTTTTTCAACGAATCGCGGATTTCGCGCAGCAGCAACACTTCTTCGCTCGGCTCGGCGGGCGCTTCTTCAACCGCCTCGGGCGCTTTTTTCAGCGTGTTGATGGCTTTCACCACCACAAAAATCGCCGTTGCCACAATCAAAAAGCTGATGATGGTGTTGATAAACGAACCCACATTCATGGTCACCGCGCCATCGGCTTTGGCGGCGGCAAGCGTGGCGTATTCCATGCCTGCGGTTTTGCCGTGTTTGAGCGTGAGGAACAGGTTGGAAAAATCGATGCCGCCCAACACAATCCCAATCGGCGGCATAATCACGTCGTCCACCAGCGATTTCACAATCCCGGAAAACGCGGTGCCGACCACCATACCGACTGCCAAGTCGATAACGTTGCCGCGCATGATAAAGTCTTTGAATTCTTGTTTAATTGACATTTGAGATTTCCTCTCAGCAAGGTTGTAAAGCGCGGCATGATACTGATTTTTTTGAACATGGGAATTTTTAAAATACTATTGCCGCAAATTCTATTATTGCATTTGGCTATTTAAAGGCAGCCTGAAACGGATTTCCCGTTTCAGGCTGCCTTTAAAAGCGGCTGATTACTTAGCCAGTTTGCTGATGGCAAATCCCAGCGCAAAGCCCACTACCGCAGGCAGTAACCAGCCCAAGCCCGAGCCGTACAGCGGCAGATTCGCGCTGAAAAAATTATCCAAATTGCTCACAAAGCCCGATTTCATCTCCATAAAGCTTTCAAACGTTTTCCAGCCGTCAAACAGCGCCATCACGCCTGTTGCCAGCATGGTGGTGATGTAAACCACGCGCTTGCCGCCAAAGAACGGATGCAAAAACGCCAGAATAATAATCGCCATCGTGAGCGGATAAAGCAGCATCAACGCAGGAATGGATAATTTGATGATCTCTTTTAGCCCGAAGTTGGCAAAGCCAAACGACACCAGCGTAAAAATTACCACCCATTTGTGATACGAAAGCTGCGGCATCAAGCGGTTGAAATATTCGCCGCAAGCGGTAATCAAGCCCACGGATGTAGACAAACACGCCAGCAACACAATCACCGCCAGCAAAACCTTGCCGCCCAAGCCAAAGTAAAAATCTGCGCTTTTAGACAACACGCTCGCGCCGTTTTCTTGCATGCCCAAGCCAGCCACGCTGGTTGCGCCCATATAAGCGATAAAGATATACACCAGCGCCAAGCAGCCCGCAGCCACCAAGCCTGCGCGCGTTGCCAAGCTCAAAACTTGCTTGGTTTCGCTGATGCCCATGCTGCGAATCGCATCAATCACAATAATGGCGAACACCAAAGAAGCCAACGCATCCATGGTGCCGTAGCCTTCAATAATGCCTTTGGTGAACGCGCCTGCTTGATAGGCTTCGGCAGGCGTTTGCAACGCGCCCATTGGTTTTGCCGCCGCAGTAAACACCAGTATTGCAATCGCCAACAGCAAAGCAGGGGTTAAGATTTTGCCAATCCTGTCAACCAATTTGCCCGGTGAAATTGCCAACCAATACGACACACCAAAAAAGGCAGCGGCAAAAATCGCCAAGCTAATTTGTTTCGCGCTTTCCGATATTTCGCCCAAAAAAGGCACCACGCCAATTTCAAACGACACCGTTGCCGTGCGCGGCGCGGCAAACAGCGGACCAATCGCCAAATACAGCAACACCGCAAACGCCACGCCATACCACGGCGCAACGCGCGAAGCCAAATCCTGCACATCGCGCGAGCCAGAATAGCCAATCGCAATCACGCCCAGCAGGGGCAAGCCCACGCCCGTAATCAAAAAACCGCTCAACGCAGGAAACAGCGCGCTGCCCGATTGTTGCCCCATCAGGGCAGGGAAAATCAAATTGCCCGCACCAAAAAACAGCGCGAACAGCATCAAACCAGTGGCAACAAATGCCGATTTTTGTGTATTACTCATTTTTATTCATTCTAAAAACAGGGTTATCAAAACAAGAAAGAAGAAAGGCCGCATCACACAGCCTTAACGCAATATAACAGGGTTTTAACAAAAGACAAACATTTTCGTTTGACGAAAACAGGTTTTCACCCTTTTCAGGCTGCCTCAGCGGCATGAAAACAACAAAGGCAGCCCGCATGCAAAGCGGCGCGCCAACGCTTAAACCGTTTTCAGGCTGCCGCAGCGCCTGTGCTTTGCACATCCCGCAACCCCGCATAACGCGCCCCGCCCTACCACGACCACGCTGCGGCAGCCTGAAAACAAACCAAGCGAATTTCAGCAAAGCCCAAACCCAAACAACCGCCCCGCCCAAAAACAACAAACGCAGCCTGAAACTTGCCCGCACACCGCCCAAATCACTATAATCCACCCCCTAAAAATCCCCTGCCCCCATCCCATGCACCACACCCGATTCCTCCCCGACGAAGCCGCCACCCTAGCCTTTGGCGAGCGCACCGCCAGCCTGTTTCGCCCCCCCGTTGTCATCCACCTGCAAGGCAACCTCGGCGCAGGCAAAACCACTTTCACGCGCGGCTTACTGCGCGGCTTGGGGCACACAGGCGCAGTCAAAAGCCCCACCTACGCCATCGTAGAAAGCTACGCCCTGCCGCAAACCACCGTCCATCATTTTGACCTATACCGCTTCACCAGCCCCGAAGAATGGCTGGACGCAGGGCTGGACGACCTGATTCCCAACAGCATCGTGCTGATTGAATGGGCAGAGCAAGGCGGCGAATACACCCCCGCCCCCGACTACATCATTCAGCTAGCCCCCCACAACAACGGGCGACAATGCACCCTCCAGGCCTGCACCCCCACCGCCCAAAAGGAACTTGACCAATGGCAAAAATAAGCCGCCGCGCCCTGCTCGCACTTCTCGCTAACACCTACATCGTCCGCAACGCATGGGCCGCCACCGCCAACAGCTTCCTATCAGGCAAAATCACCCCCAGCGGCAAAAACACCCACATCACCCTAGAAAGCGCGCAACGGCTCAAATACACCTACTTCATGCTAGACAAGCCCAACCGCTTGGTGATTGACATGATAGACATCGCCAACAACAACGCCCTTGCCGCCCTGCCCAAATCCATCAAAGCTAACGACCCCTACATCAGCAGCGCACGCATCGGGCAAAAAAACGCCACCACCACGCGCATCGTCTTTGACCTCAAACAAACCACCACCCCACGCTTCACCGCCCACGCCCCATCAGGCAGCCTGAAACACCGTTTGCAAATTGACTTGGGCAACGAAGTCCCCGCCCGCCCCGCCGGTTCACACAGGAAACACCATGATTACCTACAT
>ERZ773060.758-NODE-758-length-9754-cov-3.16868_pt1 | contig 9754 bp, 11 predicted proteins | sample MGYA00580628_ERZ773060 | MGnify/ENA primary metagenome ERZ773060 (study PRJEB29015, sample SAMEA2738019) | human oral metagenome | biome: human oral; feature: human-associated habitat; material: dental | place: China | collected 2045 ... | reverse complement strand
CGATGACGCCGCCGTCGAGGACCACCTGCCCGGACCCCGGTGAGAGGACCCGGCTCATGGCGCGCAGCAGTGTGGACTTCCCGCAGGCATTGGGGCCCACGATCATTGTCACCGCGCCCGGGGTGATGGCCGTGCTCAGGTCCTCGATGACCGGATGGCTGGGGTGGTAGGCCAGGCGGATGCCCCGGACGCCCAGGCCCGCAGTGGGGACCTGGGCGTCTGAAGGAGCCTGCGATGAGACCGGAGCGGGCACGGACTACTTCTTCTTCGGCAGCGTGTCCGCCACCGTGGTCATGACGAGCCGTGCCGCGGTGGGGCCGGCGTTGAGGAAGAAGGCGTCGTCGTCAACGCGCACGGCGTGCTTGTCGTTGACGGCCTTGAGCCCCGCCCACAGGGGCATGGCGGTCAGCTCGGTGTTGTTCTTGTCCTTGTCCTTCTCGTCCTTCGGGGTCTTCTGCGCCCCGTAGAGGATCCAGTCGGCCTCGGCCTCAGCCAGCGTCTCGGAGCTGATGTCCTTGTTGCCGTTGTCGGTGAAGGTCTGGGTGCTGGGGCGTGCGACGCCCATATCGGACAGGACCGAGCCGGCCAGCGAGACCGCCCCGAAGAGACGAAGCTTGTCGCTGGTCTTACGCAGCAGGGAGACGGTGGGGTTGCCGTCGATGGCCTCGCCGGCCTTGGCGGCGTCGACCTGGTAGGTCTCCATCCACTTCTTGGCGGTCTCCGGCTTGCCCAGGGCGTCGGCCACGAGGAGGAAGTCCTGCTTCCACGCCTCGCTCTTGCCCTGGGTGACGACGGTGGGCGCCACCTCGGACAGGGACTTGTAGAGGGTGTCGATATCGTCCTTGCCCGCCTGGTTGACGAGGATGAGGTCCGGGGACAGGTTGCCGATGTCCTCGACGCTGGGGGACTTGCGAGAGCCGACATCCTTGATCGCGCCCAGCTTGTCGGCCTGCTTGGGGAAGGCCTTCTTGAGGTACTCCGGGACCGTTGCGGCGCCGTCGCCCTTGGTCGAGCCGATCGGCACGATGCCCAGGGTCAGGGCGACGTCGAGCTGACCGGTGGACAGGATGACGACCTTGGTGGGGGCCTTCTTGATCTCGGTGGTGCCCTTGAAGTGGACGACCTTGCGGGGGAAGACGTCGTCGGCCTTGCCCGAGCCCTTGCCCGCGGGCATGCCGGTGGGCACCGATGAGGTGGGCTTGGCCTTGGCAGTCGAGGAGGCGCTGGAGTCCGTCTTCTTACCGGAGCAAGCGGCGAGGACGGGGATGGCGGTGGCCAACCCTGCGAAGACGAGAGCGCTGCGGCGGCTGTAGTGGGATGTCATGACCTTAGGCTAACCTAAGTCATAGCGTTTTTATCAAGAATCATCCTGAAGAAAGGTGGGGACGTGGCGGAGGTCGCTCGTCAGTCGCAGCCGGGAGCTCTGGCGTGATCGCCCGGTGGTGGGAGCGCCGCCGTGGCTCTGGTGAGGAGTCTGCCGGGACGTCCGCCCCTACGTCAGTGGGGGTCCCGGTGGGTGGGACCGTCCTTGTTCTCGGGGTGCTGTCGGTGCTCCTGTGCCTGGTGAGCCTGGCCGTTGGGTCGCACAGTCTGACGCTGGAGGAAGTGGCCGGTGCCTTCGTGCCGGGGAGGACAACAGTCGCCTCGGTCATTGTCTGGCAGCTGCGGATGCCGCGGACCGTCCTGGCGGTCATGGTGGGAGCCTCGCTGGCCGTGGCGGGGGTCGTCATGCAGGGGCTGACCCGCAATCCCCTGGCCGAGCCGGGCATTCTCGGCATCAATGCCGGAGCGTCGCTGTCGGTGGTCCTGTCGATGTCTCTGTTGGGGCTGACAGATGTGAGTGACTTCCTCTGGTTCGCCTTCGCGGGGGCCGCCCTGGCCGCCTTCCTCGTCCATCTCATGTCGGTGCGCAGTGCCGACGCCGGCCCCGCCAGACTCGTGCTGGCCGGGGTGGCCCTGGGGGCGAGTCTGCGGTCGATCACCGGGACCATCACGATGTATGACTCCGTCACCTTCGACTCCTATCGTTTCTGGGTTCTGGGATCGTTGGCGGACCGGGATGCGGTGCTGCTGGTGTGGGTGGCGCCCTTCCTCGTCGTCGGGCTGGTGCTGGCTCTGGCCTCGGGGCTCACGCTCAACGCCTTGGTGTTGGGGGAGGAGCAGGCCAAGGCGCTGGGTGTCAGCCCGAGGCGCGCTCGGGCGCTGGCACTGATCTCGATCACTCTGCTGTGTGGGGCGTCGACGGCGGCGGTCGGGCCGATCTCCTTCGTTGGGCTGGTGGTCCCGCAGGTGCTGCGGCTGGCCCTGGGGGCTGACCAGCGCAGGCTGCTGGCGGTCTCCCTCGTCGCCGGACCGGTCCTGCTGCTGGCCGCCGACGTCGTCATCCTGGACTCCGGCGAGATGGAGGCGGGGGTCGTGACCGCATTCATCGGAGGTCCGGTGCTGCTGCTCATGGTCATCCAGCGGATGGGGGTGAAAGGGCGGTGAAGCGGGTTCGGGACGTGGCCGGTAGCTCGGAGTCGGAGACCGAAGGGCCCCGCCTCGGGGCCCCGGCCTCTCAGCTGCGATGCCCCGTTGGACGTCGCAGGGCCTTCCTCGTCCACCGGCGGGCCGCTGTGGTGACGATGCTGGCGCTTGCTGCGGCGCTGGCCGTGGTGGCTGTCTCGGTGCTGTTCGGTGCCTATAACATCTCCGGGACCGACGCGCTGCACACACTGCTGACGGGCTCTGGAAGCAGGATGGATCGCTTCTTCGTGCTCAACCAGCGGCTTCCGCGTGCGGTCGCGGCGGTGCTGGTGGGGGCGATGCTGGCGCTGTCGGGTGCGGTCTTCCAGAGCCTGTCACGAAATCCCCTGGGCAGCCCCGACATTGTGGGGTTCACAACTGGAGCCTCCAGTGGTGGGTTGTTCATGCTTCTGCTGGTGGCGTCGGCGAGTGATCTCCAGGTCTCGGTGGGGGCGGTCCTCGGAGGCTTTGCGACCGCGGCGGTGGTTGCTCTTGTGTCGCGGCGCGGTGGCGTGGGCGGCGACAACCTGATCCTGACCGGGGTCGCCATCTCCGAGATGCTCTCGGCGGCCAACAGCTACCTCATCTCCCAAGCCAGTCTGCCTAGTGCCGAGACGGCCAAGGCCTGGCAGTACGGTTCCTTCAACGCGATTTCCTGGGGGCAGGTCAAGCCCCTGGCTCTGGCAGCCGCGGTGCTGCTGATTCAGGTGGTGTGGCTCGTGCGGCCTGCGAGTCTGCTGGAGATGGGCGACGACGCCGCAACCGGCCTGGGACTGCGGGTTCGCACAGTGCGCGGCGCGATGCTCGGCTACGGCGTCATGCTGGCGGCGATCTGCGTGGCAACGGCTGGACCGATCGGTTTCATCGCCCTGGCCGCACCGCAGCTGGCGCGCCGGCTGAGCAGATCGGCTGGGATGACGATGATCGCCTCGGCGGCCATGGGGGCGCTCTTGCTGGGAGGGGCTGATTTTCTGGCGCAACGGCTGCTTAGCCCCTTCCAGATCCCGGTGGGTCTGGTCAGTGCGGCGCTGGGCGGGCTCTACCTCGTCTGGCTGCTCATGGCTCCCCTGGGGCGTGCGGAGCGGGCCGGCTGAGGCCAGCGTGAGTGCCAGCGCGTCTGCGACCGTGGCCCGTACCGAGAGGAGCATCACCTACACCAACGCCTTCGCGTTCCATGCCCTCGCAAGCACCTTGGTCGCCGACGTTGTTCCTTCGCAAGCCAGGCTGCTGCATTTTAGGAACTCGTGTTTGCCACGCAACTGATGGACCTCCGCCTTGAGCTTCGTGAGTTTCAAGCCGACTCGGAGGTCTTCTGACTGTCCAGGCCGGTGGCGTGCTCCTTCCTGCACCGTGCGGCCCGGTTGCCCACGTCTGTGGCTCACAAGATCGTAGGACTCGGTCACCTCCGCTGTGGTGGCCCTCCACAGGCCGCTTCACGCTCAATCTGTGTCCAGCAGTTCCTCTAAGTACTTCGCTGCTCGCACGGTCTCCACCCATATCCACTCATGAAAGGAGAATCTCCCCAAGTCCGAGAAACGCCAGGCACTCCACACATGCTTGTGGTGACGTCAGTGGTGCAGCTCAAGCAGCTGCTCCAGAATGGACACCACCGCGCCAGGGCGTGAGGGGACGCGGACCGTCTGCCTCCTTGCTCTGACCTCTTTCAGCCCGTCCCCGACAATGACACCGATGTCTGCCGCGCGGATCATCTCCACGTCGTTGGCGTCGTTGCCTACCGCGACCCACGTGGAGACGGGGCGATGGCGAAGGGCCGGTGACTGCCCCATGATGGCTGTCCCTCCCACGGTACCCGCACCTCCCGAGGCGGCCGGCAGCCTCATGCAGACGCTCTTGTCCACCCCTGCCGCGCAGATATCGACCACGCCGTCCTCGTGCGGGTAGGCGACGACGCCGTCGAGGCGTAGCCCCAGCAAGTCCTGGAGAGTGCTCGCGGGCTCCGGGCCGCCCGTCTCCTGCGAGTCGGCAGCCCTCGTACCCGGACCAGCCGTTCCTTGTAGCGGATCAGTAATGCTCTGCCTGATGCTGTCCTGCCCCGCACGGCCCCGGCACCTTTTGCTGACGACCGTCACCTTGAGCACATCCTCAGTCGGTACCTGCGCCGGGTCGGTGCACCATGTGCCATCCGGGTAGTCCCGCATGTGCTCCAGGCCGTCCCAGAGGCCCTGTGCCGTCCCGGAATCTTGGCTGTCCCTTCGCCGGGACTTCTTCTTCACCCCTGTCTCTGGGGACTCAGCGAAATCTGAGACCGCTTCAGACACTTCCCCCGACCACGGATCTGCGGCGGGGTCATGGCCCGCCAGTGCAGTGAAAGAGCTGCCCTGGTCCACGTAGAGAGGCATGCCCGCGCGGAAGGCGGCGTCCACGACGGCGCGGACGTGATCCGCCCTCATGGGGTAGCGCCTCTCCTTGTCTCCTAGGCGCAAGAGAGCCCCGTTGAGGCAGACCGAGCCTTCCAGGCAGGTCACGGCATCTCCCAGTACCTCGGCCATTCCTCGGGGCGCACGTGAGGTCGCCACGATGACCGATATGTCCTCACGTCCCGCGGCCCGCCTGAGAAAGGGGGCCAGTCGGGGATCGGCGACTCCGCCGAAGACGACGGTCCCGTCCAGGTCTGTCACCACGCCCACCGGGCTGTTCAGCATTGGCCACGCATCCTTGCAATATCAGGAATCACTCTGCTCTGAAAGGTTGACCCATCACCTGGCGAGCAGGTCACGGGGACCCATTCTACGGCCTCGATCTCAGAGCGAGGGACCGGGTCGCCCACAATATCGCACATGTAGACGAATAGGGTGATCATCCGGCTCCGGTCGAAGATGGAGACATCTTCATAGGTACCGAAGTAAGTGGCCGACACCAACGAGACCCCGAGCTCCTCATCAAGCTCGCGGCCGAGGCAGGCGATATGCGACTCCCCTCTCTCCAGCTTGCCTCCAGGAGAAATGAGGTCGGTCGTACCACGCTTGCGGACAAGCAGCACGCTGTCTCCGCGGAGAACGACCGCAGCGCACTTGACAACTGACGGACTCTCCCCCATGTCACGCTTATCAAGTCGCACCCGCTCTCTCCTTCCTTGAGCGGCGAATGTAGTGCATGTTGAGGCCGACGATCGCCCCAATGACCACCGACCCACCTACGAGCGAGGCCGCCCCGGGATTCTCACGGAAGAACAGCCACACCCACACCGGGCCCAGCACTGTCTCCGCCAACACGAAGATTGCCACATGGTGCACGGGCAGGAGCTTCGGCCCAACGGATAAGCAGACCAGACCGACCGGCATGACCACGAAGCCCTCGGCTACCAGAGGCAGCCATGAGGAGGACTCGTCAGGAACCTTGACCCCGTGCAGAAGGGCAGCAGCGGTGAGTGCGCACAGCGCCCCACCGACCGCTGTGGTGAGGAAGGGGCTGGAGCGGCGTTTGGAGGAGCACACGAAGCCGCCGCTCATCGACACGGCCGGCAGCAGGGCCAGCAGTTCCCCCCGGCCTGCGGCGCTGGACAGCTGTGAAGCGAAGATGATCGTCATACCGGCCAGCGACGCCAGGATCGCCAGGACCGTCGGCCGGTCGATGCTGGCCCGGAGAAACACTCGTCCCAGAATTGCCGACCATACCGGCATGGTCGCCATGATAAAGAGCGTGTTAGCGGCGGAAGTGCTCTCGATGGAATACACGAATGCCACTGATGCTATCCCGAACATCAGCCCGTTACCCCAGGCAGCCCACTCGTTGTCCCAGCGTTGCTTTACCCCAGCAACGTGGCAGACCACTGCCGCCAGCACCATGGCAGCGCATATCAGCACACCGCGCCACAACGACAACACCCCGGCCGGCTGGTCTACAGCGCGGATGAGGGCTGCATCAAAAGACATGACCAGGACCCCGCCGAGCACCACCACCGCGCCCCGGACGTATCGGTTATCTAGCATTCCCGACATCTGATCAGTCCCTCCAGGTCACGGCAGAAGGCTTCAGTAGCATCGACCCAGGAATCATCCTTGCACCCCAGGCTCGAGTACGAGTAGCGAATGATTCCCTGACGCCTGAAGTACTTGGCGCTGGGTGGAAGTTCTCGTGCCATCACGTTCGCGTCGCCTCCTCCTCTGGACATCTTTACCGCCGCCATAGGGAGTCCGCCGCCACCTCCCACGATCTCTAATCCCTCCGCGGCCGCCCAGTCGACAAGGTCTTGAGAGAACAGGAGCTGCGCCTTGTTCCAGACCTTTCCGCGTCTCATTCTATCAAGCGCCTGTTCAAGCAGATCAAGTGACGGGCAGCCGCCCTCAGTCAGTGACAAAAAACTCGCAATCGACGGCAGCTGTTGCTCTGTAACGGCATCTAGTATCACTATACCCAGCCCCGGTGCGAGCGCCAGATGCTTATGAAGCGGCGCAATTACGACTGTACCACTCGACACCAGTTCCTCGGTAAGGGAAGTGCCAAGAGACTGTGCTCCGTCCACGACAGAGGCTGTCGCGCCCCCTGGTTCACGGAAGCTGTTATCGACGCTAACGTCCACTGGGGCTACATGCGTATGAAAACCGACCCACCTGCCGTTGAGCACCTCTTCCATAGATCTGACTACTCCTTGATAGGGGCCGTAGTGCCTCCATAGTGGACCTGCCCCTCTCAATCTTAAATTCTCTGCCATAATCCCCCCGAGCACCACAGCCAGGGCGGTAGAGGTGTTCGGGACAAAATGAATGCAGTTAGAGTCTACGCCTAGGTCGTGGCCTAGCATGTCAGCAAGAGCGCTCCGACTTCTGGAAGTATGTCCGTAATATGATTCTCTCGATCGGTCGTGACTCAAGAAAGGATTTAGTGAAGGATTTATAGAGGCTGGATCATTTGGCATACCTAGAACCCTCTAAGGAGGTGGAAGAGTTGACTTTACTGCCCTGAAGGAAGTCGATAATATCGACAGCCTTGCGCTCCTTATCGCGCAAATACTGTAAAACAACTTCATCACTCGGCGTGGTAAAACTGTCGGCGAACACCGACAGGCCCTCGAGCGATTTTGTGGACAACCCTAACTGTAATAACTTGTACTTAACGTCATCAGACGACTGTGCCCAGTCGTAGATGGGGCTCTCGTACGTGATTCCGTAACCCTTCATGAACTCCACAAAGTAGTCCTTGGACACGGAACGCTGCTCCGGAAACTCCTTCTGGTAGACAGCGATACCGTCATTAACTATAGTAATGTCGTTCCGCTTGCAGTAGTCGATCACGTGGCAGTGTATCGCTATTTTCTCTCCCAGTAGTACAAGATTCTTCCTGTAGGTCAGGATGTCTTGTTTAAGGTCGGCAATAGCGAGAGAGCGGAAGCTTCCAGAAATATCTTGTTTGACGTGTCTCAGCATCAGTCCGCCAAAGCGGCTCCTCATCTCTCGCACCCGTACCTCAAGGACATCTCTGTGTAGAGAACATCCAGAATTTGCCGTGTACAGATGTACTGGGATACCTCTCAGCATCAGGGAACAGGCTGCAAGAGTGCTATCGCGTCCACCCGTGAACATCACCAACTGTGCATCGCTGCCAGCGTATTCTCCCAAGGTAATCTCCTTCTGTGTTTGCAACCAATTCATCGAGTCTCACCTCATGTGGAGCCCATCTGGATGCAAATGATTCGATCTACTTGTAGTTAAATTAACACACTCCCAAGAATGCTGCAATTCCAGAACAATATACGATATGCACAAAAATAATTACGGAGGTTAGTAGCACTCCTTGAGGTGGGGCTGGCAAAGTTGGTTCAGGTGCTTGGCTGGGTGATGAAATTGATGGCTCGTTTGGTCGTCTTGACGTGGATTTGGCGGTTGAGGCGATGAATATGCTGGGGCTGTGGAAGAGTCGGGTCACGCTGATGGGCAGGTTATGCAGGTCGGGCATGATCTCGGGGACCGTTAGCGGTGTGCAGCTGGTGGTGGTCCTCGCACGTGACGACGTCTCTGGCCCAGTGGAGTCGGTTCTCTATATTCCAATGCCCTTGGAGCCAGACGGTGACCTGTTCGGGCTGGGCGTCGGTCATGGGTAGGGAGCTCAGGGGTCGGCAAAGTCGGTGGGTGAGGGTGTCTGAGCTGGTTTGATGGGGCGGTGTGTCGTTAGGACGGGGGCGCAGGCCCCGTGGGGACGATGAGTGGTGCTTAATCAATCCCTTCGTCCTGGGAGCCCGCGCTGATGTCATCCTCCACCACGAACGCCTTGTCGCGCCAGCCCCTGGTCCAGGTTCTCAGGAACATCACTGACCCACGCGACAGACGCGGAGCGCGCCACAGCCTGTTCACGGTCTTGTCTCTGGCTGTGACCGGAGTGCTGGCGGGCTGTCGCAACCTGATAGCGATATGGGAGCACGCCACCGACCTGACTGGTGCCGACCTGGAGGCCCTGGGGCTGGAGAAGGGCCAGACTCTTCCGTCGGAGTCGACCATCCGCCGGGTTCTGCAGGAGCTGGACCACGCCACCGGCGCCGTGCTGACCCAGCAGCGGGTGGCGGACAAGTCCAACCAGAGGTCCCGACCCTGAGGGACTTGCTTGAGCCCGTCGACCTGGACGGGGTGGTGGTGACTGCTGATGCGATGCACGCCCAGACCACCTGGCGGCCCATCGAGGGCACCATCACCACCACCGAGACCTCCACCCCCTACGACCTCGTCCGCATCACCTCCTACCTCACCGACGACGCCGAAGAAGCCCAAGGCCACTAAGCCCCGTACTCCCTCGCCGTCAGACACAGGGAAAGATCCGTCGATCCCTGCAGCTCACGAGCTTCGGTCAGTCGGCCGCTCCAGCCGCCCAGGCCTTCATACCGCCCTCGAGGCTGAGGAGCCGGCCGGGGTAGCCCGCAGCCTTCAGTGCCTCGATGGCGCGGGCCGAGCGCACCCCAGCGGCGCACACCACCACCGTCAGCCGGCCCGGGTCGAGCTCGTCCATGTGTGCCGTCACCTCACGCAACGGAATGTGCAGCGCTCCTTCCATCGGCTCGAGCGCCACCTCGATGTCCTCACGAACATCCAGCAGCGCCGGCGGCACATCGCCCTCCAGGAGCCTCCTCAGCTCGGCCGCAGAGACAACCCCCACTCCCGCCCCCAGGGCCTCACCAGCCCCTTGAGCCTGGGCGGACGCGGCGGGGCCGGACTCAGAGCCTCCGACCTGCTGACAGGACTCACCCCCGGATCCGGGCTCCTGCGGCTGCGTGTCGGCCTTGGGAGTCCGGGGAATCACGCAG
>ERZ773060.756-NODE-756-length-9781-cov-3.99753_pt1 | contig 9781 bp, 2 predicted proteins | sample MGYA00580628_ERZ773060 | MGnify/ENA primary metagenome ERZ773060 (study PRJEB29015, sample SAMEA2738019) | human oral metagenome | biome: human oral; feature: human-associated habitat; material: dental | place: China | collected 2045 ... | reverse complement strand
AGATAAGCTGTCAGAGCTGCTACCATTTCTTCCGGTCTTTCTGCTGAGAAAATACCCGCATAGGCACTTTCAGGTAGTTCTCGCGACTGGGTATTGTCAAAAGTCAAGATCGGTTTCTCAAAGCGTGAAACATAGTCATAAACAACACTCAACTTGTCATCGTGGTTAATATCGAGGTAGACATCTGTCTGCTGGATCAGTTTCTCGACCAAGAGGGGGAAGGTGTTGGGATAGAGGGTCACATTTTCAAAACGTGACAAGAGCATGAGTTCAGGTGCCATCGTCGTATAGGCTGCGATGTAGAAATGCACCTCTGGCAAGGCTTGAACCAGATAGTCGATTTTCTCAAGATGCCAAGAATTGGTCAAATTAACACAAGTCATAATTGGCTGATAGACTGTGACTGGATAGTCAATTCCGGCCTGACGCCATTTTTCAGTAATAGCAGACCACTCCATCAGATGATAGTGCCACCAAACCTCACGCAAACGCCCAACCGAATGAGTATTCCAAGGTTTGTCCTGAGAGAGGAAATGCAAGATGGCTGGCAGAGGCTCCAAAGGAATCTGGAAGATAAATTCATGTCCATGTGAGGCAGCCCCACTGTCAAAGCCAATCTGAAAATTATAGTTCTGTCCCAGAGGAGCATAGCTGTCATGAAAGAGCATATTGAGGATGGACTGGTCTCCTTCACTCACATGTTGGTGTTCCCGCTCCGTCAACTCAACTAGCTCTTGTCTCACGGCTTCTGCCCGCCATTTTTTGTTATGGATCAAGAGTACACCTGCATTAAAGCCAACCCCAACTCCAAAACAAGATGGTGCAGCAGCAAGGTAGTTTTCGCCTAAGTCCATTTCAAAGAGAGCCGTCAAATCAGCCGTCACAACCAAATCACTATCCAAGTAAAGAACCTTGTCCTCTTCGACAAAATCAGGGATAAAGTAACGGGCAAAGGTCATGTGATTGATATGGGGCAGTTTATTGCTCCAGTTCATCTGAAATTGGGCGCCAAGCATCTTGACATCCACTAACTCACCGCCCATTTGCTCTACTATCGGCCTGAGAGCGCGGAACCATTCTTGGGGAATATCCTGATTAAAGATATAGACCTTGACATGGCTATTATGATAGCAGAGAGACTTGAGCGCTGTTTCAATCTGACGAATATAGGCATAATCTCCTGCGAGAACAATTGTTTTTTTCATTTAGTTTCCTTCAGTTTACAACGACTGCTTCTGTGATTCCAAAAGCGTGCGGATAGACTCGATCATTTGATCTACGGCTGCTGGTGAGTAGACATGACTGCAACCACTCAAGTCATGACTAGTGGTCTCAAAAGCAAATATAGGGATTTCTCTTTGCTGCACCTCTTGGATAATGTTTGCAATTTCATCCTCATGATTGATATCTAAGTAAAAGTCAATCTTTTCCAAGACTTTTTTGACATTCATGGGATTAAAGTAAGGATAGAGGCGTACATTCAGATGCGATTGCAAGTTCATGATTTCCGGCGCAAAATTGGTATGAGCTAGGATAGAGAACTCAACATCTGGCAGTTCTTGGATCAGGTGTTCGATTTGCTCTATGTGACACGTATTGGTAAAAATAGCGGTCGCATACTGGGGAGCTTGAACTAAAGATGCCAATCCTTTATGGAAATCACATTTTTTCATGACGATATCAGACCACTCTAGTCCGTAGTAAAACCACCAGTCCTCCCTAAAACGATTGAGGTTGATTTGGTACCAAGGCTTGTCCCCAGTATAATGGATAATCTTGGCTGTCTTTTCAGTAGCAAGAGAATCCCTATACCAAGAATCCATCTGGTAATTTCGAGCCACTGTATCCATACCAACCATAAAATTATAGGTAGCTTGCAGCGATTTCCAACGACTTTCAAAGAGGTGATTTAACACGCCCTGATCGCCAAAAACTTGGTCATGCAGTTGGTCTGTCAAACTCAACAAGTGCTCCGTCACCTTTTCTTGACGCCAGAGAGCCACATTAATCAGCAAGACACCTGCATTAAAAGTGCTAGGAACTAGCGCATCTGCGACAGCAGCTACTGGCCAGTCTGCCATATCTTCTAAAAAGAGTTGATCTAGGTTTGATCTAACGATAATATCCGAATCCAGGTACAAGGCTAGATCTTCGCTAACAAACTGAGGAATAAAATAACGAAAGAAAGTTGCATAACTTAGGTGGGCTAGTGGCAAACTATACTCTTTCAAACCTTGATGACTAATCTTGACATTGACGATTTTTGAGGCTAGTGGCTCTAGACGTCTCTCCATGAGCTGAAACCATTCTGATGGCAAATCATCATTGAAAACATAAAAAGTCACTGCTCGGTTATGGGCGCAGATTGACTTGATTGTTGTCTCAATTTTGTCCATATAAGCATTATCACCACCGAGTACAATGGCTTTTTGAAGCTCTTTTTTCATTTCGTCCCCTTTTCTTTTCACATTCTTTTGGCTACTTTTCTACTACTATAGTTCTGATTTTTTCGATGATTCTCTCACCTTCCTATTATACCTTTTCCCCTAGTTTATTTCAAACTCAAAAGAGGATTTTCCCATTCTCACATATAGAAAAAACCTTTGAAAAATCATGTTTTCAAAGGTTTTCCATTTCACTATTTATTCATTGATTTTTATATCTTATCAATGACTTTCTTGATCGTCGTTCTGATCCTTCTTGGCAAGAAGACCGATACCTGTCACAGCTGTCAATGCTCCCAACAAAGCAGACGCTACCGAAGTCGACGCTCCTGTATTTGGCAAGGCTTGTTTCGGCTTGCTTGAAGCGGATTGACCTTGGCTTGCAATGTTTACCATTGAGAGAGAGGTGCTTGTTAAAGTAGATGCCAGAGTACTTGCTGATGCAGAACTACTAATAGAATCTGAAGTCGAGAGACTAGTGCTAATCGACGTTGACTCGCTCACTGACATACTTGCTGAAATCGAAGCACTTTCTAGAGTCGATTCACTGGCGAACATGCTAGCTGAGAGTGATGCGCTCGTTGAAGTAGATTCGCTCAATGAAGTACTTGCTGAAATCGAAGCACTCTCCAACGCCAACTCGGCTCCTAGCATACTTGCAGAAGTTGAAGTACTTGTTGAAGCAGACTCACTCTCGCTTACGGATGCTGACTGGCTAGCACTCGCTGACGCGGAATGACTCGAACTTACTAATGCGGATTCGCTTGTGCTTACTGACGCTGACTGACTCGAACTTACAGATGCCGATTCACTTGAGCTTGCAGATGCTGATTGGCTCGCGCTCTCTGAAGCTGACTGACTCGAGCTTGCAGATGCTGATTGGCTCGAACTTACTGAAGCAGATTCACTCGCACTCACCGATGCAGACTGACTAGCGCTCACTGACGCTGACTGGCTTGCACTCGCTGAAGCAGACTGACTAGCGCTCGCTGAGGCTGACTGGCTTGAGCTGACTGATGCCGATTCGCTGGAGCTGACTGATGCAGACTGACTTGCACTCAATGAAACGGATTGACTGGCGCTCAATGAAGCGGACTGGCTGGAGCTTGCCGACGCGGATTGGCTCGAGCTTGCAGATGCTGACTCACTTGCGCTCACTGACGCTGACTCACTCGCACTCACCGATGCGGACTGACTCGAACTTACCGATGCTGATTGGCTGGCACTCAATGAAGCTGACTGGCTCAAACTTACTGAAGCGGATTGACTCGAACTTACTGAGGCTGACTCACTTGCGCTTACGGATGCTGATTGGCTCGAACTTACTGAAGCGGATTCACTTGAGATTGCCGAAGCGGATTGACTCGAACTTACCGATGCGGACTGACTTGCGCTGGCTGAAGCCGATTGACTAGCACTCACTGAAGCTGATTGGCTCGAACTTGCCGACGCAGACTCACTGGCGCTCGCTGACGCTGATTCACTCGAACTTACTGAAGCAGATTGACTCACGCTGGCTGACGCAGATTCACTTGCGCTCGCTGAAGCGGATTGGCTGGAGCTAACTGATGCAGATTCGCTGGAGCTGACTGAGGCTGATTGACTGGCACTCAATGAAGCGGATTCGCTTGAACTTACTGAAGCTGACTGACTAGAACTTACTGAGGCTGACTCACTCGTACTCAATGAAGCGGATTCGCTTGAGCTTGCAGACGCTGATTGGCTCGAACTTACTGAAGCGGATTCGCTTGAGCTTACGGACGCTGACTGGCTGGCACTTACTGAAGCTGACTGACTAGCACTCAATGAAGCGGATTGACTTGCGCTCACTGAAGCTGACTGGCTCGCACTCACTGAAGCCGATTGACTTGAGCTCACCGATACAGATTGGCTCGAGCTCGCTGAAGCGGATTGACTCGAGCTTACTGACGCGGATTCGCTCGAGCTCACTGAAGCTGATTGGCTTGAGCTGACTGAGGCTGATTGGCTCGAACTTACTGAAGCTGACTCACTTGCACTTACTGAGGCTGATTGACTAGAGCTTACCGAGGCTGATTCGCTTGAACTTACTGAGGCTGATTGGCTAGCGCTCGCTGAAGCAGACTGACTTGCGCTCACTGAAGCTGACTGGCTGGAGCTCGCTGAGGCTGATTGGCTCGAGCTTGCAGATGCTGACTGGCTCGCACTCACTGAAGCTGATTGGCTCGAACTTGCTGAAGCTGATTCACTTGAGCTGACTGACGCTGATTGACTCGAACTTGCAGATGCAGATTGACTCGAACTTACTGAAGCAGACTGACTTGCGCTGGCTGATGCAGATTCACTTGCGCTGGCTGAGGCGGATTCACTTGCACTCAATGAAGCTGACTGACTTGAGCTAACTGATGCAGATTCGCTTGAGCTGACTGAGGCTGATTGACTGGCACTCAATGAAGCGGATTGGCTGGCACTCACTGACGCTGATTGACTCGAGCTCGCTGATGCAGATTCACTTGCACTTACTGAGGCTGATTGACTCGAGCTCACTGATGCTGACTGGCTAGTGCTGACTGACGCGGACTGACTCGAGCTCACTGATGCAGATTCACTTGCGCTCACTGAAGCGGACTGACTCGAACTTACTGAGGCAGACTGGCTCGCGCTCGCTGATGCGGATTGACTAGAGCTTACGGAAGCAGATTCACTTGCGCTCGCTGATGCTGATTCACTTGCGCTCACTGAAGCGGATTGGCTTGAGCTTACTGAGACGGATTGACTAGCGCTCGCTGAAGCGGATTGGCTCGAACTTACCGATGCAGACTGACTCGAGCTCACTGAAGCTGATTGACTGGCGCTCACTGAAGCAGATTCGCTGGAGCTTACTGAGGCAGATTGGCTCACACTCGTTGACGCTGACTGACTAGCACTTACCGAAGCGGACTGGCTGGCACTTACTGAAGCCGATTCACTTGTGCTTACTGATGCGGACTGGCTGGAGCTTGCAGACGCAGATTGACTTGCGCTGGCTGAGGCTGACTCACTTGCGCTTACTGATGCGGACTGACTCGAACTTACTGAAGCGGACTGACTCGAGCTTGCAGATGCAGACTGACTTGCGCTTATTGAGACTGACTGGCTGGCGCTCGCTGAAGCGGATTGGCTAGCACTCACTGAAGCGGATTGGCTCGAACTTACTGAAGCGGATTCACTTGCACTTGCAGATGCTGACTGGCTTGAGCTTACTGAAGCGGATTGGCTTGAGCTTACCGAAGCTGACTGGCTGGAGCTTGCAGATGCAGATTGGCTAGCGCTCACTGAAGCGGACTGACTCGAACTTGCTGAAGCTGATTGGCTCGAACTTACAGATACTGATTGACTAGCACTAGTTGAAGCTGACTGGCTAGCGCTCACGGATGCGGATTGACTCGAACTTACTGATGCAGACTGACTAGCGCTCATTGAGGCTGATTGACTTGCGCTCGCTGAAGCTGATTGGCTAGCGCTCGCTGAGGCTGATTCGCTTGAACTTACTGAGGCGGATTGACTCGTACTTGCTGAAGCGGATTGGCTCGAACTCACTGAAGCGGATTCGCTCGCACTCACTGAAGCGGATTGACTCGAGCTCGCTGATGCAGATTCACTTGCACTTACTGAGGCTGATTTACTAGAGCTTACCGATGCAGATTCGCTTGAACTTACTGAGGCTGATTGGCTAGCGCTCGCTGAGGCGGATTCGCTTGAGCTTACAGACGCTGATTGACTCGAACTTACCGATGCTGATTGGCTGGCACTTGCTGAAGCAGATTCGCTCGAGCTTGCCGACGCTGATTGGCTGGCGCTGGCTGAAGCGGATTGACTAGCGCTTACTGAGACTGACTCACTTGCGCTCACTGAAGCCGATTCGCTGGAGCTTACTGAGGCGGATTGGCTCGAACTTACTGAAGCCGATTCGCTCGAGCTTGCCGATGCTGACTGACTTGCACTCACTGACGCCGATTGACTGGAGCTGGCTGATGCAGACTGGCTGGAGCTTACTGAAGCCGATTCGCTTGAACTTACTGAAGCTGACTGGCTAGCACTCGCTGAAGCTGATTCGCTTGAACTTACGGACGCTGACTGACTTGAACTTGCTGAGGCTGATTGACTTGCGCTCGCTGAAGCGGACTGACTCGAACTTACCGAAGCTGAATGGCTGGCACTTACTGAGGCTGATCGGCTGGAGCTTACTGAGGCAGACTGACTTGCGCTCACTGACGCTGACTGACTAGCACTTGCAGATGCAGATTGACTCGAACTCGCTGAAGCTGACTGACTAGCGCTCGCTGAAGCTGATTGGCTCGAGCTTACTGATGCGGACTGGCTTGAGCTCACTGAGGCGGACTGGCTATTACTTACTGAAATAGACGCTTGATTTGGCGTAATTTGTCCATTAAATGTATCTGAAACCAAACCATCCACTGTCGTACTTGCAGTCACTGGTCCACTAGGAAGTCGTCCTCCATTGCGATCATATACTTTCTTCAAGTCAATTGCAGTAAAGGTTACACTGGTAGAACTCCCCGTTGCCTGTTTGGTAAATGTTTCACCTGCAATTGTTAAAGTAACTGTCCCACCTGGAGCAACCCCATCTACCGTAATCGCTTGATTTGAGAGCCCACCTTTTTCGTTAAGATATTGATTCTCTATCCTTGGCGTCTGAGGGCGCACAGTAAAGCTCACGTCAATTTCATCCGTACTTCCATCTGGATAAGTTACCACCGCTGTCAAAGTATGCCGACCAGCAGACAAATTCGTATTGGCTCCAGATTTCCAAGTATAGGTTGTTCTAGTTCCCTTAGTAATTCCTGTAGTAGGTAATTCTGGCGTCCCTGTAGCATTCGTGATGTACTGACTGGCTTCACCAACAGAAACAGTCCCTGAATTGGCCGTTAGAGTAAAGTTTCGATTCACCTCAGCATTGATAGCTGGTTCGTACTTTTCAGACTGAGCATGGACTTCAAATTGAATTGCGGCAGGATTGGCTGTTAAATCTTTTACAAGACCTACGTCAGTAGTATTTCCGCTATAATTCCCTTCCTGATCATAGGTGAAAACATAACGGGTCCACAAACTATTTACTGCTTGATTTTTTCCAACAGAACCCGTGATTGAAACGGTGAAAGGATTTGATGCTGTAGCATTTCCATCTTTGGCTAGTTTATTTGTCGGAACAATCATTCTAATACTTTGACCATTACTCGTAGTGAATGAGACAACAGTTGAAGTAGCCGGATAGGCCGCGGGAACAGCAGTAGGAACAAATTTTGCATGTTCAATTCGACCACTGTTATCAGTAAACTCAATGGTCGCAGAAAAATTTTCTTCTCGATAAATTTTAAATTTTTGTCCTTCTAGAACTGCGCCACCTGTAACGGTTATTTTCTGAAGTTCTGGCTTCTCAGTATCCCTAGCAGCTCTGAAGCTAGCGGTATTTGAAGCTTGGGTCAAAGCTTGTCCATTTCTGCTGTCACGAAGTCCAGAGTTGGCACGTAATACAGCATTTGCAATACTGTTTCGAGCTTCTGTAGCTTTTTGTAGGATAGGGGCAAGGTCAGAAGCCTCCCCTTTCAAGGCTTCTGCTATCTCATTCTTCGCTAGACTAGCCTTGGCAATTGCCTCATCAGAGTTTGGAAGTCCCTGAGCTTGAGCTAGAAACTGCCCAATCTCAGCAGACAAGGCCTCTAATTTCTTCCGTTTTTCTTCACTTTGCTTTTCTGTCAAGGTTACAGAAGTCATAGTCAGACTCGATTCAGCCGTCACACCTTCATTCTTTACACGACCAGACTCACTTTGAGGCAAGGATTCTGTAGAAAAATCAACTGCTTTTAATTCTTTTGAAGGTTGTGATTCTTTCACTGTCTCCCGAGCTGACTCACTTGCTTGGTACTGACTTTGAACACCAACTGAAGCTCTCTCTGACAGATTACTATTCGCTTGATTTTGTGTCCCAAGGGATTCACTTGAACTAGCAGTTACACTTTGACTGTTTGCAAAGGACTGACTAGTAGAAGCAGAGTCGCTCATCGACTGGCTCATGCTAGAAGAGCTTAAGGCACTGACAGACTGACTCGTAGAGGCAGATTGACTGGCGCTCTGCGAATTGAATTCTGACAATGATTGGCTTTGACTAGTAGACAAAGACAGACTCGCAGTATCTTGATGATCCTGTGTCGTCCCCAGTACTACTGAATCTCTCGTCGCCAAGGTATCTTTCGATTCGACAGTCTTTTCAACAGCGACTGCATCATTGGCATAAACACGCGTTTGCGTTGCAGCAAAACCACCTAAGATCGTCCCCGTAGCTGCTATCCCTTTCAAGACATCCAAGCCGGTCAACTTCTGACCTTCTTGCTTTTCAACCATTTCTGTCTTTACTTGGCTCGCATCCGCACTTCCACGCATCACCTTAAATAAGCCAAAAAGGGAAGTCGAGGCCCGTAGCCAATGCTTCCCTGATTTGATTAATTTGAACCGAGTTACACGGTCTGTTTCTCTATATTCACCCTTCTGGCGTCTAAAAAACATGTTCATCCCCTCAACTTGAAAAAGATCTATTCACCTATAAAAACTATCTCCTTATTATATACCAAATATACCGACAATTCAATATCTATAATACACTCTAAAGAAAGAAAATGATTTCAAAAATAACTCGATTTCAAATCTATTCTGTTTTTTCAATATAATCTTCATTTTATTGTTCTGTTAATATATTTTATTTGTTTTTTAACCATTTCTAAATACTTTAAAATTTGAGCAAATAATTCCAATTAAGCAGGGAATTAATTTTTATTCAAAATATAGAAAAAATCCACGAATCGAAACCATTCGAGGACTTTTCTTAAGACGCATTTAAGCAAAATACTAATTAATAGCCGAAATCTACGACACTGAGTTTTACAAATCGATTTCATTTGTAAAACGTGGTTACGACGGAAAAATCCACGAATCGATAATATTCGTGGATTTTTCCTAGTGAAGCGTTTAGGTAAGCCGATTTTACACTACGACACGGAGTTTGGCAAATCGATTCTATTTGCCAAACGTAGCTAGTAAGGCAGTTAGCTAGTTCGCCAAATAGCGACTAGCGTCCAACAATTAGGAACTTTAGTTCCAATTGTTGGTGCTGAGTTACATCTTCTCTTCCAACTCTACATCTGGATACTTGTCTGCAAACCAGCGGAGGGCAAAGTCATTTTCAAAGAGGAAGACTGGTTGGTCGAAACGGTCCTTGGCCAAGATATTGCGGCTTGAGGACATCCGCTCATCCAAGTCCTCAGGCTTGATCCAACGAACGGTCTTTTTACCCATTGGGCTCA
>ERZ773060.749-NODE-749-length-9826-cov-3.4628_pt1 | contig 9826 bp, 9 predicted proteins | sample MGYA00580628_ERZ773060 | MGnify/ENA primary metagenome ERZ773060 (study PRJEB29015, sample SAMEA2738019) | human oral metagenome | biome: human oral; feature: human-associated habitat; material: dental | place: China | collected 2045 ... | reverse complement strand
CAGGTAAAAGCAGCCTTATTGCAGTTGATGTGCTTCAAAAGGAAGAAGTGAAGGAACTGGAAGTAAAATCAATTTTTTCTTATGGATTTGACAGTGCAAAAGCAAATTATGCGAAATATAACTGTAAATTCAGTTCGCTTTCAAATTTTGATGTTTTAATAAAATTATTGGCTCAAACGGATTATTTGACACAGGAAGAAGCAAAAATTGCTTTGGAATGGAGTAAAAATCCTGAAAAATGGGGAAGATAATAATTCTTAAAATAAATATTTAAAAAATTTGAAAATAAAAAATATAAATGAAGGAACTAAATATGAAAAGAATATTATCAATTATTGTAGGACTAATTCTGATGCTAACATTAGCAAGTTGTCAAAATGGAAAAAAATTTGCTGAGAATGACTTGAAAGAATCAATGGAAGCTCTTCAAAAAGGAAATTTTTCTGTATTAAAAGTTGATAAACAAACTGAAGATGCATTCAAGGCATTTGAGGGAGCATATAAAAAGATGTCCTATAAAATTAACAAGACGACAGAGAAAAATAAAGATAAAATCCTTTTAAATGTTACTATGAAGTATCCTGATTTATCAGCAACAGCAGAAATGTTTAAAGACAGAATATCAAAAGAAGTTCAATCATTGAGTGGAAAATCAGATGAAGAATTTAATAAGCAAAGCATGCCAATTTTAAAGGAAGTGGTAAATGAGAAATTAAATGATTCTAATTTAAAATATTTTGAGGAAACATTTGATATTACATATGTAAAACAGGGGGATAACTGGGAAATAGAGGAAAATAATCCACAATTTATTAAAGCGGTATCCTTTAATTTTCCAATATAGTTTATTCAAAATCAGTTTTTTTATAAAGAACTTTAAATTATAACAGTAAAAAAATCTGTAAAAATATTTGATTTTTCAATTTTTTTGTAGTATAATATTTGCTTTAAAATACAAATAAATTTTTATAGGAGAAAATATTATGGACAACAATAAATTTGGTGAAAATGCAAAAGAGCAGCTGGAAAGAGAAATAGAAGAATTAAAACGTCAGAAAGAAATTCAGGATTTACAAAGACAGAAAGAAGAGCTGGAAAAAATAGTTTATGGTAGTGTTGCGGGAAGCAGTACTAAAAATATAAATAAAGTGGAAAAGCCTATTAGAAATACAAATAATCCAGAAATAAATAAACAAGAAGACGAAGAAGAGGAAGCTGAAGAAAAATACGTTTCAAACAAAATGACGACAATTCTAGCTGCTGCAGTTGCAATATTTATTGTTTTAGTTGGATCTGGGATTTTTTATCTGAGAAGTCAGAATAAGAAGAAAAAAGAAAATCTAAAAAAAGAAATGGCAGCAGTATCACAAAATCAAAATATACCAACTGTAACAAACGCTCAAACTTCTGAAATTGTGCAACAGAAGGAACAAAAAAAGGTAGAGCAGCCAAAAGTTGAAGAAAAAAAAGAGATGCCTAAGGAAAGTAATGAGAAATTAGTTGTAAAAAGTCCAGTAGGTGTAAAAAAAGGAAGTTATTGTATAAATCCTAGTGCCAGTGAATCGGCATTCGATACTGATACTGTAGAAGATTCGTATGCACAGCATGGATATATGGCAGATATTTCATTTCAGGACTGTGTAATTAATAATGGAAGTTCTTTAAGACATACAGGACCTGTAACAGTAACTGTAAATCTTGCTGAAGAAAAAAATTATGACGCTGTTATGAATAGAAGCAAATGGTATTTGGAAAATGGCCAAATTAGAAGAGTAAGTGGAAGTGACAGCACATCTTTATATTTTAATGGATGGCTAATGTATAAACAAAGTAATTAATCAAAAATATAATTATAAATCAAGGGTAGAAGTATTGCCCTTGTTTTGTTATATAGGTTTTAGAATTTTTAATAAAAAATTTTGATATATAATTGACTTTTTTTTGAAAATAATCTATAATTTGATAGAACTCTTGCATATATAAATTATAATAGTTTTTAGTATTGGATTACTGAAATAAAATAATTTTGGTAAAAATTTTAAAAATAATTATCATAGTTTTAAGTAATTTAAATTATATAGCAGGTTTTAAAGTTCAGAAAAGGAGTAAAAATTGAAAAAAATACAATTTATAATAATTCCTACGATATTATCTTTTGGATTGATAATATCTGCGGCATTAATTTCAAATGCCATGAACAAAGCGAATAAAGATGAAAACAGAATTACAGTAAAAGGAGTAGCGGAACGTAGAATAAAAGCAGATAAGGCACTCATAAATATAGTAATTTCTGATAAAAATGAAAATCTCGATGAATTGAAAAAAAGTATATCAGAAAAAGAAAAATTGGCAACAGATTTCATTAAAAATCTAAAAATTGATTCAAATGATTATAGTATTGGAAATTTAAGAATTCAGCCAAATTATATTGAAAGCTCATCGAATGTAAAACAACAGACAACAGCAATTTCTACTTCAATTATGCAAAATGCTAAAATTTCAGATTACGAGGGAGTTGAAACAATTTCAATTGTAACAAAGAATATTGACAAAGTCGAAGAGTTTTTTCAAAAATTATTAGAACTAAAGCTACAAAGTAACAATATTCAAATAAACGAGCCAGAATTTTTTATAACGAATATCGAAAGATATAAAAAAGATATGGTAGTAGATGCTTCTCGAAATGCTGAAATAAGAGCAATTGAGATGTTAAAAGTAAACAATAATGAAATTGGCGGACTAAAAAATATTAGTCAAGGGCAATTTGAGATATTAGAAGACACAGAAGATGTAAGAAAAATCAATGAAAATGAGGCTAATCAAATTTATAAAAAAATGAGAGTGGTAGTAACTGCAACTTATTTGATAAAATATTAGTTAGGAAAATCAAGTTTATTTTTAGAATAAATAGTAAATATAAGTAAAAAAATAAATCATAAAATAAAGTGAAAATTTAGGAGGAAAAAATTAATGAAACCAGCAGCAGAATTAAGACAAGGAAGCACATATAGAAAGGACAACATCCCATATTTAATACTAAAAGCTGAAAGACATCAGTCAACATCAGGAAAAAGACAAAGAGCAGCAGAAGTAAAGTTTAAAACAAAAGAGTTAATCTCAGGAAAAATACAAGAAATAACAGTTTTAGCAACTGAACTTATGGACGATATTATTCTTGATAGAAATCAAATGCAATTTTTATATGAAACTGATGGAGAATATAATTTCATGGATCAGGAATCTTTTGAGCAAATTACTTTATCAGCGGAAGATTTAGGAGATGCAGTAAATTTCTTGGAAGAAGAAATGATTATCCAAGTATTGATGTATGAAGGAACTCCAGTTGGTGTAGAATTACCAAATACAGTAATTAGAGAAGTAACTTATACAGAACCAGGATTAAAGGGTGATACAATTGGACGTGCGACAAAACCAGCAACTGTATCTACAGGGTATGAATTGCAAGTGCCTTTATTCGTAGCAATTGGAGATAAAATCAAAATTGACACGAGAACTGGTGAATATATCGAAAGAGCAAATTAATAACAATTCAGAATTATAATAATAAAAAATGTAGCTATCGAAAAAACGGTAGCTTTTTTTGAAGATGCAAGAAAAAATTAACAAAAAATTAAAATTAAAAAAGAGGTAAACTATATGAAAAATGATAAAATAAAAAGAGTTGAGAAAATGGAAAAAATTATGGATAAATCAGCGGATATTTTTAGAGAGTTAAATGAAGCATTAGAGAAACTGGAAGAGAATTTACCAGATTATAAAAAACTGGATGAATATTACAGCAGCGAAGACTGGTTTTTAGATGTAGAAGACTTTAATAACGGTGTTTTTCCACAAGACTTGAAATGTGGAGTTTTGAGCGAAGATGGAGCTTATAATTTATTTGGGGAAAATCATGAGCTGGCAATTAGGATGGTGGAGATTGCAGCTAGGATGTTGAGAAGATAACAAACTCTGAATTTATGAAGATTTGAGTGAATATAATTTAGAATATTTTTAAATTTAAATAGGAGTTTTTTAAAAAATATGGAATAAACATATCAAATAAAAATATGGAAAATTATTCAAATAATATTTTATAATCTTTTGGTAGCTTTTATACCGTTTGTAATTATTGGAGAGTTTTTATTGCAGATTCCTCAAATTTTTCCTGTTACATTTTTAGCTATAATTTTTTATACTTCGATAAGTTGTTTCAGAAAAGAAATTATCGTAAAGCGTAATAAAATTAGTTATTTTAATTTTGCCGGAGAAGAAAAGGTTTTGGATATTATAAAAAATGATGTGCGGATAGTGGAAAGTGTAGAAAGTCATATAAAAAGTTTAAGAATAAAAGTAAAGAGATATTTGAAATTTACAGAAAATGGAAAAAGATATTTGAAAAATATTTCGTGGATAACTTCAAAAGAAGGAAATGAATTAAAGACATATATTTGGAAATATAAGCATTTATTTAAAAGAAAAGTTGGAAAATATAAAAATGATATTTTGGAAGAGAAAAATTTTAATATTCCGAGAGAAAAATTTGCAATTTTAAAGGAAACAGATATAAAAATAAAATTTTTTGTAATATCAATCATTAATTTTGTAATTTTCATATCTTTTTCAGAAAAAGGAACTGAAAAATTTATAATTCATTTGATTTATGCTATTATTGTAGAAACTATTTTAATAATCGTTTATATTGCGTATTATTCGAACATGAAGGAAAAAATTCAGAAAAAACTTCCTCAAAATATAACGATAAATAATTTAAAAATAATAATAGATAAAAAAGAATTTTATAAATCTGATGTAAAAAAAATAACTATGACAGGATTAAAAATTATGGAAAAATCATATTTTAAAATTTTAGATGTTCCAAAAGTATTGATAATAGAAAGTAGTACCAGGAAAGAGAAATTTCTTATTGTGCCAAGTGGAGTAAATGCGAAATGGAAATATCCTGAATATGTATTGCTGTTTAAGAGTATTAGAAATTGGTGCTTTGAAAATGGGGTTGAGTTTATAATAAATGGATATTAAAATTTTTCTAAAATATAAATTTTGAAATTATGAAAGTTGAGACAAATGGATAAAAAAATAAGAAAAGAAAGGTGAAATTTATGGAAGAAAAAATTTTTGAATTAGGAGATTATTCATTTTTAAAAAAGAGTAAAATACAGAGGTCTAATTTAATAAAGGTTACGATTTTTTATATAACAACAGGAATCATGAAGGCTTTTATTATGTTTTTTCTAGTAATTGCCTTAGCTTTTAAATTAACAATACCAATTTCTGTTGCAAAATATTTATTCTACAGCGTCCCAATTTCAATATTTTTATTTTTTGTATATCAAGGTTTTAAACATTGGAAAACGTATTTTCAGATAATAAATTCTCCGAGCAGATTAATTTTAAATGACTTTGAAATTATGATTGATAAAAAGAAATTTTCTTATGAAGATATAAAGATAATAAAAATGACACATCCAAAATCTTTAAATGATAAAAGAATAATAATAATTCAAAAAAATGGCAGTAAATATAAAAATTTTTTGTATTTTTTTATAAAAAGAGATTATTCTCAAAATTATTTAGCAATTTTTTACAAATACGAAAAATATGTCAGGAAAAGAAAATAGAATTTGTTGTAGAAGAGAAAGAGTATAATAATATTTTAGAAAATAAATAAAAAAATCAAGGGGTTGATTGAGATGAAGAATAAAATAATTAGAGGGTTAGTTTTTGTTTTTTTAGTTTTTGGAATATATTCTTGTTTTAGAAAAGAAAAGATAAATGAGACAATTGATGCAAATAGAGATGAGAATAGAATTTTGATTGCATCATTTAATGCTATGCGTCTTGGTGAGAAACAAAAAGATTATCGGACACTTTCAAAAGTTTTAGCAAAGTTTGATTTAATTGGGCTAGAAGAAGTTATGAATGAGAAAGGAGTTAAGAAAGTTCAGGCGTATTTGGAAAAGTTGACTAAAGAGAAATGGGACTATATTATTTCGGAAAATTCTGTAGGAAGTGAAAATTATCGTGAATATTTTGCATTTATTTACAGGAAAAGCAAATTTTCTGAGGCAAGAGGGCTTGGATTTTATAAGGAAAAGGACGAGAATGAGTTTATGAGAGAGCCGTATGGTGCATATTTTAAAGCAGGAAACTTTGATTTTGTTTATGTTATTGCACATTCAGTTTTTGGTGATAAAGAAAAACAGAGACTGCTTGAGGCGGCAAATTATGTCAATGTTTATGAATATTTTTCTAAATTGACAGATGAGGATGATATAATTATCGCTGGGGATTTTAATACGCCTGCTGACAATATGGCTTTTAAAAATATGGCTGATAAATATAACGTCAGGTATGTTTTAAATCCTGAAGAAAATTTGACTACACTTTCGGATAGTAAACTTGTAAGTTCTTATGATAATTTTTTCATAAATTTTGAAAAAACAAGAGAATTTACTGGAAATTTTGGAGTTTATAACTTTATAAAAAATAATAATTATGCTATAATAAAAAAATATGTGTCAGATCATTTGTTGATATTTTCAGAATATTCAACATTGGAGGATTTAGATTATTAAATAAATTTGTTAAAGTTAAAATTTATTTTGTTAGGAAAAAATATTATCAAGTAAACTGAAACTGTAGAGAAAATCTAAAAAAATATCAATAAAAAAGAAAGGAAATAAATGAAAGAAAAAATATTGAATAAGAAGTTTGTTTATAAAAAAGTGCTTAATATTGGGTTGCCTGTGGCAATTGAAAATATGATTTACGCACTTATGAACTTTGTTGATATGTTTATGGTGGGGAAAGAGATTGTAACGCTTGGACTGGGGACAGTTGCTGTTGCAGGATTAGGTTTTGCAAATCAGATGTTTATGATTTTTATGACTTCACTTTTTGGAATGAATAGTGGTGGTGGAATTTTGGCAGCTCAGTATTTTGGGAATAAGGATTACAAAAATCTGAAGAAATGTCTTGGGATAACTATAATTGTTGGATTTTTATTTTCGCTGCTATTTCTTTTCGCAGGATTGTTTACGCCAAAACTTGTAATTTCAGTATTCACAAATGATAAAAAAGTTATAGAAATAGGGGCTTCATATTTGCGGATAGTAGCGTGGACTTATCCACTTGTGGGAGTTGGTTTTGCCTTTAATATGCAGCTTCGTGCAATAGGGAAAACCAAATATTCATTTTACTCAAGTGTAATAGGGCTTTTGATAAATGTGGTTATCAATTATGTTCTGATTTTTGGACATTTTGGATTTCCTGCGATGGGAGTGCGTGGTGCTGCAGTTGCAACAGTTATTGCGAGAATTATAAGTACTTTTTATATAATTTATGTGATTTATAAGTTAAAATTGCCAATTGCAGGGAAAATAAATGAATTATTTGATTTGTCAATGGAATTTTTTGTAAAAGTTATGAAAATATCGCTTCCTGTGTTTATTCATGAAATATTGTGGGTACTTGGAGCAAGTGTATATGTAATGATTTTTGGAAGAATGGGGACAAATTTTGCGGCTGCCGTTCAGGTTGTAAAATCAATTAGCAGTCTTGTATTGACATTGTTATTTGGACTTTTGAGTGCAACTTCGGTTATAATTGGTAATGAGATTGGTGCTGGAAGGGAAGAAAATGCTTATGACTATTCAATAATTTTATTAAAGGTAGCTGTTATTTCAGGGATTATTATTGGAGCAATTGTATTTATTTTCAGTCCATTTATTCTACAACATGTAAATGAAAAAAGTTATCCACTAGCAAAAGAGATTGTGAAGGCAGAGGTATTTGTAATTTTCGTAAAGGCAATAAGTTTACAGCTATTAGTTGGAATTTTACGTTCAGGAGGGGATACGCTCTGGACAATGTTTGTTGATTTGATTCCGCTTTGGTTTATTGCGATTCCAGTAACATATTTTTCTGGATTATATTTAGGATTTCCAGTTGTATTTGTATATTTACTTTCATGCAGTGACGAAATTATAAAAATATTTCCATGTATCTGGAGATTGAAAAGCAAGAAGTGGATAAACAATCTAGTTAGTTAGAAATTTGAATAAAAATGAAATATTTAAAAGGGAAAGTAATAAAAAATAAAAGAGGGTGGTTAAATTGGGAATAAAAAAGAAATTCAAAATAGTGAAGGAGAGAATAAATTAATGAATTTAAGAAGAAAAAAGTATTTATTAATTGGTATTTTAACAGCCTTTACAATTTCATGTTCCACAATAAAAACCCCTCCACTTGGAGTAAATTATGAAGGTCCATTGAGAGATAGCGATAACGTTGAGTTTCATTATGATTTGACTTATCTGGATAAGGATGGAAATATTCGATATGACAGGAAGATTTGGGAGGCGACTTATAAGGTTGTGGATGAAGCAAAGGATTATCTGATTGTGGAGATGTTTTTGTTTAATGATATTTATAATAAGGATAAAGAGCATTTTCCAGAGTTTGCTAAGGAGTATACAAGAAGGCTTATTAAAAAGAAGATGGAAAATCCTGATTTGAAGGTATATGTGCTTTCAGATGAGAATAATAATTTGTATGGGGCTTTTGAGCATCCATTTATTACAGATATGAAAAATGCTGGGATTGAGGTGATAATGGTGGATATTTTTAAGCTCAAGGATACGTTTCCCTGGTATTCGCCAATTTGGAGAACTTTGATAGAGCCTCATGGAAATCCACAGGGGAAAGGATGGATTGGAAACTTTTACGGGCCTATGTGGCCTAAATTGACTTTGAGAAATTTATTGAGGGCATTGAATGTAAAGGCGGATCACAGAAAAATATTTTTAAATGAGGAAAATGTTGTAGTTTCGAGCGCTAACATTCACGATCCGAGTTATTTTCATGAAAATGTGGCAATATCAGCTAATGGAGAAATTACAAAGGATGTTTTGCATGGATTACAGCTTGTGGCTGAATTTTCAGATGGGAAAATCGATGTAACTGAGAAGCAGGAGAATAAAATAAATAACAGACAAATTGGAAATTTAACGAACAATCAGACAAGTGAGACAAATAATTTTTCTGAAAGTGAAACTGAAAAGCAAGTTAAAGAAATTGAGAATAAGAAGAAAGAATTTGTGGAAGAGGAAACAAGAAGATTTGCACAAACTGGAGAACTTCCTGAAAAAAATCAAAATTTTGAAAATGAAAATCAGAAAAATGGAGATACGATTACAAGATTTGATGATGAAAATAATAAGTATCAGCTTCAGTTTGTGACAGAAGCAAAAATTGGGGAGCATCTGGATAAGGACATTGACAGTGCGAGAGCAGGGGATGAAATACTTATGGGTATGTATTTTCTGGCTGATAAAGGTGTTGTTAACAGATTGATAAAAGCTGCAAATCGTGGTGTAAAAGTTCGGATTATTTTTGATAGAAGCAGAGATGCTTTTGGAATGAGTACGAACGGACTGCCTAACAAACCTGTTTCTAAGAAATTGAAGAAAAAAACTAAAAATAAAATAGAAGTGAAATGGTATTTTACAAATAATGAGCAATATCACACAAAGATAACACTAATCAAAAAAACAGATGGCAATGTTATAATACACACAGGTTCGGCTAATTTAATCAAAAAAAATATACGTGGTTACATAATGGATGCTAATTTTAGAATTTTGACAAATAATAATTCTAAGCTGACAAAAGATATCTATACGTATTTTGATAGATTATGGGAAAATAAGGATGGTTTGTTTACCATAAACTTTGATGATGAGCCAACTACGAAGGCAAGTGCAGATTTTATGTATAAAATTTTAGATGCAGCACAATTAGG
>ERZ773060.745-NODE-745-length-9859-cov-3.78478_pt1 | contig 9859 bp, 9 predicted proteins | sample MGYA00580628_ERZ773060 | MGnify/ENA primary metagenome ERZ773060 (study PRJEB29015, sample SAMEA2738019) | human oral metagenome | biome: human oral; feature: human-associated habitat; material: dental | place: China | collected 2045 ... | reverse complement strand
CTTTCTTTGCTGAGTTGGTGGCTTTCATGTCGCGTAGCCCTATTGTAGCCATTGCTTTAGAGAAAGAAAATGCAGTAGAAGCTTTCCGTGAATTTATCGGAGCTACAGATCCAGCCAAGGCGGCAGAGGGAACTATCCGTGCCAAATATGGGGAGAGTGTAGGAGAAAATGCCATTCATGGCTCTGACTCCAACGAAAACGCCCAAAGAGAAATAGGATTTTTCTTCTGTGGGCGTGAGGTTTATTAAGTTTCAGTGGTCAGTCTATGATGACTGACCACTGTCTACTAAAATTCTTTTATCAGGTACAGATATACAGGAAAGTGGTCTGAGTACCCCCCTGTATAACTTCCGTTGGCATAGCTACGATAAGGATAGCCCGCATACTTACCAGAAGGATTGGCCAGCTCTGGACTATTGAATACTCCTGCTTTCCAATATTTATAACCTTCTGCTTCTTTAGCCAAATAGCCATAGGTGAGAACAAACTGGTCAAACAAGCTCCAGCTATCACGATAAGCTAAGGTACCTATTCCCTTTTTGTACATATTCTCCATAGGGTTATACAAGTCCCCTTGTTGTACTTTCTTCTTATCGGCTTTGGTCTTGAGAATCTTTTTGAATCCGGAGTTGGTCGGATCGTCATTGAAGTCGCCCATGCTGATTACCTTTGCCATAGGATTTATAGCCGTTAGCGAATCGAAAATCCTCTTGTTCAGTGCGGCGGCAGCCTCTCTCAAGGGGCGCGAAGCGGCTTCCCCTCCTGAGCGCGAAGGCCAGTGATTGACGATAAAGTGCACTTCCTCCCCATCCATCTCTCCAGAAATGAGTATCTGATCACGAGTATAGCGACGCTTACCGGCGGCATCTTTTATATCCAAAAAGTGCTTGGAGGTTTTTGTAGGCTTGAATACACTTTGTTTGTAGATAAAAGCCACATCTATCCCTCGGGCATCAGGCGAATTGTAATGTACAATGCCATAATAGTTGTCCTTGAGAGCTTCGGAATTGACCAAATCCTCGACTACTTCTCGGTTTTCTACCTCAGCAAGCCCTACAAAGTCAGGCGCTTGCCCAGTCACATCCTTACCTATCTTAGCGATAGTCTGGCCGAGCTTGTTCACATGATCATAGTAGTGCTTACTGGTCCAATGGTCTTTACCCGTAGGGGTACGATCATCGTCAAACTTCTTAGGATCATTGATCGTATCAAAGAGATTTTCTACATTGTAGAAAGCCACCGTACGTATCTTGTACGTTTTGTTTTGCGCTTGCAATAATAAGCTATTCAAAATCAATAAAATAGTAAATGGTAAATAGATTTTTCTCATGTGAGTTACTTTTGTGCAAAGATACGTTTTTTTCTTGAAATATTAAAACAATACTGCTGTTTTAATACCTCGTTTGCTTACAGCTCCCTTAGAAAGCCAGAGACTCTACTTAGTAGTCGGCACGAGCTGCAAGAAATGTACCATCAGGGGCTAAACAATTAAGATGCTTAGTAGTTTTTATTAGTCAAATCAGTCTTTCAAGAACTCCCCTACCATTATGCGCCCGCCACTCTCTGGAGAATCTCCACGAAAGAAAATACCCTCAAAAACAATATATTTGTCCTCAAAGAAACCTACATTCTTATTAAAACCAAACAAACCTACCATAGGAATTTTGTGGGTTTTCCACGTTTTCCCTTTATCAAAAGAAAAACGCAATTCAGTATGTGTGTGAAGCTTTGTATAATCACAAATAAAGTCCTTATAGTAATAGTACTTTTCACGATTCTCTTTGGTTATCTTACGGACAAAGTTCTCATCAAGATCGTAAATCATCAATTCGTATGTTTCCTCATCATTCTCATTTTTCTCATTCTGCAAGGAAAGAGGGGTATTGTAACTAGATGAATTTTCAGGAAAGAAATAATTATATTTATGTTTAAGCTGATTAAAGAGTTTGTCTTCTCCTGTAATTACGTTGTAAGTACGAAGCTCTAATATTCCATTGTAATATAGAATATCTCCATTCTGATGAATAGGATAATACTGATAAGCAGTGAGTTTTTTAGGTATCTCATACAACTTTACAGAGTCTTTACTTAATACATCTACTAAAAAACGAATTTCATTCTTTTCACATTTGAGAAATCGACCATCAAAATCATCGTAATAGATTTCATCATCTCTATTATACTTATCTATTTCCTTTATTTCAAAAGTCTTATGATTAAGGAGGTATATATATCTATTTTTATCCCCAGAAGTCTTTATAATGCTATAATCTTTTGTATAGGCTACCATATCATAGACATCATTTCCTTCAAGGATGAGTTCCTTGTAGGATTGCCCTCTATCCGTAGAGATATAGAGTACCGCTTGCCTTTCTGTTGCTGTAGGGTCAAAATTAGGAGTGTCCTTTTGAGCTCCTAAAATAATAACATTTTCCATAGGAGAGAACACTAAACTTAATTCAATATTGGCATCTGGATCAAAAGATCCATTCTTTTTCTTATACAAATCCATAAAGTTGTATTTGGCAGTCCATTTCATATTATCATCCTTAGTTTCTTTGACTTCTTTGGTTTCTTGGGGTTCTTTGTTTTCTTTATTATCTTTAGTTTTAAAGAAACAAGAAGTTAGGAATGTAGCTATGAGTAAAAATAATAATGTTCTTTTCATAAGAATAGTTTTTTTCTGCAAATATAGGAATAAAAAACAAAAAAGCAATACTTTTTATTCTTCTTCTCTTCTATAATTTAAACAATCACAAGGAAAATTTTTTATATGGTAATTACTCAAACTCAATTTTCTTAACTCCTTCTACAAAAGCCTCTTTCCCATTATCACCTACCAAGCGGATACTCGTCTCCGTATTAGCTGCATTTAGCCGAATATCCAAATGCGCTTTTACTTCCTCAGGATGTTCCCCGAATACTTTTTTATAGGTTGCTAAAATATCTTCCCAATCAAACTGAAGTCCCACTCCATATTTTATGCCATCTTCAGCCTTATAAGTAAAACTTATTTCCTTATACAAAGGAAGTTTTCTTATATCATGATACAATTCTTTGGGAGCAAAAACCTCTTTTTGTTCCTCTAAGACTATAAAGAAAGAATATTCAAAACTTGGTTGTACCTCTATTTTCAAACTTATGATTAAAAAGAAAAGAATATGCTTCATTTGTTGCATTTTCAAAAATTTTCTTATACTTCATATTGCCAGAAATGTGGATATGTCCAATACTTTTTATTTTATTCATTTCTAACAGGGGCTAAACAATTAAGATGCTTAGTAGTTTTTATTAGTCTTTCAAGAACTCCCCTACCATTATGCGCCCGCCACTCTCTGGAGAAGCTTGAATCCCATTTTTGCCGACAAATATACAAAATAATTCGTATATTTGCACCTAATTTTTCACTTTATTATGGCAGACGATAAGAAAATCATCTTTTCCATGAATAAGGTTAGCAAAACCTATTCATCGACAAACAAACAGGTGCTCAAGGATATCTATCTAAGTTTCTTCTATGGGGCTAAGATTGGTATTCTGGGGCTTAATGGGGCGGGTAAGTCGTCCCTACTAAAAATTATCGCCGGAGTTGACAAAAACTATCAGGGAGAAGTGGTCTTCGCCCCTGGCTATACGGTGGGTTACTTAGAGCAAGAACCGAAGTTGGACGAAGAGAAAACCGTCATTGAGGTAGTGCACGAGGGAGTGGCCGAGACAATGAAGCTCTTGGAGGAGTTCAACCATATCAATGATCTCTTTGGTCTGGAGGAGAACTACTCCGATCCGGACAAGATGCAAAAACTCATGGACAAACAGGCGGAACTACAAGACAAGATAGATGCACTGAATGCTTGGGAGATAGACAACCAGCTGGAAGTGGCTATGGATGCACTCCGCACCCCTGATCCTGATATCCCTATCAAGGTACTCTCAGGGGGCGAACGCCGTCGTGTAGCCCTCTGCCGCCTGCTCTTACAACAACCTGATGTATTGCTCTTGGATGAGCCTACCAACCACCTCGATGCTGAGTCTGTTCTATGGCTCGAACAACACCTACAACAATATGCAGGTACGGTGATCGCCGTAACTCACGACCGTTATTTCTTGGACAATGTTGCTGGCTGGATCTTGGAGCTTGACCGTGGGGAAGGGATTCCTTGGAAAGGTAATTACTCCTCTTGGCTCGACCAAAAGGCAAAACGCCTTGCCCAAGAACAAAAGGCAGAAAGCAAGCGCCAAAAGGTACTCGAAAGGGAGCTTGAATGGGTGCGACAAGGAGCGAAAGGACGACAAGCCAAACAGAAAGCCCGCTTGCAGAACTATGACCGCCTGCTCAGCGAAGACCAAAAACAATTGGAAGAAAAACTCGAAATATATATCCCTAATGGACCTCGCTTGGGTACCAATGTGATAGAAGCTCGCCATGTAAGCAAGGCTTTCGCAGATAAGCTCTTGTACGACGACCTGAACTTTGTACTCCCTCAGGCGGGAATCGTAGGGGTAATAGGTCCTAATGGAGCGGGTAAATCCACCATCTTCCGTATGATCATGGGCGAAGAAAAACCCGACAGTGGAGAATTCCTCGTAGGGGATACCGTAAAAATCGCTTATGTAGACCAGACTCATAAGAATATAGATCCTGAGAAAAGCATCTGGGAGAATTTTTCTGATGGACAGGACTTAATCCTTATGGGAGGGCGACAGGTGAACTCTCGTGCTTACCTGAGCCGCTTTAACTTCTCGGGTAGTGACCAAAACAAGAAAGTGGCTACACTTTCCGGAGGGGAGCGCAACCGCCTCCATCTGGCTATGACGCTCAAGGAAGAAGGTAACGTACTACTCTTAGATGAGCCTACCAACGATCTGGATGTCAATACCCTACGCGCCCTCGAAGAGGGATTGGAGAACTTTGCCGGATGCGCTGTGGTGATCTCCCACGACCGTTGGTTCTTAGACCGTATCTGCACTCATATCTTGGCTTTTGAGGGTGACTCTCAAGTGTATTTCTTCGAGGGAAGTTTCTCCGAATACGAAGAAAACAAGAAAAAACGCTTAGGCAAGGAGGTCACTCCTACCCGTATCAAGTACAAAAAGTTAGTCCGATAAAAAGACAAGGACATTGCCACAGAGGCAATGTCCTTTTTTTAACAAATGAACAAACTAATATTATTTTGAAAACTCTACCTTGATGATTACCACCCCGTTGAGTCCTTTTTCTTTGAAATCTTCTGTACGTTTGGCACCTTTCTTGAATACTGTAGTGGAATTGACTTTCGTAATTTTCGAAAGCTCGCTTTGCGAATATTCCATTACATCTTTGTAATTGACCAATACCAAAGGGTAAGCCTCTGTTCGTTTTTGATTCTTGTTTATATATGCTTGATAATCACGGAGTGATTTCTTTAGTTTCGCCTTGAGGGTTTCATCCAAGTATTTTTCTCCTCCTTGGAGTGCTTCTGTCGAGGAAGTTGTAGCAGTACTTCCTGCTTGAGCCAATTCAGTATTAACTACTCTCTGTCCTGTACGAAACTCTTCCGATTTACGTTTTTTCTCTTCTTCCTTCGCTTTTTTCTCTGCCTCTTTTTGGGCATTGTAGGCAGCTACTTCACGTGCATACTGCTGCTTGGCCTCATCTTCTGCTTTCTTCTTGGCTTCCTCCTCAGCTTTTTTCTTTTCTACTTCCTTCTGTATGGCTTGCTTACGCTCAAGTTCCGCCTTTTCTTTCTCAGCTTTTTCTTTGGCTAAGCGAGCTGCTTCCTTCTCATATTCAGCTTTTTTCTGTGCTTGCTGCTCCTTTTCCTTGGCTTTTTTCTCTGCCTTTTCCTTTTCTGCTTTTTGCTGTGCTGCTAATACTTCTTCATAGTTGGCATCAAAAATAGGTTTCCCTTCTGCTGCCCCAAAGTTATAGTTGAAAAAGAAGACAGGGCGGGTATCCTTAGTAGGTTTTGCTTTTCCAAAGAAAGCACACCAAGAAGCATTGATTCTTAGGTAGTACCCCCACCCTTCGAAATAGCGGGTATAAGTATAGTTCTTAAAACCAAATAGCTTGGTATTAAGGTTGTAATTACTTACCTTGAAAGCAGGACTACTGGTCTCTATATACTTGATTTTATTGCTCTTATCCACCCCAAGAAAATAATCTACTTTATCTACAGTAGTTTTTTCTTTTCTAAGAAAACCCAGTGGAGTCTCGAGGGTTTCATTCAGGTGAGAGTCCTTCCAAGTCTCTTCCAACTTGGGCTGTGCAAAAGTAAAGAAAGAAGCACAGCAACATAAAGCTGTTAAAAATACTTTCATTTGTCTAATAATATAAAATTTTTGATTAAAAACTATTTTATGGCGCAAATATACAAAAAATAAAAATATAAAAATATAAAAACTTTTCCACATTATGTAAAGGTTTTTATATTTTCATTTATTCATAATTTATATTCTCTGCTATAGATCATCTTTTTCGAAAACTATCCCTCCTATCTTATTAAAAATCAACACCATTAATCATTAATATAGTTTTCTATATATTTCTTCAGGGGTTGTGGTTGTTGGGAAAGGTGATCTTGGATAAATTTTCTATCTTCCTCTATATTAGCACGATAGGGAACTATTTTAGGCAAATGCTCCTGCACACTTAGGCGTATCATGCGTAGCTCTATATTCTGAGGTTCTTTCCCTATAGCTCCCTCTATCAGTGCCTTTCCTTCCTTGAGCATCGTGCGGAGTTTTCCTGATTGTTTGGAATACATCATCAGAGAAGCTCCCTTGTAGGCTTCCTTGACAGAAGTATCCATGGTAGCCCCTTGCATAAGCTGGTAGAATCGCTCCTTCTGCTCCTTACTCTCTGAAGCGGTTGTATATGCCTTGCGTATCTCCTCTATGGATTGGGCTTGTATACAAAAGGTACTTAGAAAAAAAAACAAAAAAACTCTTAGCATAGTTTATAGGTATTGGTGAGTTTCAGGGCTACAGTATCGCCAAAGGAGGTAGTATTCTTAACGACTATCGTATCGGGATGCTCCGTAAGTTCCAACTGTAGGGTGAGCTCTCCTGCTGTGTTAGGATTGATTAGGGGCACGAACTTCACCTGTGAGGTCTTGCTCAAGAATAGTTTCTTTTGAGTAATTTCTTCTGTAATATTCTTGATAATCTGCAACATACACACCCCAGGGGTAACAGGATTGTTCGGAAAATGCCCTGCAAAAATCGGATGAGCAGCATTGAGGGTAATACGGCAAAGGTATTTTCCCTCTCCTTGTGACTCTATTTGATTAAGTGTATAAAAGTTTTCTAACATAATTTATTTATTTTCATTACAATACGTCCAAGGTAATTTTCACTGGCACAGTGTGATGCTCTATGACTATCTGTGAGAGTTCTCCTCCTGCCTTATAGTGAGCCGCAAAAGTGGTATAGTGTTTTGAGCCTTTTATATTCTCCTGTTTGTATATTTTTTTATCTTGATTTTCGAATAGATACACCTTTCTTTTTCCTTCTGTTGCCACATAAGCGACCTCTTGATTATGGGTATACTTATCCGCGTACCTATCTGCTTGTAACAAATCCTCGAAATCTCGCTGAAGCAGTCTGATGAGTGGTTTCCTATCCAAGGCTTCAGTTATATATTCCACCCGCCAACCTTCCCCTCTTCTATAGTAGAACTGGAAAAGAGTATTGCCAAAATCGGTAATCAAGGCGATTCTATAGTTATCGGCAACTGTTTTTATCGCCAACACTCCATTGAAACTATGTCCATAAGCCTCAATCGTGGCTCTTAGCTGGTGCTCTCCTATATCAAAATAAGGATGGGTTATCTTCTCCCCTGCTTTTCCCTTTTGATAGCCCTCTGGCAAAGAAAAAGAGGCGCCACAACTGAGTAATAAGAGGAAGATACTATAGCTTAAAAGTCGCTTCATCAATAGGAGTATTGAATTGTTGGTGGGTAAAGGTAATCTCGGTATAGTCATCAGTGGGTTCTATAAGCTTGACACGCCCTACGGTGGCGTCAGGAGAGAAAAACAAATGTATCTCCTTGATATACTTGAACAAGGTCTTGTCCTTGGGCAAAAGTTTTGTCAAGGTTTCTTTCCCCGAAGTGAAAAAAGTAACAGCAAACTCTTTTTGGTCGAACATATCTCCACTTACCGAACGAGTAATCAACTGATTAATCTTTTTAAAAACTTTATTATCGGCCTTCATCTGTGACACCTTCCCCGCATCGTCTACTTTGATATTATCTCCTTGGAATACAATACGATAGCTATAGGGGGTGGTATAGCTCCAATTGAGCTTGTCTGGCTTGGAAAAGGCCATTTCACCCTTGGTTTCCATATCCTTGGACATAAACTCCAGATGTTTCTTCTGAACAAAAGAAGCCTGCATCGTTTTGATAGTCTTATTCTTCTCCACTACTTTCTCTTTGAAAGCATTTGCTTGCACTTGTGTTAGGGGTTGTTGTCCCCAGAGCAGAGTGGTGCATAACAGGCTCAGTAGTATGTATATTTCTCTCATAAATCAATTCTTTAGTAAGTCCCTTACAATAACTATGCCATAAGTTTAGCTAAGACAAGGACGAATAAAAGCATCCAATTGGTCAAACTCAATCAGGAAAGCATCATGCCCATGTATGGAGTGAATCTCATGATAGGTGGTCTTCTTGCCCATTTGCTTTAGTGCCTCATAGGTCAATCGGTTTTCCTCTGGGACAAAGTACAAATCGGTATCGGTAGCTATAATGTGTATTTGAGTGGTAATAGGTGCCATAACCTGAGCAAAATCCCCTCTGTCCTTACAAATATCAATAGTTTTAACCAGCTGATTCATAAGCTTATAAGCTTCCAATGTAAAGCGGTTTTGGAGTTTTTCCCCATGATGGAGTAGCCATGTCTCAGTATTGAAGAGGTTGCGCTCTATATTGATACTGCGGTCGAACTTTTCCTTGAGCGAAGCTGGAGTACGGTAACAAAGCATAGCGTGCATACGGGCATCATGTAGGGGATTATTCCCTTCCAAAAGGCGCTCTTGGATCAGGCAGTTGGCGATAACCCAGTCGGTAGTCTTCCAGTCGGTAGCCACGGCAAAAAAGTGAGTAACATATTGGGGGGCAAGTGCCAACATCTCCCAAGCGATACCCCCGCCTAAGGAGCTCCCCGAAAGAATATCCACATGCTCCACTCCCAATAGTTCCAAACCTAAAAGGAAGATACGCGCTACATCGCGGGCTGTCCATGCCTTGTAGTCCGTAAGGAGTTCCCCCTTGCGATAGCCATTCCCTGGAATATTGAAACAGATCACCGTATGAGTCAGCGTATTAAAGGGTTGCCCCTCCCCTACGGTTTGGTTCCACCACCCCTCCTTACCAATCACCTGAGAGTTGCCCGTTAGTGCATGATTGACCACAATCACAGGAGCCTCTCCCAAGGGTTGCCCAAAAAGCTGATAAGTAAGTTTTATCTTAGGGTACACTTTCCCTGAAAGTGTAGTAAAGTTATTGATTTCTATATATTTGAGCTCATCCATAGTTTTATTTTTCTATATCTCCCTAAAGTATATTATACTTCTTTTTATATTTGAGTGCAAAATTAGGTTTTTATAAGGAGATAAACAAATTTTTATAGTTTTATAGCCGAACTAAAAATAAAATACTACTGTTTGTAAGAACCTCAATAGTAAGTAATTTCTCGTTTTTTTCTCCATTGTTTTCTCCTCTTCTTCTCTGATAAGATATTCTACCTTGCGTGAGATTTTACTTTTCCAACAAGATTTTTCTCCTGTCAGTTAGGATTCTCTATAGCAAACCATCGATAAGCTCCAAATACTGAGAACATAAGAGCAAGGTGAATTTCTGAATTTTCATAAAATGGGT
>ERZ773060.743-NODE-743-length-9863-cov-4.31974_pt1 | contig 9863 bp, 13 predicted proteins | sample MGYA00580628_ERZ773060 | MGnify/ENA primary metagenome ERZ773060 (study PRJEB29015, sample SAMEA2738019) | human oral metagenome | biome: human oral; feature: human-associated habitat; material: dental | place: China | collected 2045 ... | reverse complement strand
CATGGGTTTCTCCGGCTGTGCCAGGATGATTCGTTTTAACCTTCAGCCAGGCCCGCCAAGAGAGGGATGGTCCTGACCTGTTATAATTCCGTCTCTTATCACCAGTATGGAAACAAAATTTTCACCAGGTTCCTGTCTGCTGCTCTCACTCCAGAAAAAATAATAACCATCTTGTACAAAACCCAATTTTTTCAAGCGGCCGTTACGGAAGGATTCCGCTATGTCCAGCATCAATGATTTTGCCTTTTTTATGGCAGTTTCCCGATCATTGACGACATAAACCGGGAATACATCACCTGCGATATGGCCATGCTGAACAAGATACTGAATATGTGGTTTGTCGGAAGTTTCCATGTCTTTCCCGTTCTCAAAATGAAGATTGCGCATGCGATTGCGGCACACCCTGCGCGTCGTTCTCGCTGTGGGTGCAGGCGGGGTAATTGCTGCAACCCCAAAAGGCACCGCGTGAGCCGCTGCGCTTTTGCAGCCAGCCCTTGCCGCAGGCGGTGCAGGGGTATGTTTTGTCGATGGCCTTGCGCTTGCTAGCGGCGGTTTTGTTGCCTGACGCAGCTTTGCCACCTGAAGCAGGCCGCGCGGTTGTGGCGCCTGAAGCAGCAGCGGCTTGTATCCCGCCTGTTGCCGCCGGGGGACGTTCGCCCCATGCGCCCGGTTTGCCGCCGTCATCCGGGGCGCTGTGCGTGCAGGCGGGGTAGCGGTCGCAGCCCCACCAAAAGGTGTCCTTCTTCTTGCCGGGACGGCGTTGCAAGAATCCCTCACCACAGGCGGGACAGGGATGGTCATGGCTTTTCTCCACCCGCTTGCCCGGCTTGCCGTGCTCGTCCGGCAGCGTCGTCTGACAGGGATTCGGCTCGCGCTGGTAGTTGGAGCAACCCCAGAAGAAGCCGTTTTTGCCTTTGAGGCGGCGCAAACGCCCGTCGTCGCAATTGGGACAGGGGAAGGTCTCTGCCGCCCCGGCGAGCGGCTGAACCGAGGTGTCGGCGGCGAATAACGCCAGTTGCGCATCGAGCGCCTGGTCATAGTGTGCAACTACCGCGCGGTAGCCCGCCTTGCCGTGGGCGATGGCATCAAGGTGGTCTTCCATGCCACGGGTGTAGGCAATCTCCAGAAAATCGAAACGGCCGCGCAGCGCCTGAACCAGCGCGGTGCCGAGTTCAGTTGGCACAAACTGCCGTTTGACCACTTCAACGTAGCCGCGCTGCTGGATCGTGCCGATGATGCTGGCGTAGGTGGATGGTCGGCCGATGCCTTCGCGCTCCAGCGCGCGGATGAGCGCAGGCTCGCTGTAGCGCGCGGGTGGTTTGGTTTCGAGGTCGAGGATTTTGCCGTCCTCTGGCACGTACTGCGCGCCGACGGCCAGCTTCGGCAGCGGATTCGCCGCTTCCGCTTCTTCCTCGCTGGTGTAATCATCGTCAGCGACGCGCATCCAGCCGTCATAGGTGCGCAGGCTGCCGCTGGCCTTGAACAGCGCCGTGGGTGCGGGTGCGTCGTTGCCAGGCGGCAGGCCGCGCAGGGCGGCGACCGGCGACAGGGTTTGCAGTTGCGCCGTGCGCAGCTGAAACTGCGCATCCTTCATCTGGCAGGCGAGCGCGCGTTTCCAGATGAGTTTGTACAGCGCATCTTGTTGCGCGTTACCCGACTGCGGGTCAAACACATGAAAATCGGTGGGTCGGATTGCTTCGTGCGCCTCCTGCGCGCCATCCTTGGCCTTCCAGGCATTCGCCTTCTCCGGGATGTACTGTGCCTGCCCTTTGGCACGCAAATAGTCCCAGACCATCTGCACGCCCTCTTGCGAGAGATTGGGATTGTCGGTGCGGTGGTAGGTGATGAGGCCCGCCTCAAACAGCGCCTGCGCCAGTTTCATGCACGCCTCTACACCGATTTTCAGCCGGTTTGCCGCCGCCTGTTGCAGGGTCGAGGTGGTGAACGGTGGCGGCGCCTTGCGCGCCTGTACCTTTTCGTCAAAAGCGACCACTACCAGCCCCGGTAGTGCCGCTTCCAGTACCGCGACAGCGGTGTCGCGGTCAGTGATGTAAGGGTGGTCATCCGTGACCAATGGACGGGTGTCCCACTGCGCCGGCCATGACGCAGTACCGGCGTCGCCGGGGAGTTCAACCGCGACGCCAAAGTGTTTGGTCTTCACAAAAGCGCGAATTGCCTCCTCGCGCTCAACCACGAGACGCAGCGCAGGTGACTGCACCCGCCCGGCGGAGATACCGCGCTGACCGAGTTTTTGCCCAGCAAGCGGTGAGACCTTGTAGCCGTAGAGGCGGTCGAGCACGCGCCGTGCCTCCTGCGCGGCAAAGAGGCGGGTATCCACCTGGCGCGGCTGGCAGATGGCCTGTGCGATGGCGGCTTGGGTGATTTCATTGAAGGTGACGCGGCGGCAGGTTTTGCCGTGGCCAATCACCTGCTGCAAATGCCAGGCTATCGCTTCGCCCTCGCGGTCGGGGTCGGTCGCCAGCCAGATTTCATCGGCATCACGTGCCAGCGCCTTTAACCTGGCGATGGTTTTGCCGCTGCGCTCGCCGGCGACGTACTGCGGCCGGTAATCGGGCGGCGCGACGCCCATCTCGCCCGGCGGCAGGTCGCAGATATGACCGTATGAGGCGGCAACCACCCAGCCACTACCGAGGTAGTGCTGAATTTTTTCGGTTTTGTTCGGCGATTCAACGATGAGGAGTTTGCTCATGGACTGGCCTTCAGAGGTGCTACTTCATCGGGGCGATGGTTTCTGTTCCGACAAATGATTCCCGGAAACAACCACATCAAAAAACTCACCGCAGGTAATCCTTTTTGCCAGATCCTCTATTGCATCATCGCTAACAGTAACCGTTGATTTAAAGGCAACGAGCGCCGGACGCAATTCCTCCGGGATTTCGTAACTGTCTTTCAGGTTCCAGATATCCGGGAATACCTTTTTTGCGATTCCAATATCTTTTTTGCTATTTTTGCTTTTCATGTTGTATTTCCATGTGGTTTCTGACAGCAATCACCGGGCGGGTGCGCAATGTATGCCGGGTATCTGCCGGGAACAGCGACTGCCATATGTGCTGCATATGCAATGCCTCGCCGATTTCCCGAATTTGTTGCCGGCATTCGGGCTGACGAATAATGCGCAATTGACGGGGCAAGAAGGGATAATCCGCTTGCAGGAATGCCGAAAGCGCACAAATATCTGCCATCAGGAAAAACATGGCATAAATGCGCCAGGACTCACTATTTACCGCCCATTGTGTGAACAGTACCGCCATGAGGAGTAGTGACAACAATTCCAGCCGGTTCACCCGGCATTGCGCGCAGATAATGCAGTACAGACTGAAAAATCGCCCGCCTGCCTCATCTTTTTGTCCTGCCTGCACCAGCGCCATGATGGCCGCCAGTTCTGCCCTGACGGATTCATTCATCCCGATTCCTGCCGGTTGTTGTGGAAGTTATGAGCACCGGTCCCAGCCAAATATGGACCGTATGTGTGGCTTGCCGTGCTTGCGCCTTGGCCTGTTCGCATTCCTGTTGTTGCATTTGCAAGGCAGGCTGGTAAACAAATCCGTAAAAGATAAAAAAACACACCACCAGCATGAAAGCCTTGTCCTTGCGGAAAAAATAAACCGCCATTGCCATAAAAATCACCGCCAGCACGATGCTGGCTTTGATCATTTCAGGGGTCCATGTGTGGTTCATGACATTTACTCCTGTCTGCCAGATTGCATCTGCATCAGCAATTTTTTGCCGGATGGCATATCGTCCATTCCGACCTGCTCCAGGGCATGACGCACCCCTTCGATATCATTTTTTTCCACCATGTCAATAAACTGGTCACGGGTGATTACGTCTTTTCCCAATACCAGGACGAGGACGAAACAAACAATCAGGGAGCCAAAAATAGAAAAGAGAAAGGCAGGAAAAATATCTTTTGCAAGTTTTCTTGCGTTTTCATTTGCCGCCCCTGTGGCAATCCAGGTGCTGGATGTCCAAACCAGCTCCCGGATAAAGATATATATCCAGCACAGCAGGTTGATGATGACTGTTGCCAGCAAAATGATGACCGTTATGAACAGCCACAGTTTCACAGCCGCACCGGTCGCACCAACCCCGGAAAACTGGCGCAGCATATCTGCCGGGATGGCGATGTTTGACTGTGCCAATGCCGGGCCACCCGGACAAAAAAGCAGAAACAGGCTGCCAACCATTTTTATGACGTGCATGTTATTCACCAGGTTCAAGTGTGGATTGACGGGATTTCGGATTGTCCGCCTGCCAGACGGCACGATGCGGCATTGCCTCACGCATTTCTGCCACCTCTGTCAGTCTGAGCAATTTGGCGGTATGGCGCAGATCACGCTGCAATTGCCCGCTTTTGTGCTGTTCATGCAACAGCCAGGCGAGGTTGGAAACTACCGTCACCGGATAGACCGTCTTTTCCACCAGTGCCCGACCAAGGTGTTCGCCCGCCGTGCCGTTGAGATAGCATGCTGCCAACGACGGCGTCGTATCCGTCATCTCTGCGACGGTCAGTACCGCCATGCACCAGAGCAGGTTGATTTGCGGCGCAGTCAACGGGATATCCCGCAAGGCAGCGGCAAAGCCGTAAGCGTCATCGCGCGCTACAGGCAGCTCCGTATCGCTTCTGCCGTTGCGCTCACATTGTGCGGTCAGGCGCGAGACCGCCGCATTATCGGCATTGGTAATCTGGTCGCCCGCCATGCGCGCCTGCTGTTGCAACTCCCTGAACTGGTTGTCCCAACGCGCGCGGCGTGCCTGTTCTGCCAGGTCGGAATGTTCGTTGCGGCAGGCTTGTTCAAATTCTGCCGCGATGCGCATCGCATCCGTGAGACGCTTCAGCAGTTGCCGGTTGCCGTCGGCGGCAAAGGCACGGATATGCGCGTGCAGCAGGGCGGCTACGGTGTCATCGTCGAGACGCTCGCAGAGCCGGCAGTAATCGTCCTGGGTGTATATGGTGGTAGCCATTGTGCTGTTCTCTGTCATGTCAGTTCCTGCTATCCCGCCTGCTGATACTGTCTACCGAGAAAACTCGTTCGCCTGTTCTTGTGGCAATCGTTCAATCGCATCCAACTCACGCCGGAAGGCCTTGAAACTGCAAACGAGCCGCACGGTTTGTAAGATTTGATGTGTCATATTCATATGTTTTCCTATTCCGGAATGGCCGGTGTCACCTGAATCGGCCCCAGCGGGATGCGCAGTACCAGTTGGCCGCGCTCGTCCAGGTCGCAGGTAGCGTAGAACCAGCTGGTCCAGGCATACTGTCTTTCTTCAATGCGTTTCGTGCCGGTATGCGCGATGTTTTTGTGACAGCTCACCTGCTCCGGGTACACCTTCGACCAGGCGACCCCGCTGGGGGCGGTCGTCGGCCAATAGACCCGGCCAATTTGCGGGTCGGCGAGAATGTCCAGTCCGCGCCGCGCGATGACTGCCGAGGCCTTGGCGTCATCAACGTGATCGACCGTGCCATAACGCGGATAGAGGTGTCCCCAGGTTTCCGGCAGGATGGTGCCGGTACTGGGCGCAATGCGCGGTCCCGGCCACAGGGGATTCCAGATGCGGTGCAGATCCACCAGCGGCCAGCCATGCCGCCACAGGATGGAATCCAGGCCGCTGAGGTAGTACGGCCAGAAGGGCGTGTACGGCAGGGTGCAGAAGTAGCGGCCGCCGGTGCTGACGTCGTAGCCGTCAACCGCGCTGGTGACGCTGTCGTTGGCACGGTCGTAGTCGGTGTAATCGGCACCGTCAATTTGCGACATGGTTTCGTCGTAGCCCAGCGACTGCCGTTCCTGGTCGGTAAACTGTCCCTGACCGCTGCCCTTGTTCTGCCAGCGGTTGAGGAAGCCCGCGCCCGGCGGTGGTTGTTGCTGACCGTTGCCATTCCCGGCGTTGCCGCCGTTGTTGCGCGGCACGTTGCCCGTGCCCTGGAAGTAGCGGCTGTTGGTCGGGTTCGACGGGGCTTTTTGTTTCTCCGGCGATGACGCACTGCTGCCGCTTCCGCCATTGCCGCCGCCGGATTTTTCACCACCTCCGGTTTTCTGGAAGATGATCATCGCCGGGTGGCCGATGAGCGCCGATTCGTAGTGCTGTGGTGCGTAGTGCTTGCCAAACTTGTGGTGCTTGTAGCGTCCGGCACCGATTTCGACGTTGTCGGCCAGTCCAAGGAAACCGACGTGAACGATGGCCTCGCTCGCGGCGCGGTAGGCGCTGCCCAGCAGGCGCGAGTAATCTTCCCACGGCATTTCGTCAAGGTAGGGATGCGACTGGTTGACCATCGCCGGTACGGTATGGCCGACGTGCAGCGTCCAGAAGTAGTACGGACCATAAGGCGTCCAGATGACCCGCAACGACAGGCCGAGGATGCGGTAATCGAGGCAGTCCGGGATTTGGCTGATGGTCGTGCTGACCAGTTCGGCGGTACCAAAGCCGGCATGGGCCGGTTGACTGGTACAGGCGAGCGCAACGCCCGCCGCCAGCGCCAGTTGCCGCAACCATTTTTTGCCATGTTTGTTGTTGCGCATACACGCCTCCTGCTTCAGATGGGCCGGTCGTCATCCGTGGGGAATGGTGAGTTGTTGGCTGTCTCAGATGCTGCCGCACCCGCCTTGTTGCCGTTCTTGTCGCCTTTTTGGCCAGCCGGATGGGGATGTGCAGCCGGGGCGGCGGTTTCACCCTGTGGCGGTGCCTCACCCATAAAATCTGGCGGCATATCTTCAAAACCGTCTGCCGCAAGATGATCATTGCCGCCGTCCGCCATTGCCGCAGGGGCTGCGTTGCCCGGATGGCCGCTGTTGCCGATATTGGGCTGCGGCTGCAGGCCTCGTTCGGCGCTGCGCTGACGGTAAGTCACATCGGCCAGCGAGCGCATGTCAAAGCAGACTTCATCGGCGTTTACCTTGAAGGCCGCTTTCAACTCGCCCGTTTTCGGGTCGGCCCAGGTTTCGACGTGCAGGTCGCCGGTCACGAGGACAGCGGCGCCTTTCTTCAGCAGGCGTCCTGCGGTTTCCGCCTTCTTGTCAAACCAGGAGACATTCATCCAGAAACCGCCGCTGTCCACAAATTGATCCCGGTCGTTCTTGCTCCAGTGCGGCTGACGCATGGAAAAACTGATCCAGTGCAGCGGTTCATTGTTGCGGCCCGTGGTCACGCCACAGCGCGGGTCATCGCCGAGATTGCCATTGAGGGTAATTTTTGCGCCCATCTGCTACTCCTTTTTGCTCAAGAAAAATGGTTAAAACGGTTTGGGTGGAAGGCCGTCTGTCGCCCGCTTTGCGCCGGATGCAGGCAGCCTGCCTGCGTCGCGTGCATTCCCTGCTCCAGTAACGGCTGCACCGCCAGCTGCATCTTCTGCTCCGGCGGGTAGCGCTTCTGTACTGCTCCAGAGATCGAGAATGCGCCGTGCATCGTCAGCAGCCCGGTTGAGTGCATCCATACCGGCAAGGTCGATAAAATCAGGACTGAAACCACCATAGATTTGCCCCTCCATGCCAGCGCAGTACCGGACAAAATCAGGAAATGCCGCGTCCTGACGCAGAATTTCGCGCACCGGCAAACACTGGTCCACCAGTTGCACTGCCAGCGCATCGCCCCGCTCATGCATGACGGCAAGGGAATCAATGCCCGGCAGTACGACGATATAGCCGCGCAGCCGCAGTACCGCCATGCTGGCGAGCAGGGTGGCAAACGGCAGGTTCACCCGTGCCGCCGCGACCGACAGCGGCACACCCGGCTGCGGAAATTCCGCCTCCTGCCGCAGCAGTGCGTAAGCCTTGAAATCCTGCGGGTGCAGCGTCAGCGCCCCGCACGGTACGGAAATGTACTGTTCCATCGTTTATTGACCTCCCGGCTGTAACAGCCAATCGACATTCAGTGTCATTCCCCTGAAATTAACTTGACTTTTGACACTATTTGCTATAAATGAAATTACCTTGGCTTGCAAATTCAGGCTGATGCGTTGTGCCTCCTGCTCACGGAAACCGCGCAGAAAGGCATCGTCCTCACGAAAGGCAAGCGCAGAACGCACCGCAGCCCGTTTGTCATCATCGAGCGCTTCCACCGGCATCAGTACCTGCATCGGCCCGTGCCGTCCGTTCTGCCACAGCCCGCTGCGCACCCCGTGCAATTGCCAGGCCAGTTGCGGCACGCCATTGGCACGGAGCAGGCGCATCGACACCTTGTCATCGCAGCACATCAACACCGCAAAGCGCTGCGCTTCGGCAAGCAGCAAAAGCATCTGCTGACGCACCTCAAGCAGGTCTGCCTCCAGCCGGGACAGACGCAAATCAAAATCCCGCTTGCGCCGCGAAGGCGCGAAACATTCCTGCAAAACCGGCAATAACAAAACCGCCTCCCGATGAATCTATAACGGCATTAACGTACAAAGGCCTGCGGTATTGCCACCAAATACGGGAGCAATTTCCCTTCGATAATGCGCGCGTCCGGTTCACCGAATGCATTGACCGCTGCCTGATAAATATCATCCTGGGCGCGACAGGATGCCTCACCCACATAATAGTAGCCATCGCAGGAGCCCAAAATGCGGCGAATATGGCGGCCCAGCTCTTTCAGGTCTGCCTGATAAATTTTGGGATCAATCATGCCCATCTGCGCATAAGGAAAAATAATGCGCATGATGTCGTCGTAAATGAGCAACAACTCGAATGCGTGATAGGCATACGGCGAAATAAAATGGACGCTGACCGAAGAAGGCCGCTCCGAAGTAAACGGCTCCATTTTGGTGCGTACTGCTGAGCCCAACATTTTGCGCACCTCAACTTCCTTGATGCGGAAAATCCCGTTGACCTTTTTCAGCTCGTCTTCCAGCTTCAGCAGGCGCTGCGCCGCAAATGGACAGCCCCGGCGGTAAGCGCCGATGACCGCTTTCACCTTGGCAGCGAAACCGTACATACCGGTAATCATCGGACTGCTCCGTCCCAGACAAATCGCCCATGACGAACGCATGTGCAGTTCCCCGGTTGCCCCGGTGATGCCCCAGGCCGGACGCTCCAGCAACATGCGCGACGGCGTTTCCTGGTTAATCAGCTTTGCCGCCTGCTCCAGCGCCTTGTCCTTGCGCAGGCGCGATTCCTCGCCGGCGATTACCGCCGCAGCTTCTTCCGGGGTTTCGGATTCCGCGCGAATCATGTCTTGGTCCAGCGACGACAATTTTATTTCCGGGTCATCCGCCAGTTCCTGCTCGGCGGCTTCCAGCTCACGGCTGCGCGTACCATCCAGCCAGCGGGTTCTGACTTCCGCCGGCACATCATCCGGCAATACGGAGGCGGCATTTTGTTCCGCCCCTGCCGCAGTCTCCGCAGCCACATTTTTTACATCGTCAGTATCAACACTCATAAAACCTCCAACAGAGAAAAATCCCCCTTGCCCTTAAAGGTTCCTTTAAAGGAAGAAAGGAAATGACAAGCCGGGAAAAAATAAATCCATCACGGCATGCGAAAAATGAATTCATCACGACATAACCGCATCCGGCACAGCGAATGCCAGACGCAAACCGTTCAAAACATCCTGCAACAGTAAACGCGCTCCGTCCTGCCCCAAAGAAAACCATGCCGTCCCGACCAGTTGCAGCGAAAGCCGTCCATGCTGTTCCAGTAAATGCGTCCATGCGCGCTGCTGATGCAGGGCTTGCGCTGTCGCCATTGTCAGCGAACAGGTTTTTGTGTCCCCCGGACACAGCAATTTGCGCGCTGCCGGTTTTGTATCCCCCCGATACAGGGATTTCGGCTACATTTTTGTATCCAGTGGATACAGGATTTTTGTCGCCGCCAGCGGCTGCGTTTTTGTAACCGGGGGTTACAGCCTCGCCAGCCGATTGAATCTTGTAACGG
>ERZ773060.741-NODE-741-length-9870-cov-5.4217_pt1 | contig 9870 bp, 9 predicted proteins | sample MGYA00580628_ERZ773060 | MGnify/ENA primary metagenome ERZ773060 (study PRJEB29015, sample SAMEA2738019) | human oral metagenome | biome: human oral; feature: human-associated habitat; material: dental | place: China | collected 2045 ... | reverse complement strand
AATATTATAGAAGTGTGGATAAAAATAATTAACAAAAAAACGCTAAAAATTTTTAAATAAACTAAATTTTAGTGTAAAATTTACAAGTATCTTTTTTTGTTAGCTTTACAGTTAGATATTAAGAGAGTTTTATCATACTTTATGAAACAAAGCATTAAACTTGACTTTTTTTTGAATATTGTATATAATGTCTATAAAAGACAATAATTTTTTTAAAATATAATAGAAAGGAAAAAGGATGACTAAAAGAACATATCAACCAAATAAAAGAAAAAGAAAAAAAGATCATGGATTTAGAAAAAGAATGCAGAATAAAAGCGGAAGAAATGTTTTAAAAAGAAGAAGAGCTAAAGGAAGAGCTAAATTATCAGCATAACCCGGTGTTAAATTCAACACTGGGTTTTTAAAAGCATTAATATCTAAACTAGAGAGCTTTTTAAAAGAAAAACGCTCTAAATTTTTTTAGACGTAGATTTATAAGCTCTCACTTATTTTAAATCAAAGAAGAGAAATATGTCTATTAATAAAATTAAGAAAACAAAAGATTTTTCATTAATATATAACAAATCAAAGAAGATGCATACAAAGTATGCTATTATTTTTATAAGAGAAAATAAGAATAACGACCAGCGATTTGGCTTTGTAGCCAGCAAAAAAACTGGAAATGCAGTTCAACGAAATAGAATCAAAAGAATTTTTAAAGAATTTGTAAAAATACATAAGGATAAATTTAGAAAAAATACTGATTATGTCTTTGTAGGCAAATCTATTTTGAAAGATAATTTAAAAAATTTAAAGTATGGGGATATCGAAAAGGATATTATCAAGGTGGTGAAATGATGAAAAAAATATTGCTATATTTGTTAAAATTTTATCAAAAGGGCATTTCACCATATTTTGGAAGAAGATGCAGATTTTATCCAACTTGCTCAGAATATTCACGACAGGCAATTACAAAATATGGAGCATTAAAAGGTAGTTATCTGACAATAAAAAGATTATTAAAATGTCATCCTTTTCATAAGGGTGGCTATGATCCGTTAAAATAAAAAAGTGGAGGAAATAATATATGTTTAAAATACAGGCACTTGTTGATTTTGTCGTACATGTTTTAAATGCGATATATGGTGTTGTGGGAAATTACGGTATAGCAATAATAATTGTTACAATTTTAATGAGAATAATTGTATTTCCATTAACATTAAAACAGGAAAAGTCAATGAAAAAAATGAGGGAGCTACAGCCTGAACTTGAAAAAATAAAAGAAAAATATAAAGATGATCCAAAGGAATACCAGCAAAAAACAGCAGAACTTTATAGAGAAAGTGGAGTAAATCCGCTAGGAGGGTGTCTGCCACTATTAATTCAGATGCCAATATTTGTAGCATTATATTGGGCTTTTAGCGGAAATGCAATTCCAGCAGACGCAAAATTCTTATGGTTTACATTAAAACAGCCTGATAGATTATTTATGATAGGAAAATTTGCATTTAATTTATTACCAATCTTAAATGTAGGAGTGACATATATTCAGCAGAAAATAATGACGAGCGCAACTAGTGGACAGGAAAGCAATCAGCAGATGCAGACAATGCTTTATATGATGCCTCTTATGATGCTGTTCATATTTTATAATATGCCGTCAGGGGTAACCTTGTATTACTTAGTTTCGGGAGCTTTGTCATTAGTTCAGCAGTATTTCATTTTGAAAGGAAGAAGTGATGATGGAAAAGATAATATTAAAGGCACAAAATGAGGAAGAACTTAAAAATATGGTAAGCCGTTCATTGACTTTAAAAGAAGATGAAACTTATCAGGTAAAAGTTTTAAAACACCCTAAAAAAATATTGTTTATCAATATAAAAGGTGAATATGAAATTGAAATTGTTAAAAAATCTGATTTGAAATCAAGTGATGTAAAATCAGAAAAACCAAGAGTACAAAATGAAGAGAAAATTTCCAAAAAAGAAAAAAAAGATGTAAAAAATCAAAATAATTATGATTCTAAAAAAAATAACATTAGAAAAAATTACAGAAATGAAAGCCCTGAAAATGAAGAAAAAGTTATTCAAAATAGTCAGGATGATACAAATATAGATAAAATCAGAGGATTTTTCAAGGAATTTATAGTAAATGCAAAATTAGATATAAAGATTATAAATGTAAAAAAAGAAAATAATGGTAAATATCTAGTTATTCTTGATGGAAAAGATATGAGATTTTTAATTGGTGAAAAAGGGAGTGCCTTAAATAACTTAGAATATTTAATCAGTACAACTAAGAAATTTAAAAATCTGAAAATCTCTATAGATTCTAACAATTATAAAGAAAAACGTGAAAAATCATTAAGAGATTTGGCAAGAAAAAAAGGTAAGGCAGTTTTAGCAACTGGAAATGCTGTAAAGCTGAACCCAATGGCTGCACGTGAACGTAAAATTATTCATGAAGAAATTTCATTTATGGAAGGACTAAAAACTGAGAGTGTTGGGGAAGAGCCAAAAAGATATTTAGTGATTAGAAAATTAGATGAAAAAAATTAAACTATTGTGTTTAAAATTGTAGGTAAAAAAATAAAATTGAAAAATGATTTTAGAAAATAGAGGGATAAAATGTTATTTGATACAATTGCGGCAATTTCCACTCCAAAAGGTGAAGGCGGGATTGCCATAATAAGAATATCCGGCGATAAATCATTTGAAATACTGGACAAAATATTTATTAAAAAAAACCCAAATGCTGATTTGGGTTTTTATAAATTAAATTACGGATTTATCAAGGATGGAGAAAAAATAGTAGATGAAGTAATGGCTGTAAGGCTAAAAGCCCCAAAAAGCTATACTTGTGAAGATATTGTGGAAATAAATTGTCACGGTGGAACGCTTGTTTCGGAAAAAGTGCTTGAACTTGTGTTAAGAAATGGAGCAAGACATGCTGAAAGTGGAGAATTTACAAAGCGAGCATTTATGAATGGACGTATAGACTTGTCACAGGCTGAGGCGGTTATGGATATTATTCAGGGAAAAACTGAAAAGAGTGTATCACTGTCGCTTGACCAGTTAAGAGGGGACTTGCGTGATAAAGTTAATGAATTTAAGAAGGCTTTGCTAGATATTACAGCACATGTGAATGTAGTGCTGGATTATCCTGAAGAAGGGATTGACGATCCGTTGCCAGTAGAACTTAGAGATAACCTGGAAAAAGTATATGAAGAAGCAAATCGGTTAATTGACTCGTATGACACAGGAAAAAAAATAAAAGAGGGAATAAAGACAGTTATTGTGGGAAAACCAAATGTTGGGAAATCTACATTGCTAAATGCCCTGCTTCATGAGGAGCGTGCCATTGTAACGCATATTGCTGGGACTACGAGAGATGTTATTGAGGAAATAATCAACATAAAAGGAATTCCTTTAGTTCTGGTGGATACAGCAGGAATTAGAAAAACTGATGACATTGTGGAAAATATTGGTGTAGAAAAGTCTAAGCAGTTTATTGAAAAGGCTGATTTGATACTTCTTGTACTGGATGCTTCGAAGGAGCTGGAAAATGAGGATATAGAAGTTATAAATCAGATAAAAGAAAATAAAAAGAAAGTTATAGTATTATTGAATAAGATTGATTTAAATAAAAAAATTAATCTTGAAGGGTATAACTTGGAAAATATTGTTGAAATTTCGGCAAAGGACAATATTGGAATTGAAGATATGCAGGAAAAAATCTATTCGTATATTGTAGAAGAAGATGTGGAAAACTCATCAGAAAAACTGATAATTACAAATATTCGTCACAAAACTGCACTTGAGAAAACAAAAGATGCAATAAGAAATATTTTTGAAACAATAGATATGGGACTTCCTATGGACTTAATTTCTGTAGATTTAAAAGAAGCTCTAGATTCGCTTTCAGAGATTACTGGAGAAATATCGTCCGAAGATATTTTAGATCATGTATTTGGGAATTTTTGTGTTGGGAAATAGATTTTATTATATTTTATAAAAAATATGAAAAGTTTTGGATAAAATGGAGGAAATAAATAATGGATAATAATTATGGAGCAGAGGCGATTACGGTTCTGGAAGGGCTGGAAGCAGTTAGAAAGCGTCCAGGAATGTATATCGGATCAACTTCAGCACGTGGACTTCACCATCTAGTATGGGAAATTGTAGATAACAGTGTGGATGAAGCGCTTGCTGGAATTTGCGATAAAATTACTGTAAAGATACTTGAAGGAAATATTATCGAGGTATCTGATAATGGACGTGGAATCCCTGTGGGAATGCACAAAACTGGAAAATCAACTTTAGAAGTTGTACTTACTGTGCTTCACGCTGGAGGAAAATTTGACAATGACAATTATAAGGTGTCAGGGGGACTTCACGGAGTTGGGGTATCTGTCGTAAATGCTTTGTCAGAATGGCTTGAGGCAACTGTAACACGTGATGGAAAGATTTTTAGACAGACATATCAGCGTGGTGTGCCAACTTCGCCTGTGGAAGAAATTGGCGTGGCAGATGCTGATGCACACGGAACTGTAATTAGATTTAAGGCTGATGATGAAATATTCGAAACAACAGTTTACGATTATTCTGTGCTGGAATCACGTTTAAAAGAATTGGCATATTTGAATAAAGGCTTGAAAATTGAGCTAGCTGATGAAAGAAATGCTGAAAATATAAAAGCTGAAGAATTTTTATTTGAAGGTGGAATAAAGGACTTTTTAAATGAAATTATTGATGAAGAAAAAATCGTTGATGATGTGATTTATATGGCTGATACAATGCAAATTGAGGAAGCTAAGGAAGTAGAAACTGTGGATGAGGATGGAAACACGGTGAAAAAACAGCGAAGTGCAAAATTCGTGGAAGTGGAAATTGCGATGAACTACACGACTTCACAAAGAGAAACTGTTTATTCATTTGTAAATAATATAAATACTCATGAAGGTGGAACTCATGTCAGCGGATTTAGAACTGCACTTACGAGAACAATTAATGATATTGCAAAACAGATGAACTTAATCAAGGATAAAAATGGGACATTTCAGGGAACAGATGTAAGAGAAGGGCTTGTCTGTGTAATAAGTGTAAAAATACCCGAGCCTCAATTTGAAGGACAGACAAAAACAAAACTTGGAAACAGTGAAGTTACAGGGATTGTCTCAAATATTGTTGGAAGCAACTTGAAATTTTATCTAGAAGACCATCCAAAGGCAGCTGAAAAAATTATTGAAAAAATGGCAATGTCAAAAAGAGCAAGAGAAGCAGCGAAAAAAGCAAGAGAGCTTGTGCTTAGAAAAAATACATTGGAAGTAGGATCACTGCCTGGTAAATTAGCAGACTGCTCTTCAAAAGATCCGGCTGAATCAGAAATTTTCATAGTCGAAGGAAACTCGGCAGGAGGTTCTGCAAAACAAGGAAGAGACAGAAGATTTCAGGCAATATTGCCGCTTCGTGGAAAAATCTTGAACGTAGAAAAATCAGGAGTGCACAAGGCTCTTGAAAATGCTGAAATTAGAGCAATGATTACAGCTTTTGGAGCTGGATTTGGCGAAGAAATGGACTTAAAAAAACTAAGATACCATAAAATCGTAATTATGACAGATGCCGATGTTGATGGAGCTCACATTAGAACATTAATGCTAACTTTCTTCTACAGACATCTGAGAGAATTAATTAACGAAGGCTACATCTACATCGCACAGCCTCCTTTATATAAAATTCAGGCTGGAAAAGCAATCAGATACGCCTATTCAGATGATCAGATGAAACAAGTGACAAGAGTGCTGGAAGGAGAAGGAAGAAAATACACAATCCAGCGTTATAAAGGGCTAGGAGAAATGAACCCAGAACAACTTTGGGAAACAACCCTTGATCCAGAAGTAAGAACGTTATTAAAAGTATCAATGGAAGACGCTTCCTATGCCGATAAGATGTTTAATATTCTGATGGGAGATAAAGTTGAGCCGAGAAGAAAATTTATCGAGGATAATGCAAATTATGTAAGGAATTTGGATATATAATTCATTTTTTCTTATTTTATTTATATTAATTTTTTTAATGCAGAGAGAGGTATCAGACGCCATACCTCTGCACACCTGCTGGATGCAAAACTTTCTTCTAACGAAATTTTGTTTGATTTTGATTTAGTTAAATCAACTGTTGTAACTAGGTTAAAATTGTCGTGATTTTTTGGAAATAAAAATTTCTGTTTGAGCAAAGCGAGTTTAATTTTTATTTTCAAAAAATGCTTAGACGAGCCAGGGATGCAAGGGAAATGGCGATTGATTTCCCTTGCTTAAAAAAAGAAGAAGATATAGAAATTATAGGAATAACATTTGTTAGCAAAAATTTATTTTATAAAAGATGTTTAATAGATAATAGATAAATATACAAGTTAGGTTGTGGAATTTTGAGAAGGTGAATTGTAAAGTAAAAGAGAAGAAAAGAGGTGCAGGATGTCAGACGATTTTAGAGATGACGATGAAAGAGAAGAAGAGATAACAGAAATAGATGAGAATGATGATAGGGAAATCATTGTGGAGGGGTTGCCTAAGGCTACAGATTTATCAAATGAATCTAATGTTTATATTGAAGATGAGATAAAGGCGGCTTATTTGGATTATTCAATGAGTGTAATTGTTAGCCGTGCGTTACCTGATGTGCGTGATGGATTAAAGCCTGTGCATAGAAGAATTTTGTTTTCCATGAGTGAAATGGGAATGAGCCATAAGACTCCGTTTAAGAAATCGGCAAGAATTGTCGGGGATGTATTGGGGAAATACCATCCGCATGGAGATTCATCAGTTTATGGTGCAATGGTTAGAATGGCACAGGACTTTAATATGAGATACGAACTTATCGACGGACATGGAAACTTTGGTTCGATTGATGGGGATGAAGCGGCGGCAATGCGGTATACAGAAGCTAGAATGGCTAAAATTACTGAAGAGCTGCTGGCGGATATTAATAAGGATACAATAGACTATCGTAAAAACTTTGATGAAAGTTTGGATGAGCCAGTTGTATTGCCTGCTAAACTTCCCAATTTACTACTAAATGGAGCAAACGGTATTGCTGTCGGAATGGCTACAAATATTCCGCCACATAATCTAGGAGAGGTCGTTGATGGAATTGTTGCGTTGATTGATAATCCTGAAATTTCGATTGATGAGCTGATTACATACATAAAAGGTCCAGATTTTCCAACTGGAGGTATAATTAACGGAAAACAGGGAATTTATGATGCGTATAGAACTGGACGTGGAAAACTTCGAGTTGCAGGACGTGTGGAAGTTGAAACTTCAAAAACTGGAAAAGAGTCGATTATTGTTACAGAATTGCCGTATCAGGTAAATAAAGCTAGACTTATTGAAAAAATTGCAGATTTGGTAAGACAGAAGAAAATTACTGGAATATCTGATTTGCGGGATGAAACTGACAGAGATGGTATCAGAATTGTAATTGAGCTGAAAAAAGGTGAAGAAAGTGAATTAATTCTAAACAGCCTTTATAAATTTACTGATTTACAAAATACATTTGGTGTAATTATGCTTGCACTTGTGGATAATGCACCAAGAGTGTTGAATTTGAAGCAGGTTCTTCAAAAATATCTGGAACATAGGTTTGAAGTAATTACAAGAAGAACAGAATTTGAGTTGAAAAAGGCTAAAAATAGAGCTCACATCTTGGAAGGGTTCAAAATTGCACTTGATAACATTGAGGAAGTAATTAGAATTATACGTGCTTCAAAGGATGCAAATGTTGCACGAACTGAATTAATTGCAAAATTTAGATTCTCAGAAATTCAGGCAAAAGCAATTCTGGATATGAGATTGCAAAGGCTTACTGGACTTGAAAGAGATAAAATTAATCAGGAATATAACGAACTTATGCTATTAATTGAAGAATTAACTGGAATTTTATCTGACGATTCAAAAATATATGGTATAATTAAAGAGGAGGCACTTAAATTAAAAGAAGATTTTGGTGATGAACGTAGAACTGAAATCAGAAATGCAAGAGCCGAAATCAGCATAGAAGACTTAATTAAGGACGAAGAAGTTGTTGTAACACTTACAGAAAAAGGTTATGTAAAACGTGTGGCAATTGACACTTACCGTTCACAAAAACGTGGTGGAATCGGAGTAAATGCTACAAATACAATAGAAGACGATGTTGTAAAAGATATGTACATAGCAAAAACTCTTGATACATTGCTTATTTTCACAACAAAAGGAAAAGTATTCAGCATAAAAGTTTATGAAATTCCTGAAACTGGAAAACAAGCACGTGGAAAACTGATTGGAAACATTATAAATCTGGATGATGATGAAAAAGTCAGCACAATAATAAAAGTTCGTGAATTTGAAAAGGATAAGAATTTATTCTTCGTAACACGAAATGGAGTCGTTAAAAAATCTGAATTGACATTGTTTAGTAATATTATGAAAGCTGGAAAACGAGCGATTAGATTAAATGATGAAGATGAAGTGATGTATATTGGACTTACAAGCGGAACTGGCGAAGATGAAATCTTTGTTGCTACGAGAAATGGTATTGCCATAAGATTCTCTGAAAAAGATGTAAGAAGTATGGGAACAGGAGCAACTGGAGTAAAAGGTATTACTCTTCGAGATAAGGACAAAATTGTAGGCGCTGCAATTATTAATTCAGAAATGAATAATGATGAAATGAGAATTCTTACAATAACTGAGGAAGGATATGGAAAACGTACAAAACTTTCTGAATATAGATTCCAGTCAAGAGGTGGAAAAGGAATTATCAATGCAAAACTGAATGAAAAAACTGGAAAAATTGTAGATGTGAAAATTGTCAAGGAAAATGATGAAATTATGCTTATTACTTCAGAAGGTACACTAATTAGAACAAGCGTAAATAATATATCTGTAATAGGACGTTCAGCTTCAGGTGTGCGAATAATGAAAGTTAGAAATAATGAAAAAATAGCTTCTGTAGTAAAAATTACAGAAGAGCCTGATTTAACCGAAGAAGAAAAATAAGATAAATATAAATATAAATTCTCATATATAAGGAAGTGGTTAAAATGTTACAAAAAAAAGCATTATTTTTAGTTACAGCGGAAAGCGAAATATATCCATTGGTTAGTTTTGCAAAAGTATTTAAGCAAAAATATAACGTTGATGTTGATGTTATCTATATCAAGGATATATTAAAGTATGAGGTATTTCCTGTAAGTATCGAAGGAATGGGACTAAATATTGGAGCAAACTATGCCTTTAAGGAATACAGGGAACTTGAAGAAAAAACTGTACAAAAATTAAAGGATAAAATAACATCTGATATTTCAAATTTTTACTCAAAAGATGGTGAAACAGCAGAAATTGTTTTAGAAGAACTAAAAAAATACGACTTGCTTGTACTTGTAAAAAATGAAAAAGTAACTCCAGTATTAAAGGAAATATTAAGAAGTATTTTTAAACCATTAATTATATTGCCAAACATAGAAGACTTTAGATTGGACAACTTGATGTTACTTGATGATGGCGCTTATAATGCGAACAAGACATTGTTTACTTTCTTCCATATGTTTGGTGAGCAAAAAATAGATGTGTTGCGTGTAAATGTTGAAGAAGAGGATGAAAGCAGCCTAACAGAAAGATTTGGCGACAACTATAATCTTATTCATAAAAAAGGTGACACTTTCAAGACAATTATGAACGAAGCTCAAAATTATGACTTGGTCTTAATGGGAGATTTGCGATATACAATAATGGTAGAAAGAATTACTGGTAAACTGGGAGTTAGAATACTTGAAAATCTTCAAAAGCCAATCTTTATTGTGTAAATTCTATATTTTTAATTTTTAAAAATTAAATTAATAATTTAAAAT
>ERZ773060.740-NODE-740-length-9872-cov-5.25609_pt1 | contig 9872 bp, 8 predicted proteins | sample MGYA00580628_ERZ773060 | MGnify/ENA primary metagenome ERZ773060 (study PRJEB29015, sample SAMEA2738019) | human oral metagenome | biome: human oral; feature: human-associated habitat; material: dental | place: China | collected 2045 ... | reverse complement strand
ATACGGCATCGATGCGGCGCTTCTGCGTGATGGAGCGCAAGCTTTATATCATCGGCCATATCGGTATGGGACTGACCCTGCTCTTTGGTTTACTGCTGTTGTGGTCGAACAACTGGGCCTTCCTGAAAGGACAGGGTTGGCTGCATGCGAAGTTGCTGCTGGTCGCCGGCCTGGTCGTGTATCAGTTTGTCTGTGGGCGGATGAACCGCGCATTTGCCGCCGGAGAGAACCGACGCAATCATGTGTTCTACCGCTATTTCAACGAAGTGCCGAGCCTGGCGCTGATTGGCATTGTGCTGCTCGCCAGTTTGAAGCCGTTTTGAGAACGGATGCTTGTTAAAAAACGTGCCGGATTTCCGGCACGTTTTTTATGCGCTGACGGCAGATGGCGCGAAGGTTCAGAGGATTTGCAGGAGTTCGGGATCATCGGCGTGCTCAAGCAGCATGGCACGCACGCGCGCCTGCCACAGTTCGCCGAAGCGGGCGAGTTCGTCCGGCGTTGCCTGCCCGCTGACGGCTTTCGGCATCAGGCTTTGCATTTCCGCCGGGAAGGGCACGACGGCGGCGTTGAGTTCGAGTTCGACGCTGGCGTCGTTATCAAGGCGGCGCAGGGCCATCAGGCCACGGATGGGTGCGTCGTAATCCAGCAGGTTACGGCGGGGCCGATGCCGCCAAAGCCGGTTTCCGCTGCCGCGCCGGTGAGCAGGGTAGCGACGGCAGCGATAACGCCCGTTGTGCCGCTATCACGGCTGTCGCGCATCTGCACGGCAATGCCGCCGCGTTCGGGCAAGGCGTCGCCATAGAGGGCGCGCAGGCCACGCCGGGTGAGCAGATAGGCACCGGCAACGGTGGGGCAGGAATGCCCGGCAAGACGCACTGCATCGGCGTAGTGGTATTCGAGGATGCCGTCCTGGGCGGCGCCGAGGAAGGCGGCCAGCGGATCATGCACGCGCAGGATCGGGGCGGCAGCGAAGAAGGCGGGGAAGGTTTCGGTCATGGTGGCTCCGTGGTGATGGAAAAAGGAAGGGGATTGTATCGCCGCCAAGCGGCGTCAATACTGGACCCGCGTCAAGCGAGATCAATGCGGGCTTCGGAAATTTTGGCTGGAGACGTTGCAGGCAACGTCTCTACGTTTTCCTTTCTGCGTAGCATCATCGTGCTAGTGGAAACCGCCAAGCGGGATAAACACTGGGTTTGTGGGCAGCCGCCAAGCGGGATAATTACTGGGTTTGTGGATGGCCGCCAAGCGGGATGAATGCTGGGTTTGTGAGTGGCCGCCAGGCAGGATAAACGCTGGGTTTGTATTCCCCCCTTCCGGCCTTCGGCCACCTTCCCCCGCAAGCGGGGGAAGGGATTTTTTCCGTACAAGGTTCAGGATTTGGTGCACGCTAGGCGGGGCGAACACTGGCCTCGCGAGCAGCCATCAAGCGGGATAACCACGGGCTTCTTGTTTTTTGAGACGTTGCAGGCAACGTCTCTACGTTTTTCTTTCTGCGTAGCGTCATCGTGCTAGTGGAAACCGCCAAGCGGGATGGATGCTGGATTCGCCGCAGGCCGCCAAGCGGAATGAAACCTGGGTTTTGTCGCTGCGCAGTTTGTCTAACCCTCTCCCCAACCCCTCTCCCACGGGACGAGGGGCTTGTTGGTGCGGCTTTTTGGTTTTTGGACACACGTCAAGCGGGATGAATGCCGAGCTCGTGGTAAGTTGCCAAGCGGGATAAAGCCGGATTTATAGCGGCGGATTAGTCCACCCGATGGGCCGAGGCCCACCGGGCGTGAGGGGTGACGTCCCGTTTATTTTTCGACGACGATGTTGGGGAAGACCTGCGCGGCGCTTTCTCTTGCGGCGAGTTGCGCCATGGTGCGCAGGGCGATGCGGCGGTAGCGACGGGCGATGTCGCTGTCCGGTTCGGCGGCGGTGGTCGGGTTGCCGTTGTCGGTTTCTTCGCGGATGCGGATGTCCAGCGGCACGTCGCCGAGGTAGGGCAGGTGATGGCTGACCGCCAGCAGTTTGCCGCCGTCTTTGCCGAAAATGTGCGCTTCGTGGCCGCAGTTGGGGCAGGTGTAGCTGCTCATGTTTTCCACGAGGCCCAGCACGGGGACGGCGACTTTGTCAAACATGGTTTTGGCTTTTTTGGCGTCCAAGAGGGCGATGTCCTGCGGCGTGGTGATGATGACCGCGCCGGCGACCGGGATTTGTTGCGACAGCGTCAGTTGGGTGTCGCCGGTGCCGGGCGGCAGGTCGATGATGAGGTAATCAAGGTCTTTCCAGCGGGTTTCGCGGAACAGTTGCAGCAGCGTTTGCGTGACGATGGGGCCGCGCCAGATCATCGCTGTGTCTTCTTCGACGAGGTCGCCCAGCGACAGCGTTTGCAGGCCGTGGCGGAGGATGGGCTGCATGGTGCGGCCATCGGTGCTTTCCGGGCGGGTCGCGCCGCCAAGCATCCGCGCCTGGCTGGGGCCGTAGATGTCGGCATCAAGCAGGCCGGTCGCCGCACCCAGTTGGTGCAGGGCGATGGCGAGGTTGACGGAAAGGGTGGATTTGCCAACACCGCCTTTGCCGGAGGCGACGGCGATGATGTTTTTCACGCCGGGGTAGGGTTTCAGGCCGCTTTGCACGTTTTGGCTTTCAATCGTGTAGTCAAAGCGCAGTTTGCTGGCGTCAATGCCGAGCGCTTGCAGGTTGTCGCGCCAGCGGCTTTCTTCGCTAGCGGCGGGGAAACCGGGGGCGAGGGTGATGCTGCCGTCGCCGTTGTCGCGCAGGGCGCCGGGGTGGGCGAAGGGTTGCAGGTCAAGGACGGGGTCGCGGTAGTTTTTGAGGCGTTCGGTGTTCATAGCGGGAACCATTGGTGGAAGGAGAGACGGGCTTGCGCGACGAGCATGGTGTAGCCGTCGTGCGCGGTGATTCGTTGTGCCGCTGCCCAGGCGAGGAACGGCGTGGTTTTGCCATATTGCATATCGTAGGCGCGGCTCGCGCAATGGGCGATGTTGGCGGGCAGGGCGAGCGGCTCATTGCTGAGACCGGTCGAGGTGGCGTTGATGATGAGGTCGTAGGCGTCGAGGCGGGCGAGGTCGGTGAGCGCCCAGGCGGCGAGCGGCACGGTGGTCAGCGGTTGCTGGCTGGCGATGACGGCTTCCGCCTTGGCGGGGGTGCGGTTGGCAAGGTGCAACACCGCCGGGTTCGCCTCGCACAGCGGCAGGATGACGCCACGCGCTGCGCCGCCTGCGCCGAGGATGAGGATGCGCGCGTTTTTAAGCGTAATGCCGTGTTCTTGCAGGGCAAGGCAGAGGCCACGGCCATCGGTGTTGTCGCCGCAGAGTTGGCCGTTTTCCATCCACAGCGTATTGACGGCTTCGGCTGCGGCGGCGTAAGGCGTGGTGCGGTCGCAGCGGCGGTACGCAGTCTGCTTGAAGGGAACGGTGACGTTCAGCCCGCGCCCGCCGTCGGCAAAGAAGCGGGCGACGGTAGCGGCAAATTCTGCTTCGTCACGGGCGAGGATGCGGTCGTATTGCAGGTCGATACCGCGCGCGGCGGCGAATCCGGCGTGGATTTCCGGCGAACGCGAGTGGGCGATGGGGTTGCCGATAACGGCGCAGTGGTGGGTCATGGTTTTTGCGGTGGGTGTGTCGGGTTACGGGATGCGCCAATCAGGGCGGGTCATGTTCACAACCACTCCAATCCGGGCAATTCCGCCAATGCCTGCGGAAAAAGATAGTCGCCCTGGAGCAGCGGCAGTTCGAGGTGATGCCAACGGGCGTGGATGGCGGGGCGCAGCGCGGTGAGCGCGTCGTAAATGATAGTGGTGCAATAGCGCGGCGACTGCTCGCGCGCGCGCAGGTGAAAAGGCTGGCCAATCTGCGCGGCGACCGCGGTCGCCAGTTGCACACGCTCCGCCTCATCGAGAAACGCGGGACGGGCGGCGGCGATACTGCCCGCCAGCCGCGGATTGGCAAAGGCGGCGAAGCTGCTGGCAATTACCTGATTGGGATGGGCGGGGTCATCGTCAGTCGTCGCGTGCACGATGCGAATTTCCGGCGCGACGGCGACAACGATGCCGATGTGCGAGTATGCGCCGTCATCCAGATAGCGAATCAGCGCGCTTTCCTGCCCGGTACCGGCGCGGAACACCCAGTCGCCCACGGCGAGATTTTCCGGGGCGACGGCGGCGAGCAACGGCAGCGGCAGGAGCAAAAGGAATGGCAGGAGACGTTTGGTTTTCATGCGATGCGGCTTTCATGGCCGGAGGGTACAGGCGACAGCGTGACGCCGCTCAGGCGGATGCCACCGGGGCGCGTATTCGTCGAGTTCGCCGTCTTGCAGATGGTAGAGGCGGGCGGATATGGGATAAGGCGCCGCGCCGTGCAGCTCTTGCGCGAGCTCTTGCAGGACGCGGATGGCGGCGCTGTCGCCGGCGTCGCAGTAGAGCAGTACATCGCGCGCGGGGATGGCGAGGAGGATGCCGTCGGGGTGATCGCCGATGCCGGTCAGTTGCGGCAAGATGAGGATGAGCGAGGCATCAAGGAAGCCGTCGAGGACAAGGCGGTGGATGCCGCTGCCGTAGTCGTGGTTTTCGGCGCGGCCCGCGCTGTATTGGCGCAGGTTGGCGAGTGCGGTTTGTTGCAAGGCGTCTTCGTCGGCGATGCCGAGTTCGGCCAGCTCGCTGCGCTGCAGGGTGCGGAAGGCGTCTCCGGTGTCAATGACATAGACGAGGTGCAGCTCGCCCGCCAGCGGCTGGCTGAGGAGGCCGCCGGGAGGCGTGCCGTTGTCGTGTTGTATTTGTCTGGCGGCTTCGAGCCATTCTGCGGGTTTGAGGTTGGGGTAGATTTGGCCTGCATTCATAGTGATGCCGACGACGATTTGACCCATCGCGTTCAGGCGGGCGGTGATGATGGCGTCCAGCGCCTCCGGGGCGTTTTGGTATTCCTGCCAGGCGGTATCCAGGTAGGCAGCGTATTTGCCGCCGTCTGCGGTGCTGACGGTAATGCTGCTGCGGGCGAGGTCTTCGCCCCAATGGATGTCGGCGGGATAGCCGCGTTCGCGTGCGCGGGCGGCGAAAAGTTCGATGAAGGCGCGCCAGTCAAGTAGTGCGGGCTTTTTGCGAAAGAGTTTGGCGAGGAAGTTCATGGGTAGCTCCGGCTGATTGAGGGGCGTCTGGCATTTTTAGGGTGGGGCTGCGTCTATGTCGGAATAACAGCGAGGTATGCAGGCGAACCCCACCCCAACCTTCCCCCACGGGGGGGGTATTTTTTAAGGCGTGTCGTAGCGGCGGCGGTGATTTTCGATGGCGGCGAGGCGGTACGGCGCGGGGTTGTGGCGCGGCAGGGTGATGTCCGCCGTGCCGTCGGCGGCGTGCCACCAGGCGCGGTAGGTGTCGTAATCAACCGCTTCACGCGCGGCGAGCAGGGCGCGATGCGCGTCGCGGCGGCGGTGTTGTTGGTAGTCCGGGTGGATGGTGGCGGCGAGGTATTCGCCGGTGCAACCGGAGCCGTAGCTGAAGAGGCCAAGGGTTTTGCCGCCGAGGTCGTCGCGGTTGTCGAGCATGGCGGCGAGGCTGGCGTAGAGGCTGGCGGTGTAGCTGTTGCCGGTTTCGCGGCTGTAGGTGAGGCCGGCGGAGAGGGTGTCGTCGCGGGCGCTGGTGTTGTTGATGCGGGCGAGGTGGGCGTGCGCCTTGATGCCCATTTTGTTAAACGGCAGGTGGTAGCAGTAGGCGGCGTGGTCTTCGTAGGCGCGGCCACCGTTTTGGCGGTAGTCCTGCCAGGCGTGTTCGAGCGCCTTGAGGTAGGCGAGTGTGGAGTATTTGCCATCGACCAGCGGGGTTTTGCGGTGGTTCGGCCGCCAGAAGTCGTAGATGTCTTCGCTGTAGAGGCCGCTTTCCGGGGCGATGGTGGCAAGGCGCGGGTTGGCGCTGATGAGCATGGCGACGGCGGCCGCGCCCTGGGTCGGTTCGGCGGCGCTGTCGAGGTCGTATTTGGCGATGTCGGCGGCGAGTATCAGCACTTTGCGCGCCGGGTGGCGGGCGATGTGGGCGCAGGCGAGTTGCAGCGCGGCGGTGGCGCTGTAGCAGGCCTGTTTGAGTTCGATGGTGCGGCTGTTGGCGGGGAGGTTGAGCAGGCGGTGCACGCTAACGGCGGCGGATTTGGCTTGGTCGAGGCTGGTTTCGGTGGCAAAGAGGACGGTGTCGATGCCGTCGGTGCCGCAGTCGTGCAGGACGGGGGCGCCGGCGTTGGCAGCCATGCTGATGATGTCTTCGTCCGGCGGGGCGACGGCCATGCGTTCCTGGCCGATGCCGAGGCGGTATTTGGCGGGGTCTATCTGGTGGTGGGCGGCAAGGGCGGCGAGTTCGAGGTAGTAGTGCGGGGTATAGAAGCCGAGTTGGTCAATGCCGATGTTCATGTTTTTTGCTCTTGTTATGGGAGGAGGAGGGCGGTGTTGTCGCGCAGGGCGGCGTTGTCGCGACAGCCAAGAAGGTAGAGGGCGGTGCGGTATTCGCGTTCGAGGCGGGTGATGGCGGCGATAACCGCTGCGGCGCTGTCTTGCGCGGCGGCGAGGAAGGGCGCGGCGATGCCGCAGAGTTCGGCGCCGAGCAGTACGGCTTTCGCCATGTCAATGCCGTTACGGATGCCACCGCTGGCGATGAGGATGACGTCCGGGTGGGCGGCGCGGTTGATGCGCAGCGCGTCGGCGGTGGTCAGTCCCCAGTCTTGAAACGTCAGGCCGAGGCTGTCGGCGGGGTCGCGGCGGCGGTGGTGTTCGATGCGGCTCCACGAGGTGCCGCCCCGCCCGGCGAGGTCGAAGTGGCGGATGCCTGCCTGTTTGCCGAGGGCGATGTCGGCGGGCGAGAGACCGCTGCCGACTTCTTTTAAGAGAACAGGCACGGGCAACGCGCGCGCGACGGCGGCGATTTTGGCGGCAAGCCCGGCGAAGTTGGTATCGCCTTCGGGCTGCACCGCTTCTTGTAACGGGTTCAGGTGCAAATAGAAGCCGTCGGCGGCAAGCGTTTCCACCGCGCGGCGGCAGTATTCAACGCCGAAGCCGTAGTTGAGCTGGACGGCGCCGAGGTTGGCAAGGAGGACGGTGTTCGGCGCAATCTCACGCAGGCGGAAGCTCGCTTCGGCGGCGGGATTGGTGAATTGCACCCGCTGCGAGCCGACGGCGAGGGCGATGCCGCTCTGTTCGGCGGCTTGCGCGAGGTTGTGATTAATGCGGCGGATTTCCGGGTCGTCGCCGCCGGTCATGGATGAAATCAGCAGTGGCAGGCGCAGGGTTTTGCCGAGAAATTCGCAGCGGGTGTCAATGTCGGCGAGTGCCAGTTCCGGCAGGGCGCGGTGCGTCAGGCGGATGGCGGCAAAACCGCTGTTGCCGCGCTCTATCGCCGGGTCTTGCGCGATGGCGTCAAGGTGTTCGCGTTTGCGGCGCGCGGTGTCGCTCATGCGCGGCGTTCCAGCGCGAGGTGGGCGCGCATCAGCTCGCCGGGGTTGGTTTGCGCAGCGAGTAGCGACAGTTCGCCGCAGAGGACGGTGGCGGCGCAAATGGCGGCAAGGCGGCGCGCGTTTTCCCCGGCGGGTCGCGCTTCGCGGCAACCCAGCGCTTGCAGGTGTTCTTCGACGGTGGCGAGCGTGTCGCCCTTGCCGCTGCCGACGGTGCCGACGATGAGGTTCGGCAGGGTGCAGGAGAAGTAGAGGTCGCCGTCGCGCGTCTCGGCGTGGACGATGCCCTGCGCGCCTTCGATGATGTTGGCGGCGTCCTGCCCGGTGGCGAGGTAGAAGGCGAGGAGGATATTGGCGAAATGCGCGTTGGCGCTGCGGATGCTGCCGGCGAGGATACCGCCGATGAAATTCTTGCGCAGGTTCAGCGCGACGATTTGCTCCGGGGTGGTACGCAGCAGGCGTTCGCAGAGGCGGCGCGGCACGGTGAGTTCGGCGATGACATTTTTGCCGCGCCCCAGGATGCCATTGACCGCGCTCGCCTTCTTGTCGGTGCAGTAATTGGCGGAAATCGAGCCGTAGGCAAGCTGCGGAAATTCAGCGAGCAGCCAGGAAATAGCGGCATCGGCGGCCTTGGTAATCATGTTGTGGCCGGAAGCGTCGCCGCTGCTGCATTCCAGGCGCAGATAAAGCAGATTGCCGACAATTTCGGCGTGCAGGTCGAGCAGGCGGGCAAAACGGCTGGTGGCGGCGATGACGGCGGCGAGTTCGTCGCGGCGGGCGCGGATGGATTGCAGCGCGGCAAAAGCGGTCGCGGCATCGGCGGCGGTGAGGAGGACGGAGCGCGCCATGCGCTCATCGACAATCGTGCAGCGCACGCCGCCGCAATGTTCGGCGACCTTCGCGCCGCGCGCGGTCGAAGGCCAGAGTGGGGATTCATAAGTAGCGAGCGGCACGCGGACGGTGTCGTTCATGGCATTGCCGCAGATGGTGAGCGGCCCGATCCATCGGGTCGGAATGGGGGTGGAGTGGGTGTCGTTGCGGGTCATGTGGCGGGCTGCACGGTGGCCGGGAAGGGCGCGGATTATAGCACGCGGGTCTCTTCACATTGTGAAACGGCGGGGGTTTACGGCGAATTTGCAATCCAAGTGCAAGGGCAACAAAAAAGACGCTCATAAGTGATACTGCAAAAAATTTCAAAACTTTGCAGGAGACCACAAATGAGCGCCTATCGCCATCTTGCGCCAGCCGAACGGGAACACATAAATTCTGTGCAAACTGGAGCGCAACAGTGCCTCTCGATGGAACCTACAGCGCCAGTCCGGCGCAGGAGAAATACGACAACAGACACAAGGCTTGCCGGCGCAAGGGCGACCCCATACGCGACAACTTCCCCGTCGGGCATGAGCTGTCAAAGTGCCTGGCAGGAGCGCATTGGTGGCCGGGGAAGCCGATACCGTTGCTGGCGTGGTTGGCTGCTGTTTGCAGTGGGAGAAACCTTATGAAGAGTATTTTTGAAGAGGTGTTGCGCTTGGATTGACAATTCGCCGTAAATGACCAGTAGCGGCTGAAGTTCCAACAACAGTTACAGCGCTTGCCGCCGATTCCCCCCCCCCCCCGCTGCGGGCTTCGTCCTGCAGGGGGGGGGGAACGGAACATTCGGTGTCGCAATCCAAATGGGTGCGGATAAAACAGCCATTGGAACAGATTAAAAAACACATCCCTTTCAGTTTCAGGAAATATTGCGCTTTCCGCGCCAACGCGCCTTCGCTGCGGTATTTTTCTTTCCGGAAAACGGATTGGCCATGAATGTCAAAAAAATAAACAAAACCGGCAGCACGGCCAGTTCGAAGACAAGCATCACGTAAAACCATCCTTTTGCCAAAATACCCGCCTGCACCAGGGCGGTGGGTAAATCCAGCATGGCGTGCAGCAGGATGGCATAAAAATAAAAACGGATATTGCGATCTGCGGCCGCATATAGCACATAATACGACAGCACTATCTGCGCACCCAGCGCAAAGACGCGCTCCAGCACCATCCAGTAAATGGCAGTCGCTGACAACGTTTCTGCCTGCGCAATAATCATGAATGGTATTTTTTCCCGGGATTCCGGCGGTGCCAGATAAACCATCAGATAAAGGGAAAGAATGGCCACGCCCGTCAGCAGCATTTCCATGCCGCCATGGCCAAGGCCATAAGCCAGTCCGTCTGACTTGGCCAATTCCCGCCTTTTCTGTACCCATTTGAATACCAGCCAGCGCGCGCTTTCTTCAAAAATAGCGGCGGCCATGACGCCATATAGCGCATAAAGCCACGGATGCTGTTGAATCAGCTCAATGCTGCCATTGGCCGCCGGACGCAAAACCAGAAAATGAAGCATCCGCTCCAGAATATTGACCGCCAAAAAGAATGCCAATCGCGCCCTGAGCCTTGCGTGATTCAAA
>ERZ773060.736-NODE-736-length-9936-cov-7.03795_pt1 | contig 9936 bp, 5 predicted proteins | sample MGYA00580628_ERZ773060 | MGnify/ENA primary metagenome ERZ773060 (study PRJEB29015, sample SAMEA2738019) | human oral metagenome | biome: human oral; feature: human-associated habitat; material: dental | place: China | collected 2045 ... | reverse complement strand
GTGGTCGGTGAGGGTGGTGATCTTTTCGCCGGTTTCGTGGTTCCAGATGCAGGTGCGGTCCCAGCTGGTGGTGGCGATGAGGTCACCGTCCGGGTGCCAGGCGACCCCGGTCACTCGGCTGGTGTGGCCGGTGAGGGTGGTGAGTTTTTCGCCGGTTTCGTGGTTCCAGATGATGCAGGTGCGGTCGTCGCTGGCGGTGGCGATACGGGTGCTGTCTGGACGCCAGGCGACCCCGGTCACTCGGCTGGTGTGGCCGGTGAGGGTGGTGAGTTTTTCGCCGGTTTCGTGGTTCCAGATGATGCAGGTGCGGTCGTCGCTGGCGGTGGCGATGAGGTCACCGTCCGGGTGCCAGGCGACCCCGGTCACCCAGGAAGTGTGGCCGGTGAGGGTGGTGAGTTTTTCGCCGGTTTCGTGGTTCCAGATGCAGGTGTGATCGCTGCTGGTGGTGGCAATGAAACTGCCGTCTGGGCTCCAGGCGACCCCGGTCACCGTGTTGGTGTGGTCGGTGAGGGTGGTGATCTTTTCGCCGGTTTCGTGGTTCCAGATGCAGGTGTGATCGCTGCTGGTGGTGGCAATGAAACTGCCGTCTGGGCTCCAGGCGACCCCGGTCACCGTGTTGGTGTGGTCGGTGAGGGTGGTGATCTTTTCGCCGGTTTCGTGGTTCCAGATGCAGGTGTGATCGCTGCTGGTGGTGGCAATGAAACTGCCGTCTGGGCTCCAGGCGACCCCGGTCACCGTGTTGGTGTGGTCGGTGAGGGTGGTGAGTTTCTGGGCGGTGTGGGGGTTCCAGATGATGCAGGTGTGGTCGTTGCTGGTGGTGGCAATGAAACTGCCGTCTGGGCTCCAGGCGACCCCGGTCACCGTGTTGGTGTGGTCGGTGAGGGTGGTGAGTTTCTGGGCGGTGTGGGGGTTCCAGATGATGCAGGTGTGATCGTCGCTGGTGGTGGCAATGAAACTGCCGTCTGGGCTCCATGCGACCCCGGTCGCTCGGCTGGTGTGACCGGGGTATAAAGCCGTTTTCATGCCGGTGGGAATGCTGCAAGCGGTGGTTTGCCACGCCGCCCCTGGGTGGGGAGCATTGCGCCAGTCGGTGTTTCGGGTTGTGCAGTTGCGGAAGGTGCTCTGATTGAGGACGGCATTGGAGAAGTGGGCGCCTGTCAGATTGGTGTGGGAGAAGGCGGTTCTGCGTAGCGAGGCATTGGTGAAATTGGCCTCGGCCAGGTTGAGGGGACTATCGGGGGTGCCGAGGAAGTCCCAATCGTCCAGGTGGGCGCTCGACAGGTCGATTCGTGCCAGGTTTGGGGCGGGGTAATCCTGTTTTCTCGCGGTGAAGGTGTAGCGCAGTAGGAGTTCGCTCGCCTGTTCCAGGTAGGGGGTTTTCCAGGAGACCAGGGTGTCGATCAGTTCGGGTTCCTGGGCCTCGGCCAGCAGCTGGCCCAGAAAGTCGAGGGTTTCCGTGCTCGGGATGCGCATGGCCCAGCGGGAGCGGTCGTCGCGTTGTATGGCGTCCAGGAGGTAGCGGGCCAGGAAGTATTCCTGCAGTGAGGTGTGGGCGAAGCGGAATGTGCTGCCGCGTTCGTCGTCCTGTCGGGTAAGGAAGGTGGCAGTGCGCAGGTCCTCGTTCAGTTTGTCCTTGTCTGATTTCGTCAGCGTCGAGGGGTAGATGTCGTTCATGTCTTCGTCGCTCCGGATCCAGCGCCGAAAAATGGTCTCCACGTCTTTGGCGGGCGCGGCGGTTTTCTTTTCTCGCCACAGCCAGGCGGCCAGCTCTGCCATGAATGTGCTTTTGTGTTCCGGGTCGATGAAGTGTTTGCCCTCGTCACGTGCCAGCCAGCGCTCCACCATCGCTTTGTAGAGCGTCGCCCCGAACACCGGTTTGCCGCTGGCGCGGTTGCGTTCGATCTGCGGAATGTGCTCGGCAATGAGCTTGAGAGAGAAGGGACGGGCGGCCAGCTCCGGCAGGTTGTGGACGCTGGACACCAGCTCCATGATGCGCGCGATGTCACTGCCGGGAAGCGCGGTTTCCAGGTAGCGGCGGATCTGGTCATCGCCCAAGGGCAGCAGGGTCATGGCCCGGTAGGAATCCGCCCTTAAGTCTTGCCGGTCCTTCCCCAGGAAGAAGGAACGCTGTTCCAGCAGGGTCCTGAAATACTGGGTGCGGCAGGACAACACCAGCCTGATTCGCCGATTCGCATCCTCGTCGTCGAGCAGTTGCAGCGTACCGAGCAGCCGGCTGAGGAACAGCGACCCCTGGGAGTCGTCGAGTTTCACCAGCATCTCGTCCAGACCGTCGAAGATCACCACGCAGGGTCCCGTGGCGAGCCAGGACGTGAAGGCCCGCCACGTGTGCTGCGCGGAGTGCTTGGGTAGCCAGTCATCGCGCATGCAGGTGACCACCAGGTCCTCCAGGTTGTCGGCCAGGCGCGCGTCGGCCACGTTTTTCAGGTTGAAGTAGAGAGGCATGGGCAGGGCGGGGTTCGCCTTCCGGCGCTCCGCGAGTTGCCGGGTGAAGCGCTGGCAACTCACGGTCTTACCCATGCCATACTCGCCAAGCAGCGCGAACAATTGGGGTTCGGTGGGGTTCACGACCCAGTCCAGCATGGCCTCCACCACCGGTGTTCCCTGGGCGGGTATGCCCGGCGCCGCATTGGGGTCCAGGTTCAGAGAGGAGGCGCGGGAATCCCGGATGAGGCGTTCCTCTTCAAGCACCTCGTCGTGCTTGCCCATCCCCAGGACGTCCGGGAAGCGTGGTGCTCTGCTCTTCGGATTTTCCAGTTCGCGTAGCCTTCTTCTTTCCTCGGCGGATCGCCTTGTGAGATGTCCCTGCTCCAGGATGGCGCGCGCGACGATGGCCGCGTTCCGTGCCGCCTTCTTCTGGTCCTCCTCCTTCGACGGGTTGTTTTTCTTGGTTCCCCAGTCGCAGATGGCCTTGACCACGGTCATGTCCACGTCTTTCCCGGCGCAGGCAGCCAGGATCCCGGCTCCTTCCATCTCCCCGCCGATGACGTCCCCCTGTAGGGCAGCGAGGGTGTCCCGGTATTCCTCGTTGTCTACCAGCTTCGCCCCGCTGACAATGGTCCCCATGTGGATGGTTGGCCAACCGGGCTGTCCTCCGCGCTGAAGATCAAGGTTCTTCACTCGGTCGGACAGTTCCCGGGAGGTTTCTCGGGGTTTGCCTCGACGGGTGAAGGTACCGTCGGGCTCCACTCGGGCCGGTTCGTAATCGAGCACGTCCGTTGAGACGAGCACGTCGCCGATGTGTTGCTTCTTCTCGTTCACTCCAAAGGCGATCCCGACGGCGAGCAGCAGTTCCGGGTCCCAGTGGCTGATGGCCTGTGTGGCGCTGAGTTGCGCCTCTTGGGGGCCTTGGCGGCTGTGCAGGTGGATCACTCGGAAGTCCCCAACCTCGCCGAGCTCGTAATAGGTCTCGCCTTCCCGCGACACCTTCTGGCGGGTAGTACCAAATTCGGCCCACAGCTTGCGGGTTTCGTGGTCGTTGAAGGTGAGCAGTAGAGCAGTGGGTGCGATGCTCGATTCGATGGCCTTCGACTCGTACTCCCCAGATTCGGGGATGGCGTCCAGCTCCGGCGTGGAGACGGCTGGCGACCAGTTGTTCACCCCCTCGAACCAGAGGAACCTGGCCTCGGGGCCAACTTTCTTCGCGGTGGTCACCTTGAGGGCGAAGGGTACCTGCGTCTCCTTGACGAGCTTCGCGATCTCTTCGCGAAGCCGGCGCAGCCTCAAGTTCACCGCGTCGAGCTCGTCGTAGGGGAACAGGGTTTTCTTGAGGTTGGCGATAGAGACTCGGCCCTCGCTGTCGAGAAGACCGACGATGTCATCTGCCAACTTCTTCTGGGTCTTGGACAGGGAAAGTTGTGCGAGGTACTGGCGAGCGACGAAGTCCTGAAGAACCTGCATGGTTGCCTCCTAGGAGGGTAGGTGCGCAGCCATCCTAACAGGCTCATGTCGGAAATGACGGAATAAAGTTTTAAAACGACATTGCTCGCGAGTGAGTGGGACTGCTCGAGGTGCTCGGCGGCTGGGGCGTGCTGCTAGGGCCGCGTCTCAGTCGCGACCGTCGGGGGTGATCGTCGCTCCCCTCGGAGCGGGGTTGCACCTGTCTATGCGTCGTGTGCCTGCGCTGCGATCTCGTGGACGAGGTACTGGTGCCTGGGCAAAAGACGTCCTGGGAATCGCTGTTCGAGAAGGTCCAGTGCCTGCTCGGGTGAGGTGTATCCGGCTGTCCGATAGAGAATTGCTGCGTCGTCGATATCGCGTCCCGGTCTGGCGGAATGGAGTTTCATGGCAAGGAGGTACTCGGGTGAAGCGACCTGTACAAGGAGATGATCGGATTCATAAACCGTTCGTGGGTCGGGGTCCGGGCCAGGCATGAAACCTTTTGCGGCGTCATTGAGCCAGTCGGGATCGAGGCCATGACGGGCTGCCACATCTGCTACGGCGGAATAGACGCATGGCTTCGGTTCAAAGAGGGCATCGACGTCGCGTGTGGTTCTGGTCTGGTCGTAGCCCAGCGACATGGCAGCACCACCGACGACGAACATGCGGGCCCGCTCATCGGAGCGAGCCAGTGTGTGCGACAGATCCTCAAGGAGCTCCAAGAGTTCGTCGCGACTGAGCGGAGCGGCGCTGGTCATGCCCGGTCCAGGTCGTTGGCGGCGATGAAGACGCCGTGCTCGCGGAAGATGGGTGGGGTCTCGGCGCGGATCATGGCTTCGATGGCCGGACGTGCGGCGACATACCAGCCCGAACTCACCCTTTCGGGACGCATGGTCCACGCGGGTTGGGGCCAACCATCGCGATCTGCCAAGTGGCGGGCGAGGGCCGCGAAGGCTGCGTCGACGTGTACGGAACCAGTCGGCGGGGGCTCCTCGGTGAAGACCTGGGCCGCGAGCTCGGTGCCTCCGCGTCGGCGTGCGGAGTCGTAGGTGTCGACGGTGTGGAGGATGCCGAATCGCCACGCCTCGATGAGGGGTTCGCCGACGGCGATGAGATCGGCGGCTGCGCGGGCGCCATCGACAGCCGTACCGGTCAGACCTATGTGACTGTGGATCTGTCGCCAATCGGTCTCGGGCTGGGCCATGGCGGTGGTGAAGAAATCCTCGAAACTTCTCCAGTCGTGGGTGTGCGTCATATCTCCTCCCTGCCTTCTTGCGCTGCTACATCTCAGGGTAGTCCGGCTCATCGCGTCGGCTTCGCCAATCACGAGTCTGCCTGCGCGTCGTTTGCCTGCGCTGTAGCGCTGGCGTTCGACGGGAAGGCGGGCGTTCCCGTCGGGGAGGCTGGCGGATGGCGGGAAAGCCAGCGGACGTCGGTAGGGCTGGCGAACTGGGATGGGGGTCGTGGGGGCGGTCGCGAGATGCGGGAACGGTAGCGTAAGAAGTGTGTGAATCCTAGTGTAGAAAGTGTGTAAATGGTAGCGTAGGCAGCATGGACTACCTGCCCAGGACCGTGGATCTGGAGTTGGACGAGCTGCTGCCGCTCGCTCCCGCCATTGCGATCGACGGCCCCAAGGGAGTGGGGAAGACGGACACCGCCCGGCGGCGCGCCACCACCACGTGGCTGCTAGACGACGAGGACCAGCGGCGGATCGCCGCAGCGGATTTCGGACTGACGGCGGTGCCGGCGGGAACGCTGCTCCTCGACGAGTGGCAGAAACTGCCCCAGGTGTGGGATTCGGTGCGACGACGTGTCGACTCCGGCGTCCCGCCCGGAAGCTACCTCCTCACCGGATCCGCTACACCGACGGATGCCGCCGGGACCCACAGCGGGGCGGGGCGGATCCTGTCGCTGCGGATGCGTCCCATGGCGTTGCCGGAACGCGGACGTGCCACGCCGACGGTGTCGCTGGCGCGGCTCCTCGAGGGCGGTCGCGATCCGGTGAGCGGGGACAGCGGATACGGGCTCACCGATTACGCCGACGCGATCGTCGCCAGCGGATTCCCCGGGATCATGAACGCACCGCCGCGCCTGCGCCGGGGACTGCTGGACACCTGCCTGCAACGCATCATCGACCGCGACCTGCCCGACCACGGCTTCGCGGTGCGACGTCCGGAGACGCTGCGTCGCTGGCTCGCGGCCTACGCCGCGGCGTCCTCGACCACCACCTCCTACTCGCGGATGCTGGATGCCACCACCGGAGGCGACGGGGCGCAGCCGGCCCACACCACGACCATCGTGTATCGGGACCTCCTCACCCGCCTGTGGATACTGGATCCGGTGCCCGGCTGGCTGCCCGCGAACAACCCGATCCGACGTTTCCAGCAGGCCCCCAAGCACCAACTCGCCGACCCCGCCCTGGCGGCCCGGCTGCTGGGGCTGTCGTCGTCCTCCCTGCTCAACGCGTCGGGAGCACACATGATGGGGCCGCTGTTCGAGTCGCTCGCGACGCTGACGGTGCGCGTCGCGGCGCAGGTCGCCGAGGCGCGGGTGTACCACATGCGCACCCAGGGCGGACGACACGAGGTGGACCTCGTCGTCGAAGGAGTGGACGGGCAGATCGTGGGCATCGAGGTGAAACTCGCGGCTGCGGTGGGTGACTCGGACGTGAAACATCTCCCCTGGCTGCGCGACCAGATCCCTGACCGGGTGGCCGACCTGGTGGTCGTCACGACGGGCAAGGCCGCCTACCGGCGTCCCGACGGGGTGGCGGTGGTGCCGCTGGCCCTCCTCGGTCCGTAGGGCGGCTAGCTTCCGTCGTCTGGTTCCGGGACGCGCAGCACCCGCCAGGCCTCTCCTTCCAGGACGTCGAGGCCTTCGGAGGTCCAGCTGGCGTAGCTCTCCACCCCGGGGACGCGGGGTCGCACGGAGATGAAGGCGCGTTCCAGGGTGCCGTCGAGGTGGGAGATCCGGATCAGTCCCGAGGCGTCGGCGGCGGCGATGAGGTCGCCGGTGGGGTGCCAGGCGATCCCGGTCACCCGGCTGGTGTGGCCGGTGAGGGTGGTGATGGGTTCTGCGGTGTGGGGGTTCCAGATGATGCAGGTGCGGTCGTTGCTGGCGGTGGCGACGAGAGCGCCGTCAGGGCTCCAGGCGACCCCTGTGACGGCGGCGGTGTGGTCGGTGAGGGTGAGGATTCTTTCCCCGGTGCGGGGGTTCCAGATGATGCAGGTTCCGTCGTCGCTGGCGGTGGCGAGGTGGGTGCCGTCGGGGCTCCAGGCGACTCCTGTTACGGCGTCGGTGTGGCCGGTGAGGGTGGTGAGTTTCTCGGCGACGTCGAGCTGCCAGATGATGCAGGTCCCGTCGCCATTGGTGGTGGCTATGAGGTCACCTGAAGGATGCCAGGCGACAGCACTCTTGGTGTCGTCAAGCACGTGTGTGGTGCCGGTATCGGTGAGAGTGGCGACGTCCTGGCCTGTGTCGGGATTCCAGACGGTGCATCCCCCGCCATCGCTGGCGACAGCGATGAGGTCACCCACGGGATGCCAGGCAACCCTGCGTGGAAAACCGATGCTGCTCGTGAGGGTGGTGAGCACCTGTCCGGTCGTGGCGTCCCGGATGGTGCAGGCCTTGTCGTTGTGGGTGGTGGCGATGCGGGTGCCGTCGGGGCTCCAGACAGGGCCGCCCACCAGGTTGGTGTGAGCGCTGTGAGCGGCCACGGGGCGACCCCTGACCGGTTCCCAGACGGTGCATGTCCTGGCCCAGCCTTCGATGACGGCCAGACGGGTGCCGTCCGGACTCCAGTCGATCCCGTCCACCCAGTCGGTGCGGCTGGCAAGCGTGGTGACTGTTTCTCCGGTGTCGGGATCCCAGATGATGCAGGCCCCGTTGCTGTCAACGGTGGCGACGCGGGTGCCGTCGGGGCTCCAGGCGACACCCATCACGAATGTCGTCCTGGCCGCGAACCGGGGCACGAGGGCGGCGATCGCTTCTCCTGTGTCCGGATTCCAGACCGCGCAGGTTCCGTTGTCGCTGGCGGTCGCGATCCGGGTGCCGTCGGGACTCCACGCCACCCCGAGCGCCCAGTCGGTGTGATCGACAAACGAGACGATGGGTTGGCCGGTGTCGGGGTTCCAGACGATGCAGGCGTCGTCCCAGCCGGCGGTGACCAGACGACTTCCGTCAGGACTCCACGCGACCCCGTACACCGCGTGCTCGACCCCGAAGCGGTCATGTCCGGTGAGGGTGAGGATCTTCTCTGCGGTGCTGGCGTCCCAGATGATGCAGGTCCCGTCGCTGCTTGCGGTGGCGATGCGGGAGCCATCCGGGTGCCAGGCGACCCCGTTCACGTGGTAAGCGTGGCCGGTGAGAGTCGTGACCAGGCGGCCCGTACCCGAATCCCAGACGATGCCGGTCCCGTCACAGCTGACGGTGACCAGGCGGGTGCCGTCGGGGTGCCAGGCAACACCCCTCACGACGTCGGTGTGACCGGTGAGGGTGAGGAGTCTTTCTGCGCTGTGGGGGTTCCAGATGATGCAGGTTCCATCGTGGCTGACGGTCGCCACACGCCTGTCGTCCGGACTCCAGGCGACCCTGTTCACGGCGTCGGTGTGACCGATGAGCGTGGCGACGGGGTCGCTGGTGTGAGGATTCCAGATGACGCACGTGTGGTCGTCGCCGACGGTGGCCAGGAGACTGCCGTCAGAACTCCACGCCACTCCGTTCAGGCGACCGGTGTGTCCGGTGTGCAGGTCTCCGAGTGCGACGTCACCCTTGCGGCCCGGGTCGGTGACGTACTCACCAGATTCACGGTCATTCGTGCGGCGTGGAACATTGTGTGTCTCGCGTGGGGGAGTGCCCATCGTCTCACCTCCTGCAGGCGATGATAGTTCTGAGGTTGCCTCCGTCTTGTCGTTGTGACGCCGCTTGTGTGGTGATTGATACCGGCTGCGGGTGAATCGGGACTTCCTGGAACAGCTTTCACCCGGACGAGTCAGGAGGTGCTGGGACAATGCCCACCAAACAGGGAAACCCCAAGATTTGGTGGTCAGTGCGGTCATGGCGTGCTGTAGGTACTGCTGGGTTGTCTTTTCCGGTTCGCGGGCCGGGTGGTGTCACCATTCGATGGGGACTTCGTCGAGGTTGTTGGTTTGGAAGGTTTCGGTGAGAGCGTCGACGACTTGCTGTGCGGGCCAGGTGTTCGGGCACTTTGATGAGGGTGCCGTTGCCGAGGCGTTCGGTAGTCAAACCCTCCGCGTGCGAGGTGATCTTGCCGACCCAGTCGTTGATCCACACCCGATACCCGAAGGAGATTTTCCAGCCGCCTCGGCGGGTCATGCGAAGAACGGCTCGTTCCTGGCCGGTGACGAATGCGGGGTCGAAAGCCATAACAGCGGCGTGAACCGATGCGTCCCACAATTCACCCGCTGACGCATGCTCCGAGTAGTAATACTTCTGCATGAAGCAAGGTGAAGCGATTCGTTTGATGAGTTGGTCCTCGCCGGCTTGCACGCTGAAGCTGGTGTCCAAGGGTTTGTTGTGGTTGGTCAGAAATATATCGTATCCGTCTCCGGGGATGGGTTCCCCGTCATCGTCGGTTATGGGGTTCCTCTTGATAACTTCAGCCAATCCAGCCTCGGTGCCGTCCCATTCGCCCTCCAGAACATCCCATGGGCCCGTCTTGAGTCGGGTGGAGAATTCTTGCATGAAACGCATGGACATGCGGGCGATGTCTTCCGGGGTTTCGCTGAGGCGTGTCCAACATGCGCGTGTGGAAATGTCATCGAGATCGTGGGTCATGTTCGTGGCCTCCTTTCAGGAGTGTAGATCACTTTGATGTTGTGAAGCTGGTTTTGGGATCTGGGTTCATTCGTGGGGGATGCCGAGTTCTGGGATTGCAAGATCCATGAGGCTTATTCACAGACAGCGCGGTAGCCAGTAAAACCCCTAGTCAGGGCGCACTTGAGGAAGGCTGTGAATAAGCCTCTATGTCGCCGGGGATGTATTCATCGCCGTGAGGGGTTTCTTTCCAGGTGGGGTATT
>ERZ773060.734-NODE-734-length-9958-cov-5.45936_pt1 | contig 9958 bp, 9 predicted proteins | sample MGYA00580628_ERZ773060 | MGnify/ENA primary metagenome ERZ773060 (study PRJEB29015, sample SAMEA2738019) | human oral metagenome | biome: human oral; feature: human-associated habitat; material: dental | place: China | collected 2045 ... | reverse complement strand
TCCCCTACACTCTTAGCCGATTGTGGGTTTTGCCCTGTAATTACGCGATTATCTATGCTCACTTTGTCCTGCCACAAGCCTGCTTTATCAATGATAGCCCCGCGCTCTTTGAGTTTGTTTTCTAACGAATAAGGTACTACTTGGGTGAGTTTTACAGCCTCTTCTTCCTCATTAGTAAAAGGACTCAAAGTTTTGCCACTTACTAAATATTTGCCGTTAGAGAGCTTAATATTCACTAAACCCGATGGCCCGTGGCACACTGCAGCTACTACACCTCCTTTTTCGTAAATCTGTTGGGCTATTTTGGCAAGGGTTTCACTGTTGGCAAAATCCCACATTGTGCCGTGCCCACCCGCATAAAAGATAGCTACATAATCATTAGCTTTTACTTGTGAGGGGGCAAGGGTGTGAGCTAACTGTTTTTGATAGTCGGCACTTTCCCAATATTTTTTATTGATAGGATCGTCTAACTTTACGCCGTAGGCAGTAGCTGTACCTCCTTTCGGACTCACAAAATCGACCTTATAGCCTGCCTCTGTAAGCACTTCTAAGGGGTGAGTTACTTCCGATAGAAAATAGCCTGTAGTTTCACCTGTATTCCCCAGTTGGGTATGGTTTGTTACTACAAAAAGTACTTTTTTGTTCTGTGCTACCCCAGCTACACTGTAGATAAGGGTGAGCAATACGATTAATTTTTTCATTGTTTTTCTTTTTAAATTCGGAGACAAAATTACAACTAATATCTCTATATTGCTGTGAGGTATGTCACTTTTTTGTGTGTGAAGAAAAATACAGACGGCTGAGGGTTTCGCGTGATACCCCTAAATAAGAGGCTATCAAGCTCTTAGGTAGGCGTTGTAATAGCGATCCCTTTCACTACCCAATATTCGTGGGTAACGATTTTGTCCTCGTGTAGTAAGAAATCGTTTTTTTTAAGTGATAGGGGCGTAAAATGTGAGGCGATATAGTCGAACTCCTCATCGGCAAGAGAGAGGAGTTCCTCAAAGTGCTGTCGTAAAGGGTGCATATTTTTCTAATTAGTAAATGATAAGGCAACAAAGATAGTGCTAATTTTCTAATTCTCTCATTTGCTCATTTGCTAATTGACGATCTTATCAACTGTCGCATTGCTGCATCTATTTTCTCTGCCGTAGCGAAGTTTTGCTTTATATGGTATTTTTCGGCGATAGCAGCAATTTTTTCGTAGCGTATGCGTACAATTTTTTCCTCCTTGTAGATAAGTATTTTCAAAGGAAGTTCAATAGCCAAGCGAGGGTTTTCCTGCATTAGGGAAGTCCCTACTTTGGGGTTGCCCACTATAAGTACAGTCGCGGGCTGCATACTTTCGCCTACTGCCTCGGCTGCCTTGTGGTGTTCAATAGTAGCAAAAATGGTAATCCCTTTGCTGTTCAGTGTTTTCTGAAGAGCTGCTACAGTCTCTTCAAAAGTCAATGGACTCTCAAAATCAGCATAAGGTTTTATCACATCAGTACAGCTAATAATAGGTTGTGCTGCAGCTAAGAATGGGAATAATAGGAAGATAATTAAGTGTTTCATATAGTTTATTATAAATGTTTTGCAAAGAAATTAAGGGTAAGTTCGTTTAGTTTGCGGTGGGTTTCCTCAATAGGAGTTTTGCCACTAAATCCCAAGGTATGAGCAAAAGGTATCCACAGAGGCGCATCGGTAAAATCTACGTGGAAAATGTTGGGGATTTGTACAAATTCACTCTCAGGTGTGTTTTTGCATAGGTTTTCCATTGTGCTGAGGTGCTCTTGAATATCGCTTTCTGTCCATCCTCCTGAGCGTTCTCTTTCTGTGCGCATAGCTTCTGCTGGACGTGTGATAACCATTGTAGGCACACGTAAGCCCGTTTGCGCTATTTTTAGCGGAATCTGTGATTCCATAATCAAATTAGCCTTGATGCGCGCGTCTTTCCACGAAGCTTCCGATACGATAATTCCTCCGAGAGAGACGCCAAAAGCTCCTAATTTATCTAAGTTGAGTTTATTGTAAAGAAAATTGTTAGGGTCGTTGGTATTGAGTGTGGTGAGGAAATCTATTACTCGCGATACATCTTTAGCAAAGTAGGCAATAAGTCCCCCTTCAAAAGTTTTTCCGTTATAGTTCAAAAGAGGATTTTCTTCTGTCAAACTCTCATTGAGCATAGGGTCGATGAGAGTTCGCGGCAGGCTTTTGAGCGTACTGCCATCGGCGAAAGTTGCTAAGGCTACTGCTATAGGGCAATCAATACCTACCACTATATAGCCTTGCGAGACTAATTCTTGTGTCTGGAAAGTGCTTATACATCGGTGACCATAAAGACCTGTGAGGTACAAAAGTACAGGATATTGGGATTTTCTCTTGCTTATGGGTGCTTTTTCTAAGGCATTAGAACGCTTGAATTGCAACGGATAAAGCAATGCCTTTGGGATGTGCAAAAGCTCTGAAATAGCCTCGCTCACCTTTGTAGCTTCAGGGATATAAGGGGCGTAATCGTGGTGAGAGGTATTTTCGGCGGGGTACCACACTTGTATAGGGATTTGTCTGACTTGGTGTTTATCCGTGATGAAAATTTCTTCCCTATCAGGGTCGGTTACACAGTAGGTTACTGTGCCAACAGCATACTTGCCCGTAGGTTTTGCAAAAAGTGCAGGACGGAATATATAGTAAGCCCCTGCCACGAGCAAGAGCAATAGTATGGTGATAAGGATATACATCTTTTTCTTTTTCATTTGCTAATACAGTGAGGAAATTGTAATCTTAAAGTATAAAAGTAGTGAAAATTTAGAAATACTCTTTCATTGTTCTGATGTCTAGATAACCTTTCTTGCCTTTTTTTATAATGTGATAGAAAGAGTGGGTTTGGGGTTCTATTTTTTCGTATATAACCTTTTTATGCTGGGGGTAGATGCCTATCTTATTATCCTTGTAGAAATAGATAAGTCCATCCTTATGTTGCTCAATATTATCGTAGATGATAGGGAGCTGTTCTTCTCCTGTGAGATGAGTTGAAGCATATTTGCGTACATTGCGTTTAAAACTATTTTCTTCTTCGTTTTCTTTATCCTCCTCTATTCCCTCAATATATAGTTCTTTTTCTGAAATTTTTTGATAATTGTATTTGAACAGTCCGTATTTGTTCCCTCGTTGTACGCGAATGAGTTCGGGATGATGGTAAATGTTATCGACAAAAAAGTCATTATCATCCCATACAAAATACCTACTACCATCAATGAAAGAAAGTGTTTCATCGGCACTTCTATCAGAAAGATAGTTTCGTTTTTCGGCTTCAAAATCTGAAGCAAAGCCTCCAAAACCATAAAGCATATAATGTGGGTGTTCTGATTTTTTAGGGTCTTTTTTCAATGAATAACGACTTTCATATACGGTTACGCAGAGTGAGTAACTGATTTTAGGGAATTTCTCGATACGTTCGCCATTTATTGTGTAATATGCTGCTCCTTGCTTGTTAAGCATTTCAATGCCATCGCGGTAGAAATAAGCACTGCGCATCCCTTTGAACGATTTTTTTTGTAAGTAACTATCATAGAGAGTGAATTTGCTTCCTCTTCTGGCTATAACGCCAAATTTGTTATAATAGATTGTATCGTATCTGCCTGAAAGCACTTTTTCTTTATAGGTATTCATAAGCTCATAACGCTTGCCTTTGGGGCGAAGTATGAGATGCTCTTCTGGCTCATAATCGATAAAATCATCACTATAGGAGGAAGGGTATTGAGTTGGCGCAAGTATGGTTGTCTCTCTGTCGGTTAAAAACAATGTTTTATCTTTTAAGGGTACCATAAAACCCTCGATATTTCCTCCATCACTCAAGAGGTAAATGTTTCGCCCTTTTTTTAGATGGATAGTGTGTAGTGCATAATAGTCTGTTCTTTGATAAGGTTTTTCTTCTTCTGTGTCTATATCACATAACAAAACCAAGTGAGGGTTAAGTATCTTGACAATTGTTTGAGTATCCTCGTCATAGATAGGAGGAAGTGTGTTAAAGGTTTTGCCTACAAAATCGCTGGGGGTAGTGCGTTGTATATCTTTGAGGTAGATAATTTTGTTGTCGTTCTCTTTTATCTCGCCTAGGGTTTCCAAAATCTCCTCATTATAATCAACCAATTTGAGATCGTAGACTTCGGTATCGGTATCTAGATTTTCATCTTCTTGAGCATCAAATTCTAACTCTGAAAACTTGTCTTTCTGTTTTTGAACATAAAAATAAAGTCCCCCATAAGAGTTATAAGCGAGGATATCGATATGACGAGTTGAAGTTTCTTTTTGTGCTTGCGCTAAAGAAGTGAGCAAGAGAGCAATGATAAGAGTGATATTTTTTAACATATCGTCCTAAGGTTTTTGTTGGCAAAGATAGTAATAATTTCCAAATAAAACGACTCCTCTTATTCCACTAATTGTTCTATCTGTTTTTGCAGTGTTGCTCGCTCGTTAGCTGATTTAGAAAGAGCAATCGCTTTTTGGTAGTGAGCAATTGCTTTTTGGTTATTGATATCAGTATACAAATATCCTAATAACTCGTGGTAGTAACGATTGTTTTGCAATCCTAATTTTTCAGCTTCTACAATAGCTTTTTCTTTGCCGTACACCTTGCCGTAAGCAAAAGTCCTATTTAAGGCTATTACAGAAGAATATTCAATGATAATGAGTTGGTTATATAGGCGGAGAATATACTCCCACTTATTTTCATCGGTAGGGGTAGTATGCCAATAGGCAATACCAGCTTCTAAGTGATATTTAGAGATTTGTGATCCTTCGCAGGCTTTTACTAAGTAATAGTTGCCTCTGTGTATGAGTTCTTTATCCCATTTGCTTTTATCTTGTTGTTCATAAAGAGTGTTTTCACCAGTGGTATTGATACGGGCTTCAAGTCTGGAACTTTGGAAACACATCAGCGATAAAAGAGCATTCACTTGTGGCGTATCAGTTTGAGGGTGCTCGGCAAGTAAGAGCGTAAGACGTAAGGCTTCTTTGCAAAACTCCTTTCGTATAAACTGATTGTTAGTTTCGGAAAAATAGCCTTCATTGAAAAATAAGTACAAACAGCGCAGTACAGTTTCTAATCGGGCTTGTATATCGGCTGGGATTACGGTTTTGATTTGAAAATGATGCTCTCTGAGTTTGCTTTTAGCTCTAAGAAGTCGTTTTTTTATAGTTTCAGTATTGGTGAGTAGGGCATTGGCAATCTCTTCTACTGTAAAACCACAGAGTATTTGCAAAGCCAAACTTATTTGTGATTCTACAGAAATAGAAGGGTCACATATATTGAAAAGCATTTCTAACTGACTGTCGTTTATTTCAGAAGTTTCAAAGGTAAGTTCTTCGCTTTTCTCAGTAGGTGTAAGTGTCTTTTTTACTTTATCTTCAAATATAGCTACGTGTTTTTCATAGTCTCTAGCTTTGTTTTTGGCGACGGTGTAAAGCCACGCAGTAGGGTTAGCAGGCAAGGACTGCATTTCCCATAATTCATAGGCTTTTAAGAAAGTATCACTCGCAATATCTTCAGCAATTTCCAAATGAGAAAAGCCAAAATGGCGACATAACACTGCCACCATTTTAGCGTATTCTTTTCGAAACAAATCGGATAAAAGTTGTGAGTGAGGCATTCTAATCTCTTTTTAGCACTTCACGTACTTCAATACTGCCACCTACTTGTTCAAAAATAGGGTTGGCTTTAGCCATTTCCACTGCTTCATCAATGTTTTCAGCTTTTACTACCACATAGCCACTGATAAACTCTTTAATTTCAGTAAAAGGTCCATCGGTTACAACCTTATCGGCTTTGATAGTTTTGGCACTACCAGCAATAGGCAAAAGAGTATTGCCTTTGTCGGCTAATTTGTTTTGTGAAGCGATACCTGCAAGCCAGTTCATACGTTCTTGCATTTGCTCAGGAGTAGGTTTGAAATCAGCGATGTTGTTCAAACGAAAAATTAATACAAAATCTTTCATATATTTTTAAATTTAATATTATACCTCTATAACGATTGAATTTTCTCTATGGGGACAAAGATAGTAAAAATTAACAAATAATAAACTCCCCGTGTAGTGAATGACTACACGGGGAGTTTATTACAGCTTGTCGTACTACGACTTGCTTGTCGTGCTACGACTAAAAATTAACTATTACTTTTCCTTTGGCTCTTCCTTTGCCCATATAGTCAAAGGCTTGGGCTATTTGGTCAAAAGGGAAAACTTTATCGGTTACAGGACGAAGACTTCCGTTTTCAATTAGCTGACTTATTTGGGTAAGCTGTGCGCCATTGGCTCGCATAAATAGAAAGTCGTATTGCAGTTGCTTTTGGGCGCATACTTTTCGCACTTTCCTACTGATGAAGTGCATTACTTGTTGTAGCAACCACCCTAATTTTGCTTCTTTAGCATACGCCTTGGTAGGAGGTCCTGAAATAGAGATGAGATGACCGCCCGCTTTGAGTATCTTTGTTGATTTGAGCAAAGTAGCTTCGTCTAAACTGTTGAGTACTACATCGTAATCAGTTAGTTTTTCAGAAAAATCTTCCTTGCGATAATCGATAACTTCATCGGCTCCTAAATCCTTTACAAAGACGATATTATCGGTACTGGTAGTGGTAGCTACATAGGCTCCCAAATGTTTAGCCAACTGAATAGCGATAGTGCCTACCCCACCTGAACCCGCGTGTATAAACACTTTTTGTCCTTTCTGCACGTTGGCTTTCTCAACCAAGGCTTGCCAAGCAGTAAGGGCTACTAAAGGAATCCCTGCTGCTTCTTCCATTGTAATGTTTTTAGGCTTAGGGGCTACATCGGCTTCATAAACGGCTATTTGCTGAGCAAAAGCTCCTATATGCCCATCACGAGGGCGTGTCATTACTTCATCGCCTACTTGGTACTGGGTAACCTTGCTGCCTACTGCGCGCACTACCCCCGATAGGTCGTGCCCCAAGATAAGAGGAAAAGCATTGCGCACCAATAGTTTGAACTCGCCGTTTTTGATGCGGAGGTCTAAGTGGTTAAGCCCAGCGGCTTTTACTTCGATAAGCACTTGGTTTTCATTGATAGTAGGGGTAGGTTGCTCGCTAAGAGTAGCGGGCGTTTTCTGATATTTGTTGATAAAATAGGCTTTCATTGTTGTTTATTTTAAAAAGTTAAGTACTTCATTAGCAAAAGAGGTATATTCCTGAAAAGCAGCACCGTGTCCAGCATCGGGGTAGATGATGAGCTTGCTATTAGGGATATTTTTAGCGAGTGTGTAGGAATGCTCAGTGCGCACCATCACATCATTGTCGCCATTGACTACTAAGGTAGGTTGCTTGATAGCTGAAAGGTCGGCTTGAGGAGCTTTGCCCCATAGGGTAATAGCCTTGAGTTGGCGTCTATAACTTTTCCAGCTAATAGACCTATCTTTGCCTTCTTTGCGCTGTTTGAGGCTTTGCAGGAACTCGTTAGCCTTCCGTTTCCCGTTTTCATTCTGATTGAAGAACATATAATACTTAGGGTCTTTGAAGGTGAGAATAGCTTTGAGTGTATGTTTATCGGCTATAGGGGTGATGCGATCGATGTCTTTCCCACCTCTGAGTCCTGTACCTGCTAAGACCACCTTGTCAAAACGCTCAGGAGCAAGCGGAATCAATTCCTGCACTACAAAACCGCCCATCGAGAAGCCTAATAAGTGTACTTTGTTTAACTGCAAGGCATTGATAAACTGCAAGCTATCTTTAGCCATTTGGGCAATGCTCAGCGGTTGTTCACCTTCTGAAAGCCCTACGCCACGATAATCAAAAGTGATAATGCGGTGTTTTTCAGCTAATAGGTCTAATAATTCGGGACGCCAATTATCTAAGTTGGCAGCCAAATGCACAAAGAGTAGGAGGGTATCGCCATTGGGGTTTCCATAATCGCGATAAGCGATTTGTACGCCATCGGCAGTGGTGATGAATTTATTAGGGATATTGGAGTAACTGTTCATAAAGTTTATTTTTAAATCGGGTGCAAAGGTAGGTTAAAAACTTTAAACACGATAAAAGTTTCCTATAATAAATATTGATAATGGTATATAAAATCCCCGTGATGCGAGCCGTAAAGACTGTTTGCACCACGGGGAATTTTTTACAGTTTGTCGTGCTACGACTTGCGTGTCGTGCTACGGACCTAATCTGCTACTCGGCAAATTACTTTCTTATCGCCAAACTTCTCAGCGAGCCATTGTTGTAACTTTTGGGTATCTACTTCTTTGGCGACTTCTTTACCCTTTACAGTTTCTTTTTTAGGCGTGTAGAGCAGTACAGTAGCCGTTTGTAGAGAATCTTTATTAGACAAGAGGTTCAGCTTACCAAAATAAAAATCGTCTATGCTTGGGAATAATACCTGCATTTCTTTAGCAAAAGTAGCATCAGTAGGCTTGTATTTTTCCAGCTCGTCAGTTAGGTTCTTTATCATCACATCTTTACTAGAGAGCGACGACTTGTTTTTGTTGATTTCCGATAGTATTTCTTTATCAATTTCCGATTCTTTTTGTAGTATAATAAGCTTGGTGTTGAGCAGTTTAAAGTTTTTGAGGCTGCTTTGTAGCGTTTTTAGTTCTTCATCACTAAACTTCTTATCCAAAAAGGCTAATTCAATAGATTTAGGGTTCGTATTGTAGCGTATTTTCTTATAAATAATGGTATAACCGTTGTTTTCGAACTCGGCAGTGATATAATGAGCTACATTCTCGTTGAATTCCTTCTCTTTCAAAAGACTATATGCCAAATACAAACTGGGGGTAACAATGAGGATGACCAATGTGGTGATAACAACGCGCAAACGCTTGTTGAGCGCTTCGTTACCCGTGTTTTTAGGAGTGTATTTCAGGTATTTGATGATGAGGAAAGTAGCAATCCCAATGAAGAAACAGTTGATGCTATAGAGATAGAAAGCCCCTAAAAAATAACTAAAATTGCCTGTTGCCAAACCAAAGCCTGCTGTACAAAGTGGAGGCATCAAAGCAGTAGCAATTGCCACCCCAGGGATAGGATTTCCTTTGTCTTGACGGGTGAGGGAGATAGCACCTACTAATCCACCTACAAAGGCGATAAGCACATCGTAAATGGTAGGCGAAGTACGTGCCAAAAGCTCTGACTGTGCATCTTTAAACGGACTGATATAGAAGTAGATAAACGATACTATAAGGCTCACTACCGTAGCGATGAGCAAACTGCGCCCCGTTTTTTTCAATAGGTCGAAATCGTAAGTAGCCAATGCAAATCCTGCCCCTACGATAGGTCCCATTAAGGGGGATATAAGCATCGCCCCGATGATTACAGCGGTAGAATTGACATTCAACCCAATGGAAGCAATGAGGATAGCACACGCTAAAATCCACAATTTAGCGCCACGAAAAGAGATATTGCTAAGGATATCTTCAATTACTTTTTCCTTTTTCTCTTCTCCTTGATGTAAATTAAAAAGTTTTTTCAAAAAACTCATAATGTTAAGTATTTATGATGTTAGTTTAAATATTAGGGGCAAAGATAGTAATAATTTGCTAATTAGCAAATTAGTTTTAATGGTAGTGTGTATATTTTCTTATATCTATTTTTTTTAGATTTGGCATTTCTTCCAAAAATGAAATCTTTCCATCAATAATTTTGGTTTGCTCCCAAATGTTAAGGGTGGTTAGATGTTCTAATTTTGATAATGGAATGATACTGTCTAAATTGCCTTGATTCCAAAGAGTTAGTTTTTCTAAGTTATTTTTTTGGGCAAGTGTAGCAATCAAGTTGTCAATTTTTTTGCAGGAACATATTTCAATATCTGTGAGTGTAGGCATATCTAAAATGAAGTTAATATCTTCAATTTTAGGCAAATAAGCTATATATAGACCTTTCAGCTGGGTGAGTTTCTTGCAATTGGATAAATCTAGTATATGACTATTGGCAATGCTAAGACTTTCTAAAATATTATTTTCGTTATG
>ERZ773060.732-NODE-732-length-9983-cov-3.02327_pt1 | contig 9983 bp, 5 predicted proteins | sample MGYA00580628_ERZ773060 | MGnify/ENA primary metagenome ERZ773060 (study PRJEB29015, sample SAMEA2738019) | human oral metagenome | biome: human oral; feature: human-associated habitat; material: dental | place: China | collected 2045 ... | reverse complement strand
ATAACAAAGGAGGAGGGATCCTCCATATGCTACGTAACTACTTGGGTGACAAGGCATTTTTCGAAGGAATTTCTAAGTACTTAAAGAACAATCAGTTTGGAACAGGAGAAGCACATCAGTTACGTCTTGCTTTGGAAAAAGTAAGTGGACGTGACCTCAACTGGTTCTTTAACCAATGGTATTTCAATCATGGAAATGTAGTGATGACTCCTAAAGTAACTTATGATAGTGCTAAAGGAGAAGCCGTATTGGAAATTGCTCAGGATGAGAAACTTATGTTCCAATTCCCTTTAGAGGTAGACATCTATGACGCAGGAAAATATGTGCGTAAAGAGGTATGGGTGGATGCCAAAACCAAGAATGAGTTCCGCTTTAAAGTATCTCCTAAGTATAGCCTAATCAATGTTGACCCTCGTGGACTGATCGTAGGAGATGAAGCTGCTTACAAGACACCCGAACAATATCTCTTCCAGTACCAAAATGCTAAAGACTATAAGAGCCGTAACCAAGCCATTGAGTATGCTGTTACTACAGGGAATTCAGATATTCTTCTCTTAGCTCTAAAGGATCCTTTCTTCCGCTTGCGTATCAAAGCTATCCAAGGACTCAGACCTGACAACGTAGCACAATGGGCACCTGTGGTAGAGAATTTGGCACAGAATGATCCAGAAAACTTGACCAAGGCAGCTGCTATTGCACAACTCTCTCGCCTAAGAGATGCTAAATACAAATCCTTGTATGAAAAATCAGTGAAACTCCCTTCACGTGCTGTTAAAATAGCTGCAGCTTCTGCTTTAGTAGCTTTAGACCCTTCTCAAGCAGGTCAGTATATCGATATGATCGACTTGAAAGGACTTAGCTTTGAACAATTTATGTCCTTCTATCCTTATATACTTAAGAGCCGCAATGAGAAATATTTGCCTGTATTATTGGATAAGGTTATCTATTACCCATTGTACCCAGAACAATATCAAGCTCCTATCAAAGAAGGATTTACTTGGCTGATGAGTGTAGACAATACAGAATACACCAAGAAAGTAACCAAATCACTAAGCAATGTATTTGGCTGGTTGAATGAAGAACAGAAAAAACACTTACATGCAGTAGCTGAAGAAGGACTCAAAATAAAGGAAGATCTCCTAAAGAAAAATCCTAATTCTCAGTCTATCAAAGCACAGGTGGAACTGTTGAAAAATATCAAATGGTAAATGTAGCGTACAATTGATTTTTATTTTTAGGTTAAGTAGGTTATTTCTTCTTGAGGTGACCTACTTAATTTTTTCCTATAGAATACTTCTAATTCAAAAAAAAGATGTACATTTGCACTTGTTATTAAATAATAGAAGATGAAAAAAATACTTTTAATAGGAATTTTGTTAGTTGTTTCTTCCTGTAAAACCAATCCTTTTACAGGAAAACAAACTTTGAACTTTATGTCGAATAGTTCACTTTTCCCAACCTCATTTTCTCAATATAATGAGTTTCTCTCTACCAGTAAGGTTATCAAAGGTACTCCCGAGGCCGAGATGATCAAGCGTGTAGGAGAGCGTATTGCTAAGGCATCACAACTATGGTTGGATAGAAATGGATATAAGAACTATCTGAAGGACTACCGCTGGGAATACAACTTGGTAGAGAACAAAGAGCTCAATGCGTGGTGTATGCCAGGAGGGAAAATTGTGTTCTATACAGGGATACTTCCTATAGCTAAGAATGAGCGTGGTATTGCTGTGATTATGGGGCATGAGGTAGCCCATGCTTTGGCCGATCATGGAGCACAGCGTATGAGCGCTTCTACCCTTCAACAGATAGGAGCATTGGCAGGAAATGTACTACTAAGCAATAGCAAATACCTTAATGAGTTTAATACCGCCTATGGCTTAGGTACCCAAGTAGGGGTAATGCTTCCCTTTAGCAGAAGTCATGAGAGCGAAGCCGATGCTATAGGTCTTCAGATTATGGCACTGGCAGGCTATGATCCAGATGAAGGGTATAAACTATGGGAACGCATGAGTGCTGCTTCAGGAGGAGGAAGCTCCAGTTCACTTCTAAGTACCCACCCTTCCAATCAGTCACGTATTGCACACCTTAAAGAGTTGGCTCCCAAGGTGAAAGCAGAAGCTAAGAAATATGGAGTAACCCGATTCGAATAATAGAAAAATAACCATCAAGAAAAAGGAGTATTTGTTTGCTCCTTTTTTCTTTTTTATTACCTTTGTACCTTATTCTTTTATTTATGACAAATATCCAATTCATTAAGGCTCAAGTGTCCACCACTGAAAAAGCCATTGAGAATACACTGACTTTGCTTTCGGAAGGCTGCACGATTCCCTTTATAGCACGCTATCGCAAGGATAGAACAGGCAATCTGGATGAGGTTGCCATTGAGAAAATAGCTAAAGCACAAGCCGATTACGAAAATATCTGCAAGCGTAAGGAGACCATCCTTTCCAGTGTAGAGGAACAAGGAAAGCTTACCGAAGAACTCCGCAAGCGTATAGAAGCCTCTTATGAGCTGACAGAATTGGAGGATTTATACCTTCCCTATAAGAAAAAGCGCAAAACTAAAGGCGATGTGGCCAAGGAAAATGGTTTAGAACCCTTAGCCAAGCAGCTCATGAGTCAGAGAGTGGCTGACATAGAACAACTTGCCTTGCGTTATCTTTCAGACAACGTCGCTACAGTCGAGGATGCCCTACAAGGGGCATCGGATATCATAGCTGAGTGGATCAATGAAAATATGTATGTGCGCCGTACCCTCAGAAGGGTTTTCCAACGCAAAGCTCAGCTCTGTACAGAAGTAGCCAAAGGTAAAGAAAATGACGAAGAAGCTCAAAAATATGCTCAGTACTTTGATTGGAGTGAGCCCCTATCCAAGGCGCCTTCCCATCGTGTATTGGCTATGCTACGTGCTGAAAAAGAAGGATTTGTCCGCCTTAAAGTACAAGTAGAAGCAGAGGACACCCTTCCCTTTATAGAAGAAACTATTATCAAAGGCGACGGTCAGACCGCTGATTTTCTAAAAAAGACCATCAAGGATAGCTATAAGCGACTTTTGGAGCCCTCTATCTCCAATGAAACTCTCCAAGAAGTTAAGGACAAGGCAGATGTCAAGGCTATAGAAGTCTTTTCAGATAATCTTTCTCAGCTATTACTCTCTTCTCCCTTAGGAGAAAAGCGTATATTGGCGATAGATCCAGGATTTCGTACCGGATGCAAGGTAGTTTGTTTGGATGAAAAAGGAGATTTACTACACAATGAAACTATTTTTCCACATGCTCCCCAGCACGAGACTGCTATGGCAATGAAGAAAATTCGTACTATGGTCGAGCAGTATCGCATAGAGGCTATTAGTATAGGTAATGGTACCGCTTCGAGAGAGACAGAACGCTTTATCAAAGAGATTTCTTTCCCTCATCCTCTACAGGTCTTTGTAGTCAGCGAAGCCGGAGCATCGGTGTACTCAGCCTCAAAGATAGCTCGAGAGGAATTCCCTACATACGACGTAACGGTACGTGGTGCTGTCTCCATTGGTCGTAGATTGTCCGACCCCTTGGCAGAGCTGGTTAAAATAGAACCTAAGAGTATAGGAGTAGGCCAGTACCAACACGATGTAAACCAAACCCTACTCAAACAAGAACTTGATGCTACAGTGATTCGCTGTGTGAATAAGGTAGGGGTAAACCTCAATACCGCCAGTGGATCCCTGCTTAGTTACGTATCGGGTATAGGTGAGAAAATGGCAGAGAATATTGTTGCCTATCGTTCGGCCAATGGAGCTTTCCGCCGAAGAGAAGACCTCAAGAAGGTACCTCGCTTAGGCGATAAGGTCTACCAACAGGCAGTAGCCTTTCTAAGGGTGCACAATAGTGAAAATCCCTTGGACAACTCGGCAGTACACCCCGAAGCCTATCCTATCATCAAGCAAATGGCTAAAGATTTGGGAATCTCAGTAGAAAAGCTTATAGGTAATAAGCAAGCTATCTCAGCTATTGATATAAAAAAGTACAAAAACGAAGAAGTAGGAGAACTTTATCTCAAGGATGTGCTCAAGGAATTGGAAAAACCAGGTCTTGATCCGAGAAAAGCTGCTAAAGTATTCGAATTTGACCCCAATGTAAAAACATTTGACGATGTGAGAGTGGGTATGATACTACCAGGAATTGTCAATAACATTACTGCCTTTGGCTGTTTTGTGGATATAGGTATCAAGGAAAGTGGTTTGGTACACATCTCTCAGCTCAAAGATGGCTATGTGTCAGAGGTAAGTGAGGTGGTCAAGCTCCATGAGCAAGTGCAAGTAAAAGTCACTGAAGTGGATACTGCCCGCAAGCGTATTTCCTTGAGTATGATACTATAACAAAAAACAAAGCAAGTTAAGAAAACGATGAATATAACACCCCCAAAGGCTCCTAAGCGACAGACGATATTGGAGGCACATTCCGACAAACGTATAGATAACTATTTCTGGCTCAATGAGCGAGATAGCCCTGAGGTATTGGCATATCTTGAGGCAGAAAATGCTTATTTTAAGCAGCAGACCCAGCATACTCAAGCTTTAGAAGAGGCTCTTTTTCAGGAGATGAAGGGGCGTATCAAAGAAGATGATCAGTCGGTACCCTACAAGTACAATGGTTATTGGTACTTTTCTCGTTTTGAACAAGGGAAGGAATACCCTATTTACCTGCGCCAAAGGGATGAAGAAGGAGCAAGAGAAGAAGTGCTCTTTGATGTCAATCAGATGGCGGAAGGACACAAGTTTTATCAGTTTGCCGAATATTCCATAAGCCCTGATAACCAGTGGGCATCTTTTTCTGTGGATACCCGTGGCAGACGAATGTATTCTCTTTTTATCAAGAACTTGAAAACAGGGGAGATTCTTCCTACCGAGATAAAAAACACCGATGGAGGGAGCTGCTGGGCAAATGATAGCAAGACCCTTTTCTATACCAAAATAGATCCTCAGACTCTGCGTTCGCATAAGGTATATCGTCATCAAGTAGGGCAGACTTCCCCTAAGGATGTATTGGTCTTTCATGAAAAAGATGAGACCTTTAATACCGGCATCTTCAAGCCAAAATCAGAGCAATACCTTATCATAGCGTCTGATAGTACTCTTTCTACCGAAAGCCGCTTCTTGGATGCCTCCACACCTGAAGGCGCCTTCAAGATATTTCAACCTCGCCAAAGGGGATTGGAGTATGATATTGCCCATTATGGAGAATATTTCTATGTGCTGAACAATGCTGATGGAGCGACTAATTTCAAGTTGGACAAGACTCCTATCACTCATACCGAGCTTGAACACTGGAGCGAAGTACTCCCCCATAGAGAGGATACTCGCTTGGAGGAAGTGGATATCTTTAAAGAATATTTGGTAGTTACCGAGCGTTCTCAAGGGCTTTCTCAGTTAAGAATCATCCGCTGGGATGGCACTAAGGATATGTATTTACCTTTTGACAACGAGACCTATACCGCTTCTACCGGGCTCAATTTGGATTTTGATACCCATTGGCTGCGCTATATCTATAATTCCATGACGACTCCCTACTCTATAATAGATTATAACATGCTTACTGCAGAGCAGCAAGTGAGAAAGGAGCAGCAGGTACTGGGAGGGAAGTTTTCCAAGGAGAATTATCACTCGGAACGTATCTGGGCAACAGCTCCTGATGGAGTTAAGGTTCCTATTTCATTGGTCTATCGTAAGGGGCTAACTTTAGATGGCAGTCACCCTCTTTTGCTTTATGGCTATGGTTCTTATGGCATCACTATAGATCCCTCTTTTTCGACTACACGCTTGAGCTTGCTTGATAGAGGATTTGTATTTGCTATTGCGCATATACGAGGCGGAGAGTACTTAGGTCGTCCCTGGTATGAAGCCGGGAAGCTCATGCAGAAACAAAATACCTTTACAGACTTTATCGCCTGCGCTCGACACCTGATAGGGGAGAAATATACCAGTGCTCAGCATCTATACGCTATGGGAGGATCAGCAGGAGGATTGCTTATGGGAGTGGTAATCAACCAAGCTCCAGAGCTTTTTCATGGAGTGGTTGCCAATGTTCCCTTTGTGGATGTACTCACTACCATGTTAGACGATTCTATTCCCCTTACCACAGGCGAATATGATGAATGGGGCAACCCTAATGACAAGGGCTATTATGATTATATGAAGGCCTATTCTCCCTATGATAATGTACAGCGCAAAGCCTATCCACATCTGCTCGTGCTCACAGGCTATCACGATTCTCAAGTACAATATTGGGAACCCGCCAAGTGGGTTGCCAAGCTTAGAGAACTCAAAACAGATGACCATATCCTGCTCTTTCATACCGATATGAGTTCAGGACATAGTGGTGCTTCAGGGCGTTATGAAGCACTTCGGGAAATAGCAAGAGAGTATACTTTTCTCTTGGATTTGGAAGGAATTCATCTATAGTGAAAAGTGTAGGGGCGAATTGCTCACATACTCCGCTGCACCAGCCTGTGGACTTTGCCCCTACACCGATTCATGCCAACTTTTAGTAAATCATTTCCTATTGACTACAAATATTACTCTTTTTCTTCTTAATTTGCATGATAAGAGAACTTTTTCTCATTTTCTTTCAAAAGAACTGTAAGAAATGTGTCAGTAGGAGGAAGAACTTTTGAGTGAAAAGGAAAGAGCATTTTAGTAATATGTATAGTAGATATTTATAGAAACTCTTAAAATAAAGACAAAAAAGAATTTTTATAAGAATTAATGTTGTAATTTTGTGGTCAGAAAGTAAGTACTTATTTCTATGAAAAAAATACAACTATTAATGATACTTTTCCCTATAATAGCTTTTTCGCAAAAGGCTGAAAAAGAGTTCTCTAAAGCAGAACTAGCCAAGAGGGAGAAGGCACAGCGGCAGTCACAAGCCTTTGCCTACCAAGGGTATCAGGCGGAAAAAGCACATAAGCTATTGGATTCAGAAATGGATTATAGAAAAGCTATATCCAAAAACAAAGAAAATGCAGTAGCTCAATACAATATGGGTGATGTACTCTACTCTCAAGAGGCTTATAATGAGGCTACTCATTATTATCAAGAAGCATCAGTCAATAAAGAAGCGTCTAAGGAGGATAAGCATAAGGCATTTCATAACTTAGGCAATTTGGCTATGCAAAACAAAAAATATGAAGAGGCCGTACAATTCTACAAAGAAGCTCTTAGAAACAATCCTACCGATGAACAGACACGCTATAACTTGGCTATAGCTAAAGAAAAACTCAAAAAACAACAACAAGAAAACAAAAACAATCAAAATAATCAAAACAATCAACAAAATAAAGATAACAAAGATAATAAAGATAATCAAAATAAGGATAATAAAGATAATCAAAATAAAGACAATAAGGATAATAAGGACAATCAAAACAAGGATAACAAGGACAATAAAGATAATCAAAACAAGGATAACAAAGATAATCAAAACAAAGATAATAAGGACAATAAGGATAACAAAAATCAAGGAAGTCCTGAAAGAGATAAACAAGAGAATAATAACCAAGATAACAGAGAAAGCAATACCCCAGAGGAGGGAGAGAGAAAAGAACTTTCTGCCGAACAGATGAATCGTATTCTCAATGCCATCAATAATGAAGAGAAAAAAACTCAAGAGAAGCTCAATGCGAATAAAGTGAAAGGGAAGGCAAAAAAATCAAATACGAAAGATTGGTAAATACTTATATTGGTTCCTACAAAAGTAGTTTATGCGTAGTTTTTTATTTCAAATATTATTTTTTTCATTCACTACCCTGCTTTCTGCACAGGAAGTATCCTTCAGGGCAGAACCCTCACGTAAGTCTTTAGGGGAAAATGAGCGCTTGAGGGTCGATTTTATCATGAATAGAGAAGGAGACAATTTCACCCCACCTTCGTTTGAGAATTTTGAATATTCAGGACCTACCCAATCTGTATCTAATTCTTGGATCAATGGTGTACGCAGTTTTTCCAAGACCTATACCTACATGCTACAACCCAAGAAGAAAGGAAAACTCACCATAGGGGCAGCATCGGTCATTATAGAAGGTAAAGAGTATAAGACCAAACCCCTCACTATAGAGGTGACCGATCCTGTGGCCAATCCCCGAAGTGCACAAACGACTCCTCCGACCAGTCCCTTTGGTAATAATAGCCCTTTTGGCAACTTCCCCTTTGGCTTTGATCCTTTTGGAACAGAAGAGGTACAACCTATGGAAATTATAGAACCTACCAAGGAAGACCTCTTTATCACAGCAGAAGTGTCAAGTAATCATGTATTTGTCAATCAGCCTGTTACTATTACCTATAAGATGTACTTATCAGCTCGTTTTGGCATTGCAGGGTTTGAAAGTATAGAAGATCCACGCTATGCCAACTTCTGGAGCCAACAGCTATTGGATAAACTACAAGTGACTGAGGTAGTGCACAATGGGAAGCCCTTTCGTTGTATTACCCTCAAGCAAGTATTGCTATACCCTCAACAGTCAGGAGAACAAGAGATTTCCCCTCTTTCTACCTCTTTCGTATTGCAATTGCCCTCCAATCAGGTGGATTTCTTTGGAAATCGCTCTTATGTAACTCGTAGCAGAAGACTGCAATCCAATGCACTGAAGATAAAAGTATCCCCCTTACCAGAGGAAGGTAAGCCGGCCAACTTTTCTGGAGCTGTGGGTAAGTTCTCCCTATCGGTGAATTTTCCTACTCGTACAGTCAATGCTGGAGAAACAGCTCAAGGAGAGGTAATTATCTCAGGAAAAGGGAACTTCAAACTTTTTGATATGCCTAAACTGACTTTCCCACCAGCCTTAGAGGTATATGCTCCTAAGGAAGAAGAGCATCTAAACCACAGTGCTACGGGAGTCAGTGGAGATATCACCCATACCTATACCATAGTACCCCAATACAAAGGAAAATTCTCTATTGCTCCATTGAGTTTTACCTTTTTTGATCCAGAGACACAGAAGTATGAGACTCTTACCTCAGATCCTTTCACCATAGAAGTACCCAATGGAGAAGAATATAATGCGACTTCACCAGAAAATACCTCAGAGGTTGCACAAGAGAAAGGCCAATTCGCCCCTCTTAAAACAGAAGCAAAACTTGCTCCGATCAATCGAGCAGTATTCTTTGGGTCAGGCTTATTCTACCTACTATGGCTTTTACCGATAGTTCTGATTCCTATAGTACTTCTCCTTAGGTACTTCTATCAGAAAAGAAATGATGATACTGCTGAGAATAGAAGCCGTAGAACAAACCGATTGGCTAAGAAATACCTATCAGCAGCTAAGAAAAATATTCATAATAAGGAACTTTTCTACGAATCCATGGAAAGAGGATTACACACCTATCTCAAGGCAAAACTTCATATAGAGACCAGTGAATTGTCCAAAGATAAGGTGCGAGAGTTACTTGAGGAAAAACAAGTAGAGAGCAGTACAATAGCCAGATTCTTGCAGCTACTTTCCAACTGTGAAATGGCTCGTTATGCTCCTTATACACAGGCTGATATAGATAATGATTACGAGCAAGCAGCCTCTATCATAGCCTTACTAGATAAACAATTATAAAGATATAACTATGAGCTCAACCACAGAAATTCCCTTAGTAAGCAGAGAGCTTAGCTGGCTCTCCTTCAACGAACGTGTATTACAAGAAGCCAGTGATGCCCGAAATCCACTGGTAGAAAGGCTACGCTTTGTGGGGATTTTCTCCAACAACTTGGATGAGTTTTTTCGTATACGCTATGCTATAGTCAAGCGAGATTTCAAGTTGATCAAAGATAAGGAAGCCGCCAGTAAGGCACAATTGTTCTTAGAACAGATCAATGAGCAAGTAGTCCTACTGCAGCAGAAGAGCCTCGCTATACTCGAATGTATAAAGGAAGAACTAAAGAAGGAAAAGATTTATATTATCAATGAAAAAGAACTCCTACCCCAGCATGTGGAGTATGTGAAGGAATATTTTATCAATA
>ERZ773060.730-NODE-730-length-10013-cov-6.84615_pt1 | contig 10013 bp, 8 predicted proteins | sample MGYA00580628_ERZ773060 | MGnify/ENA primary metagenome ERZ773060 (study PRJEB29015, sample SAMEA2738019) | human oral metagenome | biome: human oral; feature: human-associated habitat; material: dental | place: China | collected 2045 ... | reverse complement strand
GCGCCGCGTTAATCCGCTTTGGGTGTTGGGCATTCTGGTTTGCGCCTGTCAGGGGCATGCGCTGTCGCTGATTGTCTCGCTCCAAGCCAATGGTCATCTCAATCTTTCGATTTTCAACATGGTGTCGGTGAACGCCTGGTTCGTCGCCTGTATTTCCGTTTTCTGGCTGTGGCGCGCCTCGATGGCACTTGGCGGCGCGGTGATTTGCCTGGTGAACGCGGTCGCGGTCGCCCTGCCGCTCGTCTTCGTCAGCGACAAGCCGTTTGACCAGCACCTGTCGCCCGGAATGTGGTGGCATATTTTGACCTCCATCGCCGCCTGGACATTCATCTCGCTCGCCTTCCTCCATGCGCTGCTCTACGGCTGGCTCTTCCGCCGCCTGAAACGCAAACAGTTGAAAGACATCAGTGTTTCCTCGCTGGTCAGCCTGGAACGGGTGATGATGCTGCAAGCGGTGACGGGTTTCATCCTCCTCGCCATCGCGCTCTTCACCGGCTGGATGTTCGTCGATAACCTCTTCGCGCAGCATCTCGTCCACAAAACGGTGCTGACCTTCCTCGCCTGGCTCGCCCTCGGCTGGATGATTTACGCCTACTACATCCGCCGCCAGCGCGGCACGCCGCTGGTGGTGGAAATGTGCGCCGTCTTCATCCTGCTGCTCATGGGCTACGTCCTGAGCAATTTCATCCTGCAATTTGTCATCAACCATTAAGGAGCCCTCGTGGACAGCATTCCTATAGGACTGTTAATCCTCGCATTACTCATCTGCCTCGCCCTCTCGGCCTTCTTCTCCGCCTCGGAAACCGCGATGATGTCGCTCAACCGCTACAAGCTCAAACACCAGGCGGACGAAGGCAACAAACGCGCCAAATGCGCCAGCCACCTGCTCAAACACACCGACCGCCTCATCGGCACCATCCTCCTCGGCAACAACTTCGTCAATATCGCCGCCACCTCGCTCGGCACCCTCATCGGCCTGCGCCTCTACGGCGACCTCGGCGTGCTGCTCTCCACCATCATCCTCACCGCCGCCATCCTCGTCTTCTCCGAAGTCGCGCCGAAAACGCTCGCCGCCACCAACGCGCAACGCATCGCCCTGCCGGTCGCGCCGGTGCTGGCCTGGCTGGTGCGCATCTTCTCGCCGCTGGTGCGCTTTTTGAACGCCATCGTGCGCATCATCCTGCGCCCGCTGGGGGTCAAAACCGAAAACGCCGTCGAAGAAGCCTTAAGCAACGACGAACTGCGCAGCATCGTCCAGTCCAGCCAAAGCGGCGACGACGAAGAAAGCAGCGAACAGCAGGATATGCTGCTCAACGTGCTGGAGCTGGAAGACGTCTCCGTCAGCGAAGCGATGGTGCCGCGCAACGAACTCGAAGGCGTGGATTTGAACGACGACTGGGAAGACATCCTGCGGCAAATCACCGGCAGCCGTCACGGCCGCCTCGTCGCCTACCGCGACCACCTCGACCAGGCGGAAGGAATGCTGCACATCCGCGACATCATCCTGCCGCTGCGCGACAACAGCCTCGACAAAACCCGGCTGCAACAAGTACTGCGCCCCTGCCACTTCGTCCCGGAAAGCACGCCGCTACGCAAACAACTGCTGCACTTCCGCCAGGCGAAAGCGCGCAGCGGCCTCGTCGTCGATGAATACGGCGACATCCAGGGAATGATTACCCTCGAAGACATCCTGACCCACATCGTTGGCGAAATCGGCGACGAAGGCGCAGCCGACGAACCGCCCGAAATCATCGAACAGGAAGAAAACCGCTACACCGTCGAAGGCGGCATCCCGCTGCGCCAGCTCAACCGCGAACTGGGGCTGAAACTGCCGCTGGAAGGGCCGAAAACCCTCTCCGGCCTCATCATCGAAACCCTCGGCAACTTTCCCGAAGCGGGAACAGAACTCGAACTGCCCGGCTGCACCGTGCGCGTGCTGGACTTTGCCGACGGCATCGTCAGCAGTGCGGAAATCCGCCGCGAAATTGAGGCGGCAGAGGCGGAGGAAGACTGAGCTTGCCGGAGGATTTGTGCCGGCATCGGCGTAACGGCGAAACATTGAGGAATAACAATGTCGGGCAAATACAAGACCCCCATATGCTTAATCATCCTTTCCTTTATGATTCCATTTTTGGGCAATCCCATTCCCAAACACGAGCCGCCGCCAATCGCCAATACCCCATTTGATTATTTGCTGCTGATTATTTCTGGTGGTCTGTCATTCATCGCCATTATCTGGATCATCCTGCTCAGAAATGACAAATAAATGAACGCCCGGCACCGTATCTATCACTACGGATTCCGGGTATTCATTTTTCTGCACCCGGCAAAAAACCTTGAAACCTAAATAAAGGGCGCGGGACAAATTGCTGCCTCCACCTGCGCTAACGTCGCCATGAAAACACAACCCTACATTGGCCGCTTTGCCCCCACCCCCAGCGGCCCTTTGCATCTCGGTTCGCTGGTGGCGGCGCTCGGCAGTTACCTCGATGCGCGCGCCCACGGCGGGCGCTGGTTGCTGCGCGTGGAAGACGTCGATCGCACGCGCAGCCGCGCCGACTACATCGCGGCGCAGTTGCAATCGCTGCGCGCGCACGGCCTGCATCATGATGGCGACATTCGCGTGCAATCAGAACACCTCGCCGATTACCACGCCGCGCTGGCGCAACTGCGCCCGCATCTCTACCCCTGCACCTGTAGCCGCAAACAGTGGCACGCCCGCGCGCATGACGGCGCGCTCGGCCTCGTCTATCCCGGCGACTGCCGCGACCAGCCGCTCACCGACCTCGCCCCAACCGACGCCGCCATCCGCCTGCGTCTGCCAGACGATACCGTCGCCTTTGCCGACCACTGGCTCGGCGACTGCCGCTTTGAGCTCGCGCGCGAGATTGGCGATCCGGTACTGCGCCGCCGCGACGGCGACATCGCCTACGCCCTCGCCGTCGTTGTCGATGACGGCTTGCAAGGCATCACCGACGTGGTGCGCGGCCAGGATTTGGTCGCCGCCACCGCCATCCATCTGGTATTGCAGCAAATACTTGGCTTGCCGCAACCCCGCTATTTGCACCTGCCGCTGGTGCTGAATGCCGACGGCAGCAAACTGAGCAAACAGAACCACGCCCCCGCGCTCAACGACGCCACCCCCGCCGCCAACCTGCTTGCCGCGCTGCGCCACCTGCAACAAGACTGCGACGGGCTGGAAACGACCATGCCGGTGGATATATTGCTGGATGAAGCGGTGCGGCGCTGGCACCACTAACGTTGCTGGCAAAACCGCCCCCATTCGCTTACCCTTTGCCGCTTTCCACCACCCCGCCGCACCATGCAACAAACCTTCTTCCGCCTGATGCGCCTCGCCCACTGGGTTATCGGCGCCTTTATCCTCACCACCCTCACCTTCTTCGCCGCCACCGGCTTCATGCTTAACCACGGCAAATGGTTCGAGCAGGAGCCCGTGCAAAACGACCAGGAATACACCCTGCCGGAAGCGCTGCCGCTCCCTGAACTCAGCGACGACCCGAACGCGCCCACGCCCGCCCTTGCCCCGGCACTCACCGCCTGGCTTGCCGAACGCAGCCCTTACCCCATCAGCGCCTACCAGATGAAAGTAGAAGCGCCGGAAATCCTCCTCGAATACCAGGGGCCGGGCAGCGAAGCGAGCCTGACCATCGACAGCGAAACCCGTGCCGTCGCCTACCACGAACAAAAAAACGGCATCGTCGCCCTGCTCAACAACCTGCACAAAGGCCGCCACGCCCCCGCCTTCTGGCGGCTCTACATGGACGCCTTCGCCATCCTCACCCTGTTCGTCGCGCTGAGCGGCCTCGCCCTGCTCGTCTATTACCGCAAACAGCGCAGCAGCACCTGGCTGTGGACGACTACCGGCATCACCCTGCCGCTCATCATCATCCTGCTCGCCATCCATTACTGACTGCCGAATACCCCCTCCCTCGCAGGACGCGCCAGCGTCCGCAGCGGGGGAGGGCTGGGGAGGGGGTAAACCCGCTCACCACTTAACCCAAACCACCTTCGCCAACCCAAACCACACCAATCCATGAACCCCACCCTTGCCTACACCCTCATCGCCGCGCAAACCCTCTACTGGCTCTACTACCTCTGGCAACGCCGCCCGCGTACCGCCAGCGACGACAGCGCCCTGCTCCTGCTCTACGCCAGCCAGGGCGGCCAGGCAGAAACCCTGGCCAACCACCTCGCGGACGGCCTCAACACCCGCGCCTCAAGCCTGGACGCCTGGCACGCGCGCCACCCGGTGAAAGCCCTTGCCGGCAAAACCCTCATCCTTATCGCCAGCACCACCGGCGACGGCGACCCGCCGGACAACGCCATCCGCTTCAGCCGCAGCCTGAAAAAAACCGGCGCCGCGCTCACCGACACCCGCTACCACCTGCTCGCCCTCGGCGACAAACGCTACCCGCACTACTGCGCCTACGGCTACCACCTCGACAGCGAACTGCAACGCCTCGGCGCGGAGCGCGAAAGCCCCGTCACCACCGTCGATAACCTCGACCCGCAAACCATTGCCTACTGGCAAAAACAACTGGGCGAACACCTGCACACCACGCTTGACGTCCCGGCGCAGCCGCCCGCCGCCCGCGCCGTCCTCCTCAGCCGCAGCCGCCTCAACCCGGACAGCGAACAGCCGCTGTACCACCTGCGGCTGGACTGCCCCGCGCTCGCCGCCGATACCGCGCTCATCGAAATCACCATCCCGCACGGCAAAGACGAACTGCGCCGCCAATACAGCGTCGCCGGCATCGCCCCGGACGGCAGCCGGGGACTTGACCTCATCATCCGCCTGCAAACCCACGCGGACGGCACCCCCGGCGCAGGCTCGCACTACCTCACCGAAACCCTCCAGCCCGGCGACGAAGTCAAAGTGCGCGCCCTCACCCACCACCCGGCAGAGTTGCCGGACGCGCCGCGCCCGCTCATCCTCATCGCCAGCGGCAGCGGACTGGCGGGCATCCTCGGCATCCTCGCCCGCATGGAAGCGCGCTATCCGGCACGCGCACATGGCCTGCAACACTGGCTCATCTACGGCGAACGCGACCCCGACCACGACCGCATCTACACCGCCTGCCTCGAAAAACACCAGGAAGACGGCATCCTCACCTGGCTGGACCGCCCCTACAGCCGGGGCGCAAGCCGCGAATACGCACAACACCGCCTCGCCGCGCAACGCGACCGCCTGCACGCCCAACTGGACGCGGGTGCGGTCATCTACATCTGCGGCAGCGCGGACAAAATCGGCGCGGGCGCGCTGGACACCCTGCACGAACTGCTCGGCGCAAAAACCTGCGACCGCCTCAGCAAAGCCGGACGCATCCACCTGGATACCTACTGAAACCCGCCGCGAAAACCGCTACAATACGCCCCGTGAAAAATCCGAAGAAAAACAATGCCCGAAGGCCCAACTTTTTCCCGTGGGAAAAAGTTGGGAATACCCTTCGCAACCGATTGAAAACAAGGAGGAAAAACACCCCTCGCCATTGAAAACTTGTCCCTGCCTCAAAGGGATTGCGACGAAGCATCTGCCACGTTGGCTAAGCGCTCTGATTGAAAACTTGTCCCTGCTTCAAAGGGATTGTGACCCTTGTGGCCATGCGTCTTGGAACATTTGCAAGAATTGAAAACTTGTCCCTGCTGCAAAGGGATTGCATTAAAGACGCCGACTTTTGTCGGCGTTTCTTTTTGTCTGAATGTTGGGCGAGATTTGCCCATCAACAAAAACAACGTAGGGGCGGTTAGGCGCTGTTTGCAATTCAGCAGAATAAGCCCCTCTCTCGCAGGGCGAACCCCGCAGCGGACGAGTTTCGTGCGTAGGGTGTGTGGCGGCGTAGCCGACACGCACGCGGGAATTTGACTTCAACAAACGCGTGCGTGCCTGCGGCACACACCCTACGAAATAATGGTGTAGCTCACAAAATCGTCGCCACGCAACCGCATTAGATTGGGCGTGTTTATGGCTGAATGGTAAACAGGCCTTAACCAAACCTACGAATGAAATCATCATGTTATGACCAATTGTAAACAGCTCCTAGGACGAAGTCCGTAACCGCCCGAACCATGGCACAGGCGGTTACGGCGCAAACGTCTAACCGCGCCTGCGGCTATCGCCCCGCTCGCGGAAATCATCACCGATGAAGACGCGCAGCGGGTTGCCGCGTTGCAACTGCCAATGCTGTTGGCGGGCGTCGGCGCGCTGGTCGGCAGCGGCGGCTTGTTGCAATGCGGCGTGTTGCGCGTGCAGGCGGGCAACGGCAAGGCGTTTGTTGGCGTGTTGCGAGCGTTCGTCCTGCACCTTGACGCGCAGGCCGCTCGCCGTGTCTTCCGCCCAGACGGCGCTGCGCGTTTTGTTGACGTGCTGCCCGCCCTTGCTGCTTGCCTTGCAGGTTTGAATGGCAACATCGCCGCGCGGAATGGCGTGCGCCGCCGCCAGCGGGAAGACGCCGACGTACCAGTTTTTGCGCGGGTGTTTCGGGCGGATGCGGCTCTGCCAAATCCATTGAATTGTCCCCGTCCAGCGCGCGGCGAAGGCGGCAATGCCATTGCCTTGCAGCGCAATCACTGCAGAATGGATGCCGTGCGCGCTGCGGTTTTCCGCGACAACGCGGGCGCGGATGCCTGCTGCCTGTGCTTCCAACAATAAGCGGTCGCGGACGTGCGCGGCGGCGCGTTGGCATTCTCCCGGCCCCTGCGCGGCGCTGATTTGTAGCCGCATCATGCGCCGTCCCCCCGCGTTTTGTAGGTGATGAGCGGCGCGAGGCGGACGACCGGCTCAATCAGCCCGTGCGCAACGAGGGCGGCGATGGTGTGCTCGATGTTGCGGTACGCCTGCGGCGCTTCGTCGTAAAGCAGGGTTTTGTCGGCGCAGATGACGTGGCCGCCAAAGGGATTGCGCATGAGTTCCGCCGGGCGGTATTTGCCGGAAAGCCGCGCCTTGCAGGCGCCACGTTGCCATTTGCGCCCGGCACCGTGCGCGAGGCTGGCAAGGTTGCCCGCGTCCCGTCCGGTCGGGCGGACGAGGTAGCTGTGGCTGCCGCGCGAACCGGCAATGACGACCAGACCACTATCGGCAGGCGCCGCACCTTTGCGGTGCAGCCAGCCGCCCCGGTGGGTGGTGAGCTGGTTGTGGATGCTGTCGCTGATGAGGCGGTGCGCGCAGCCGAGCTGTTGCGCGAGGCCGGCGGCAATCAGTGCGCGGTTGGCGATCGCATAGGCGCAGGCGGCATCGTGTGCGGCAAGGTAGGCCGCCGCTTCCGCGCTGTCGGCGGCGAGCGGTTCGTGGCCGTGGCGCTCGATGTGGTCGCGCAGGATGGCGCCGCCGTAGCCGCGCGAACCGCTGTGAACAAAGAGGTAAAGCGCGTCGGCGTCAAAGCCGGGCGGCAGTTGCGAAGGCGCGAGGACGGCATCGACGCGGTGGATTTCGGCGAAGTGGTTGCCGCCGCCGACGGTGCCGAGCGCGTGGCGGTAGGGAATGTCGCCCGTGCCAAGTAGGGCGGCGATGGCGTCTTGCCAGTCGTCGCCGGGCGGCGTTTCCAAATCGCCGATGCGGCGCAGCAGCTTGTCGGCGCTGTGTTTGCGCGCGGCGAGGTCGGTCTGCCACAGCGCCATGCCGCAGCCGATGTCGCTGCCAATCAGCGCCGGATAGAGATGGCTTTCGCTGAAGAATGCCGCGCCGACGGGATAGCCGCGACCGGGATGCAGGTCAGGCATGGCGGCGGCAGCGTGGATGTGCGCCAGCGATGCGGTGCGGGTGAATTGCTGGATGGCGCTGCCTTCGGCAGCGGTTTTGTGGTCGGCAATGATGACCACGGAGGTTTGATTGCCCATAAGTATTCCTGAATGAAAGACAATTTGCGGACGCAGCGATGCCGTGTCCGGGGGTTGCAATCACACAGGCGGGCGGTTGAGGTCGCTTAAGCGCGGTGATTGCAAGGGGTGATGTGCGTGATGATGGGCATCATGGGAACCTCCTTGCGGTTGAACGGGTGAAAAATCGGCGCGGATTATAGGCGGCGTGTCGTGCGCTGGCAACAGGATTGTTGTGCAAGTGTCGTAGCCGTGGCCGCCGCCGGCGGCGGGCTAGAATGGCTGGCGTTCCATTTGCGGAGGAAAAATGAATAAAGCGACACCCCAAAAATCACGTCCCACCGATTGGAATAGTTTTCTTGACCTGCTGGAAGATAGCAATATGGATCCGGCAATGAATCCCTTTGCCCGCAGCGCCGCCGATAATGCGCCGCATACCCGCGACCCGTTTGCAGGATGGCAGGAATGAATGCCTGCCCCAACTCCAATAAAAATCCATGAGCATCTTCGTCCGCCTCTTTCTCGTTTACGGCCTTGCCCTCACCCTCGGCGGCGCGCTGCTCCTGCGCGACGTACAGCAACAAATCCGCCCCGGCATGAAAGAAGTGCTGGAAGACACCCTCGCCGACAACGCCCACGCCCTTGCCGCCGCGCTTGCCCCGGCGCTGGAAAACGGCGCCATCCGTGACCCCGCCTGGCAGGCGCGGCTGCGCGCCAGACTCGCCCGCCCGCAAGACGTCCACATCAACCAGCACCACAAAACCGCGAGCCGCCAGCAACTCATCATCACCGACGCGCGCGGCACCGTCCTTTTCCACAGCGACCCGGCGGAGACTGGCAAAGATTACAGCCGCTGGAACGACATCCTGCGCACCCTGCGCGGCCAGTACGGCGCACGCAGCACCCAGGGTACGATGTACGTCGCCGCGCCCGTCCACGCCGCTGATGGCCGCCTGCTCGGCGTGGTCAGCCTCGGCAAGCCGGGAGCCGACCTCGCCCCTTATCAACAACAAATGCAAGACGACCTGCGCCAGAGCGGCCTGCTCTACCTCGGCGCGACCCTCGCCCTCATCGCCCTGCTCACCCTATGGATCCGGCGCAGCATCGACCGCGTCCGCCGCTACGCCACCGCGCACGCGCCGATTCCGCCCGCACCGCGCTTCCACCTCGCCTCCGAACTGAACCGCCTCACCGTCGCCATTGGCAAAATGCGGCGCGAACTGGAAGACCGCGCCTACGTCACCCGCTACATCGAAACCCTCACCCACGAGCTGAAAAGCCCGCTCACCGCCATCAGCACCAGCGCCGAACTGCTGCAAGACGACCTGCCCGCCGCCGACCGCGCCCGCTTCGCCGCCAACATCGCCCAACAAAGCACGCGGCTGCACCGCCTCGTGCAGCGCCTGCTGCAACTGTCGCGCATCGAAAAAGAACCCGTGCACAAACAGCCGCTTGACCTCGCCGCCCTGTGGCGTAAACAGCAGCGCGAACAACAACCGCGCCTCGCACAAAAAAATCTCGCCCTGCGCCTCATCCATAACGGCAACGCGGCGGACGACAGCGCCGCCATCCAGCTCCGCGCCGACCCGTTCTGGCTGGAGCAGGCGCTGACCAACCTGCTCGACAACGCCATCCGCGAAACACCGGACGGCAGCGCCATCACCCTCACCGTCAGCCAAAGCCGCAGCGAGATCCGCCTCGCCCTGCACAACCCGACGCGCGCGCCGCTGCCGAATTACGCGCTGCCGCGCCTGTTTGAGCGCTACTACACCCTGAACCGCAAAGAAAACAGCGGTCTCGGCTTGACGCTGGTCGCGCAAATTGCCGAACAGCACGGCGGCACGGTGCGCGCGGAAAACAGCGACGGCGGCTTGCGCATCACGCTGGTGTTGCCGTCATAAATAGCACTTGGTGCGCGACCGCCCCCTGCAGGGCAAAGCCCACAGGGACGGTTAGGACGAAGTCCGTCACCGTCCGAACGATAGCAATGGCTCATAACACGATGATTTTGCTGGCAGGTTGAGTTATAGCCATCCACCGAAAGTTTCAGACAAGGCGCGTCGCCGAAGACAGTACGCATTTGTACGGCGCGGGTTTCCCTAAAAAATGGCTCCGCCATTTTTTAGGGTGCCCGGTCAGGCGACGCAACACCGTATGAGGCTTTCGGTGGATGGCTATAG
>ERZ773060.726-NODE-726-length-10056-cov-4.9576_pt1 | contig 10056 bp, 8 predicted proteins | sample MGYA00580628_ERZ773060 | MGnify/ENA primary metagenome ERZ773060 (study PRJEB29015, sample SAMEA2738019) | human oral metagenome | biome: human oral; feature: human-associated habitat; material: dental | place: China | collected 2045 ... | reverse complement strand
CTCCGGGTAGCGGATAGAGACGTTCCAGGGAGATGATTGCCACTTTGCCGTCGAGACCAGACTTCTCCCGGTTCGCCACGAGTTCCCAGCGGATCTTGCCGGAGCAGATCAGTAGACGCGAAACTTCGGACGGATCTGTGATCGTCGGGTCGTCCAGCACCGGATGCCAGACTCCTGAGGTGAATTCTTCCGGCAGCGAGGCGGCCGCCTTGCTGCGCAACATCGACTTGGGGGTGGCCACCACGACCGGTCGGTGATAGTTGACGTAGGCGTGCTGACGCAGCAGGTGGAAGTAACTGGCTGCCGTCGAAGGCTGGCTGACGGCGAGAGCGTTCTCGGCGCACAGCTGCAGCCAGCGTTCGATGCGTGCAGAGCTGTGGTCCGGGCCCTGCCCCTCGAAACCATGGGGCAACAGCACCACCACACCGGATTTCTGGTCCCATTTCGCTTGCCCGGAGACAACGAACTCGTCGGCAATGATCTGGGCTCCGTTGGCGAAGTCACCGAACTGCGCCTCCCACAAGACCAAGGCGTCCGGTCGGGCCACGGAGTAGCCATACTCAAAACCCATGGCCGCGTACTCACTGAGCAGTGAGTCGTAGACGTCGAAGGTGGCTTGGTCGTCGCTCAGGTGTTTCAGGGGAACCCAGGCTTCGTTGGTGATGCGGTCCACGATTGCTGCGAATCGTTGCGAGAAAGTCCCACGGCGTGAATCCTGCCCGGCCAGCCGGACGGGTCGACCCTCCATCAGGAGCGAACCGATAGCGAGTAGCTCGGCGGTAGCCCAGTCGATGGGGCCGTTGAGGATCTGATCGGCCCGGCGTTTCAGTTGGGGCAGTACCTTCGGATGCGGGGTGAAACCCTCCGGGAGAGCGGTGTGCACCTCACTGATTCGATGCATCATATCTGGTGTTATTGCGGTGAGTTGGTGCCCCTGCTTCGTTGGGTAATAGGGCACTCTCGTGTACTCTTCGATCACCGCGTCGGTGTTCTTGGCGTCGCGCGCTTCCTTGAACACGTTCTCGAGGCGAGCCCTGAACTTGTCCATCACGTCCTCGGCATCGGACACGGAAATGTCACCACGCCCGATCAGCGCTTCGGTGTACAGGCGCCTGACGGAACGCTTTTGCTCGATCAGGTCGTACATCTTGGGCTGCGTGAAACTTGGATCGTCACCTTCGTTGTGGCCGCGGCGCCGGTAGCAGACCAGATCGATCACGACATCCTTGTGGAATCGCTGTCGATAGGCGAAGGCCAGTCGGGCGGCGCGGATGCAGGAGTCGGGATCGTCGCCATTGATGTGAAGCACCGGGGCGGAGATGGCCTTGGCGACATCCGTGCAGTAGGTAGAGGTGCGTGATTCGATGGGGGCGGTTGTGAACCCCACCTGGTTGTTGACCACGATGTGGATGGTGCCTCCGGTCTTGTAGCCACGCAGTTGGCTCATCTGCAAAGTCTCGAAGACGACCCCCTGTCCGCAGAAAGCTGCGTCGCCGTGCAGGAGAAGTGGCAGTACCGGGAAGTCATCTTTCCCTATCATGTCCTGTTTCGCCCGGGCGATTCCCTGGAGAACGGGATTCACTGCCTCAAGGTGAGAAGGGTTGGCTGCGACGGAGGTTTTTATGGTGGCTCCGTTATTAGCGACGAACTCGCCTTCTGAACCCAGGTGATATTTGACGTCGCCGGTTCCGGAGACATCAATGGTGCCTGCGAACTCGTGGAAAATCTGAGCGTAGTCCTTGCCGACGATGTTTGAAAGAACGTTGAGACGCCCACGGTGCGGCATGCCTATGCACACCTCATCGAGTTGCTCGTTTGCTGCTTGCTGGCAGATTTCGTCTAGCAGGACGATGACGGATTCACCACCCTCTAGGGAGAAACGTTTCTGTCCGACGAATTTGGTCTGTAGAAAGGTTTCGAAAACCTCGGCCTCGTTCAGCTTGTCGAGTGCGTGCATGTGTTCTTGATGCGTCAGGGCTTGGCGCGGTATTTCGATGCGATCCTGGAACCACTTGCGCTGCTGGGGGTCCGCGATGTGCATGTACTCGACGGACACGGTTCGGCAGTAGGAGTCCTGCAAAATTGCGAGGATCTCCCGTAGCGAGCGGTAGACCCTCTCCTGTCCGCCGAAGGTACCTACAGCGAACTCGCGGTCCAGGTCCCAGATGGACAGGCCATGGGCTTCCAGGCGGAGGTCTTCGTGTGAGCGTTGCCGGTACTCCAGAGGGTCGGTGTCGGCCACCAGGTGTCCTACTGAACGGTAGGCGTTGATGAGTTCCAGTACCCGCCCCTGTTTCGCGACCTGGTTCTCTCGGTAGGTGGAAACGTCGACGCTCCACCTCAATGGCTCATACGGTATGCGCAGGGCTTCGAAAATTGTGTCGTAGAAGCTCTCTTCCCCGAGTAGCAGCTGGTGGATGATCTTCAGGAACTCACCTGATTGGGCACCTTGGATAACTCGATGATCATAGGTGGATGTGAGGGTCGTCACCTTGGAGATTCCGAAGTCATCAACATGGAACAAGGAAGTTCCTTGGAACTCCGCTGGATAGTCGATGCTCCCAACCCCCAAGATCATTCCCTGCCCGTTCATAAGGCGGGGTATGGAATGATTTGTGCCGATCCCTCCGGGATTGGTGATGGTAGCTGTGGTTCCGGCGAAATCAGCCACGGTGAGTTCTCCGGAACGCGCCTTGGCGATGATCTTTTCGTAGGCAGCCCAGAATTGAGCGAAATTGAGTTTCTCGCATCCCTTGATGTTGGGAACGAGGAGTTGGCGAGTGCCATCTGATTTCTTGATGTCGATGGCGATCCCCAAGTTGATTGCGGGATTTTCAACCAATGTTGGTTTGCCATTGATCACGTCGTAGGAGTTGTTCATCGAAGGCACTGCCTTCAGCGCCTGGATCATTGCGTAGGCGATCAGGTGGGTGAAACTGACCTTGCCGCCCTTGGACGTTTTCAGGAAGTTGTTGATCCCGGTGCGCTGATCGATCACGAGTTTCATGGGGATGGAACGTACGGAGGTGGCGGTGGGCACACTCAGCGAGGCATCCATGTTTTTTGCGGTGCGCATCGGGGCCCCACGAAGTACGGTCAGGCGGGGTGCCACAGCGGAAGGCTCAGGACGTAGTGATGGATTCGGGGCATTTGCCGACAGGCCGGCTCCGGTGCCTGGGGTGGAGGGGGATTCCCTGGTGGGTTTGACTGATTCCACCTTCGGCTGGTTTCCCTCTCCCCGAGGGGTGCGCTCCCGCGGGGGAGAAAAGGGGTGGTCACTGTGTACCGGGGAGGTGGGATTCGTGTTGGCGGGGGTCGCCTTGTCCTTGAAGAAGGCCTGCCATGTTTCGTCCACGGACGAGGGATCTTTCTCCCAGGCTTCCCGCATCTCGTCAATTAACCAAGAGTTCGCGCCAAATGCATTATGTGATTCAGGTGTCGACATCTTCGCCAGTGGCTGTTGCCACGATCCCCTTACGTGAGACTACTGCTTGGGCGTCAGGCTTCATCGCCCAGTGATCAGCTTAGCGAACTTCGCTCAGGATGGCTGGGGTTGGGGCGGGAGGAGGCGCGCCACGCGAGTCCTGCCGAGAAGCCTGCCAGGAGCACGAGAAGTGTGTTGCGCATCACCAGGGTGGAGGATTCAAAGCCGGAGCCGTTGGGGATCGCCATGATCCCCAGAGTTCCCCATGGATAGGTGTATTGGGTGAGCACCGCTACGATTACCAGACCGGTTGCCAGTATCCGGCGAGGGAGTCGTAACCAAGGACTGGTGCCAAGGGCGAGCAGGGCTGCCAATGGCCCTGCCAGCCACTGGACGTACTGTGTGGACAGGGTTTTGTTCGCGATCACGGTGGCGAGTACCACGGCCAGCACTGACAACAAGATGGCCTGCGGCAGGTTTTCGTTGTGTGAGCGGAAATTACGAAGCAACCTCCACGTGAGCGCCGCGGTGAGCAGGAGCGAGCCCATTGTGAGGAAAGTTGACACTCCAAGAAGAACATCGACAGCCGGTCCTTGGAACCCGATGGCGTTGTATTTGCTGAGCGCCACCTGCCAAGCCGGGTTGGTGGTGAACGTGCGTAGGAACACGAGCGCCGTTGCGGGTACCGACTCCATCTGGAGCCCTCGGTTCGACTGCCAGGTCATGGGGGAAATAGAACGGGACCATCCACCGATCAGGAGTGATGCAAGGCCCAGAGAGAACCCGGCAACGATAAAACCAATCAGTCGGAATCGTCCTGTTCCTTTGCGCAGAGGGGCAGGGGCTGACATCGGGGCGATCAGTAGGGCTGGCCAGAGTTTTATCGCCGCGCCGAGGCCGATAAGGGCTCCTGAGACCGCGGGATGGCGATTCAGCCACAGGCATGCCAGTGCAACGGCTGCTGCTGTCAACATGTCGAAGCGGAACCACACGATGGGTCCACAGGCGCCTATGAACAGGATCCAGAAAACGGTGGCGCTCACTGAGCCGTACCTGAAGAGCATCGCTGCCACGATTCCGTCGAGCAGGAGCATAGCTGAGGCGAAGACTGGAAGCCAGGAATTGAAGGCGGTGGCGCGATAGGGCAGGGAGGCGGTGAACCAAACCGCGAAGAGTAGGACGATAAGGGCGCCCCCCCCGGCGAGGGCAGGTTTCCTGCGGTTGTGACTCCACAGTACTGCGAGAGGAATGATGCCGATCAGAAATCCCCCGAGCAGGAGGAAGGGCAGCCACGGGGGGTGGCCTCCCCCGAGCGTGTAGAGAAACTCAAGGAACCAGACAGCGGGAAGCGGGTATTCCGTCATCACACCAGACCCCGCCATGGCCGTGGCGCACTGCGAATTGTGGCTACCATCCCCGAGCAGGCACCAGAGCCAGTACCCGTAGTAGCTGACGTCGTTCTGGACGAAGGACACGTGAGGGATTTTCCACAGCAAGACGTTGAATGCGCGGGTCGCTACGAACACAAGCATGAGTGTCACGGCCCATTTGGTGCGGTAGGAGCGCTTGATGGACGGTGGTGTGGTCTCGGTCAAGCGCGGACCCCCTGGAATTCTGGGCTCGCCGGCCACGCCGGCCCTGAAGCGCCCCCGCGAGGATTCGAACCTCGGCACCCGCCTCCGGAGGGCGGTGCTCTATCCCCTGAGCTACGGGGGCTTCGACGTGCGAAAGGCTAGCATGAACCCGGACGTCCGGGACAACTTGGAGGTTCTGGGATGGCCTGAAATCCCTGTCGTTGGTGAGGTTGGATTCCACCACGATGTACTCGTGACAGTTCGTGGGAACAGCTGTCGTCCTTGTGGGCCCAGCACCGGATCGAGAGAGCGACTGTGGTGGCCCAGGGCGCCAGCCAGCCTGTCAAGAACGTGCTGTGTCATGGCTTCCTGGCGTCGTTGCTGGGCATCCTGCTAGTTCCGCTGTGACCGGGTTCTGGTCTGTGGAGGGCAGTCGAGTGCGCGAATGACCTGCGTGATTGTGTCAGGGGTGCGGTCGGTGACCCGGCTCGGCAGGTACCGTGAGATGGTTGATGCCGAAACCTCTGTTCGCGGGGTCGTTTGCTTCCCGAAAAGGGCCTGCGCTGCCCTGGGGAAGGCCCAGCTCCTGATGGAGAAGGGGCGCGAGGTGCTTCTGGTCGTTCCCCAGCCTCTTCTACAGGCGTGTGATGATCATCCTGTGATTTTGCCTGACGACGTTTCTCCATATCCTGGTTGGGTTCTTAGCCCAGTTCATTCCTGATGAGTTCGGCTGCAGGCCCTACCTGATCATCGTGTTCCTCGGGCTGTTCGTGTTCTCCCTGTAGGCTTTCATCGTCCTGCTCAGCTGGCTGCGGCTGTCCAAGATGTTCTCGCTCAGGATTTCGGTATTCACGCTGTGGAGCACGAACGGCCTTTGCCCGTTGCACCCGTTTTGCGGGATGCGTCGGAGTTTCATCTGTCCCGGTACGCCCCTTCTGGCAAGCTTTGGCCTCATGACTCATGCTCACATCGCTGGTTCGATTCACGCCGACGTCGCCAAAACAGGACCGCAGTGGCTCACGTTGCCCGAGGACCTGAATCAGTTGCGAGCGGAGCTGTGGCCTGCAGGGACCGAACGGGACGAGATGGGGCGCATCGTGATTGGTGGGGTCCCCCTGACGCGGGTCGCGGCCGAGCAGGGCACACCCGCCTACGTGATCGACGAACAGGATTTCCGCACCAGATCGCGGGCCTTCCGCGACAATTTTGCCGGATGGCGGGTCTATTACGCGGGAAAGGCGTTGCTGACCCGGGCGGTGGCGCGCTGGGTTACCGAGGAAGGGCTCCACCTGGATGTGACGACCATGGGGGAGATGCGGATCGCCCTGGCCGGGGGGATGCCGGCGGAGCGGCTTGGATTCCATGGCAACAACAAATCGGTGGAGGAAATCCGCTTCGCCCTGGGGCAGGGAGTCGGGCGCATCATAGTCGACTCCTTCCATGAGATAGACCGCATCGAGGCAGCCTGCCAGGAGCTTGGGAAACGGGCTCATGCGCTGGTACGGGTCACCACCGGGGTGGAAGCCCACACGCATGAGTACATCGCCACGGCTCACGAGGACCAGAAGTTCGGTCTGTCCATCCTCGGGGGGCACGCCCTTGCGGCGCTGGTGCGGTGCCAGTCGTCGCCCTTCATCGAGCTGCGCGGTATTCACAGCCACATCGGCTCCCAGATCTTTGAGACCCATGGCTTCGAGGTGGCGATTCGTCGCACATTGCGACTGGCGGAGCAGTTTCGTGTTGCTACTGGGGTGGAACTGGCGGAGCTGGACCTCGGGGGTGGTTTCGGAATCGCCTACACGGAGGCCGATTCACCCATGCCAACCGACGCCCTCGCTCAAGCCTTCGAGGACATCCTCGATCACGAGTGTCGAGGTTTCGGATTGAAACGCCCCCAGCTCAGCATCGAACCCGGACGTGCTATCTGTGGCCCAGCCGGGGTTGCCCTGTACGAGGTCGGGACGGTGAAGGCCGTGGAGTTGGAGAACGGGCGTTCGCGCACCTACGTTTCTGTCGATGGGGGCATGAGCGACAACATCCGCCCCGCCCTGTATGCCGCCGAGTACTCCTGCGCCTTGGCGAACCGGACCTCGCAGGCCGAGCCTGTGCTCGCGCGGGTCGTCGGGAAGCACTGCGAAGGAGGTGACATCTTGATTCGGGATGTCTTCCTGCCCCGGGACATCCAGCCGGGAGACCTGATCGCCGTCCCCGGGGCCGGGGCGTATTGCCGATCCATGGCCAGTAACTACAATCAGGTCCCGAAACCGCCCCTGCTGGCGGTGCGCCAGGGGGAGACACGAACGCTTCTCAGGCGGGAGACCCTGGAAGACCTGATGCAACTTGACGTAGGGGAGTGAACATGGCTGAGGAGACTTCGCCGTTGAAGGTGGCACTGCTCGGTGCCGGTGTGGTTGGTTCTCAGGTGGCCCGAATCCTGAGCCAGGAGGCAGATTCCTTGCGCCAACGCATCGGTCGGCCCTTGGAACTCGTCGGCATCGGGGTGCGCAGGCTGGACGTGCAACGTCCAGGAATCGATCCCGATCTATTCACCATGGATGTGCATGGTCTCGTCACGCGTGGTGACTTGGATCTCGTCATCGAGGTGATCGGTGGTATCGAGCCCGCGCGGACCCTGCTCACTGCGGCCATGAACGCGGGTGCCTCAGTGGTCACCGCCAACAAGGCGTTGCTGGCCGAGGACTTGGCACAACTGAGTGCAACAGCCAAGAAAAACGGCGTCGACCTCTACTATGAAGCAGCGGTGGCGGGAGCGATCCCGATCATCCGACCCCTGCGGGAATCCTTGGTCGGTGATGAGATCCGTGCGGTTATGGGAATCGTCAACGGCACCACCAACTACATTCTCGACCAGATGACCACGAGCCACCTGAGCTTCGAGGTGGCGCTGCGCCAAGCCCAGGAGCTCGGTTTCGCGGAGGCTGATCCCACCGCTGACGTCGAGGGCAAGGATGCGGCTGCGAAGGCAGCGATTCTTGCGGGGTTGGCGTTTCACACCGAGGTGCACAGCTCTGAGGTTTTCTGCGAGGGCATCACGTCGGTGACGGAAACCGACATTCGGGCTGCCGACCGGATGGGGTGTGTGGTGAAACTGCTCGCCGTAGCCAAGCTGGCAGATGATGATCGAGTCATCGTCAAGGTTCATCCCACCATGATCCCGAAGACCCACCCACTGGCCTCTGTTTCTGGCGCTTATAACGCAATTTTCGTCGAGTCGGTCGAGGCAGGGCAGCTGATGTTCCTCGGACAGGGAGCGGGTGGTGCCCCCACAGCCTCCGCAGTCATGGGAGATGTGGTGACCGTGGCCCGCAACCGGGTTCGGGGAACCGCTGGTCACCTCGGGACCGGATACACTAAGCGCGGGGTCGCCCCGATCGGGGATGCGACCAGCCGCTACTACATTCGTTTCCAGGTGGAGGACAAACCCGGTGTGCTCGCCAAATGTGCCACTATCTTCGGAGCCCACCGGGTATCCCTACAAACCTGCCAGCAGTCCTACCTGGAAGGCCTGGGACGCACCGACGGGTTCACCGCGGAGTTGAACTTTATGACACACGATGCACGTGAACAGGACCTCCAGGACGTCGTCGCGGCGCTGCGGGAGGCTCCCTTCATCGGGAACGCCATTGACTACATGCGCATCGAGGGCAAGTGAGATTCACCGTACGTGTCCCGGCAAGCACCGCCAACCTGGGGTCGGGATTCGACTGCGTGGGGTTGGCCGTGGACTGGTTCGATGAACTGACACTGGAGGTCTCGAGGACTGGGGGCCTCCAGATTGAGGTGTTTGGTGAGGGCTCCCATCAGGTGCCTCGCGACGAGTCCCATCTCGTGATCGCAACGTTGCTGCACGCCCTGCGCCAGTGGGGTGTGGCCCCGCCGGGCGGATTGCTCCTGAGGACGCGCAACACGATTCCGCACTCGCGCGGGCTCGGCTCCTCCGCAGCGGCCATAGTGGCTGGCTGTGCTTTGGCCCACGGCATTGCCTTTCCAGATGAAGAGCTGGATCGGGTCGAATTGACCCGGGTCTCCAGTCTTCTGGAGGGGCATCCTGACAACGCGGGTGCGGCAGTCTGGGGAGGTGCGATACTGGCCTGGCTGGATGGTGAACGGGTTGAACTGATTCGGTTGCGGCTCGTAGAGGGTCTGCGGTGCCTTGCATTCGTTCCCGATCTGGAGGTCCGTACCGAGGGAGCCAGAGCTGTCCTACCTGACATGGTGCCCCGGAAAGATGCTGTGGCCCAGGCCGTAGCTGCGGCTTCCCTTCCCCTGGCTCTTGAACAGCATCCCGATCTGTTGTTGTCCGCAACCAGGGACCGTTTGCATCAGTTCCAGAGAGCCGAGTTGATGCCGGCCTCTTGGTCGTTGCTGCGGCGATTGCGGCGGGTAGGAGTTCCTGCGACCATTTCCGGGGCGGGGCCGACCGTGTTTGCGATCGGTCTGGAGGACCAGCTGGCGAAAGCAGACTCCCTTGGACATGAAGGATTCCAACGCCACGACCTCGTGCCTGGCGGGGGAGTGCAGCTCGTGGTTTGAGCAATGAGGGTGTCTCAGCGCCCGAGCGGCGTACAACCACGTACGCGAGTACCGTGGACGGCTTCTGAGTGTGGACACGACAATTTCAAGAAGTCCTGTGGATGGAAGCCAGTCCCCGTGATCGTGTTGCTCCATGGGGCTGGAAGACGCGAAGGGGGTATGGTGCCTGTGAGCTTGCGTGTAGAGCTCCACTGCAACGCCCTGGGAACAGCATCGGACCCTCTTTGCGTAACGCCAGCTGGGGAGAAGGTCGGGTCTCGTGTTATTATTTCGGCAGTCAACTGAACGGCGTCGGTGGCGGTTTCTTTTACCACTGTGAAATGAGCGCTTTGACTATACACTTCACCGGTTGGGCAATTTTCAGTGCCACCGGTTTCCTGAGTTAAGGAAGGCATTCCGTGACCGAATCCGGTTCCAGCTCCCTGGCAGACCTGAAGCTCCCGGAGCTCAAGAAGATGGCAGCAGGGATGGGCATCAAGGGCACTTCCGCGATGCGCAAGGGTG
>ERZ773060.725-NODE-725-length-10058-cov-613.523_pt1 | contig 10058 bp, 7 predicted proteins | sample MGYA00580628_ERZ773060 | MGnify/ENA primary metagenome ERZ773060 (study PRJEB29015, sample SAMEA2738019) | human oral metagenome | biome: human oral; feature: human-associated habitat; material: dental | place: China | collected 2045 ... | reverse complement strand
GAACACCTCCCACCCCGCGACACCGAAAACGATCTTGTTTCATGACCGCCATACTCCCGCAACCTTGCCACCGAAGTCGTCAAGGGCCTGTCCCAGAAGGCCGCCCAAGGTGGCACCGTCACGAAGGCGCCGATCGGCTACCGCAACGTTGGTATCCGCGACGACATGGGACGCGAGATCCGTACCGTGGAAGTCGATGAGGAACGCGCGAAGCTGGTGCGCTGGGCCTTCCAGACCTTCGCCTCGGGGGACTGGACCACCAGCCAGCTCCACAAGGAACTCGTCGCCCGTGGCCTGACCACGCTGCCGACACCCCGGCGCCCGTCCAAGCCGATCGCCAAATCCACCGTCCACCGGATGCTGACGAACCCGTACTACAAGGGCGTCATCGTCTACCAGGGTGTCACCTACCGTGGTGCCCACGATCCGATCGTCCCCGTCGAAGTATGGGAACAGGTTCAGATCGTGCTGGGCGCCCACACGTCCGCCGCCGACGCCACCCAGATCCACGACCACTACCTCAAGGGCAGTGTCTTCTGCGGGCAGTGCGGTTCCCGCCTCATCGTCTGCAACGCCAAGTCCAGTCAGGGCACCATCTACCCCTACTTCGTGTGCTCCGCCCGCCACGCTGGACGGGGTGACTGCACCCGTCAGGCGATGCTGATCGAGGACGTGGAGCACTTGATCGAGCGCTTTTACACCCGCATCCAGATTCCCACCGAGACCCGGCAGGCGCTCTCAGGCATGTTACATGCCAAGTTCGACCAGATGATGAGCGAGGGCGCGGCTGAACTGGCCGAACTCGCCACCCGCCGTACCGAGCTGGAGGGGGAGCAGACCAAGCTCCTCCAGGCCCACTATGCGGGTGCGATCCCGCTGGACCTGCTCAAACGGGAACAGGATCGAATCACCGCCTCTTTGGAGACCATCGACTTTAGGGTCCGGGCCCACAACGGCGAATATGCTGACGCCCGGGCCAACCTCGACGACTCGCTGCTGCTGTTGGCCAATATCGCCGACATCTATGCCAACGCTGACGATGCGAACCGGCGTCTGTGCAACCAAGCCCTGTTCAAAGCCATCTACGTTGACGAGGACAACGACATCCACGTCGGCTACCGCACGCCCTACGACGGGCTGTCCAACCCCGACCTCCAGGCCGACGCCCTCACCTGGGCCGACCAAGCCCGCGCCCACGCCGAGGCCACCGGGGCAGAGTCAACCGGGACACGCAAAAAGGGCCAGACCCGAACATCCTCCAAGGCTGGTCCCTTGGTCGAAAGTTCACACCTGACCCATCTGGGGTGGATGACGAGATTCGAACTCGCGACCACCTGGACCACAACCAGGGGCTCTGCCAACTGAGCTACATCCACCATCGCCGTCCACGGCCGCGGAACCCGGGAGTTCTGCGAACAGACAGCCCGGTCATCCTAGCCGACGCCGGCATCAGGCCCCAAATCGGGCCGGGCGTCGGAGGCCCCGGGCCGGCGGCGGTTCCGGCGGCTGCTCGGTCGACGGTCCCGAAAGGAGTCGGCACGGCCGGAGGTCCGTCACCCCGCCCGCCGTGCCCGGGGACACCGGACTCAGGCCTGCTCGCGGCCGAATCCCGTGATGCTGCCCTGGCAGCGGGCCGCGATCTTCTTGGCCTCGCTCGCGGTGGGGCCGGGCTCGGGCACCATGACGGCCTCGCGGAAATACATGAGCTCCTCGATCGATTCCTTGATGTCCGCCAGGGCGCGATGGTTGCCGTTCTTCTCCGGCGCGTTGAAGAAGGTGCGCGGGTACCAGCGGCGGGCCAGCTCCTTGATCGAGCTGACGTCGATATTGCGGTAGTGCACGTAACCCTCGAGCTCGGGCATGTCCTTGAGCAGGAAGCTGCGGTCGGTGCCGATCGTGTTGCCCGCCAAGGGCGCCTTGCGCGGCTCGGGCACGTACTGCTTGATGTAGGCGAGCACCCGCTCCTCCGCCTCGCGCATCGTCGTCGTGCAGGCCCGCAGGTCCTCGAGAAGACCCGACGTGGTGTGCATCTCGGTGACGAACTCGCCCATGTTCGCCATCGCCTCGTCGCTGGCCCTGATGACCACGTCGATGCCGTCCCCCTGGATGTTCAGCTCGCCGTCGGTGACGAGACAGGCCACCTCGATGAGCTCGTCATGGGCCAGGTCGAGCCCGGTCATCTCGCAGTCGATCCACACCAGCATGTTGTTGTTCACATCGGTCAACTCTAGTCGGGCGGGCCGGCCGTCCCCCGCGACGCTCCGGACGTCGCAAGGGACTCAGCCATCGGTCCTGCGCGGCACGTAGCGCGAGAGCCACCAAGTGCCGACCAGACCGATGACACCCACGGTCAGGGCGCTGGCCGGAAGACCGGCCGCCCCGGCGACGGCGCTCACGACGAGTGGGCCCACGGCGTTGCCGGAATCGGCGAACAGGCGCCAGCCTGCCAGGAACTGCGAACGGCCCCAGGTGGGGGAGACGTCGGCGCCGAGCGTTATGACGATTCCGGACGAGACGCCGTTGCCGACGCCGAGCAGGGCCGCGACGAGCGCGATGGTCGCTGCGTGGTGGGTCAGCGGCAGGACGAGGAGGCCGGCGCTCATCGTGGCGATGGCCGGAAGCGTCACCCAGCGGCGCCCGAGACGGTCCATGATGAGGCCGCCGGGGAAGAAGAGGAGAACGTCGCAGCCCATCGACATGGAGTAGATGAGGCTCGTCGTGGCGGCCGGGATGCCGTGCGCCTCGCACCACAACGGGATGATCGTCTGGCGCACCGCTCGGATGAGCATGAGGCCCAGGCATCCGGTGCCCAGGGTCAGCAGGACGCGGCGGTTCGCCCGCAGCACGGAGAGGGTCCGGGCGTGGTCGCCGCGGCTGCGCTGCCTGATGGCCGCCAGCCCGTGCTCCTCGCCGGGCAGGTCGGGCATCGTGAACGTGACGACGGCGGCGACGAGCGACATCCCCGCGGCGAAACCGAACGCCGCGGGAAGGCTCCATCGGTTGATGATGGCGGCGGCGGCCAGCGGCCCGATGAACCAGCCGACGCGCATGACACCGCCGAGCGTCGACATGGCGCGGGCCCGCCAGCTCAGCGGAATGCGCTCGGTCAGATAGGTCTGCCGGGCCAGGCTGAAGACCGACCCGGTGAGTCCGTGGCAGAGCACGGCCAGGGCCAGCAGGACGAGCGAGTGCGAGGCGAAGACGACGGCCATCATGACGGCGTCGACGAGGCAGGCCAGTACGATCGAGTACTTCTCGCCGATGCGATCGGTGACGAAACCGGCGGGCAGGTCGCCGATCGCCTGGGCGATGCCGGTCAGGGCCGTGATGAACGCGGCGACGCCGACGCTCGCCCCCAAAGCACGGGCCTGGATCGCGATGAGCGGGATGACGGCTCCGAAACCGATCGAGGCGAGGACGGTGGGCCCGTAGACCGCGGTGAGCGTGCGGACCCACGACCGCCGCGCTCGTTCCCCCTCCACGGACCCCATGGTCCCACCGCGCGCACCGGCTCCGTGGGAGCGTTCACCCATCGTCTCGTCCGGCCCAGCGCGGGGCGCGACGACGCTCCACGTCTTCGCGGTGGAGTCGGACGGGGCGGCCCTCGCCCGCGAGGGGCGCGATGTGCGCGTCCCGCCCCGGTGCCGCACCCGCCACTGCGGTCCGGTGCTGGTGCCGCTCAGTAGAATGCAACGAGCAGGGCCCGGTAGCTCAGCGGATAGAGCAGCAGCCTTCTAATCTGTCGCGCGTGGGTTCGATTCCCACCCGGGCCGCCTTCGCGGGACGGGGCGCATGGGGTGCGCCGCCCCGCCCCGCGCCCGGGCCCACCGCGCGTCGGGGCCGTGATCCTGCGCGTCGGAGCCGTGCCCGTCCCGTGCGTCCCCCGAACGGGTGTCGGCGGCCCCGGGTAGTCTTGCCGCGTGTCCACGCAGCTGCCCGCACCCGCCGCCCCCGCCGAGCACGGGGGCGAATCGATCGCCCGCGAGCGTCGCGACCGCAGGATCGCGGGCCTGCCGCGTCCGGTCGAGCCGGGGCTGACACGCTGGCAGCGTTTCCGCAACGGCCCGCTCGGCTGGCTGACTCTCGCGTTCCTCCCGTTCTGCGCCTTCCTGCTGTGGCTCACCTACCGCATGTACGAGGTGACGATCACCACCGCCGTCGGCGACTACACCGAGCAGCAGACCGGCACACGCTCGACGCCCACCATCGCCCAGTTCAACGAGGCCCTGTGGAAGTGCACGAGGCTCGCGTTCGTCACGCTCGCCATCGGCCTGGTCCTCTACTTTCTCATCGACCGGCTCCGCCCCACGACACTGCGCCTGAAGGCCGTCGCCCTGGCCTGGGGAGGGGCGGTCGCCGTGTTCGCCTCGTCGATGATCAACACGTGGGCCTCGACAATGGTCACCGCCGACGAGACCGACGAGCTGGGCAGCGTGCGTGCCGCCATCTTCATCGCGCCCTTCGTCGAGGAGGCCGCCAAGGCGACGATCCTGTTCCTCCTGGCCATCCTCGTGCGCCACCGGCTCCTGTCGGTCATTCAGATGGTCACGATGGCCGGTCTGTCCGCCGTCGGCTTCGCCGTCGTCGAGGACATCGTCTACTACGTCCGGATGTACCTGTACGGCTCCCTCGCCTACGGCGTCGACGCCGACGGCGCGTTGCGGCAGATCTTCTACCTCCGTGGCCTGCTCACCTGCTGGGGCCACCCGCTGTTCACGACCTTCACCGCCATCGGTGTGGGCGTGGCTCTGCGCAACCGCAGCAAGGTCGTGCGCGTCGTCGCGCCGCTCGCCGGCTACTGCTTCGCCGTGTGCGCGCACATGGGATTCAACGGCTCCCAGTCGGTCGGCGTCAGCACGGGGCTGCTGATCGCCGTCGGTGCCTTCCTCATCGTCTTCCTCCTGCTGCGCTACATCCGCCTCGTGCTCGCCGAGTCACGTCAGATGCGCGCCCGCCTGCAGGACTTCGTCTCGAACGGCTGGCTCGGCGTCCACGACCCGATCATGTTCAGCCGCTACCGAGCGCGCCTCAAGCTGATCTGCGCCGCTGCGCTGCGCGGGCCTCGCTGCCTTGTCGCCACCGTCCGCCTCATCCACGACATGTCGGAGCTGGCCCAGGTGCGCCTCGGCGTCGTCAACGGGCTGACCGGCGCCGCAGCCGTCGGGCGCGAGCGCGAGCTGCTCCTGAGCATCCGCGCCCTGCGAGGCCGGGCGCTCGACAACACCGACGGCCTCACGGTCAAACCGCCCACCTGGACGTGGCACAATCTCACGGCCTGGGTTCGCGCCCATCTGCCACGCCGCCGCCCCAGGACGCCCTTCTACGCGCCGCCCCCGCCGTCGCAGGTCCCCATCGGCGCTCCTCGGCGATAGCCTTGTGGAGTCCGCCGTGCGCACCGTCGGCGGACGGACCCGGTACCGGCGACGGCCCTCCGAGCCCGAGGCGGCCCGCACCGTCCGTGCGGGCCCGGCCCAGGCCCGCACCTGCTGCGGCGGAAAGGAATCTGCATGGGTGCCACAGAGCTCGCCAGCGCGTTGAAGGGACTGCGCGGCGCACTTGAGTCCGTCCGCCTCCCCCTGCCCGGCCCCTCGGTCGGGGAGCATCGGGCGCGGCGCCGGGCCCTGCTCGACCAGCTCGACGACTATGTGCTTCCGCGCCTGGCCAATCTCGAGGCCCCGCTGCTGGCCGTCGTCGGCGGCTCCACCGGGGCGGGCAAGTCCACGCTGGTCAACACGCTCATCGGCCGCGAGGTGTCCCGCTCGGGCGTCATCCGCCCCACGACGATGAGCCCGGTGCTGGTCTTCAACCCCGCCGAGCAGGACTGGTTCGCCGACGAGCGCATCCTGCCGGGCCTGGCCCGCACCAACGTCAGCTCGACCGGCACGGGCTCCATCCAGCTGGTGCCCGAACCGAGCCTGCCCAGGGGCCTGGCGCTGCTCGACGCCCCCGACATCGACTCGGTCTCGCAGGCCAACCGGCGGCTCGCCTCCCAGCTGCTGCAGGCCGCCGACCTGTGGCTGTTCGTCACCTCGGCAGCGCGCTACGCCGATGCCGTGCCGTGGCAGTTCCTCACTTCGGCCGCCGAGCGCGGTGCCGCCGTCGCCGTGGTCTGCAACCGGATCCCGCCGGCCGGCATGAACTTGGTGCCCGGTGACCTGGCGCGTCTCATGAGCGAGCGCGGTCTTGCCGAATCGCCGCTGTTCGCCGTTCCCGAGACCGTCGTCGACGAGGCCGGGCTGCTGCCCGATGCGGCCGTCGCGCCGATCCGCGCCCATCTGGCCTCGCTGGCCGTCGACAACCAGCGCCGCGACGGCGTCGTCGCCCGGACCCTGGACGGCGCCGTGCGCGCCATGACGGAGCAGTCCCGCACCCTGGCCGGGGCCGTACGGGACCAGGCGGGCGTCGCCGACCAGCTGCGCCACGACGCCGAGACGGCCTTCGACGAGGCGGCCCGCGCCGTGAGCGTCCGCTCCGCCGACGGCACGCTACTGCGCGGCGAGGTGCTCACCCGCTGGCAGGACTACGTCGGCACGAGCGAGTTCACGAGGGCCATCGACAGCAGGATCAGCCGACTGCGCGACCGGCTCACCGCCCTGTTCAAGGGCGAGCCCTCGCAGGCCCTCCAGGCCTCGGCCGCGGCCGGGTCCGGCCTGGAGGCCCTCATCATCGAGCAGGGGCGGGCCGCCGCGGAGCGGGCGGGCGTCGCCTGGCGCGCCAACCCGGCCGGACGCGAGCTCGTCGCCGCCCACCCCGAGCTCGCCCGGGCCTCCGAGGGCCTCGACGAGCGCGCCCGGGCCGCCATCCGCGACTGGCAGGCCGACGTGCTCGCCCTCGTCACCGAGCAGGGCAAGGGCAGGCGCACCACTGCGCGGGTCGCCGCGGCCGGCGTCAACGGTGTCGGCGCCGCGCTCATGATCGTCATCTTCGCCCACACCGCCGGTCTGACCGGCGCCGAGATCGGGGTCGCCGGGGGCACCACCGTCGTCGCCCAGCGCCTTCTCGAGTCGATCTTCGGCGACGACGCGGTGCGGCGTTTGGCCAACACCGCCAAGAAGTACCTCGACACGCGTGTCGTGCGACTCATGGACTCCGAGCTCGAGCGCTACCGCTCGCTGCTCGACGAACTCGGGGTGGACGAGTCCGCCGCGGCCCGCCTCGAGGCCGCCGTCGCCGCCGTCGAGGACGTGAGGGCCGGCCGTCCGTCCGACCCGGCGCAGATCACCGCGGGCGAACAGCAGGATCCGCCGGTCGGGGCCCCGCGCGAGTCGGTGCGGATCGAACGGGTCGACGCCGACGGGGCGGGCTCCGTCGTGGATGCCGAGATCATCGACGAGACGGGGGAGCGCTCATGAACCTCGGGTCGGAACGCAGACGCAGGGCCGCGCTCACCCGGCTGAGCGAGCGCATCGGCGCCCTGTCCGAGGCGGCCGCGCTCAGTGAGGGGCGCGTCGAGGACGACGTCGTCGACTACGTGAAGGGCATCACCGAGAGGGCGGACCAGCGGCTGGCCTTCAGCGGCGACAACACGATCGTCGCCCTCGCCGGCGCCACCGGCTCCGGCAAGTCCAGCCTGTTCAACGCCCTCGCCGGCGCCCAGCTCGCTCGGAGCGGCGTGCAGCGGCCCACCACGAGACGCGCCATGGCGGCGTGCTGGGGTCCGTCGAACCCCGATCGTCTCCTCGACTGGCTCCGCGTCCCGGTCCGTACGAACGTGGGCCCCGGCAAGGGGCTCGACGGCCTCGTGCTTCTCGACCTGCCCGATCACGACTCGACCGAGCGCGAGAATCGGCTGGAGGTCGACCGCCTGGTCGCCCTCGTCGACATGCTCGTCTGGGTCGTCGACCCGCAGAAGTACGCCGACGCGGCCCTGCACGAGGGCTATCTGCGTCCGATGGCCGATCACGCCGACGTCATGGTCGTCGTCCTCAACCAGGCCGACCGTCTCACGGGCCCGCAGCTGGACCAGGCCACCGACGACCTGCGCAGGCTCCTCGACTCGGAGGGGCTGCGCGAGGTGCCGCTGCTGTGCACCTCGGCGCTCACGGGCGCGGGCGTCGACGAGTTGCTCGACCGGCTGACCGGGACCGTCCGGACCAAGCGGGCCGCCTCGGCCCGCCTCGGCGACGACATCACCTCGGCCGCCGCGGCGCTGTCCGAGGGCATCGGCGGGGACGTCCCGGCCAACGTCAACCCCGACCGCGTGAAGCAGCTGGACGCGGCGCTGACCCGTGCCGCCGGCGTCGAGCGCGTCGGCGAGGCCGTGCTCACCTCGATGAGCCGCCGCGGCAGGGCCGCCACCGGCTGGCCGTTCGTCTCGTGGGTCCAGCGGCTGCGCCCGGACCCGCTGCGCCGCCTGCACCTCGACCTCCCGGCGGGCAGGCGGAAGGATCTCGACGAGGAGCCGCCCGGTCCGACGGTGATCGAGCGCACCAGCCTGCAGACGGCCACCGGCGGCGTCGAGCAGGCTCGGGTCGGCACGGCGCTGCGCGCCCTCAGCGACGACTCCTCGCGCGGTCTGCCGCAGGGCTGGGCCGATGCCGTGCGGGCCGCCTCGAAGGCCCGCTCCGACCAGCTGCCGGCCGAGCTCGACCGGGCCGTGGCGGGCGCCGATCTCGAGCTCGGCAAGGGGCAGTGGTGGTGGCGGATCGTGCGCCTCCTCCAGTGGCTGCTCATGGCCGCCGTCATCGTCGGCCTCGGATGGCTCGGCATCGACCTGCTGCTCGAGCACCTCGGGATGGGTACGATCCCCGCGCCCGGCTGGTGGGGCATCCCGGCGCCGGTCGTGCTGGCCGGCGGGGGATCGATCGCGGGCATCGTGCTCGGCGTCCTCGCCCGGTTCGGTGTCGCCGCGGGCGCCCGCGCGGCCCAGCGCAGGGCCGTCGACGCCCTCGTGGACGCCGTCTCGGAGGTCTCCGACCGGGCGGTCATCGACCCCATCGAGGCCGAGCTGGAGCGTCACCGCGACGCGCTCGCCGCCGTGCGGAGAGCTGCGTCGAAGAGCTGACCGCCGGGCGGTTCATGACGGTCGGTCGGGTTCGTGGCGGGTCGGTTGTGTTGTTCTGCTGTCAGGACAGCGCTCGGTTGGTCTCCGGGTGCCTTCTTCTCGTTTCCGGTTGGGTTCTCGGTTTGGGCGGTTCGGGTGGTTGTCGGGTTCGGTTGGGTCTGCGGGGGTGGTCGGCTGGTGGGCGGTGGGGTTTTCCACAGGTCTTCCGGTGGTGGGGGCGGGCATGGGACGATGGCGGTGTCGTGTGCTTCCCGCCCCCTGTGGAGGTTGTTCCGTGAGTCGGCGATGGTGCCGGGCTGTGGTCCTGGGTGTGTTCTGCGCGGTGGTCGTGGTGTCGGCGTGCGGCCGGCGGGGGTCTGCCGGCCCGGCGTCGTCGGCGTCGTCGGCGTCGTCTGTGTCGGTGTCGGCGTCGTTGTCGCAGGACGAGTTGTACGCGGAGGCCGAGCGGGTCTACCGGGCGTATTTCGAGTTGGAGCAGCGGGCTTTTCTCGAGGGCGGGGTCAATGGTGTCCCCGTCGAGATGAACCAGTACATCATGGGTTGGTACGCGAAGTCGGAGAACACGGTCCTCGCCCAGATGGCCGAGCGTCGTGTGCGGATGCAGGAAGGGACGCGGTCGCAGTACACGGTCCTGGAGCAGGTGCCCGATGACCCGCCCTCGGATTCCCTCGTCTCCCTGAGCGTGTGCATCGACTCCACGGCGAGTCCCCTCGTCGACGCCGACGGGAATTTCGTGGCCGGCGGATACGACATCAACAACGTGTTCTTCAAATATGATGTCGACGACAAGATTAAGATCTACTCCGGTACTGCGAGAGGAGCTGATTCATGCACCGTCGCGTGACTATTTCTTGTTTGGCCGCCGTCATTTCTTTGGCGGCCCCTATTGCAGTCCAGGATTCCGCCCACGCATGCGATGTGGCATCAGGCGCATGTGACAGCCAAGGGAGAAGTAACTTCACGGGAAACGTGTCTGTGTCTGATTTTGGTTCTGATTATTCGGTGTCGGCGTCGGATGCTTATCGGTCTGCCGGTGATGCCGCCGGCGCTGGTG
>ERZ773060.722-NODE-722-length-10068-cov-4.6893_pt1 | contig 10068 bp, 8 predicted proteins | sample MGYA00580628_ERZ773060 | MGnify/ENA primary metagenome ERZ773060 (study PRJEB29015, sample SAMEA2738019) | human oral metagenome | biome: human oral; feature: human-associated habitat; material: dental | place: China | collected 2045 ... | reverse complement strand
CCACCCACACAGGCTGCCTCAAACAGTCCAACACGATAACCCTTTTCATGGCGTTGCGTCGCCATACCCACGCCGTGTAGCCCAAACATCCGCAGATTAAACCCGCCTTTCAGGCTGCCTCAAACACCTGATGCAGCCTGAAAACGGTTAATCCCCAAACACAACCCCTTTTTCAGGCTGTCTAACCTCCTTTCAACTCCCACCTACCATGACCACACTCCACATCCTAGCCCAACGCCACATCCCCCAAATCACCCACCTCCCCGACGACACCGAAGAAACCCTAGAAGCCGAATGCACCCTGTGGGCAGCCGACAGCACTCTGCTGATTGACAGCGACACCACCCCCAGCATCGCCGCGCTGCAAGCCGTCTCCGCCCAGCTCGCATGGCTAGACCAACACCAAAACGCCATCTTGCAACTCATCGCCGAAAACAGCCGCCTAGCCGCGCCGTATCATCCCCAAATCGCCTACACCGCCTTTTGGCTGGAAGACAACGCCAGCTTTTGCGACTTCGCCGTGAGCGCCGAAAACTGGGGCGAGCAGCTTGCCGAATGCAGCCTAGAAGACAACGGCGAATTATCGTTCAGCCAAATCAGCCAAAATTAACCCCCAAGGCAGCCTGAAAGCCATAAGACCTCAACGGAGTTAAAACGACTTCACCCGCCTTGCAACCCACTCAAACATCTACACAAAGGAAATCATCATGCACACAACGCAACTCCCCTTCTTCGCCGTTATCCGCGCCACAGGCGACGATGCCGCCGATTTTCTGCACAACCAGTTCTCCAACGACATCAAAAATCTGCCCGCCAACCAAGCCTGTTACGCCACCTACAACACCCCCAAAGGGCGCGTGATTGCCAACCTGATTGCGCAAAACACAGGCAACGAAATCCTGCTCGCGCTTGCCGCCGATTTAGTCGAAGCCGTGGTGAAGCGGCTCAAAATGTATGTGCTGCGCGCCAAAGTGCAATTGGAAATCCTGCCCGATTGGGGCGTGGCAGGCAGCCTGAAAAGCAATGCCCAGCCGCAACGCCCCAGCGAGCCGCAACTGGCGTTTGCCGTAAACGAACAAGGCGAAATTCAACTGCCACACACAGGCAGCCTGAAAATCGCCCCACGCGATGAACTGCCCGCCTACGATGCCGCCGCCGAAGCCGCATGGCAACAACACGAAATCCAAAGCGGCTACCCGTGGATTTGCGCCGCCACCAGCGAAACTTGCGTCGCCCAAATGCTCAACCAACACACCATCGGCGGCGTGCATTTCCGCAAAGGCTGCTACCCCGGGCAAGAAGTCATCGCCCGCGCCCAATATCGCGGGCAAGTGAAACGCGGGCTCGCCATCGCCAGCAGCCCCGCCGCCCAAAGCGCAGGCGCAATCGTGCAAGACGAAGCAGGCGCAGAAGCAGGCATCGTCATCAACACATCAGGCAGCCTGAATTTGCTCGTCATCAAACACAGCGCCGCCCACAGCCCCCTGCGCGATGCGGCAGGCAACGCCTTTTCCGTGCAACATCTGTTCTTTGCCGCTGAAAATTCCAGCGAAGACAAGGAGTAACCATGGCAGCCCTGCCCCGCAAACTCCCCAAATCCGCCGCCACTCTGCGCCGCCGCATGAACCTATGGGCACCGCTGCGCTATTCAGGCATCGTGGTTACGCATATTTCGCCCGATTTCACCCACCTGCGCGCCAAGCTGCGCAACCTGCCCTACACGCGCAACATGAACGGCAGCCAATTTGGCGGCAGCCTGCTTTCCATCACCGACCCCATCTATTCCGTAATGCTGCTGGGCGCGCTGGGCGACAACTATTATGTGTGGGACAAATCCGCCGCCATTGACTTCATCAAACCAGGCTTCGGCGAAGTGTACCTAGACTGCAAACTCAACTACGACGACGTAGAACGCATCCGCGCCGCCACCGCAGGCGGCGACAAGTACCTGCCCGAATTCACCGTGCGCCTGTTTGACCAAAACGACGAAACTATCGCCCTCGCCACCCGCGTGATTTACATCCGCTTGAAAAAAGAACTTCGCCCCTAAGCGTTTTCAGGCTGCCTTTGGCGTATCAATGGCAGCCTGAAACCGACCCCTCCCGTTTTCCGTTATGAAAAAATCGCTATTTATCGTATTGGCATACAGCACGCTGCTCACATTGAGCGAGCTGGCTTACCGCATGGTGTTCAACATTCCCCAGCTCAACGCAGGGCAAATCGCGGAAACATTCGCGCTGATTGCGGCTTTTGCCGCGGCGTATCTGTTTGCCCGATACCGCGCCAGCCGCGTTTTGATTTTCGCCTTTTTCGCCGCCAGCATGATAATCAACAATATCCACTACACGGTTTACCAAAGCTGGATAACGGGCATCAATTATTGGCTGATGTTCAAAGAAATCACCGAAGTGGGCACCGCGGGCGCGTCGATGCTTTCGCTGGTGTGGCTGCCCGTGCTGTGGGCGCTGGCGGAAAGCGCGCTGTTTTTCAGCTTGGGCAGATTCCGCCGCAAAACGCACCGCCTTGCCGATTTGGTTTTTTTCGCCGCCATGGCGCTGATTGCCGTGCGCTCGTTCAAAACCACCCAAGAGCACGGCATTTCCCCCAAGCCCACATACAGCCGCATCAAAGCCAATTATTTCAGCTTCGGCTATTTCGCCGGCAGAATCTTGCCCTACCAAATCTTCCATTTGAGCAAAGTGCCCGTTTACAGCCACCCCGCGCCCGCCAAAACCGCTAGTGCCGATAGCCCGCAAAACATCATCTTGATTATGGGCGAAAGCGAAAGCGCGGCGCATCTTAAAATGTTCGGCTACGAGCGCGACACCTCGCCGTTTGTCGGTAGCCTGAAAAACCAGCCCTCCGCCATCGTGTTGCCCGCCTATTCGGCAGGGATGATGACGGCGGTGTCGCTCCCCAGCTTTTTCAACGCCATCGCCCATGCCAACGGCTTTGAGCAAATCAGCAGCGGCAAAACCAATATGTTCCGTCTCGCCAAAGAGCAGGGCTATCAAACCTATTTTTACAGCGCGCAGGCGAGCAACGAAATGGCGATTTTCAACCTGATTGGGCAGCGCTGGATAGACCATCTGGTTCAGCCCACGCAAATGGGTTACAGCGGCAGCCAAAACATGCCTGACGACAAGCTCATCCCCCTGTTTGAGCAAATTGATTTAACGCAGGGCAAACACTTCATCGTGTTGCACCAGCGCGCATCGCACATCCCTTACGGCGCGCTGCTCGCCCCGCAAGACAATGTGTTCGGCACGAATACGGCGGTGGACAAATACGACAACACCATCCGCAAAACCGACCAATTCATCCAATCCGTTTTAACGCGTTTGCAGCGGCAGCCTGAAAATAACTGGCTGTTTGCCTACACATCCGACCACGGGCAATATGTCCACCACGATGCCTACAACCAAGGCACCAACCATCCCGACAACTATACCGTTCCGCTGGTGTTGTACAGCCCGCACCCGCCCACGCAGCAGCTGGCGCAACGCACGTTTGCGCCCTGCGCCACTGCGTATCACCAACAACTTGCCACCCTGCTGGTTCACAGTATGGGCTACGATATGCCGGTTTCAGGCTGCACCGAAGGCTATGTAACCGGCAACCTGCTCACGGGCGATGTCGGCAGCCTAAAAATCGAGCGCGGCAAAGTGCAGTTTGTCGCGCCCAAATAAAGCGGCGCGAACGTTGCGGGCAAGCCGCCGTCCTGTTTTCAGGCTGCCTAGGGCGTATCCCGTTCGGCAGCCTGAAAACCATAAAGCAAGCATTGGTGAACATAGTGGCAGCCTGAAAACGCAACGGATGCTCCATTAACTGTTTTCAGCAACCGTTTTCAGGCTGCCTATCACCAAAAAAGCCCGACCATTGCCGGTCGGGCTTTATTTATCTCCATCGCGCCGATTATTTGGCGGTAACGCCTTCCGATGCGTTTTCTGTTTTCACGGTATCCGCTTTTTTCTTGTCAAACTTCTGTTGCAACACGGCAATGGAATCGTCTTTGCCGCCTTTGGCTTTAATCGTTTGCATCATTTGTTTTTCCACGGCTTTCATTTCTTGGAACAGTTTTTCCGAACGCGCAATCGCGTCGCGGGTTACTTCGCCGCTCAACGCTGCCGCTTGGGCATCGGTTTTGCCGCGGTATTTGGCATCGCGCGCGCGTTGCTCGGCTTCCTCGCGTTTTTCCAGCGCCATCCATTTTTGCTTGATGCTGCTGCCGAACAGGTTTTGGTTTTGCATCACCATTTGGTCAATGTGCCACGCCACCCAGTAGAACGAATCGGGGTTGTAGGTGAAATCTTGCGGTTTAAACGATGGGTGCGTGTCGGTTACTGTGCCGTAGAACGGGATATACGGCGTGTTGCGCGATGGGGCGTTGCTCAACCACAAGATTGATGCCATAGACGCGGGCAAATCGGGCTTGATTTGGTAGATATGCGCGTCAATCACGTTTTCGTTGCCGGGGGCGAATTTATAGGTGTCGCCGTCATACGCCGCTTTCACTTCGGGGCGACCGTCTGCGCCGCGTTTGTCGTATTGGTCGTCGGGGATAAAGCCTTCTTTCAGCGTTTCAAAGCGGTTGCGCTGAATGGCGATGGCATCGGCAAGCGAATATTTTTGGTTGGGGTTGCTGGGGCTTTGCAGCAGTTCAAAGTGGTGGTCAAAATAGCCGATTTTGGATTGCGGGTCCAGCAGCTTCAAGCCCGCATAGGCACGGGAGCGGTTGCGCGAGGCGTAGTGGTCGAGGTTATACGAATTGGCAACGTGAAACTTGCCGTTTACTTCCCGGTAGTGGTTGGCTTTGCGCGCCACGGTTTCCAAATCTTTGGAGACGATGTAATTGCCTTTGCCCAGCTCGTAGGGGTTGCCCATAAAGAAGGTGTTGGGGTAGATGGAGTATTTGTCGTCGGGGTATTTGATGGCGGCGTATTGATGCCCCGAGAGGATTTCCATGTACCACAGCTCGTTTTTATCGGCGATAACAATGATATTGCCCTCGGCTGAGCCTTTTTCGTCTAACACTTTGGCCACCAGCTCAATGCCTTCGCGGGCGGATTTCACGCGCGGCAGCACCAAGTCCACCAGCGCGGCTTCGGCTAAACCGTTTTTCACCAGCGGGTCAATTGCTAGGATTTTGTCGTGGGGCGTGGCGGAGGTGGTGGCGGTCATGGTTACGCCGTATTCGTTTTGCCCGTGCGCGCCATACACGCCCTCATCGGTGTCGCGGCTGGCGTCGGGCACGGAGGTGTATTTGAACTCGTGCGCCAGATGCGGGTAGGTGAAGCCTGTGGAGCGGTCTTTAAGCTCGCTGCCTGCGGGGTAGTCTTTGGCGGGGGTTACGATGTAGTTTTTATTGTGCGCCCCAGGTTGCGGCAGGAAGGGGTAGTCTTCGGTGCGCCCGTAAAGCACCGAACCATCGGTGGTCAATTTTTTGCCGATGATAAACGAAGAGCAGGCTTCGGCAGCAGGCGCGGCAAGCAGCGATAAAACCAAAGCGGATAAAACGGTTTTTTTGAATGCGGATTGCATGATTGAATCTCCTTGTGATAATTATTTGTTTGACGTGGAGATTTTGTTATAGACCTTTGTGTAAATAAATGCAAACAAAACGGGCGGTTTCTGCAAGGTTTTTGATGGAGCGCAAAAAGGCGGCGAGGCAGCCTGAAAACGGCAAACCCGCTCTGCGCCTGTCGGATAAGGGCGCAACCCGGCCGCAAAATGGGCAGCCGAAGATGCAAAGGCAGCCTGAAACGGCGGCCAAGCGTTTTCAGGCTGCCTTGACCGGGCGCATGAAACCCCCTACAATCCGCGCTCTTTTTGTGAAGCCATCGTCTTCAACTTAAATCTTCTTGTTATTCAGTTTAATGCCCGCGCGGCATTTTTATTTTGCAAGTTGTCGCCGATGAAACCTACCAGCGCACGCTGGCGACAACCTGCTGTTCATTCTTTTTGCCCTCTCCCGTTTTCAGGCTGCCTGAAAACGCCGCAATCAAAATAATCCGCACCCCCGCTTCAAGGCTGCCTGAAAACCGCTTGTTGATTGGTTTTGGCAGAATGTTGTTGTTTTTCAACAGGAAAACCTATGACCATCAAATTCGCCGATTTAAACCTCGACAAAAACATCCTTTCTGCGCTCAAAAGCGCAGGCTATGAAGAACCCACGCCCATCCAAGCGCAATCCATCCCCGCCGCTTTGGCAGATAGAGACATCATGGCTTCGGCGCAAACAGGCTCGGGCAAAACCGCCGCCTTTTTGTTGCCTGGCTTGCAAAAAATCATCAAACGCAGCGAGCAGCCGGGCAAAGGCCCGCGCGTGTTGGTGCTCACGCCCACGCGCGAGCTTGCCCAACAGGTGGAAAAAAACGCCCAGCTTTACGCGCAAAACATGAAATGGGTGCGCACGGTAACGCTGGTGGGCGGTTCGTCTTTCGGGCAGCAAATCAAAGCCTTGTCGCGCCCGATTGATATTGTGGTTGCCACCCCCGGCCGCCTGATGGACCACATGCGCAGCGGGCGCATCGATTTTGACCGCTTGGAAGTGCTGGTGCTGGACGAAGCCGACCGCATGCTGGACATGGGCTTTATCGACGACATTGAAACCATTGTCGCCGCCACGCCCGAATCGCGCCAAACGCTGCTGTTTTCGGCAACTTGGGACGGCGCGGTGGGCAAGCTGGCGCGCAAACTCACTAAAAATCCAGAAGTGATTGAAATTGAACGTGCCGAAGCGCAGGGCAAAATTGAAGAGCAGCTTTTGTATTGCGACGACCGAAACCACAAAAACCGCTTGCTGGACCACATTTTGCGCGATGCCAACATCGACCAATGCGTGATTTTCACCGCCACCAAAGCGATGACCGAAACGCTGGCAGACGAGCTATACGAAAAAGGTTTTGCCGCCAACTGCTTGCACGGCGATATGCCGCAAGGCTGGCGCAACCGCACGCTGATGGACGTTCGCAAGGGGCGTTGCAAAATCTTGGTGGCGACCGATGTCGCCGCGCGCGGTATTGATGTGCCCACGATTACGCACGTGATTAACTATGATTTGCCCAAGCAGGCGGAGGATTACGTTCACCGCATCGGGCGCACGGGGCGGGCAGGGCGCACGGGCATTGCGGTGAGCTTTGCCGATGCCAAAGAATACATGATGGTGCACAAGATTGAGCGGTACATTAACCGCAAGCTGCCTGAAATTGTGATTGAGGGCATGGAGCCCACGCGCAAACGCAATAAAAACGCCGAGCGCAAGCCCAAAGGCAAAGGCGGCTGGGGTGGCGGTAAACGGGGCGAGGGCGAGCGTTGGGGCAGCCGCGATAAGAAACCGTTTGGCGAGAAGAAATTCGGCGGCAAGCGCGAGGGCGGGTTTAAGAAAGAGGGGTTTAAAAAGGATGGGTTTAAGGCGAAGCACAAGGGTGGGAAGTTTCGTGATTGATTGATGCGGTTGGCAAGAGGCAGCCTGAAAACGATGGAATGGTCGTTTTCAGGCTGCCTTTTTGTGGCAAAAAATGTTGGCGAGCGACTGGTGTTTTATTTTCAGGCTGCCTTTCATTTTCGGCTGAAACCTTTGCAAAACCAAGTAGGTCGGGCATTTATGCCCGACGTTTTTAGTTGTGGCGTATTAAGATAAATAGGTTAGCGTTTGTCGGGCATAAATGCCCGACCTACAAATTGGTTGAAAACCGTTGCAAAATCTGCAACCGATGGCGCGTTGGCGGCTCGCCGACATTTTTTCAATCAGTACAGCCCTGTTGAACAAAGTATTTGGCGACGAGCCGTCGCCGCTCCATTTTAAATTTCAGGCTGCCTTTGGTGCATGAACGCGCTTATTTGCCTGCGGTGGCGAGTTTTTCAATCGCTAGCACAATCGGCGGGCAGTTTTGCTGGTTGATAAATTCGTAGCGCAGGGCGCGGTATTCGGTTTGCGGCAAGGCTTGGGCGAACGAGAGGATGGCGGCGGTTTCGGGCTTGCCTTGTTCGTGTCCGTGATACAGCACGGCGATGAGGATGCCGCGCGGTTGCAATAGGGCAAGCGCGGCTTGGAGTGCGGTGATGCTGGTTTCGGCTTGGGTGGTGATGTTGTGGTTGCCGCGCGGCAGGTAGCCCATGTTGAAAATGGCGGCGGCGATGGGCTGTTTGACGTGCTGGGCGAGGTGTTGATGCCCTGCGTGGATAAGCTGCACGCGCTCGCCAAGCTGGTGTTGTTGCAAACGGTCGGTGGTGGCGGCAAGGGCGGCTTCTTGGATGTCAAACGCATAGACTTTGCCTGTGTTGCCAACGAGTTGGGCGAGCAGGAGGGTGTCGTGTCCGTTGCCTGCGGTGCCATCCAGTACGGTGTCGCCTGCGTGGATGTGTTGGCGCAGTAGGTCGTGGGCGAAAGGGATTTGGGCGGTGAGGGACATTTTCAGGCTGCCTTTCTGGGGGTGGGAAATGGGGTTTCAGGCTGCCTTTGGGGATGAGGCAGCCTGAAAAGGGCTATGGGCTGTTGACAATCAACATTTTGGCGGCTTTTTCGCCCTAAAACGGCATCTGCTGCGTTAAAAATACTCGTCTATGGACGGCATAGGCTCGCATTTTTGCCTTGCATCTGCCATTTTATGACAAAAAATCCGCTGTAAAAGTTGAATGTCAACAGCCCCTAGTCTTCCAGCACAACGTGTAATTCGGCGTAGCCCGATACGGGGTATTGGGCGGGCTGGGCAAAGGTGTCGTGGGCGGGGCGGATGTGGCTGAACGCGGTGAGCAGTTCTTCGGTGAGCAGGCGCAGTTCTAGGCGGGCGAGCGGTGCGCCAGGGCAGGCGTGGATGCCGCTGCCGTAAACAAGATTTTGGCTTTGGTCGCGCTCGGGGTGGTATTCGTGGGCGTTGGGGAACACGCTTTCATCGCGGTTGGCACTCACCCAGTTGAGTGTGATGGGGCTGCCTGCGGGGATGTTTTTGCCGCCCAGTTGCACGGGGCAGGTGGTTTTGCGGCGGTTGGAGACGAGGGGGTCGTTGAGCCGCATGATTTCTTCTACTGCGGCGGGGATGGCGGCTGGGTTTTGCCGCAGGCGTTGTTGTTCGGCGGGGTGGGTGGCAAGAAATTGGATGATGATGCCTGCGCTGGCGGAAACGGTGGAGAGTTCGCCGACTGTCCAGTTGCGCAGCAGGGAGATGAGCTCGGCTTCGGTCATGGTGCGGCTGCCGCTGGGTAGTTCTACGATGTCGTGCATCAGTTCGCTGGTGATGTCGTTGCTGGGCTGTTGGCGGCGTTCGTTGAGCAGGCTGCGGATGTAGCCGTCAAATTCTAGGGCGATTTGGGCGGTTTCTTGTGGGTCGCGCCGTTGACTGGCGCGGCGGTTTTTTTCTATCCAGTCGTTGAGCGGTTGTTCTAGGTCGCTGCGCCAGCCCATAAAGGCGTTTTGGATGCGCACGGCGTAATCGCGGGCGAAGCGGTGCATGATTTCGGTGGGCTGGTTGCGCGGTAGCTCGGCGATAAGCTGGCGGATGACTTGGCGGCAGGTGGGTTCAAAGGCGGCCATGCGCTCGGGGGTGTAATATTTGTCGTTGATTTTGCGAAAGGCGGTGTGTTCGGGGGCATCCATGCCGCTGGGGACGGCGATGTGGCGTTCGGAGACGCGGTTGGAGTAGCTTTGCGGGTCGTGCAGGATGGTTTGGATGTCTTGATGGCGGAAGATGGTGTAGCCGAGCAGGGGGTCGTGGGCGATGGGGCAGCGTTGGCGCATTTGGTCGTAGGCGGCGACTTGGTCGGCTTGGATTTCGGGGGCGTGGGGGTTCCAGTCGTTTGGTGTTTGGGGCATGGGGGGTTCCTTGTTGGGGTGTTTGTGAAAGGGGGGGTGGATGGGGTGGTGAGGCAGCCTGAAACTTTTGCAAAACCTGTAACCGATGGAGCGTCGGCGGCTCGCCGACATTTTGGTAAATCAGTAATACGCTGTCTAATAAGCCATTTGGCGGCGAGCCATCGCCGTTCCATTTGAGATTTCAGGCTGCCTTTGCGGTGGGGTAGTTGGCGATAGAGGCAGCCTGAAAATGGGATGGCATGGTGGATGCGGCGGTG
>ERZ773060.721-NODE-721-length-10069-cov-5.33992_pt1 | contig 10069 bp, 11 predicted proteins | sample MGYA00580628_ERZ773060 | MGnify/ENA primary metagenome ERZ773060 (study PRJEB29015, sample SAMEA2738019) | human oral metagenome | biome: human oral; feature: human-associated habitat; material: dental | place: China | collected 2045 ... | reverse complement strand
CGAACTCATCGACGTCGATCCGGTATCCACCCCATTCCGGCGGGCAGGGAACGTCTTTCCCCTCGAAGCGTTCGGATGCCTGAGCTGCCGCCTCGAGCAGGTCGTCGTGGGAGACGATGGGTGCGGATTGCCGGGAAGCCCACGCCCCCAGCTGACTATTCCGGGGACGTTTGGCGAAATAGGTTTCGTTTTCCTGACGACTGAGTTTCGTCACCGCCCCCACGGCACGTACCTGGCGCATCAATTGCGGCCACCACAACGTGGCCGATGCGACCGGATTGGCAGCCAGCTGTTCACCTTTCGGGGACGTGTAGTGGGTGAAGAAGACGAGACCGTTACGGCTTGCTTCCTTCAGCAGCACCACCCGAGAACGCGGACGACCGTCGGCACCAATGGTGGCCAGCAGCATGGCGTTCGGTTCCACCTCATCAGCGGCTATCGCCGTTTCGAGCCAGAACGTAAAGAACTCCCAGGGATCGAAGGAGGTCAGGTCCTGCGGGAGCGCATCCCCGGAATAGTCTCGTCGCACATCATGAAGGCTCATGTCCTCAGTCTTCCAGAAGCTGTGCGACAGCCCCGATGAGGGCCTCCTGTCGAACACATCACACGTGCGTAGATACTGGATACTGACGACCAGTTTCTTCCCGGCCCGCTACTGTTGTTGGTATGGCTGGCGATAAGAACCTGCGTATCGGCGATGCGGAACGCGACGAGGCAATCACGCTGTTGCGCGAGCACATGAGCGCGGGCCGGATCACCGCAGAGGAGTTCGACGAGCGCATGTCCTCCGCATTGACCGCGAAGACCAAGGGCGAACTCTCTGCCTTGTTCAATGACCTTCCAGGACGTGGGCCAAGCACCATGTACGGAGCACCCGCATACGAGACCTCGCACTCACGAACTCCACTCCAGCCCACCACTGCGGGGCTCCCGGCACGACGTTCCTCGTGGACCATGTACGCCATATGGGCCGTAGCGATAGTGGGATGTATCATATTTCTCCGCTACTGGGCCGGATTCTTGGTTCTCATGCTCTTGTTGAACCTCGCATTCAATAGGAAGCTGAGCAAATCAGCTGATCACACCCTGCAGCAACAACCACGAGAACTTCGTCCTGCAGAACGTGATGAGCTGGTGGCACTGATCCACCAGGATCGAAGGATCCAGGCCATCAAGCGTTACCGGGAAATGACCGGAGCAAATCTGCTCACCGCGAAGAATGCCATCGAAGCCTTACAGAACCAGCTGGGGAGATAGTCAGTCTTCTGCACCACTTTGCCCACAACACACCGACATGCCCCCAGGGGGTAATGCGCTGAAACGCTGTGGGACGATGAGCCCATGCTGGCCCTCGCGAAGACGCACCCCGGCCCAGGCCTGGAGTTGGTTGACGTTCCCGTCCCCTCCCCCGGCCCCACCGAGGTCCTGATAAAAATCCGGAGCACTGGGATCTGCGGCACCGATGTACATATCGACCGCTGGGACGGTTGGGCGGCTCAGACAGTCACCACCCCACGCATCTTGGGACACGAGTTCTGCGGCACCATCGTCGAACTCGGTTCGGCTGTGACCAATCTGGAGATCGGGCAGTTCGTCTCCGGCGAGGGGCACTACGTGTGCGGACGATGCCGTGCCTGCCTAGCGGGAAAACGTCACCTCTGCCAGCAAACCCGGGGAATCGGCTACCACGTCAACGGCGCATTCTGCGAGTACTTCGCCATGCCCGCAGCCAACATCTGGGTGCATCCACCGGAACTCGATCCGGATGTCGCCGCCATCTTTGATCCCTTCGGCAATGCCGTCCATGCCGCGCTCCAGTTCCCGGCCCTGGCCGAGGACGTCCTGGTCACCGGTGCCGGCCCAATCGGGATCATGGCCGCCCTGGTGGCGAAGTTCCAAGGAGCCCGGAACGTCGTGATCACCGATCTCAGCGACGAGCGGCTCGCCCTGGCAGAAACCCTGGGAATCACATCAACGGTCAACACCGGTCGGGAGGACCTGAGAGAGGTTTACGATCGCTTCTCGATGAAGGAGGGGTTCGACATCGGGTTGGAAATGTCCGGGTCGGGAGCAGCGCTGCGTTCCATGATCGATCACATGACCCACGGTGGCAGGATCGCACTGCTCGGCACCCCTTCACAGGAACTGACCGTGGATTTCTCCAAGATCATCTTCAGCATGCTCACGATCCAGGGCGTCACTGGCAGGCAGATCTTCGAGACCTGGTACGCCATGAACTCCCTGATCCGTTCCGGACTCGACATCTCAGGGGTCATCACACACCGGTTCCCTGTGACCCAATTCGCCGAAGCATTCGCCATCGCAGGCGACGGCCAATCCGGCAAGGTCGTCATGCACTGGGAACCGTGATGAACGCCCTCACTTCCACACCCATTTCGAAAGGCGCGACCATGACCTTCCTCGACGATGTGACCTCCCAGCTCGACGCTTTGCGCGCCGAAGGCCTGTACAAACACGAGGAGCCGCTCACCACGGCTCAGGCGGCACAGGTTGGCGTCCCGGCTGGGAACGTCATCAACCTGTGCGCAAACAACTATCTGGGGCTCGCGAACTCACCCGAGCTGATCGCGGCTGCCACGGAAGCTCTCGAGCGTTGGGGTTTCGGCATGGCCTCGGTGCGGTTCATCTGCGGCACCCAAACCCAGCACCTGGACCTCGAGGCCGGGCTGACCCGGTTCCTTCGGCTCGGGGCGGAGGGATTCGACACCATCTTGTACTCATCGTGTTTCGACGCCAACGGCGGACTGTTCGAGACTCTGTTCGGAGCCGAGGACGCGATCATCTCGGACGAGCTCAACCACGCCTCCATCATAGACGGGGTACGCCTGAGCAAGGCGGCCCGTCACCGGTACCGCAACCGGAACCTCGACGATCTGCGTGCCTGCTTGAAGGAGACCCGGGATGCGCGACACCGGATCATCGCCACCGACGGCGTGTTCTCGATGGATGGTTACGTCGCCCCGCTGGACGATATCTGCACCCTGGCGGACGAGTACAACGCACTGGTGATGGTCGACGACTCACACGCCGTGGGCTTCGTCGGCGAAACCGGGGCCGGCACCCCAGAACGTTTTGGTGTCGCCGAACGCATCGACATCATCACCGGCACCCTCGGCAAGGCTCTCGGCGGAGCCTCCGGGGGCTACACCTGCGCCCGTTCTCCCATCGTGGAGTTGCTGCGACAGCGGTCGCGACCGTACTTGTTCAGCAATTCCCTGGCGCCGTCGATCGTCGCCGCCACCCTGGCAGCCCTTGGTCTTCTCAGCCGCTCCGGCGAGCTCCTCGACCGGCTGCGCGAGAACACCACCTATTTCCGCACTCGCATGGCCGAGGAAGGATTTGAGATCCCCGAATCCGATCACCCGATCGCTCCCGTAATGATCGGCGACGCAGTACTTGCGGCCCGCATGGCGGACGCCATCCTGGCACGCGGCGTCTACGTACGCGCTTTCAGCTACCCGGTGGTTCCCAAGGGCCGGGCGAGGATCAGAACCCAGCTGTCGGCTTCTTTGACCCGAGAAGACCTGGATACGGCGATCCGCGCGTTCGTTGAGGCAAGGTCAGAGGTGCGCTAGTGGCGTGGCGTTGAGGTGAGTTTACGTTTGCGGTTGATTTTGGCGGGGATTTCTTCTGGGGTTTTGGTCAAGATGAACGGGTGTTTCCGGTTGTTCCAACTGTTGATGAATTCGCGGATCTTGCCGGTCAACTCGCGGACTGAGGCGAAGGTATAGCTCACATAAAACAAAATCTAGCCACTGGGCGGCCAGTCCAGAATCGCCCCCTATGGACAAAACCCCTAGCCAGAGCCAAGTTCGCCTCTATTTCCACTTGGCCACGGGAAAAGGATTTTGTTTAAAGAGCGCTATACCATCTCGGATGGCTTGGCGTTCGATGATGCCGAACCAGACCTCGACCAGGTTCAACCATGACCCCGACGTCGGGGTGAAGTGAACCTTGACGCACGGGTTTGCCGTGAGCCAGCAGCGGACCTCGATGCGCTTGTGCGCGGCGTAGTTGTCCATCACCAGGTGTAGTTCGGGTAGGCGCGGGCCACATGGAGGCTTATGCACAAGCGACGCGTCGACCAGCGAAACCCCTAGTCAGAGCGCGCTTGAGGAAGGCTGTGAATAAGCCTCATGCTTGAGGAAACCGAGGAACTCGTGGTGGCGGTGCCGGTCCTTGCAGAGCCCGGTCACCTTCCCGGTGGCGATTTCCAAGGCGGCGAACAAGGTGATGGTGTCATGGCGGAGGTAGTCGTGGCCGCGTTGCTCGTTGTGACCAGGTTGCATCGGAAGCACTTTCTGGGTGCGGTTCAACGCCTGGATCTGGGACTTCTCATCGACGCACAACACGATCGCGTTAGCCGGCGGGTTCAGATACAGGCCTACGACATCGGTGACCTTGGCCTCCAGTTCCGGGTCGGTGGAGAACTTGAACGTGTCGGCCTTCCATGGCCGGACCCCTGTACTTCTTCCAGGCCTTGGTGACCGTGGACCTGTGCACCCCCAGGCGGGGAGCCAGCAGCCGACTCGACCAGTGAGCCACCCCCAGACGCTTCAGGGCAGGCCCAACGTTGCGGTGATGATCGCCGCATCATCAACCACCTTCGATCGGCCCGGACGTGGGATGTCAACCAGCCCCTCCAGACCGTGCTCCAGGTAGCGGCCCCGCCACAGATTCACCGTCGGTCGAGACACCCCCACCAACTCAGAGATCAACGCATTCGCGACTCCCTGGGAGGCCAGCAACACGATCCTCGCCCGCTGCGCTGCCCCTGCGGTTGTGGCGCTCGAACGCACCACCTTCTCAAGTATCGCTTGGTCACCGTCACGAAGCGGCAGGGTCGGGGCTGGTTTGTTCGCCATGCTCCATTACCCCACCAAACCGTAAAGCTATTTAAACGCCACGCCACTAGAAAACTCACATCTCCCATCACAGAATCACCATACAGAAACCCGGTATGTTTTCCATGGTTGCATGGAAAACATACCGGGTTTCCTACATTTGGTCAGTGAATCATACCAGAAAGAAGGTGCATCAGATATACTCCCAGATGATCCCGCCAATACAGCTGATAGCGCCAACTATGCCGATTCTACGAATAACGAACTTGGCAGCATTCACAGGATTCCCCAACCACCGAACGAGTTGCTCAAAGCCCATTCCTCCCGCGCCGCCAAACCCGAGGCAGGCTCCAATGATCCTTTTTACCTCATTAAAAATTCCCTGCGGAGACACATTCATACCACTTGCGCTGGATTCTCCACTCCCCGCAGGCAACGACGACTGATTGGAAACCGAATTCGAACTAGGGCCGCTCACCTGCGCCACCTGATGTCCATTGGAATCAATCGCAAGGATCCTACCGTCCGACATGTAGCGCAACACGGCAGCTTCATCAGGAAGAGGGTTCTCACCAGACCCAACAAGTCCTTTGTTGACTACAGCTCGAACTTCCTCTGTCACAGTCTCAGATATCCCATCTCCCAAGTCATCTCCAAGGGATGTCACCTCAGCCGAGATTTCGTGAGAATTGCCCTGAAAACATGGCCGGAACTCATTCATGCTTGTAGACTCAACGCTATCGATCAACTCAACGGCGTTTGCCGTAGCAGGAACAAGCATTCCAACAATGCCGAGAGCGACAGAGAAAGCCAGAAGTTTAAGATACTTCATTTCTATTCCTTTCTTGTTCATCGCCACAGAGGCTTATTCACAGCCATCCTCAAGTGCGCTCTGATTAGGGGTTTCGCTGGTCGACGCGCCGTCTGTGAATAAGCCTCGCAGATCAATCGTGATTTATTTTGATGGTCGATCGCTCCGCAATGAGCATCGCGAGCGCAATAGACTGCACGGATACAATAGAGGCAAGAGCCCAGTGAATTCCCCCCTGAAGAAGAAGGAAGAACAAAGCAATACCCGCCACCCAGATCGGAATGGAGATTGCCAGATACTTCGACTTGGAGACATTATACCAGAGCGGTCGCACCTCCCCCGCCTTGGGTTCATACGTCCCTGTCAACCCGAACCAATTTCCGATTCGACGCAACACACTCACCGGTTCTCCCATGTTCCGCCTCCTGCCATCCCACTTTCCCAGCACTAACGAGCCATCTCATCGGGAAATTCGCCGCCTTGAAAACCTTCCACAACACGGCTTCCCCTGAGCAAAAAATTTTATTTTTAACCAACTTGCCGTGCAGACATCCTGCCGCGAGAGCACTATGACGTTGTCTGCTTGATCAGCAAATTTAAGTGATAAGTCCAGCACAGTCAAGGCTTCGGGGAAAATTGGTTTCGCCGCTTGTCGCAGCGAGGTATCACAGGTTTTAGACCTTGGTTATCCGCCATGTCCGCACTCAGACCTGTCCGAAAATTAATCATCTTTTGATAATCCTTTGGGCTGGGCGAGGGACGGCGGTGTCATAGGGTCGTAGCAACAGGGTGCTATCGCCAAAGAGCTTGGGTGGACGCCCCAGAGCAGCCCTGGGGTGGCCCAACTCCACGCGAAGCATACGAACGCCTACTCGTTGCCTCCACCACTTGACACCAAGAAGCACTGGTTGGGGAAACCAATACACCCCTATGAATAGGCCTCTTCGAGGCGGCCCTAATACAGATTTTACCTCACGCGTTCGATTAAACCTATTTTTCGTCACTGTCCACGAAACGTGTAGCACTCCATCACCGAAGAGCTTGGGCAGTCATCCCAGAACCTGCCTTGGGATGACTCAACCCCACGCGAAGCACACGAACACCTGCTCGCTGCCTCCACCACTTGACACCAAGGACATACCTTCCCCAACGGGCGCAGCAACCGCGAATATCGGGGTACCGGCGAAGGGACTCGAACCCTCACGCGCAAGGCACAGGAACCTAAATCCTGCGTGTCTACCAATTCCACCACGCCGGTCAGCGGGTGCCAGCTTACCGGGGGTGGAGGTCTTGTTCTGGTGACGTCTCAAGGTGAGTTGCAGGCAGATCGGACAGTTCCTTTGCCAGTCGCAGTTGTGGGTCATCCGCTAGGAATGTGTGGACGGCTCCGGGGCCGGTGTGCCTGGTCTCGAAACGAACGGTCACCCTACCCAGCCCAGATCCCCACACCCAGCCACACCCCAGTGCGTCGTGGATCACGTCGGCCCCGGGGAAGAACCCGCGGCCACGCACCCCCGAGGTGTCCACCTCGGTCTCAGTCTCGGTTCTTCCCGTCTCCTGGGTCTCGTCCTCGAACAGGCGTTCTTGGGCTGCTCGGGTGAAGTTACTAACCCCGATGCCGAGCAGCCTCACCCCCTCACGGACGTCCACCTCCGCCAAGAGTTCCTCACCCACCCGGCTGATTATCTCGGCACGATCCGTCGCTCCCCCCAGCGACCTGGCCTTCGAAATCGTCGTAAAATCTGCCATCCGCACCTTGATTGCGACCGTGCGAGCGAAGGACCCGGAGCGTTGCAGTCGCCCGGCCACCGATTCCGCATCCCGCCTGAGTATGGAAACCAGACGGGGCCGATCAGTCAGGTCGGTGGGAAAGGTGTCTTCCACCGAGATGGATTTTGCCTCCCTTTCCACCTCCACCTCACGGTCATCGCGACCATGCGCCAGGTGCCGTAGCGATTCCCCGGCAGCACGCCCCAGTTCACGCACCAGCTCCCGGGGGTCGGCGACCCGCAGGTCAGCAACGGTGGCCAGGCCAAGGGCCAGCAGTTTTCCCTCCGTCACCGGCCCCACCCCGGGGATCGCCCGCACCGGCAGCGGGGAAATGAACTCAATCTCCTCTCCGGGAGCGATGATCCGGACCCCGTCGGGTTTCGCCGCCTCCGAGGCCAGCTTGGCCAGGAACTTGCTGCTGCCCACCCCCACCGACGCCGTCAGTCCTGCGGTGCGTCTGGTCAACTCCGTTCGCAACCCAGCGATGTGTTCTTCAAGTTTCCCAAGGTCCCAGTCACTGGCCTCGAGGTCTACATAGGCCTCGTCGAGGCTGAGGGGTTCCACCAACGGAGAAATCTCCCGCAGCAGCCCCATAACCGCCTGTGAGGACTGCCGGTAGGCATCGAACCTGCCGCCCAGGAAGGCCGCATGAGGGCAGCGGCGTCGGGCCTCTGTCCCTGACATGGCGGATCGTACCCCGAAAACCCGGGCCTCATAGCTGGCGGTGGCCACCACTCCTCGCGGCCCGGCTCCTCCGACGATCACGGGTTTGCCTCTGAGGCTGGGTTTGTCGCGCTGCTCCACCGCTGCGAAGAACGCGTCCAGGTCCAGATGCAAGATGCTGGATGTGGATCGCATGGAGGTCAAGCTAGTGATCTCCCCCGACACGAACCGGTCGGTTCATTCGGGCACCGGGGTTGGCCGGTACTGAACGAAGTCATAGCCTTCGTGGATCTCGCGGCTGATCTCGGTCCATTCGTGGGAAGCAATGATGGGAAAAGTGGTGAGCCCTTCCGGCTCCTGATGGACGTGGGTGATGTCCAGTTCCGTCAGGTAGGGCCACGCCGCCGCGTAAGTCTCCCCACCCCCACCGATGAAGCAGGTCTTTTCCGGGGTCGTCTGTGCCAACCGGATGGCCTCCTCAATGGAATGGGCAACCTCGACATCCTCTGCCGACCAACCCGGTTGCCGGGTGACGACGATTGTGCGGCGACCGGGAAGCAGCCCGACCTGTTCGTGGGTTCTTCTCCCGAAGACGATGGTGTTCCCGGTGGTGACGGCCTTGAAACGGCGGAAATCCGCGGGGATGTGCCAGAGCATGTCCTCCCCCGACCCGATGACGCCGTTGTCGGCTACCGCGGCTATGGCGACTATCCGCATCACTTCTCCTTGACGTCCAACGCCTCACATCCACCGCTCGAGAACCTCACCTTGGTGGCGTTCTCCCACAACTCCGGCCTGGTGGCAGAACCATCGTAGGTGCCCGGAACGATTCGACCATCACGACCACGCCGTCAACCATTTTCATCGTTGGCGATGTTGTCAGCCCTCTCGGGCACAATGATGGCGTGGTCGAGTTCTTCGGGGTCAGACATCATTCGCCGGCTGCGGCGCGTCTGGTCGCCCAACGGATCACGAGCCGCCCTCCTGCGGCTGTTCTGATCGAGGGCCCCACCGAATACAACCAGCGCATCGAGGAGCTGATGCTCGATCATGAGCTTCCGATCATGCTCTACTCGTGGGCGCCCATGTTCCCTGACGCCCCCGAGGACAGCACGGATTGGGGCATCCGCCGGGGCAGTTTTTACCCACTGACCGACTACAGCCCCGAATGGGTCGCCCTGCGCACCGCATACCAGGAGGGGATTCCGGTCGAATTCATCGACCTTCCCTGGTTGGCCTTCGCGGACATCGCCGTGGCGGAAAACCGCTACGCTGAGCTCCCGGTCACTGAGGAGGCCGCAGAGAAGCTGATCCAGGAATTCGGTGTCGACGACATGGCCAGCCTGATTGACGAGTTGATCGAGATCGACCCGGAGTTGTCGCTGGATTCCTACCAGGAGCGGATGAGGTTGCTCGGATCAATCCTGCGCGGCGAACCCGATCCGGAGGCAAAGGCACGTGAAGCGCACATGGCTCACCGGATAGCCGACGCTCAGCGGCGTTTCGGCAATGACATCTTTGTGGTCTGCGGAGCCGCCCACGTCGATGGCTTGGATGCCTTGCTGTCGAAGGATGTAGAGCCGGTGGATGTGTGGATGCCACCTGTCGACGACAACCGCTACGGCATCGCACTGACCCCCACCTCCTACGCAGCACTCGACGCCCTCGACGGCTATGACGCGGGCCAACCGAATCCCGGTTTCTACGACCGCCTGTACCGGGACCGCGCCGAGGGGCTGCGTAACACCAGCGAGAAACTGCTAGGACAAGTGACGCTGGAGCTTCGCAGATCGAAACAGTTCATCTCCCCTGCCGACCTGATCGCAGTGCAGGCCACCGCCGGGGCACTCGCCCAGCTGCGAGGACATCAGCAGATCTGGCGCACCGATCTCGTCGAGGGAATCACGACCGCCCTCGTCAAGGACGATTCCGGGAAGGACCATCCGCTGCTGGTCCACGT
>ERZ773060.720-NODE-720-length-10074-cov-2.91247_pt1 | contig 10074 bp, 8 predicted proteins | sample MGYA00580628_ERZ773060 | MGnify/ENA primary metagenome ERZ773060 (study PRJEB29015, sample SAMEA2738019) | human oral metagenome | biome: human oral; feature: human-associated habitat; material: dental | place: China | collected 2045 ... | reverse complement strand
TCGGATTGCAGGCTGCAACTCGCCTGCATGAAGTCGGAATCGCTAGTAATCGCAGATCAGCAAGCTGCGGTGAATACGTTCCCGGGTCTTGTACACACCGCCCGTCAAACCATGAAAGTGACCAACACCCGAAGTCCGATTCGTCGGCCTAAGGTGGGGGGCATGATTGGGGTTAAGTCGTAACAAGGTATCCGTACCGGAAGGTGCGGATGGATTACCTCCTTTCTAGGGAGTAACGATGCCAATCTGTCGAGTAATCGCAGATTGAGCTAGGTCGGTCTCGTAGATATGCTGAGCTTACATATTTACTATTAGCCCTCTCGAGGGCGAGACAAAAGTTCAACCTTTCTACAAAGCTGATTGATGGATTGCACAATTAAGTTGTGAAATGAAATACACCCGAACTTGGGTGTATTTTTTGTAGTGACAACAGCCGTGAGGGGTCAGAGAAGCTACGATATATGATGTGAAAATGACATCGATGGATTTGCTATCTTCGGAAGACCATATTGATCAGAGTATTTAGCAGAATAGAATGAAGGCTTGTCATAATGACAACACCTATGCCGCAGATAATTAACCCCCACATTTTGAAGCGCTCGTAGCTACTGATACCGCTTGCAAGGTTGTCTGCTAATTTTTGGTGGAATATAACCACCAGGCCACCAGCTATGAGAACCAGGAGGCCGAAGAAAAATGCGTTGAAACTAAACTCGTACATATTGCTCCATTATACACTTGTCAGAACAAAAAATATACGGTACAATGAGGGAAGTCTTGGAAGATGTGGGGGCATAGCTCAGTTGGCTAGAGCACCTGCTTTGCAAGCAGGGGGTCCAGGGTTCGAGTCCCTGTGCCTCCACCATTATGGGGTGAAGTGGGCTTCGGTCCACAACACTCCACCAGGATTGATTGGGTGCTTAGCTCAGTTGGCTAGAGCATCTCGTTTACACCGAGAGGGTCGGGGGTTCGAGTCCCTCAGCGCCCACCACTAGTTATATGTATGGGCGATTAGCTCAGCTGGTTAGAGCGCGTCACTGATAATGACGAGGTCGGAGGTTCAAGTCCCTCATCGCCCACCAGAAGAATATCCGGTTATTGACCGGTTTTTTCTTTGTCTCACCATAGCCAGATAAAAAGTCAAAAATCTTTCAAAAAACTATTGCAAAAGGCCAAGGGCTGCTGTATAGTTAATTAACAGTTACGCGCATGTTCGAAAGAACCTCTGGCAGTCACTGCGATAATGCGAGGGCAGTGAGGTATTTGAAGGTAGATTAGATATGTCTGACATATTAGATGTGCTTTCGAATAAGCATCGATCGTTAACAATTTGAGAGTAAAGAAATTGAGTTTTTAATTGACGGTAGTAGTGATTTGCAAAGTAGCAATTACTAGTTAAGTCAATGCATAAAAAGGTACTCAAGGGCACTAAATGGATGCCTAGACGTATATTACCGATGAAGGACGTGGAAGACTGCGATAAGCTTCGGGTAGCTGTCAACGAGCTGTGATCCGGAGATCTCCGAATGGGGAAACCCAGCATGAGTCATGTCATGTTGCCACTTGCTGAACACATAGGCAAGCGAGCGGGAACCATCTGAACTGAAACATCTTAGTAGGATGAGGAAGAGAAAGTAAATAACGATTGCGAAAGTAGTGGCGAGCGAAATCGCAACAGCCCAAACCTTTTAAGTTTTTGCCTATTTATTTAGGCAAATAAGTTGATAGACGAATACTTACAAGGGGTTGTGATATTACATATGACCAAGTCAGAGCATTTGACTCGTTCAAATAATCTGATTTGCGATACCAGGCTATCAACTGGTAGTAAGGTAAGAAATCGGCGTGGTTAGCAGAATAATTTGAATGATTAACCAAAGAACGTGAAAGTCGTGTATGCGAAAACGACGCTGACCTTATGTATGTTGTATCGAGTAGGACGGGGCACGAGAAACCCTGTTTGAATCTGGCTGGACCACCAGCCAAGGCTAAATATAATATACGATCGATAGTGAACTAGTACAGCGATGGAAAGGTGAAAAGAACCCCGGGAGGGGAGTGAAATAGATCCTGAAATTTAGTGCCTACAAGGAGTCGGAGCCGGCTTGTCCGGTGACGGCGTGCTTTTTGTAGAACGATCCAGCGAGTTAATTTTTACAGCCGAGGTTAAGTCAATTGACGGAGCCACAGTGAAAGCGAGCCTGAATAGGGCGTTTAGTTGTAAGGATTAGACCCGAAACCGGGTGACCTAACCATGAGCAGGTTGAAGCCACTGTAACAGGTGGTGGAGGACCGAACCAGGATACGCAGCAAAGTGTTTGGATGACTTGTGGTTAGCGGTGAAATGCCAATCGAACTCGGAGATAGCTGGTTCTCCTCGAAATAGCTTTAGGGCTAGCGTCGTGTAGTAACATACGGGGGTAGAGCTCTGTAAAGGACTGGGGCTGGCAACGGTACCCACCCTTAACAAACTACGAATACCATGTGTGTAACCACGGCAGTTAGAACATCGGTGCTAAGATCGGTGCTCGAAAGGGAAACAGCCCAGACCATCATCTAAGGTCCCTAAATTAACGTTCAGTGGGAAACAAGGTGAGATTTCTTAAACAGCTAGGATGTTGGCTTAGAAGCAGCCATTCATTTAAAGAGTGCGTAACAGCTCACTAGTCAAGAGATCTTGCGTGGAAAATGTAACGGGGCTAAAACGTTATACCGAAGATATGGATGTCAGATTTATCTGGCGTGGTAGAGGAGCGTTCCTATCAGCGGTGAAGTCGAATCGGAAGGTTCGGTGGAGCGGTAGGAAGTGAGAATGCTGGAATGAGTAACCATAAGAGAGGTGAGAATCCTCTCGGCCGTAAGAGCAAGGTTTCCTGAGCCATGGTAATCATCTCAGGGTTAGTCGGGCCTAAGCCGAGGCGCAGAGCGTAGGCGATGGACATCAGGTTAATATTCCTGAACCGGTTAAGTTTTGTACACTGTTCACGGGGAAGTAATCGAAGCGGATTCATGGTTTATCCGTCCAACCGAGCGGGAACGCAAAGGAAGTGAAAGTGATTCTTCGGAGTCGCGATTTTGGTGAAAGCCCTGGCTAGAAAAGCAGGTGTGCGCGTGGACTTAGCCGCCCGTACCGCAAACCAACACAGGTGCTCGAGTCGAGTAGACTCAGGCTTACGAGCGAACCTTCGCTAAGGAACTCGGCAATACAGCGACCGTAACTTCGGGATAAGGTCTGCCCCCACTTCGGTGGATATCAGCCGCGTTCACTCAGTGAATAATAGGTTAAAGAGTACATTTTTAATCACAAAACGAATTTTCTGAGATAGAGCAATGAATTGTTCTTTTGAACGCGAAATCTCTGACATCTAACGATGTGGGGGCCGCAGCAAAAGAGCCCACGGAACTGTTTATCAAAAACACAGGTCTCTGCTAACACGAAAGTGGATGTATAGGGGCTGACTCCTGCCCAATGCTGGAAGGTTAAGGGGAGCGCTTCACGGTGCGAACTGAAGCCCTAGTCAATGGCGGCGGTAACTATAACCGTCCTAAGGTAGCGAAATTCCTTGTCAGGTAAGTTCTGACCCGCACGAATGGAGTAATCATGTGGGCACTGTCTCAGCGAAGGACTCGGTGAAAGTGCATTGGCGGTAAAGATGCCGTCTGTCCGTACCAGGACGAAAAGACCCCATGGAGCTTTACTACAGCTTTACATTGAATACGGTTTCAACATGTGTAGCATAGGTGGGAGACTTTGAAGCAGATACGCCAGTATTTGCGGAGTCACCAAGTGAAATACCACCCTTGTTGTGATTGTGTTCTCACGCTGACCGTTATCCGGTTAGCGGACCGTGTATGGTGGGTAGTTTAACTGGGGCGGTTGCCTCCTAAAGAGTAGCGGAGGCGTTCAAAGGTTGGCTAACTTCGGATGGAAATCGAAGTGATAGTGTATGCGCATAAGCCAGCTTGACTGTGAGGAGTACATTCCAATCAGAGACGAAAGTCGGAGCAAGTGATCCGCTGTACGTACATTTGTACATGAATGTGGGATCGACAGCGCAAACGGATAAAAGTTACCCTGGGGATAACAGGCTTATAGCGCCCAATAGTTCACATAGACGGCGCTGTTTGGCACCTCGATGTCGGCTCATCACATCCTGGAGGGGGAGCACCTTCCAAGGGTTCGGCTGTTCGCCGATTAAAGTGGTACGCGAGCTGGGTTCAGAACGTCGTGAGACAGTTCGGTTTATATCCGGTATGGACGATAGGAAACTTGAGAGGATCTACCCCTAGTACGAGAGGACCGGGGCGGACGCACCTCTGGTGTATCGATTGTGGCCACCTGCTGCATTGTCGAGTAGCTATGTGCGGACTAGATAAGCGCTGAAAGCATATTAAGCGCGAAACTAACCTCAAGATAAGGTTTCCCTATGAGGACACAGAAAGACTATCTGTTTGATAGGCGCAAGGTGGAAGTGCAGCAATGCATGGAGCTAAAGCGTACTAATAGTCCCATTGCCTTTTTATGTCCTTGTCCGTTCTTGTTTATGCTTGCATAGACAGCACGGATAAGGTAGACTTAACTAGTAATTGGTGCTTTTCAAGAAGTGCTAGTCGGTTAAAAATCAATTCCGTGCTTGTTTGCTGGACATCGAAGCAAGGCTTTTCCCAGGTTGCCTATTTGGAACCTTTGAGGAGCAAAGCCTTACTTCGGTGCCCATGGCGAGGAGGCAACACCTGTTCTCATTCCGAACACAGAAGTTAAGCTCCTCAGCGGCGATTATACTGCGAAAGTGGGAAACTAGCACGGTGCCGAATTATAAAAAAGACTTCCGAGTAGGAAGTCTTTTTTTTGTGTGATAAACTAGATTACACGCTTATTATAAGCATAAACGTGATATAATGAAACAACGTGAAGACGGATGAGGTCGTCAACGGTCAGGGTGTGTTCGCGGGTGAGGGCTACCAGAAGACAGTGGCGGCTGTGGTCGCATGGCTGAGGCGGCCGACGTCGTGGCTGATTATTGGCGGTGGGCTGGCTGCGATAATTGTTGTTTCTATTACAACTCTTTTTCTTATCACCACACGTGGCCGTGTCAGTGCCAAATGGCTGTCGAATGAAGCTTTACAAGTGGTTGATCAGCCAGTTCGGCTTGCTTTTGATCGGCAGCTTGGTGGGGTGTCTCCCAAAATTACCCCGGCGATCGCAGGTACGTGGCAGGAGAAACGGCGGCTGTTTGGTATCGCTGAGCTAGAGTTTAGACCGAGTCGCCCTTTTGCAGCTCATACTACGTATACAGTTACATTTCCGACTGTGAAGCGGGTATTATTTGGCGGTGCAGCAATTCCTGATGTTTCTTTCAAGACGCAGAAAGCGCCACGAGTTGTGGCGAGTTCGTTGGACAACAAGGCGCTGCTAGCGATGGATGCACCCCTGACAGTTCGGCTCGGTTCGCGGGCAGGTAGGCTGCGTGATTTAGTTTTGAAGGCTGAGCCGGCGCTAGCATTGCGGCGACATTCGTCTGATGATCAGACATTTTCGTGGCAGTATGATGGCCTATTGGCGGCGGATACAGCATATACTTTGACGCTGTACGATAAGGCTCAAAAGGAGGAGCTGAAGCGTTTCACTATCAAGACTGCGCCGGCTCCTGCGGTGGCCTCACCGATCAAGGAGCAGGCGGTGACGCCGTCTGATGAGCTGAAGTTGACATTCCAGGAGGCAATTGAAGCAAAGAACCGGCCCGATATTGCGGTGGCTACGGCTGGGCGTGGTTCCTGGAAAAGCGACCACGAGTATGTATTTCAGCCCGACAAGCTCGAGCCAGGCAAGACGTATGCCTACACAATCCCAAAAGGTTTGCGGACAGCTCGTGGCGGTATTTTGCTGGATGATCTCAAGAAGACGTTTGCCACAAATGGTCACGTACGGAGTGCGGGAGTTTCGCCGTGGCGAAAGACAGTCGACCAAGCTGCACAGGATGTCCAATTTCGTTTTGACCAAGCAATTGACCGCAAAAGTGCCGAGGCTCATTTGAGGGCATCGTCTGGTACGGTGCAAAGTATTTCGTGGCAAGGTAACACGATGATTGCGCGGCTCGTTAACATGGGCTTTCAGCGGCAGGTGCAGGTGTGGCTCGAGCCAGGGGTGCAGCCGGTCTTTGGTTTGCCGAGTATCGAGCGAATTGCCACCACATTTACGACCCATTCGCGGACGATAAAACTGCCAGTGCCACTATACCGCCAGGCATACGCTCAGAGTTGTGAAGCTGCCTCGTTGCGGATGGCGCTCGCCTACCGCGGGGTGCATGATAGCGATTGGAATATTCTACAGCGTTTTGGCTATCACCCGCACCCGCGCGACAAAGGTGCGAATACCTGGGATGACCCAACCAGTCAGTTCGTTGGCGATGTCAATGGCGACCAAGCAGCTGGTACGGGCTGGGGTGTGTACGCCGGGCCGGTCGCACGGGCAGCGGGCCAATATGGCCGTGGAGCATCGGTGGCGTATGGGGCTAATGCCAATTTTGTGGCGCAGCAGATCCACCAGGGCAACCCGGTGATTGCCTGGGGAGTTTGGCGGATCGGTGCCAAGATTGATAGTTGGCGTACACCAACTGGTCGAGTGGTGAGCGGTCCGATCCCGATGCATGTGCGGTTAGTCATTGGGGTACATGGTGAGCCGGGTGACCCGCTCGGATTTTATGTGCATGATCCAATTGTGGGCTCGCTCTATTGGACGCGCGCCCAGTTCGTAGCGATGACGGCTGGTGCCGGGCCGGCCGCGCAGCTGCTGGCGGTGCATTAGATTTATCGAGAAGCCAAGCGGTTGGCAAGTACTACGTTGCCATTGAATGAGCCGGCGGCTGAAGTCGTCGGGTATTGTGCAGTTGTGCCAGCTCGCCTTCGCTGCAAGTATTCAGCTCTGGCGTGTGACGCCCGGTCTTTTTTTGATACGGCGCTTGTTTGCCAGGTTTGCCTGTATGTCGCCTACTTAGCAAAAAACCACCCATCTCGCATGAGGGTGGTTTTTTTGGTGGTGGAACTTTACAGAAGTGCTACACGAAAGTTCCTGGCGTCATTTTCATGACACTCTCTAGTATAGAGCAGTTATGCTTAAAATGCAATATTTTATTTACAACATAAAACTACTTATGTAAATATTGACAAAGTATGAGCAGTATGATAATATGAATCCATAACACATATCATGTGTGATATATAAAGTGATGTTTTCCATAAAAATATATGTGGAAAACTTTTAAATACAGGAGGAAAACTATGGCAGGAACAAAAGCAGGCGGACTCAAGGCAGCTGCCAAGAACCTAGCAAAAGACCCGTCGTTCTATGCGAAGATCGGCGCCAAAGGTGGGCGGAACGGCCGGACTGGTGGCTTTGCAGCAAACCCAGATTTGGCGCGGGTCGCTGGGGCAAAGGGTGGCCGTATTTCTCGCCGGCGCAAGAAGGACGAGCCGACAACCCCAGATAACCCGACGACGCCACCGGCTAACGACGACTACGCGCTCGCAGCATAGCTCTCTAATTGTGCGGCATATAGTAACAATGCCGAAGAAGAAAAAAAATACCCCTCTTTACCGGAGGGGTTATTTTTTGCGACGGCGCCGGAGCTGGCAATTGCGGGCGTCGTTGACGCGCCATTCGCTATTGCAGTGAAGGCAGCGGTAGTGCTGCTTACGTATCTCGATGCCGACCGCGCTACAGTCAGGGCAAGTACTGCGGGCATGCAGCCAATGCCGGTAGCTATCCAGCGCATCCTGGACAATGTCGTCGTCCATCGTCAGCGATATGCCGTAGCGTGGGGCGAGGGTGGCGGCAGCATACTCCCAGGCTTGGCGCTCCATATCGATTAGTGTAATGTCTCGTTGATAAGTGTGGTGTTCCAAGATGGCGTGGGCGAGCTCGTGGAGCAAGTGGCCAGCGTCAGCCTCTGCTTGATAGGTGATGGTGTGCGTGGTGGGTGACCATGAGAAGGTAGGCGCTTCTTGGTAGCGAAAGGCAGGGAAATCCCGACCAAGCTGATCAGCGAGCAATTGCGCGGTCATAGCAGCCATAAATAACGGTTAATTCGGGATGAGGCGCGCTGACAATGTGTGGCAGTGTAGTGTGAGCAGGGAGCCGCTCGGCGAGTAGACCACTGAGTAGGCTACTAAATCGATCAGTAAATTTGCCAATACCACCTCCGAGCACCACCACGTCGGGCTGGATAAAAGCGACTAGGGCGCTGAGGCCGATGCTGATCCGCTCGGCGATCTCTGGCCACGCCTCGGCGGCAGTGTCGTCGGAGATCATGCCAAAGCGTTCGGTCAGTGCCGGGCCGGCTGCCAGTTGCTCCCAAGAATCTTCATGCCCTTGATAGGAGACGATCATGTGGCCACCCTCGCACTCGCGGAGAGCGGGGTGGATTTGCCCATCAAGCACCACGGCAGTACCGATGCCAGTGCCGATGGTGATATAGAGTCCACATCGCGGCACGGTGGCCAGGCGCCGCATACTGGCGATACCCGCCAGGTTGGCGTCGTTGTCGACAAAGATCATTGCCTCGGGGAACAGCCGCTGGAAGGTTGCCTGGATCGGCAAGTCGCGCCAGCCGAGATTGGCCGACCACACTACTGTGCCATCTCGCACAACACCGGGGATCGCGAGGGTTATCGTGGCGATTGATTGATCGCCTGCCAGATTTTTGATATGCGATACAGTTTGTTGGCAGTAGTCACTGATGTCTTGTGGAGTCGGGAATTTGCGAAAATCGAGCAGTTCGCCGTCGGTATTGAAGCGGCCAACGATGGTTTTTGTGGCGCCAGTGTCTACTGTGATAATCATAACCGCTTAATAGTATACCACGCTTTACCAATGTGGCTATATTATGCTATAATATGGCGAAGTGTAACCGTTATGGAGAAGTAACGTATGGAATATCCTAAGAAGCAGCAAAAGCAGGGCGGCGTGGTCGGTGTGTTTGCGGTGATTGGTGCGATTTTGGTCGTAGTATCGCTGGTGTCGCTCTACTTGACACGGCAGTATATGGCTCACCAGTCTGTCGCGCCGACTTCGGCCCAGAAAGATAAGAATGGCCAGACAATCCACAAAGGCGTCTTGGGCCAGAAGCAGAAAGAGCCTACGAACACCTCACCAACCAAGCAGGCCGAGACACCGCAGAAACAATCGACTCAGTCTGAGTCTTCCTCATCGACCACGACTGACCAGAAGACGACACAGACTCCGGCTGCGACGCATGACAGCCAGCCAGCCGGTTCATCCACACCGACTCAGCAGCCAGCACCGACCACTGGCCCGAAGATCGGGACGATCCAATCGCAGCAGCTTTTGCCACAAACTGGGCCACTTGATGCAGTCGCCGCCACCCTGGCGGTCGGGAGTGTGATGGCGGTACTGATCGCGTATCTACGTTCGCGGCAGCGGATGAAGCTATTTTGACTTGCCTTGCTATTCTGTGGTATGATTGTGCCAGTCTGTGAAGATATACTTTATGTTGTCTTCACGAAATAGCAAACGTAAGGAAGGAGTCTATCAAGACTTATGGCAACTGCCGCAATCACAATGGATGACCTGCTGGCGCAAGCAGGCGACGATATTAAGCAAATTTCGACTGACGAGATCGTGCATGGCACAATCCTGTCGATCAAGAAGCATGAGATACTGGTTGACCTTGGTCCACTCGGTGTTGGGTTGGTGCCGCGCAAAGAAGTTTCTTACCTAGAGGGCTGTGCGGTCGGCGATGAAGTGTCGGCCAGTGTGATCAATACAGAACTCGAGGACGGCTATTCACTCCTCAGTGTACGCCAGGCGGTCAAGGATCGTGGCTGGGATGAGATCATGGAGCGGTTGAAAAATGGTGATATCATTACCGTCAAACCGCATAAGGCAAATCGAGGTGGTTTGCTGGTCGAGTATGAGGGGATTCATGGGTTCTTGCCGGTGTCGCAGCTGTCGGCCGAGCATTATCCGCGAGTTGCCTCAAACGACAAAGAAGAAATTATGCAGCGGCTGAATGGCTTGGTAGACAAAGAGCTTAAGGTGCGCATTCTGGATGCTGA
>ERZ773060.719-NODE-719-length-10088-cov-5.84172_pt1 | contig 10088 bp, 10 predicted proteins | sample MGYA00580628_ERZ773060 | MGnify/ENA primary metagenome ERZ773060 (study PRJEB29015, sample SAMEA2738019) | human oral metagenome | biome: human oral; feature: human-associated habitat; material: dental | place: China | collected 2045 ... | reverse complement strand
CCCCCGCTGCGGGCTTCGCCCTGCGGGGGAGGGTGAATTCCAACCCACAAGGATTCCATAAAAAAACGGAGTCATCATGCAATTCGGCAAAGACCCCAACTGGTTCAACACCCACGGCGCCACCGCCACCGCCCGCGAAATCGCCCAACAAGGCGACTGCTGGGAAAAAATCCCGGCGCTGCTCGCCACCACCAACCCGGCGCTAAAAACCCGCCTGCACGCGGCGCTGCACGACGCGCGCGCCACCATCGCCTTCAGCGGCGCGGGCACCTCTGCCTACGTCGGCGACATCCTCGCCCCCGCCATCCAGCGCCACAGCCGCGCGCACAGCCTCGCCACCGCCAGCACCGATTTGGTCGCCCAGCCGGCGGGCAAACTGCCGCGCGACGCACACGGCTTCCTCTTCGCCTTTGCCCGCAGCGGCAACTCGCCGGAAAGCGTCGCCAGCCTCGAAAAAGCCGCGACCATCGCCCCCGAACTCGTCCCCGTCGCCGTCACCTGCAACGACCGGGGCGCGCTCGCCGAACACTGCCGCAGCGGCCACGGCTACTGCTGCCAAATGCCGCCGGAAACCCACGACGAGAGCTTCGTCATGACCTCCAGCTTCTCGACCATGACGCTGTTCACCGCAGCACTCTGCCGCGAAGCGCTCGACCTGCCGCCGCCGGACTTCACCGCGCTCGCCGTCGCGCAACGCCACGCCCGCGACACCTACTACACCTCGCCCGCGCTGGACGCGCTTGCCCGCGCCGCGCGCATCATCTACCTCGGCAGCGACGCGCTCTACGGCGCCGCCCGCGAAAGCGCGCTGAAAATCCTCGAAATGACCGCCGGCAAAATCCCGACCATGGCAGAAACCACCCTCGGCTTTCGCCACGGGCCGAAATCGCTGATTAACAATGAGACCGCCGTCTGCTTCTTCATCTCCAGCGACCCGTACAGCCAACAATACGACCGCGATTTGGCGCTGGAAGTGCTTGGCGACGGCAACGCCGCCTACGTCCACATCTACGCGCCCGCCGCCTTCCTCGCCCGCTACCCGGAAATCGCCGCGAGCCGCGCCCACGTTACCGCCTTTGACGCGGCGCTGGACGGACAGGACGACGCCGCGCTCGCCCCGCTTTATGTGCAGTATGCGCAAATGACCGGCCTGCGCTGCGCGCTGGACGCGGGCATCTCGCCGGACAACCCCAGCCCGGACGGCAGCGTCAACCGCGTCGTCAAAGGCGTGACGGTCTATCCGTATCCGGCGTGAGGGGCAAAGGATGATCCGGCAACCGCCACTGTTCCCGCAACAAAACCGCCCCCTCCCCCCGTGGGGGAGGGTCGGGGTGGGGTTTGTCTGCATACCTGCGGGGCAATGTAGCCCGCCCAAAACCCTTCCAATATGCCGCCAAACGCCGACGCGGGTTATCTCAACCACATCGACGCCAGAATCCGTTAACCCCACCCCCGCTCTCCCCCGTGGGGGGAGGGAGTCGATCAGCGGAAAAACAGGCGACCGTTCCCGCATCCCGCCCCTCGGCGGACGATTCTACGGCAGCGGCAAAATGGCCAACGCTACCCCCTCCCCAGCCCTTTCTCGCACTACGCGCGAGCTGTTCCAGTCCCGCTGCGGGCTTCGCCCTGCGAGGGAGGGGGCAGAGCGGCGGAAATGCAAACAGCCGTTGCCGATGCCGCAACCCATTCACCCCCTCCCCTGCAGGACGCGCCAGCGTCCGCAGCGGGGGAGGGTCGGGGTGGGGGTGCGCCATGTTTGTAGCGTCCATTTGAGCCCAATCCACGCGCCGATTTGCCCCCTCCCCCTGTGGGGGAGGGTTGGGGTGGGGTTCAGCGATGCTGCCTCGGTGTTTTTCCGTCCATCCGTCTGCCAGAATCATCATCACAGGTATCGCGCCTGCTTTTTCACCCATTTACAAGGCATTTCTGCAATGTCCCCTGTTGCAGATGACAAACCTACACCGCATCCGGCAACGATTAACCCCACCCCCGCCCTCCCCTGTAGGGGGAGGGAGCCGATCGGCGGGAATTGGGGCGACCGTTCCCGCATCCCGCCCCTCGGCGGACGATTCTGTGACTGCAGCAAAATGGCCAACGCTACCCCCTCCCCAACCCTCCCCCGCTGCGGGCTTCGCCCTGCGAGGGAGGAGGCAGAACGGCGGAAATGCAAACAGCCGTTGTCAATGCCACAACCCATTTACCCCCTCCCCTGCAGGACGCGCCAGCGTCGTGCCGCGGGGGAGGGTCGGGGTGGGGGTAGCGCCATTCATCATGACAACCTGACCTGAATCCGCGCCCCGCCCCCCCCATCCCAACTTCATACAAGGAGCCTCAAAACATGGCAGAACCCAACATCCTCCTCACCCGCATCGACAACCGCCTCATCCATGGGCAGGTTGGCATGACCTGGACCAACTGGCTTGGCGCGAACCTCGTCGTCGTCGCCGATGACGAAATCGCCGCCGATCCGGTACAGCAAAACCTGATGGAAATGGCGATTACCGGCAACGTCGGCGCGCGATTCTTCACCCTGCAAAAAACCATCGACATCATCCACAAGGCGGCGCCGAGCCAAAAAATCTTCCTCGTCGTGCGCACCCCGCAGAACGCGCTCACCCTCATCAAGGGCGGCGTGCCCATCAAGGAAATCAACGTCGGCAACCTCCACTTTGCCGAAGGCAAAAAGCAGGTGAGCAAGGTCATCAGCGTCAGCGATGACGACATACGCTGCTTTCAGGAGCTGGAATCCCTCGGCGTCAGTTGCACCGCGCAGGGCACGCCGGACGACGCGAAAAAACCCATCCTTTCTCTCATCCTCTAGGAGCACACCATGGAAACCACCGCGATGGAAGTCATCCATCAAGTCACCCTCGCGCAAGCGCTGATGGTCGCCATCTTCGCCGGCATTGCGGGCATTGACCTCTTTAACGTCCTCACCCACATCCACCGCCCGATTATCGCCGGCCCCATCGTCGGCATCCTCATGGGCAACCCGGAGGCAGGGCTTGTCGCCGGCGCCTCCTTTGAGCTGATGTGGATGGGGCTGGTGCCGCTGGCGGGTGCGCAGCCGCCGAACGTCGTCATGGGCGGCATCATCGGCACCGCCTTCGTCATCGCCACCGGCAAGAGCGCGCAGGAAGCGATTGCGGTCGCCATACCGTTTGCCATCTTCGTCCAGGTCTGCATCACCTTCCTCTTCACCGCCTTCTCGCCGCTGATGAAGAAGGCCGACCACTACGCCGACACGCTCAATTTCGGCGGCATCGCCAGCCTGAACTATCTCGGCATGGCAATACTGTTCTGCTTCTACTCCGTCGTTACCTTTGCCGTCATCTACTTCGGTGCGGACAAAGCGGCGCACTACGTCCAGTTCGTGCCGAAATGGATTTCCGAAGGCCTCCGCATGGCAGGCGGCCTGATGCCCGCCATCGGCTTCGGCATCCTGCTCAACATCATGCTGCGCAAGGAATACATCGCCTACTTCATCCTCGGCTTCGTCCTCGCCGCCTACCTCAACCAGCCGCTGCTCGCCATCGCCCTCATCGGCACCGCCTTCGCGCTGATTGAATACTTCATCCGCGACAGCCAGCCTGCCAAATCCGCCGCCCCGCAAGAAGAAGAAGGAATTTAAGCCATGAGTACCGAAAACTACGACGTCTATCAAGACCAGGCCACCCCAAAAGTCATCACCCGTAAAGACCTGCACCGCATGGCGTGGCGCTCGCTCTTCCTGCAAGCCTCCTTCAACTACGAACGGATGCAGGCCAACGGCTGGCTCTACACCATCCTCCCCGCACTGCGCAAAATCCACCAAAATCCGGACGACCTGCGCCACTCGATGCGGATGCACCTCGAATTCTTCAACACCCACCCCCTACTGGTGACTTTCATCTCCGGCCTCGTCGTTTCGATGGAAGAAGCGAAGGAAAATATCTCCACCATCCGCGCGGTCAAAGTCGCAACGATGGGGCCGGGCGGCGGCATCGGTGATGCCGTCTTCTGGATGACCCTGCTCTCCATCTGCGGCGCCGTCGGTGCCTCCTTCTCGCTTTCCCGCTCATGGTTCGGCCCGGTTTTCTTCCTTGCCGTCTTCAACATCGTCCACTTCGCGCTGCGCTTTGGGCTGGCCAACTACGGCTACAAAATGGGCATCTCCGCCATCGCCAATCTCAAAGAACAGACGCGCAAAATCAGCCACGCCGCCTCCATCGTCGGCATCACCATCATCGGCGCCATGACCGCGAGCTACGTCCAGCTCACCTCCGGGCTACAATTTGAGCGCAACGTAGTCATCAACGGTGAAGAAAAAGTCTATATCTTCAATATGCAAGAAAAACTGTTTGACCAAATCATGCCCAAACTGCTGCCGCTCCTGTGGACGCTCTTCATCCTCTGGCGCATCAAAAAAGGCACCTCCACCCTGAAACTCGTGCTATGGACAATCATCTTCGGCCTCGTCTGCGTCGGCCTGCCGGTACTGGTCAAACACTGGTTTGGCGTGGACATCATCGACCCCGCCGTCCTCGCCGAACGCATGGGACTGAAGGGCTGACATGACCGCCCTCATCATCACCGGCCACGGCCAGTTTGCCAGCGGCATCCACAGCGCACTCAACCTCATCGCGGGCGGCGCCAAAGACGTTCACGCCGTGGATTTCCGCGAAGGCGACACCCCGGAAACACTGGGTGAGAAACTGGCAAAAATACTAAAAATATATGAGAATGACGGCGTGGTTATCTTTACCGACATCATTGGCGGCGCGCCTTTCCGGCAAGCCGCCCTGCTCGCCAGCAGCAGGGAAAACCTCGACGTCGTCTATGGCACCACACTGCATATGCTCGTCGAAGCCGTCCTTGAAAAAGACCACTGCGGCGACGTGCGCAAACTGGTGGCCGACCTGCTGCCCGCCGCCCGCGACGGCATCGGCAGCCTGAGCACATACACGCGCAAACAGCCACCCCCACCCGCAACAGAAGAAGGACTGTAACCATGCAAGAAAAAAACCTCACCCTCAACAACCCGTCAGGCCTGCACGCCCGCCCGGCCAAAGACTTCGTCCAGCTCGCCAAAGGCTTTGAAGCCAGCGTGACCATCGTCAAAGACGGCAACGAATACAACGGCAAATCGCTGATGAAACTGCTCCAGGCAGGCCTCAGCAAAGGCGACCAGCTCGTGCTGAAAACCGACGGGGCCGACGAAGCCGACGCGCTCGCCAAACTCGCCGACTACATCACCAACCTCGCGGAATAACCCGCCTCCCCCTGAGCCTGTTCCCCGAACAGGCTCAAAACCATCGCCGCAGCGGGCAAGCGGCTGCGGCACCCCAAACCCACAGAGGAGCACCTCATGAAAAACTACGAAGGACTCGCCGCTTCCCCCGGCATCGCCATCGGCCAAGCCTGGATCTTCCGCCCGCAAACCCCGAACATCGACACCCGCACCATCAGCGACGCCGAAGTCAAAAACGAATACCGCGCCTTCAGAAACGCCCAGGCCAAAGTTGATGCCCACCTCGAAGGCCTCTACAACCGCGTCCTCGAAAAACAGGGCGAACACGAAGCCGCCATCTTTGAAAGCCACCGCGAACTGCTCGCCGACGAAGAACTCGACAACGACATCCAGGCGCTCATCCGCGACGAACACAAAACCGCCACCGCCGCCGTCAAAGAATACCTGGACCAGGTCGCCGCCAACATGCGCGCGCTCGAAGACGAATACCTGCGCGAACGCGCCGCCGAATTTGAAGACCTGCAAAACAACCTCCTCCTCGCCCTGAACGGCCTGCCGTTTGCCTCGCTCGCCAGCGCGCCGCCGGACAGCGTCATCTTCGCCGAAGACCTCACCCCGTCCGAGACCGCACAACTGGACATCGAAAAAGTCCGCGGCTTCGTCCTCGAACACGGCGGACTCACCAGCCACGTCGCCATCCTTGCGCGCAACCTCGGCATGCCGGCCGTCATGGGCATGCGCAACATCATGAACGAAGTCAAAAGCGGCATCACCGCCCTGCTTGACGGCGACACCGGCAAACTCATCCTCGATCCGGACGACAAAACCCGCAAAATCTACACCGAGAAAAAAGCCCAGCAAGACGCACAAAAAGCCGAATACGCCAAACTGCACGGCAAACCGGCGACCACCGAAGACGGCAAAACCTTCGCGCTTTACAGCAACATCGGCTCGCCGAACGACCTGCACCTCATCGACGAAAACGGCAGCGAAGGCATCGGCCTCTTCCGCAGCGAATTCCTCTTCATGGAAAGCAAACAGGCGCCGAGCGAAGACCAACAATACGCCATCTACCGCAAAGTCGCCGAACACATGAAAGGCAAAACCGTCATCCTGCGCCTACTGGACATCGGCGGCGACAAACCACTCTCCTACCTCAACTTCCCCAAAGAAGAAAACCCCTTCCTCGGCTGGCGCGGCGTCCGCCTCTACAAAGACAACCCCGAAGTCTTCCTGAGCCAAATCCGCGCCGCCATCCGCGCTGCCGCCTACGGCGACCTGTGGGTGATGATTCCGATGGTCATCAGCCTGGACGAACTGCGCTGGGTCAAACAACAAATCGCCGAACAATCCATCAAACTCGAAGCCGAAGGGCGCAACCACAACCCGAACCTCAAAGTCGGCATCATGATAGAAACCCCGGCATCTGCGCTGATTGCCGAACAGCTCGCCAAAGAAGCCGCCTTCTTCAGCATCGGCACCAACGACCTGACCCAATACACCCTCGCCGTTGACCGGGGCAACACCAAAATCAGCGTGCTCTATGACGGCCTGCACCCCGCCGTACTGCGCCTGATGAAAATGACCTGCGACGCCGGGCGCAAAGCGGGCATCGACGTCGGCATCTGCGGTGAAATGGGCGGCCAACTGGAAGCCACCCCGCTCTTGGTTGGCATGGGCTTCAACGAAATCTCCATCAGCGGCAAAATGCTGCCTGCCGTCAAATACAGCATCAGCCGCCTGAACGCCAAAGCCTGCCGCGAACTGCTCGACAAGGCCATCGCCGCCAACGACGCCGACGCCGTGCGCAAACTGCTGCAAGAAATCAAACACTGACCGCATCACCCGCCCAAACCGGGAAAAACCAACGGGAAACGCGCTGCGTTTCCCGTTTTTGCATTCGGCGACAAGCCGTCGCGGCGCGGAACTTCACGCCTTATAGCCATCCACCGAAAGCCTCATACTGTGTTGCGTCGCCTGACCGGGCACCCTAAAAAATGGCGAAGCCATTTTTTAGGGAAACCCGCGCCGTACAAAAGCGTACTGTCTTCGGCGACACGCCTTGTCTGAAACTTTCGGTGGACGGCTATAGAACCTGTTCAAAATCCCGATTGTCCACATAAATTCGGATTGCTACGCCGAATTTCCCTTCCGCCCGCGCACGTGCCACAATCCGGAATCTTCCCATAACCAGAGAAAACCATGGCAAAAGAAATCGAGCGCAAATTCCTCGTCATTGGCGAAGCCTGGCGCGCGTTGGCACAGGGCACCCATTACCGCCAGGGCTATCTGAATAGCGCCAAAGAACGCACCGTGCGCGTTCGCACCATTAACGACAAAGCCTTTCTCACCATAAAAGGCCTGACCGTCGGCATCAGCCGCGCCGAATACGAATACGCCATTCCCCTTGCTGACGCAGTACAAATGCTGGACACCCTCGCCGAACGGCCACTAATTGAAAAAATCCGCTACACCATTCCCCATGCCGGCATGCAATGGGAAATTGACGAATTTCTCGGCGACAATGCCGGGCTGATTATTGCCGAAATCGAACTTGCCGACGCAAGCCAGACATTTGCCAAACCAGCATGGATTGGCACGGAAGTCTCCGATGACCCACGCTATTACAATGCCAATTTGGTGCGGCATCCGTACCGGCTTTGGAAAAACCATGATTAAAGAATCCGTCAAGGCGCACGGGCGCTTCCAGCTCGAAATCAAACAAAAAGTCTCCTTCGATCGCCGCGCGCATGACATCCGCTACCGCATCGAAACCTGGTTCTTTTTGCCCGCCGCCTTGCAGGTCAGCCCCGACACCTATTCGCCCAAAACCTTCCAGCAAAACCTGAAAAACTATATCCGCCTGCGCCCGCCGACACGCAAACTGGCGCAATTACTGGAGCCGGAAGAAATGCTGGCGGAACTCGCCGCCTTTCTCGCCGACAAGCCGGATAAAAATGAAGTGGAGCGTTACGAAAACGTGCTGAAACGTTATGCGCTCACCTACAAGCGGGCATTGCGGCTGGCAATCAAATGGCTGGAGCGCGACCCCAAAAAACGCGATGCGGCAGCCATTGGCGAATTGCTGGCAGAAATCCATGACGTATTGACCGCCTGGCGCGCGCTGGAAACATTGGCGGCGGCGCATGAAGCCGTATTTGCCTCGCAGGCCTTTGCCTATTGCGATGAATATATTTCGCTAACGACGCTGCATTATTTGCGCCGCCTGGTCTTGATTGACGGCATCCCGCAGACGGCGGCGATTCATGCGCTGTGGCAAACGGAAATGGCCTATTGCCGCACCCGTTTCCCGGACAGCATTCCGGCGCATGACGGCAATAACGAAGACGTGCTTTACCGCTGGAGCATTCTGCGCAAATACATCAGCCGCTATTTATTCCTTGATGTGCGGCGGCGCAAGGGCAATCCTCTGCTGCTGCATTCCATTTATGCCATTGCGGCGGCGATAGCGATGATCTTTGCAACATTCGTCGCCTTTTTCTGGCAGGGGCGCTACGGCGCTTTAAGCAACAATTTGTTCATGGCGCTGGTCGTCGCCTATATCTTCAAGGACAGGATTAAAGAAATCGGGCGCGAATGGCTGTTGTCCTGTTTCCGTGAATGGATTCCCGACCGGCGCTTGCGCATCTTTCGCGGTGAACATCTGGAAGTGGGCAGTTGCAGCGAATCTTTCCGCTTTGTCCGTCCAGAAAAATTACCACCGGAAATCCGCACGCTGCGCGAACAGGCGCATTGGCTGAAATTATTAAATGACCACCGCGCTGAAGACGTGCTGCTCTATCGTAAGGAAGTCGTACTGCACAATCAGCCGGAATTGTTTGAGCGCACGCAATATGCCATTGTCGATATTACCCGCTTCAATGTCTCCGGCTTTCTCCGCCAGATAGATCATTTATTCGAGCATTTGCCGGTCGCCGATGAAGATGACGCGGTGGTGACAGGCGAGCGCCTTTATCACGTTTATATGATTCGCCGCATTACCTTTGCTGGACAAGTGGCGAGTGAACTGGTGCGGCTGGTATTAAACGCCGAAGGCATCAAACGGCTGGAGCTAATTCAGCCGCTGCAATTTGCAGAAAAGGACAGAAGCGCAGCAATATAATGGCGGCGCGGTGATACAAGTACGGCACAATCAGAAACTCTTTACGTCGCTTTGAATGCGGGCGCTATACGATATTTCGTCCTCTTCCCGCTTGGTGAAGAGGGAGACTTCAATTGCAAATACACTCTAGGCGCAATCCAGTTTGTTTTTCAAATTTCATTTTGTTATGATGCCTTTGCCCAAAGGGGCAATTCACCAAACGTTCTTGAATGAGGAAATTACTATGAACCGTGAAATGAATTGGAAGCCATTGGCTATAAGCATCTGCTGTGCCTGTGCGCTCACCGCGTGTGGTGGTGGTGGCGGTGATGACAGTCCTGCCGATAAACCCATACCGAATAATCCTGGAGCATCCATCCCCAATACCAACAATCAGATGCCAAATGTTACGGATAACCAAAAACCGTCAGGAGTAGAAGGATGGCGGAGGATAGATGGATTTAATAGAACTCAAACAAAAGCAGATGCTTTCCGCGAGTATTCAGAAAACACAAGGATTAACGGTGTTCGTCTTCCCGCAGATGCCCATCTTAAGGCTTATTACTTTAGTGGTGGTAACGGTTTGCATCAGGCAAAAACACCGGGCGGTGGTCTTGTATAGCAATCCTCTCTAAATTCTATACAATCATCCATTTCCCCGGAGCCTGACCATGCCATACCCCCAAGCCATGAGAGAAAGAGCCATAGCCGCGCATCTGGAGCAGGGCATGAAGAAGATCGAAGTTTGCAGAATAT
>ERZ773060.717-NODE-717-length-10102-cov-2.99502_pt1 | contig 10102 bp, 4 predicted proteins | sample MGYA00580628_ERZ773060 | MGnify/ENA primary metagenome ERZ773060 (study PRJEB29015, sample SAMEA2738019) | human oral metagenome | biome: human oral; feature: human-associated habitat; material: dental | place: China | collected 2045 ... | reverse complement strand
ATAACGAGTGGATGTTCGGCTACCTTTTTAAAAAACACTTAAAGGTCTATCGTCCCTTTTCTAAATTGCGTTTTCTCTACGGAGGAAGCCCTCAAGATTACTGCTTTGGTGAGTCACAGCTACCACTACAAGGCGACATTCTTTTTATCACCGCAGGTGAAAAAGATGTAATGAGCTTAGCCAGTAGAGGCTTTTCGGCTATCTGTTTTAATAGTGAAACAGCCCACATTCCTTTACAAAAACTCCAAAAGCTAAAAATGCGATTCCGACATTTAGTCCTTTTGTTCGATAGCGACGAAACAGGTAAAAGAGCCTCTTTAGAGCAACAAGCCCAATTAGCACCTTTAGAAGTATTTCGTTTGGTCTTACCTCTTTCAGGCACTAAAAGGGATAAAGATATATCCGATTATTTTGCGCAAGGTAAAACGGGTAGAGACCTATTGCAACTCTTTTATCAGACCCTTAGCAAACACTATGAAGAAAGCCTATCACTACTTAAAAACTGCGAAATCCAATGGGACAAACCTCCCCAAAAGCAAGAAACAATCATCTCCATTGGCAAAACTCCTGTGGGAATACAGAGTAGTTTATTGGGTATTACAGGAGGCGAAGGTACAGGCAAAAGTCATTATGTAAGTGCCCTCATTGCAGGTTGTCTTAACAGTAAGAACCTTCCTATTGACACATTGGGCACAACGCTACTGCCTTGCCCCAAAGATAAAGTGGTGCTATTTTTCGATACAGAACAGTCTCAAGACCAGCTCTATCAAAACATCAGCAAACTACTTAAAAGAGCTAAACTAACCTCTCTTCCTGATTTGCTACACGCCTTTTGCCTCACCCAACTCCCTCGCAGAGAGCGATTAAAGGTCATTCGTGAAGGTTTGGAGAGTTTTTACTACCAATGTGCAGGAGTGCATTTGGTGGTCATCGATGGCATAGCCGACCTTATTGGAGCTGTGAATAATGAGCAAGAGAGTGTGGAACTCATAGAAGAGCTTTACCTTTTGGCAGGTAACTACAAAACCTGTATCGTATGTGTATTACACCTCACCCCCAGCGGACTTAAACTCCGAGGTCATTTAGGCTCTGAACTACAACGCAAAGCAACAGCAGTGCTTTCTATCGAAAGGGAGAAGAACAGTCCTATCTCAGCGGTCAAACCGATGAAAATTCGCAATGGCAGTCTTAGCGATACCCCACAAATACTTTTTAGATGGAACAATGAGCTGGGAATGCATAGTTATGTAGGCAATCAGAAAAACGAAGACCAAAAACCCAATAAAGCCAGTACCTTAGCCTCGTTAGTTTCTCCTCTTTTTAAAGAGCGAACTTTGTGGACAGTTCAAGAGCTGAACATAGAAATTCAAAAAAGGACTGATGTAAAGGAACGCACCGCAAAAGGTTATATCCACACCTTAAAAGAAATGGGCATTTTAGTCCCTCAAGAGGGAAATGACCAACTCTTAGGAATGGGCAGTGTGCTAAAAGAACTTTTGGAGGATAACAAGAACTCACAAGGACAAGAAGAACTTTTAGATATTCTAAGATTAAGACCTAACAATCAAAGACCTTTAAAATCTCTGCACGTTCCCTGCAGAGGTATCGCTCCAATGGCAAACTGCCTTATTATACCATATCAGGCAAAATATACTACAAGCTTTCGGATGTACATCAATTTATCCGAGAACATTTCAGTGTGCCAGTAACAGCCTTAAAAGCCAAAAACGGAAATACTATGCCTAAAAAGGACAGCGCCTCTTAAACGTCTTACAAAGGGAGTAATTTTACCCCCAAATTAAAAAAGATGTTTAAATAATGGCAGAAAATCAACACGCCGATACGGCAAATTACGACAATCAAATCCCAGTGGATGAACAACTATCTGATATCCTACTGGTATTTGACAAAGAAGAAAAACAGCTTAAGGCTGTAAAAGGAATTGATGAGAAAGGAGAGTTAAAAACGGCTCCTGCTGACAGCAAATCCTTGGATGACTTTATGAAAGTAGACAAGCAAGGTAATATGCTGTCTAATTTCTTTAGCAACTTTATGCGTCAAGCCCAGAACCCTTCTCGTTTTTCTTTCTTTAAAATACCGATAGAAAAATCGGTAAATACGATAGAAAAACTCCAAAACCATCTGGCAAAGCTCACTGAAAAGGGTAAGGAATACCTCAAGAAGTACGAAGTATCTCCTGAGCAGTATATCAAACAAGAGCAAAAAGCAGCTACTCTAAAACAAGAAGGAGAGACTGCCGTGGCTCAGACCCCTCCTGAAGCTCCTGCTCAAGCACAAGCACAAGAAGCTCCTGCTCAAGCACAAGCACAAGAAGCTCCTGCTCAAGCGCAAGCACAAGAAGCTCCTGCTCAGGCACAATCTCAAAATACTCCTGCCCAAGAGGAACTCAAGTACAACCCTGATGCTATTGATTGGGAAACGCTACAAAACTTAGGGGTGAGTCGAGAATCTTTAGAGAAGAGGAACCTATTAGAGCCCCTCTTAAAAGGTTATAAAACCAATGAACTGGTACCTATTAGTTTCAATTTAGGCTCTACAGTAACCCGCTTTGATGCTCGTCTGTCCCTAAGAGAAGTTGATGGAAAAGTAGCAGTAGCCATTCACGGGATGCGCAAGGAACCACAATTGGATTATCCTTTCTTTGGTCACGAGTTTTCAGAAGAGGATAAAAAGAACCTGCTTACCACAGGAAATATGGGACGTACAGTTGAGCTTACCAATAGTAAAACTCAAGAGAAAATCCCTTCTATTATCAGTATTGATAGGCTCACCAATGAAATCATTGCCTTGCGCAGTGAACACATCAAAGTCCCCGATGAAATCAAAGGAGTCAAACTCTCCCAGGAGCAAAAACAAACGCTCAAAGAAGGCAAGCCTCTGTTTGTCGAGGGAATGACCTCTAAAAAAGGAGAGCCTTTTAACGCAACTGTGCAGTTCAATGCCGACAAGCGTTATGTGGAATTTCTTTTTGAAGACAAAGCTCCTAAACTTGCTAATCAAGAGAAACTCACTGAGGCTCCTACAGTCATACGAGGAGTAACTCTTACCGAAGAGCAACACAAGGAACTGAGCAAGGGTAATCCTATTTATTTAGAAGGTTTACAGAGCAAAGCCGGTAAAACTTATAGCGGTTATTTTACTTTTGACAAGGACAAAGGCAAGGTAGAGATGAGCTTTAACAATCCTCAAAAGGACATTACTGATAAAGTTTCTTCTACCAAACAAAAAGCTGAAACTTCTAAAGCTAAAGAAGAAAAACGCCCTCAAAAGCAATCAGAAAAAACAGCTCAAAAAGAAACTGCTAAGAAGTCCAAGGGACGCAAAGTATAACTCTAATTTTTAACCTCAATACACGTAGAAAAATGAAAGTTATATTAGCAGAAAAGCCCAGTGTGGCAAGAGAGATTGCCGCTATAGTGGAGGCAAGTGAAAAACAAGATGGATATTTGCAAGGTAATGATTATGCTGTTACTTGGGCATTGGGACATTTGGTGCAATTAGCCCTCCCAGAGGCTTATGGTTGTGTAGGATTCCACAGAGAACACCTGCCTATCTTACCTCATCCCTTTGTGCTGGTACCCAAACAAATTCCTGAGGATAAGAAAGGTTACAGGTCAGACCCTATGGCTTTAAAACAGCTTAAAATCATTGATAGCCTTTTTAAGAAGTGTAGTTCCATTATTGTAGCCACCGATGCAGGTCGTGAAGGAGAACTGATCTTCCGCTATATCTATGAATATTTGCAATGTCAAAAACCTTTTCAAAGGCTTTGGATTAGCTCCTTAACCGAAAAAGGTATCAAAACAGGACTTGCCAATCTGCAAGAAGGAAGTGCTTTTGATTTGCTGTATGCCTCTGCTCAAAAGCGTAGTGAGGCTGATTGGCTGGTGGGAATCAATGCTACCCAAGCCCTGAGTATAGCCGTAGGTGAAGGGATTTATTCCTTAGGTAGGGTGCAAACACCTACCTTAGCAATGGTTTGTAAAAGATTTTTAGAGCACACACATTTTCAAAAGAAACCTTTTTATCAATTACGACTCAAGCACCAAAAAAGCTATACTGATTTTTTCAGTATCTCAGCTAAAATTGAGGATAAAAAAGAAGCTGAAGCCTTACAAAAACAATTAGAAAAGTCTCCAATGGCCGAGGTGATTTCCACTGAAAAAGAAGTGGTAAAAGAACAACCTCCTTTGCTCTATGATCTAACAGGTCTTCAGAAAGAAGCTAATAAAAAATGGAACTTTTCAGCCGATGAGACCCTGCAAATCGCTCAAAGTCTCTACGAGCAAAAATACATTACTTACCCACGTACTGGTAGTAAGTACATCTCAGAGGATGTATGGGAAGAAATCCCACAGCTGATACGTTTGTTACAAGAAAGTGAGGCATACGCCAACGAAGCTAAACTTGTGAAAATTGGGGCGCTGAATAAGAAGATGGTTAATGATTTGAAAGTAACAGACCATCACGGACTTCTTATTACAGAGCGCTTTCCTACCAACCTTACAGCAAAAGAAAACACTATTTACAAAATGATTGCCACCCGACTTTTGGAAGCGGTATCTGAACCCTGTGTAAAAGAAGTGCAAAAGACTCTACTGGAGGCTCTGCACACTGACTTCTTGGTAAAAGGTGTTCAAGTGTTACAAGCGGGTTGGCGCACTATCGGTGGTTTTTACTCTGATGAAACTGCCAAAGACAGTGAAAAAGACAATGAAGGTGATAGCAATCAAGTGCTGCCTGAACTTGTACAAGGGGAAAGTATAAAGATTAAAGCCGTTGAAATCCTTTCTAAAACCACCCAACCTCCCGCTTTATATACCGAATCAGGACTGTTGGGGGCTATGGAAACAGCAGGAAAGACCTTAGAAGATAAGGCGCAACGTGAACTATTGCAAGGAGCAGGTATAGGTACTCCAGCCACACGTGCCGCTATTATTGAGACGCTTTTAAAGCGTAATTATATTGAGCGCAAACAAAAGTCTCTTATTCCTACCGATAAAGGAATGCAGGTATATGAGTGGGTAAAATCACTTACTATAGCCGATGTAGCCCTTACAGGCGAATGGGAAAGTCAATTGCAAAAGATAGAACAAGGAGAGCTCTCTCCCGATAGTTTTTCTTCGGATATGAAAGCCTATACCCATAGTCTTACTGATACATTTTTGGCTATGGATATACCTCAAAAAGAAAAACTCAAAATCACCTGTCCTAAATGCAGAAATGCTTCCTTATTACTGTTTGAAAAGGTAGCCAAATGCCCTGATGAGGACTGTGGTTATGTGCTTTTTAGGAATGTATGTGGCAAACCTCTTACTGATGAGTTGCTCAAAACGCTCTTTGAAAAAGGGAAAACACCTCTGATAAAAGGAATGAAAAGCAAATCAGGCAGCACTTTCGATGCCTATATACGTCTGAAAGAAAATGGTGAAACTGCTTTTGAGTTTCCAGAGAAAACTTCCAAAAAGCGAAAATACTAACAAAGGTTAGGTAAACTTTCAGTAAAGAAAGTCTGTGAGCTAACACAACTGATTATGTACCATATCCTAAGTGAAGTTTAGTCCTCCTGTTGATAACTTTTTGTTCCAATATATTTGATCTTTAAAAATAATATAGTACTTTTGCAAATGTTTTGCAACGATATGTATTTTCAATATGAAGGGACTAACCATACGAAAGTGGATACAATCATTGGAGGAAAAGGGTATTTACAGCTTTTCTATGCAGGAGCTAAAAGAGGTATTTGCTCACCTTAAAGAAAAAACTATTCTCAATACTTTAGGGACACTTAAAAAGCAAGGAAAGCTCCTGCCTCTTTGGAATGGCATCTATAGCATCGTCCGTTTTGTGGATATTGGTAATGCTACTGATAACAAAGCTATCAGAGAAGAGGGAAAGCCTTATTTCTACATTGAAACACAGATGCAACACCTAAAAAGGGAATACTATATAGCCCTGCTCAGTGCAGTAGAAGTACATCTATCTCCCAAAGAGGCTTTACAGGCAAATGAAATTACAGTGATAACTTCCTTACCTCCGCTGAGAGATTCCTTTAGGGGACAAAGTAAGATTCGTTACCTTGTCAAAAAGGATATCAAAAACTTAAGAGAAATAGGAGTAAAAAGAAAAACCTTACCTTTTTCTATAGAGGAAAGAACTTTGCGGGTAGCCTCTTTGGAGCTCACTGCGGTTGATTTGCTCCTCTATGAAAAAGAGATAGGAGGCATTCAAAAAGCAGTAGAGGTAATTCAAAAGATTAAAAAACATCTGAGTTGGCAAGGGCTTCCTACAGAGGTAATCCTCTCTACACCTGTCTCTATTTTCCAGCGCTTGGGCTATATTCTTTCTTTTATCAAGGAGGAAGAACTGGCCGAGAGGCTCAAAGAGAGAGTTCTTAGCACAGGAAAAAAATTTAGAAGAACCCTTTTAAAAACAGATGTTCCTGAAAAGGGAGGAGAGCCTTTTTGTCCTATTTGGAAAATCGTGGTAAATATATCTTTGCAGAACGACACTTTGTAAAAATTAAAATTTGTTGAACCCATTAAAAGTAATTTTAACAATGAAAGAAACACAAACCAAACCCCAGAACACTGACAGTACCTTAGGGTCATTGTCTTATTACGAGTTAAGACTCAAAGAGCTGTTACAAACGAGCTTTCCTAATCTTTTAGCAGACACTGTCTTTATCAAGGACAGAAGTGAGTATGCTGCGCAGGCTTACCAAGAGGCTTTTGAGGCGGGTATCAGTATTCCTGAATGTGATAAAATAGCCTCAGGAGTACTCTTCGATGGGCTCTTCTTCTCTCCCTTTGATATGGTTTTTGAGGTCGTTTCTCAGGAGTTCGATACTCAATTAGCCGATGAGGATTTGCGCCCCTTTGCCCTAAAAATCTTCCCTGAACTGGTTCCTTACTTTAAAAAGTACGAGAATGAAATCGATGAGGATTTTCAGCACTCTGCTGCCTATCAATCCCTCTACACAGAACTTACGGGTGCCATCGAACTATGGATAGAAGAAAATGGCATATCTTAAACGACTGAGCTTTAATCGCAATGCTCGTGCACTGGCATTGGCTTTCGATTTAGAGAAGCAAAAGCGCACGCTTCTAAGCCAAGAAGAGCGAGAACTCTTACAACACTATTCAGGCTTCGGGGGATTGAAGTTTATCCTCAATCCCCACCAGTCTGAAGCTGATTTAAAGTACTGGGCAAAAGCTGACCAAGTCTTTTGGCAAGATGTAAGGAGTCTGTATGCCCTTATTAGAGAACATTCCGCTGATGAAAGGCAATACCAAAACTATGTACAAAGCCTTAGAAATTCTGTGCTAACGGCTTTTTATACCCCAATGCGTCTTACCTCGGCTATCGCTTCAGCAATAAAGGAAACAGGCGTACCTCTGCAAACAATGTTAGAACCCTCGGCAGGAGGAGGCAATTTTATCCGTGCTTTTAAAGAAGAGCACCCCTCTCTTGCGGTTACTGCCTTTGAAAAGGACTTACTCACAGGCAAGGTGCTCTCTCATCTTTACCCCGAGGAGCAAGTACATATCGATGGCTTCGAACAAATCAGCCCACTGAAAAGGAACCAGTTTGATTTGGTAACCAGCAACATCCCTTTTTCCGATACCGCTGTCTTTGATTTGAGTTACTCTCGCAGCAATAACCCTGCTAAGGTACAAGCCTCCCGTAGGGTGCATAACTACTTTTTCTTAAAGGGCTTGGATATGGTAAAGGAAGGAGGACTCCTTGCCTATATCACCTCCCAAGGGGTAGCCGATAGTCCTCAAAATGAGATTATCCGCCAAGCGATGCTCTCCAGTGCGCGCCTTGTCTCTGCCGTGCGCCTGCCTAACAACCTCTTTACCGATTACGCAGGTACCGAAGCAGGAAGCGATCTTATCATCCTTCAAAAAGACAGTCAAAGAGGCGCTTTAAACCCTATAGAAGAGCAGTTTTGCAATACAGCAAGGCTACCACAGGGGATGCTACAAAACGAGTATCTTTCACAAAGAGAAAACGTTATTTGTACGGATGCTCTTGCAGGCACCAACCTATACGGACAGCCTGCGATGGTCTATACCCATAGTGAAGGAGTAGAAGGTATTGCCAAGGAGGTAAAAGAAAGAATCCTAAGCGATTTTAAAAAACATTATCTATCGCCTGAAACAGCACAACAAAGCCAAACAACACAAATTAAGCTACAAGAGGTTAATTCACAAAAAAATGAGGTAAAGGAAATTGAGGTAAAAAAGGTTGAACGGCAAGAATTTATTGAAATTGAAAGCAAAATCAACGAGCCTTCCTTTGCTATTTCCAATGCTAATCTCACCTCTAAAGAGTCAAAAGAACTTAAGAATCAAAAAGTTGAACCCAAAGTCGTTCAGCTAAGTCTCTTTGATTTCCTATCAGAGCAGGAAGCTACCGCTACTTTAGCAAGTCCTCCCAACATTTCAGCTAAAACAGTCCCTACTATACCCACAGGAGCTAAAAAGAAAACAAAGAAGAAAACAACTACCTCTCAATTAGGGAATGCACAAAAGTTAGACTTGTTTTCTTTTACTTATCCTGTCAATCAAGGGAATGAAACAGAGGTGCTTTCAAAAGCTTCTCCTGCTTTGTATTACACGCCTCCTGCGGTATCATTATTAAAAGAACCTGTACCTTTTGAGGGAGAATATTTGCCTCATTTCAGAGAAGATACTTTGGTAGTACAAGCCGATACGGTGGGCTTTTTGCAAGATCTCAATAAGAACAAAACAGCTGCTACCTTTGTGCCTCTTGCGCTTTCTTCTTTGGAAAGACAAAAAGCCATTGCCTATATCGCTCTGCGTGATGCTTATGCCAATTTGTACCATAAAGAGGCTACCACCTATACCCCTTATCCTACGGAAAGAGAAAATCTTAACGCCCTTTACGATACTTTTGTCAAGAACTATGGTCGGCTAAATAGTGCTGATAATATCAAGCTAATAAAAACCGATGCCTCAGGCGCTGAAATCCCTTACTTAGAGCGTATCAAAAACGGTGTTTATCAAAAAGCAGATATCTTTCACAAGCCTGTGGTATTCTCTCTGAGGAAGAATGAAAACATTTCTACTGAAGAGGCGCTACTCACTTCCTTAAGTGAATTGGGGCGGGTGGATATTCCCTACATAGCTGAGCTTTCTAACACCAATGAGGAAGAAGTCAAAGCACAGTTACAGGGCAAACTCTTTTACAATCCTATAGAAGACGAATACCAAATTGCCCAAAAGTGGCAAGCGGGGGATGTCTTTACTAAAATCAAAGCCGTAGAAGCATATCAAAATACTCACCCTGAACATCCTAAGCAATCAGAAATTGAGCACGCTTTAGAGGGACTCAGGCAGGTAATTCCTACCCCTATTCCTTTTGAAGAGTTGGATTTTAACTTGGGAGAGCGTTGGATCTCCCCACAAATCTATAGTGATTTTGCCTCTTCGCTTTTCGATACCAAGGTAGGTGTGCAATACAGCGCTCAAACCGATGAGTTTTCAGTGGAATGCCGACAAAAAAACTTACATATCTGGGAGAAATATGCTGTAAAAAGTGAGAGCAGAACCTATGATGGTATTGCCCTCTTCAAACACGCCTTAGTAAATACTACCCCTGATATTACCAAGAAAATCAAGATAGACGACAAGGAAGTCAAGGTGCGCGATATGGAGGCAATTCAACTGGCAAACAGCAAGATTGATGAAATACGCAATGCTTTCCCTCTGTGGCTCTTAGAGCAGAGTCAGGAGTTTAAAGACCGCTTGGCTGAGCAGTATAATCAGTCTTTTAACTGTTTTGTACGTCCGCAGTACGATGGTTCTTTTCAGTCCTTCCCTGGACTTGATAGAGAGAGTTTAGGCATAGAGGATTTGTATGATAGTCAGAAAGATGCTATTTGGATGATAAAGCTCAACAATGGGGCGATTTGCGACCACGAGGTAGGAGCTGGTAAAACCCTTATTATGTGCTGTGCCGCTCAAGAGATGAAGCATTTAGGATTGGCGCACAAGCCGATGATTATAGGGCTTAAAGCCAATGTACACGAAATAGCCGAAACCTATCGCCG
>ERZ773060.714-NODE-714-length-10168-cov-5.25789_pt1 | contig 10168 bp, 6 predicted proteins | sample MGYA00580628_ERZ773060 | MGnify/ENA primary metagenome ERZ773060 (study PRJEB29015, sample SAMEA2738019) | human oral metagenome | biome: human oral; feature: human-associated habitat; material: dental | place: China | collected 2045 ... | reverse complement strand
TGCTTTGTCGATGATATTAGCTGTTTTGTTTTCTACTTGTTGCTTGAACAATGTGTTGTGGAAGGCAAGTGCTTGTTCTGTTTGTGTCATGCGGTACGCAATTTCCGCAGCTTCTGCACGAGTTACATATTTTTCAGGGTTAAACAATGTACCTGGAGCGTAGTTTGTGAACCCAAGATAGGCAAGCTCGCGAACGGCATCTTGTGCCCAAGGAGCCACGAATTTTTGGTCTCCATAGGATATATTATCAAGAACTGTTGGGTCTTCAGTGATATATCCTAAATAATGGATATAGTTATCTGCTACTACAGCAAACTCTTGGCGAGACATATATTTTTCTGGTTTATATGTGTCATCGCCATATCCGCTGATGATATTCTTGCGCGCTACAGATTCAATAGCAAGAGCAGACCAACGGTCAGATGTAATATCTTTAAATTTACTTGATAAAAAGGCGGCCGTACCATCATCCGTAATATTGTTGAAGAGCGCTGCTACTTCTTCACGTGTCATAGGTTGGTTAGGTCGGAATGTACCATCGGAATACCCCTTCATTAGGTTAGCTTTTGTTACAGTGCTAATCGAGTTAGCTGCCCAAAAATCACTAGGCACATCTGTAAAGATGTGGGCGCGGATTTTTTGAATGTCTTGAGGTGTACCAATAGAGGTGTTTACAATTGCAGGTGATGCAGTATTAGTAGATTTAATTTTAGCTGTTTCGATTTTGGTTGCTTCCGTTTTATCAACATCCATTTTAGCTACTTCTGTTTTAGCTACATCTGCTCTAGTAGTTTCCATTTTAGTGGATTTAACAGTGGTTGCAGGAGCATGAGTTGTAGTGGTTGTGTTTGCAGAAGCAAAACCAAGGCCTGTTGTAGTCAATAATGTGCCGAGCACGAGGGCACGTAATGCGTAAGGGGTATTCTTGTACATAAAAATCCTTCCTAATCATGGTAAAGGCTAATGCGCGATAGCCGTAGAATATAAACTTTCACCAGCATAAAAAGCTATATCCGTCGCATCATAGTCAATTAGTTGGCATGCATTGTGATATACAACAAAGCAGCGTAGTACTATTGAGTATACGCTGCCTTGGCTGGTTAAGTGTAACGCCGATTAGCGTTTTACTGTCATTTTTACTTTGGAACCGAATAATTTAGAGATCCCTTGTTGTGTTTCTTTAGATGCTGTAGATACAACTGCGTAAAGTTGGTTATTCTCTACATCAGGGAATGTAGCTAGAATTGTACCTGCTTTTTCATTTTTATTGTAGTAGTTGCGGAAGTTTGTATCAATTGCATCGTATTCAGCTTGGCTGTACTGGGAAGATTCAACTATAACATAGTTATTTACGGTGGAATCACCACGGTTTGCAAGGTTAGCTTTTACAGTGGAAATATCGCTGTCTGTTTTCAAAGCTACGTGTAATTGGTTGTCACGCCAGTACATTACGCCGTAATTTTGGAATGCATCTTCTGTTTTATAAGTTTTATTTAATTCAGAAAATACTTTGTCTTCTAATGCAGCTTGTTGCTTTTGATCAAGTGCTTTTAGTGTGCTACGACGAACAGGGCGAACTGTGCGAGTAGGTTCAGCTTTTTCCGCTACTGTAGCATTTTTGTTGCCCTTTAAGTCTTTGTCAGCTTTTTTTGCCTCAGCTTTGGCTACTTTATCTGCCTTTTCTGCCTCTTTTTTCATGTCTTTATCAGTTTTGGACATATCTTTTTTTGCATCTTTATTTACTTTGGAGGCCTCTTTTTCGATTGCTGTATCAGCATTCTTTATATCTTCTTTTACAGTTGTTTCAGCTTTAGCTTCAGTTGTACTGTGTTTCGGTGTTGCAAGGCCAGCACCATTAAGCATGCGGTTCAAGATTGTTGCCGCTTGTGCTCTTGTTACAGGCTGTTTAGGGTTAAAGTTTTCTGTTGCCCCAGATGCTATGATGCCACGTTGAGCCATGTATTGGATATCTGCCAAGTAAGCAGAGGAGATGCTAGCTTCGTCTTTAAATGTTACTTTTTCTACTTTTACAGGTGTAGAAAGATTTAATTTTTTAGCTAGGCTAGCGGCGGATGCAACGAATTGTTCGCGGTCCATAGTTTTGCTAGGTGTGAAAGCTGTTTTAGATGTGCCTTCCATTACGCCTGCAGCACTAACTAATTTGATAGCAGAGCTAGACCAACGATCTGCTTCCACATCAGAGTAGGAGGTAGAGGATTCTTTTGTTGCAATCTCCGCTAATTCTTGTTCGTTTAAGTTGTGTTGTAGCACTTTGCCATAAATAGCAGCTGCTTGCTCACGAGTAATTTGTGCACTAGGTTTGAATGTATTATCAGCATAACCAGAAAGGTAACCGGCTTGTGTCATTGCTTGGATAGCATCGCGAGCCCAGTTATCTTTTGTGTCAGGGTATATACCAGCAGGTAAGTTTTCTTTAGCTTTTACAGCTTTTTTACCTTCTACCTTTACAGCATCTTCTTTTACATCATTTTTTACAGAAGTATCAATGCGTTTAACATCATTTTTTACAGAAGTGTTAACGCGTTTAGCATCGTTTTTTACGGATGTATCAGTGCGTTTAGCAGCGTTTTTAGCAGATGCATCAGCATGTTTTGCATCACGTTTTACAACTGTGCTACCATGTTTAGCATCATTTTTTACGGATGTATCAATACGTTTAGTATCGTTTTTAACAGATGTATCAACACGGTGTTCATCCGCCTTAGCAGAAACTTCAGCTCTAGTAGCCACATTAGATACTTCGGATTTTATATGAGTCGCAGTTGTTTCAGCGTGAGCCATGCTGAATGTAGAACCAAGGGCCAATGTAATTGCTAAAGACAAAGATAATTTATTTAGTTTCATGAAAAGGGCTCCTTTCAAACTATACTTATATAAAATAAATTATAACACTTTTTAAATTTATACACTACTATAAGAAAATGTAATATATAAGGATAAAACTTACATGAATTTGAAAAATTAAGTTTGATTATATAAATATAGAATGAAATATAGATAAAAGTTGATTTTCTAGTAGTTAAAAATGCAAAATGATAAACATTCGCAAAATCTAGATTTTATAGGGCTTTTACAAGAAAAAATGATAAATGAAATAATAGATGTGATAAAATTCAATGTTTACTATTACAAAAAGTCATAACGATATAAGAAATAAAAGGGTACATACGAATATAGCAATTCTTTGGACAATATCTACATGATTAATTTATAATTATAGCAATGAGCTTTTGAATATTTATTTGAAAGCATAAGTAATGTTCAGGGCAGAAATTTAGTTGAAAAATTCACTACTAAAAATTGCCATAACACATACATATCAAAATTTTTTATTAGGTTAAGTACTAGAAAAGACGAGGAAGATAATATGAAAATTCATCTTTTCCAACAGTGTTTGATTGACATGTTCTACCCTCATGTAGGTATGGCTGGTGTAGAAGTACTTGAAAGATTAGGTTGTGAGCTTGTAGTACCTAAGAAACAAGTATGCTGTGGACAAATGTTCACTAACTCCGGTTATAATGACGCGGCTATGGACGCAATTAAGAATACAATCGAATGCTTTGAGAACGCTGAATATGTAGTCAGCATGTCCGGTTCTTGCGCTTTTGCAATCCGCGATGAATATCATCATTTCTTAAAAGATCAACCAGAGTGGTTGGCGCGCGCAGAAAAATTGAGTGGTAAAATTTACGAATTCACTCAATTTATTACTGACGTATTAGGTGTTGAAGATGTAGGGGCTCGTTTCAACGAATCCGTTACATACCATACATCTTGCCACGTAACTCGTTTGATGGGCATTAAAGAGCCTCCTTTCAAACTCCTTAAAAACGTTAAAGATATCAACTTGATTGAATTACCACGTGCAGATCGTTGCTGTGGTTTCGGCGGTACTTTCTCAGTTAAAAACCCTGAAATCAGTGAAGTTATGACACGCGAAAAAGCATTGGAAATTGCTGGCACAGGTGCCAACGTTATCTCCGGTTCTGACCAAGCGTGCTTGATGAACATCGCTGGTATGCTTGATCGTCTTCATAAAGAAGGCGAAATTGATCGCCGTATCAAAGTTATGCATATTGCTGAAATCTTAAACTGCCGTTAAGGAGGAGACGACATGGCACTTATATATGACAATCGCCCCTATAAAACACGTATAAAAGAATGTTTGGCTGACGATTTCAAAGTTGCAGCTATTAAAAAAGCACAAGACGTGTTTTATGATAAACGTAATACAGTAGTTGCGGATGTTCCTGAATGGTTAGATTTCCGCGCTGAAGCGGCTAAAATTCGCGATCACGTACTTAACAACTTAGATTACTATGTAAGTCAATTTGCTGACAACGCTGAAAAAGCCGGTTCTAAAGTTCATTTTGCGTTCGATGACAAAGAAGCAACTCAAATTGCATTAGATATCCTTCGCCAACGCGAAGCAAAAATGATCGTTAAATCCAAAACTATCTTAACTGAAGAAATTGGTTTGAACGAAGTGTTAGAAGAAGCTGGTATTGAAGTTAACGAAACTGACTTGGCTGAATTTATTTTGCAAACTGCAGTAAGTCCTCCATCTCACATCGTAGTACCAGGTCTTCACTTTGAACGTAACAAAATCCGCGAAATTTTCGCTGAAAAATTAGGTTATACAGGAACTGAAAACCCTACGGAAATGACTCACTTTGTACGCGGTTATGTACGTGAGCGCTTCTTAAAAGCTGATGTAGGTGTTAACGGCTGTAACTTTGCAGTTGCTGAATCTGGTACATGTACAATCGTTTCCAACGAAGGTAACGGTCGTATGGCTAGTTCTATTCCTAAGACTCAATTGATCTTCTTAGGTACAGAACGTATTGTTCCTGATTTTAAAGCTCTTGATGTTATGATGGAAATGTTGAACCGTTCTGCAGTAGGTTCTAAAATTTCTAACTACTTCTCCATGATGACTGGCCCTGCGCGTCCTGGTGAAGCTGATGGTCCTGAAGAAACTCATATCATTATTATCGATAACGGACGCTCTGGCATCTTGGGTGGGACATTCCAAGAAATGCTACGTTGTATCCGTTGTGGCGCATGCATGAATATTTGTCCTGTATACCGTCACGTTTCCGGTCATGGATATGGTTCTGTATATCCAGGTCCAATGGGTGCTGTATTGACTCCATTATTCAAAGGTTACGATGTAGCCGGCGATCTTCCATATGCTTCTACATTATGCGGTGCATGTACAGAGAACTGTCCAGTAGCTATTCCATTGCATGAATTATTGATGGAGCACCGTCATATCATGGCTGATATTGAAAAGACTCGTCCAAAAGCAGAAGAAGCTATCTTCACAGCAGCTGCTAAGATGTTCGGTAATGCAACATTATTTGATCTTGGCACAAAAGCTGGTGCTATCGGTATGAACTTAATTAGTAATAAAGAGGGTAACATGCCTGAATGGACTCAAGCTATTCCAGTTATGAATGGCTGGACTAAATCTAAAGAATTGGGTTCCTTGAAATTCAAGAAATTCCGTGATTTGTATGCTGAACATGAAAAGAACAAGAAGAAGGAGAAAAAATAATGGATGTAGCTAAACGTAATCAATTTATTGCACGTTTATCTCGTGCATTAGGCCGTGATCAAGAAATGTGCCCTGCTTTTGTAGAAGGCTTTGATTATAGCCATGGTCCTCAAGAAACTATGTTCCAAGATTTGAACCGCGATCAAATTTTGACAATGTTTAAGGAACAATGTCAACGTGTTGGTACAAAATTCGTTGAAACTACACCTGACAAACTAGGTGAAACAATTTTTGCAGTTATCGACGACTGGGGAAACGGTAAAATTGTATTCCCAAGCTCTCCTGAAGTAGAAGAATATAAATTAAAAGAATTGTTCGAACAAGATGCAGCTAATAATGGTGGCACTCGTACATACTTCCAATGGGATCCAGCTAAAGGTCGTGAAGAATGTATTTCTAATACTGCTAATGCTGATATTGGTATTACATTCCCATACTGCGGTATTGCAGAAACTGCTACTGTAGTACAAGCTTCTGGTGAGGACTCTGGCCGTGCGATTAGCTTGTTGCCTACAACACATATTGCTGTGTTGTATACTGATACAATCAACCCTCGCATGACACAAACAATGGAACATTTGGCTGAACGGTATCACAACGATCCAGCTAAGTTCCCTACAAATATCTGCTTGATTTCTGGTCCATCCCGTACGGCGGATATCGAATTGGTAACTGTAGATGGTGCTCATGGTCCTATCCAAGTAACCTATATCTTAGTTAATAGATAATATAATAGCTAGATTTACTAAAGGCGATTTTCTTTTAGAAAATCGCCTTTTTGGTGCATATATTACAGAATACATTAAATGTTACCAAAAATTAAATATTATACTTGTATTTTTTTCGATATATGCTATACTAAATTCATAACCTATTGTTGTGATATGAATTAAAGAGGTGTATTATGAATATTCCATTCTTTACAGATTACCTCATGTTAAGCAATCCATTAAGTATTGGTATTATCGCGGTGTTCGTGCTCGTGTTAATAGGTATTTATGTATTGCAACGTAAGGGCACATCCTTCGGTAATCTCGTTATTATTGGTACTATTGCCGGTGCCGTACTTGGTATAGCGGTCCAAATTATTGCAGGCTTCCCTGATGATCCATCCAAAGTGGTTTATATTAAGGAAAGTACAAAGTGGTTCTCTCTCGTAGGGGGCGGTTTCATCGACTTAATCCGCATGCTTGTTATTCCTATCGTTTTTATCTCTATTGTTCACGTTATTTTGCACATGGAGGCAGGTGCTAACCTTAAAAAGTTAGTAGTTGCTATGATTTCTACAAATCTCGGCATGGTAGCTGTTGCTGCTATAGTCGGCCTAATTTTGGGGAATGCCTTCGGTTTAGGGCAAGGTTTTGATATTGTTGAATCTGGTAAGAAGATTCGTGAAATCAAACCTATGGTTGATACATTCCGAGCACTAATTCCAAGTAATCCAATTCAAGCGGCTGCTGAAACAAATGTTATCGGCATTGTTGTATTTGCAATTATCTTGGGTAGCGTAGCTCGTCTATTAAAACAAACAGGGACAAACTCTATGGAGGTATTCACAAAACTATTTGATGAACTTCATCAGTTGATTTCCTGGGTAGCTGATTTCATTATTGGTCTTATGCCATATGGTGTAGTTGCCTTATTAGCTTCTACATTGGCAACACGCGGTGTACAAGCTATTCTTGATATGGGCTTGTTCGTAGTATTACTTTACGTTGGTCTTTTGATTATGTTTGTTGTACAAGCGATCTTGATTACTAGCTTTGGTTACAATCCGATTACATACTTCAAGAAAGCAAAAGCACCACTCTTATTGGCGTTTACATCTCGTTCTTCAATGGGGGTATTGCCATTAACTGTAGAGACCTTGACAAAACGTCTTGGCGTAAATGCTACAACGGCTAATACGGTAGCTTCCTTCGGTACTACTGCGGGCATGCAAGGTTGTGCCGGCGTATTCCCTGCACTTGTTGTTGTTTACATTTCTAATGTAGCGAATATTCCATTCGATATGACTATGTACATCATGAGTGTTATCGTTATCGCTATCGGTTCCGTTGGTATCGCAGGTGTACCAGGTACTGCTACAATGGCTGCATCTGTATCCCTTAGTGGTACGGGCCTTGGTGCATACTTCACCTCCATTAGTCCAATCTTAGCTATCGATCCATTGATCGACATGGGCCGTACATGCTTGAACGTATCTGGTTCCTTAACAAATGCTCTCGTAGTAGATAAAATCATGGGAACTATCGATAAAGACGCATACAATAATCCTGATGAAGGTCGCGTATAAAAACTAACAACACTTAGCCATATAAAACTATCATACAAAAGAACAGTCTTAGGGCTGTTCTTTTTTTACAAGTGATAATTATTACAGATTGTAAACCATGTCATTAATAATCGGTATTGAAATTGTGAGCTTAGCTACAAACATGCTTATGCATGTATGGTATACTAAGCGTTATAAAGTTACGAATTATGCTTAATAAATATAAGCCAAGAGGGTAATAGTATGATTACACAAGAATTGAAAGATCGATTAATTGCAGATTATCCAAAGTTTGAGGATATGACACATAAGTTCTATAAGAAAGAACTATCCATTGCAGACTATAAAGGACAATCTGGTGCTTATGGTAGTTACGCTGAGCGCGGTGCAAATACTGGCATGAGCCGTTGGCGCTTCAACGGTGGTTGCATGACGCGCGAGCACATACAGTTTTTAGCGGACTCCATTCGTAAATATAACCTGCAACACGTACATTTCACTACCGGCCAATGCTTACAAATGCATGGCCTTGATGGTGATACTATATTGAGTCTCTATAAGGAATGTTATAATCACGGTATCTATAACCGTGGCGCTGGCGGTGACAATCCCAATGTGGTGGCTAGTATTTTACGCGGCATTGATCCTCGTGAAACTTTAGATATTACGCCATATGCAACAGCTATTAGCGTATTTCTTATGGAGCAAATGTTCTATATCAAGATTCCTCGCAAATTTAAAATGGGTATAGATAATGGCTTTGATAGTACCCCACATTCTACGTTCAAGGACCTAGGTTTTAACTTAACAAAACACAATACTTTTGATGTGTATGCTTGTGGTGGTATTGGTCCTAATCCTCGCATTGGTATTCCGGTGGCACATGATGTAGCACCTGAGGATGTTTTGTACCATGTGAAAGCTATGCTTATGGTTTTTGCTAATCATGGTAATTTCAAAAACCGTGGTAAAGCTCGTACCCGTTACATGCCTGCTGAAATGGGTGGGGCGGAAGCTTTCATCAAGATCTATGAAGAAACCCTAGCTATGGTAAAAGAAGTAGAACACCTAACTATTAATCCAGCTGATTATGCTTATGAAATTACAAAAACTGGTAAGCGTGATGATTCTGTGGAAAATTATCGTATTCACCGTCAAAAACAAGAAGGTTTATATTACGTAGAATACCATCCAGCAGGTGGTGATGCGAACGTAGAACACTTGTTGGCTGCCCTTGACTATGCAGTGACACTTGACCAAGTAGAAGCACGTATTGCGCCAGACCAAGCATTGTTCTTCATTAATCTTACAGCTGATGAAGCACGCAAAATTGCGGAAATAACTGATGATAGTGCCGAAAATGATTTCCGCCGTTCCGTATCTTGTGTTGGTTCTACTATATGTCAGATTGGTATGCAAGACTCTAACGGTCTGTTAAAAGATATCTTCGCACACCTTGAAAAAAAGGGTGTAGACACAAGAAAACTACCTCGTTTACATATATCCGGCTGTCCACATTCTTGTGGTACACACCAAATCGGTGAAATTGGATTCCATGGTGCTGTAAAATTAGTAGATAAAAAACCTATGGTAGCATTCATCCTTGTAGATGGTGGATCAGAACACATGGGTTCTGAAAACTTCGGTAAAATGGCTGGCAATATTGTAGCTACAAAAATTCCAGAATTTTTGGAATCTTTGGCAAATATTCTAAACGAATCTTCAGAACCAGACTTTGGGACATGGAGAATGACACACAAAGCGCAATACATGGAACTTATAAAAGCATTTGAGTAAATGTGTAAAAGCATTTGCGTAAATATGTTTGGGTTGCTTGTGATGGGGCCCACTTAGATTGCGACAACTTAATAAATAATAAAAAGAGTTCCCTCTTTGCTCCGTTCTTCGCAAAGTCGCTGCATAGGGAACTCTTTTTATTATTTGAGCACCTGCTATTAACTAGTCCCATCACAAGCTATATTCGATATTTACTCAATATGCTTTTATATAATAGAGGGAGGGGAGAGATGGTCAAGTAATTTTAACTAAATTAGCATTAGAACTAACCCGTGGACTAGCCGCAGGTTAGTCCTTTCCCTATCGGTGGGAGTGGCACCACTACTATAAAGTTTATTATAATACGTGAAACCATGGTGTTTTCTGAGTTTTATTTTAGTGATTAATTGTAATGGAGCTAGGTTAGTTTTATAGATAGATTATATCTGCCTTTGGGATGGGACATCTTTATAAGTAAAGTGATAAAAAGTAAGTATACACTTGTGCAGCGACTTTGCGAAGAACGGAGCAAG
>ERZ773060.711-NODE-711-length-10189-cov-3.4928_pt1 | contig 10189 bp, 8 predicted proteins | sample MGYA00580628_ERZ773060 | MGnify/ENA primary metagenome ERZ773060 (study PRJEB29015, sample SAMEA2738019) | human oral metagenome | biome: human oral; feature: human-associated habitat; material: dental | place: China | collected 2045 ... | reverse complement strand
GATTGCTTAAAGAAAGAGGTTATAAGGTTACAATTCAAAAGTTTGATCCATATATAAATGTGGATCCAGGAACTATGAGTCCTTATCAGCATGGGGAAGTTTTTGTTACAGAAGATGGAGCAGAAACTGACTTGGATCTGGGGCATTATGAGAGATTTATCAATGAAAATTTGACAAAGTATAATAATTTGACGACTGGAAAAATTATGTCAAAAATTATTGCAAAAGAGCGTCGTGGGGAATTTTTAGGAGGAACTGTGCAAACTGTGCCTCACATGACAGATGAAATTAAGTACAATGTTATAAAAGCTGCTGAGGAGAATAACTCTGATATTGTAATTACTGAGATTGGTGGGACAATTGGGGATATTGAAAGTGATCCGTTTATTGAAGCAATTCGTCAGTTGAAAAGAGAAGTTGGAAGAGAAAATATTGCTTACATTCATGTAACATTATTGCCTTATTTAAAAGCAGCAGGAGAATTGAAGACAAAACCTACACAACATAGCGTAAAAATGCTTCAAGGGCTTGGAATCTCGCCAGATGTGATTGTAGTGAGAAGTGAACATCCTGTTGATGAAAATATTAAGAAAAAAATCTCGATTTTCTGTGATATTGATGAAGAGGCAGTGATTGAATCGCTTGATGCTAAAAGTCTTTACGAAATACCATTAACTATGGAAAAATTAGGGCTTGCCGATGTAATTTGTAAACATTTTAAAATAAAAAATGAAAAGCCGTTACTGACTGAATGGACTAAAATGGTAGAAAAATTCAAAAACCCTAAAAAGATTGTAAAAGTAGCAGTTGTTGGAAAATATATTGAATTAAAAGATGCTTACATCAGTATTCATGAATCAATCGAGCATGCTGGGTTTAATCTTGATACAAAAGTTGAAATTGATTATTTTAAGGCTGGAGAATTTGATGTGAAAAAACTGGCTGATTATGATGGAATTTTAGTGCCAGGTGGATTTGGTGACAGAGGAGTAGATGGAAAAGTTGAAGCGATAAAATTTGCAAGAGAAAATAACATTCCATTCTTTGGAATTTGTCTTGGAATGCAAATGGCTTGTGTGGAATTTGCAAGAAATGTACTTGGCTATAAAGATGCAACTTCAACAGAATTTGAAAAAGACACTTCATATCCAATTATAAGCCTTATGGAAGAACAAAAAGGTCTGAAAGATATGGGAGGGACAATGCGTCTTGGAGCATATCCATGTGTATTAAAAGACGACAGCTTGGCTGCAAGTGTTTATGGAAAAACTGAAATTGCTGAAAGACATAGACACAGATACGAATTTAACAATGCTTACAGGGAAGAATTTGAAAAAGCTGGAATGGATATTGTAGGATTATCTCCAGACGGAAATTATGTGGAAGTAATCGAAATAAAAAACCATCCATATTTTATAGCATCACAATACCATCCAGAATTTAAAAGCCGTCCAAATCGTCCACATCCATTATTTACAGGCTGGATAAAAGCGGCATTAAAGAAACGAAGCGAAAAATAATAATAATTAATTGAAAAACAAATTAAGCAGGAAAATTTTTATTAATTAAGAGTTTTTTCTGCTTTTTTATTTTGGAAATTTTATACTATTCCCTATTTAATAATATTTTCCAAATGTAAAAACCTAAAATCTAAATATAATAATCTTTATAATTTATACTCGAACCTCTTTAAAATCAAACTATTAAAAATTATATAAACAGATAGAGTCATAGCTTTTGAGTTATGTTTTAAAGCGGTTTTACTATAATATAGAATGTCGTGATTTTTTTGGAATGAAATTGACTGTTTGAGCTTTTTCAAACTCTTTAAATTTTAATTAGTTTAAAGAGTTGGTAATAACTTTTGCTAAAAAGCGAGTTTCAATTTTATTTCAAAAAAATGCTTAGACAAGCCAGGGTTGCAAGGGAAATGGCGACTGATTTCCCTTGCTTTATAAAAAGAAAATTGGTAAAATGTAGCAATTAATATTCGAATCTATGTAAACAAAACAATTCAAAATATAAATCCACAAAGTAGTTTAGTCTGAAAATAAATAACAAATAAAAAAAGACAATCTTAAAAATAAGAAAGCCTTTTTATTTTTTAGTTTAATAAAACATATTTTCTATAACAAATCTATAAAAAACAATATTTTTATTTCACTTAATTACTACAATTTATTAGTCTCTAATAGTTGCTAATAATTCTCCTAAAACTTCAACTGCTTGATCAGCATCAGGTCCTTCAGCGTAAACTGTAACTTCTGAACCATTTTTGATCCCAATTGATAATAGTTTTAATAAAGATTTTCCGTTTACTTTTTTTCCTTCATTTTCAACTTCTACTGTACTTTCAAATTCTTTTGCTTTAGCAACAAATACTCCACCTGGTCTTGTATGTAATCCTGTAGGATTTGTCATAGTAACTGTTTTACTTGCCATTTATTTATCCTCCTTAATTATATCTCTACCTTAATTTTACAACAGTTTTCGGTATTTGTCAATAAGTCTGAAGAACATTTTTTCTGTTGGGCAGTCAAACAATATAGTTTATTTAAAAAAGTTATTGAACATCAATTAATAAAGAGTGATAGTTTGTATAAATAACATTTCCTGGTTTACTATTTTTTATTTTTTTTACAAATTTTCTTTCACAGTAATCAACAGTAACTTTGTCGCCTTTTTTTGCTTTAGAATACTCACAGGCAAGGTTTGCAGCATGCAAAAGAACATCGTTTGGAAGTTCTTGATTATTTCGTAAAATAAGGACATGGCTTCCAGGAATATCCTTTATGTGCAACCAAATGTCATTCGGTTGTCCTTTGGAAAAGGAAATTTCCTCATTTTCCTTATTGTTTCTACCAACAAAAATTTGAAAGCCTTTGTAGTCAAATGACAATAGTTCACGTTTTTTTGGTTTGTTCAATTTAATTTTATTTTTTGATTTATTTCCATTATTTGTTAAATTCAGTTCATTTTCAATTTCTTCAATTCCAATAAAATCATTTTCTTTTTCGATAAACATTTTTATTTCTTCAAAATATTTTATTTCGTTTTGAATATCTAAAAATCTAGAATTTAAGGCTGAAATAGTTCGTTTTCCCTTATTATATTTATTATAATAAAAATTCAGATTATCGTTTGGAGATAAGAGCGGATCCAAATTTATTGTAATTTCCTGATTGTTATAAAAGTCAAAAACTGTAACTTTTTTCATTCCGTATTTTATTTGGTGCATATTTGCTGCCAAAATATCCCCGATATTTTTATAATTTTCAAAATTTTCATTTTTTTTCAAGTCAATTTTTATATTTTTTTCAATTTTTTTGAATTTTTTTATTTGAGAGTCAACATATTTTAGCAAGTTTTTCTTTTTTTCACTAATAACATTGGAAGTAATAGTTGTTTTAAAATAAGCGTTTAACCCATCATTTAAGGTTTCAAAATATTTTCTGCTATTTTCTAAATTTATATTTTCCTTTTGGCTAAATTCAGAAAATTCGTTGTAAGTTAGCACTTTTTGAATTTTTTCACGATTTATGATTTTATACATTACAGGATTATAGCTGGATAAATATTTTTTGAAAGTATCATAATCTTGTGAACACTCTAGTGCAAAAGCACGTCCTACACCTTCAATTTTTTCCATAAAAGATTCTGTTTCAAATGGAAAATTTTCAGCTTCCAGATATATAGGTGAAATCTTTTTTTCTTCAAATGGCAACGTGTATTTTGCACCAGTCATAATAACACGGTTCCCAACATCAATTGAAGTAAAATAAAGCGCAGACAAAATTTTGTCCTTGCTAGTCAGAAAAATATTGCTTGCTTTTCCCATAATTTCAATAATTAATGTATATTTTTCAACATCTCCAAACTGATTTAACTTCTCAAAGTCAAAATAAACAATCCTGTCAAAACCTTCTTGTCTGATATTTATCAAAATTGAATTTTGTAGATATTTTTTTAATGACAATAAAAATTTTGACTGAAAATCAGTATTTGGATCTTTTTCATCTTTTAAATAAAAAATAGTTGAATTGTCTTTTACTTGAAAAATTAAGTTATTTTTTCCAAAAAAGAGTGAAAATGAAACTCTGTCATATTGGAAAATTTTTGTCAGTTTATATCGTAATATTTTTTCTTTTATTTCTTTTATCAAAAATGAAATCCCAATTCCATCTAAATAAAGCATATTTCACTCCCTTTCTACAACTTTTAAAGCGTATTTTTCCTAACCATAATATTTTCTGCATCCTCGATATTTAAAACTTTTTCATCCCCATCAACAATTAAAGTTATTAAATATTTATCAATATTTAAAATTTTTATAAGTGATTTTATCATAACGCCTTTTTCGTTTAGGTATTTTCTAATTGCAGTGCTTCCTTTGATTGAAGAAACTTGCACTAAATCATTTTTTTCAAAATTTAAGATTGATTCAGGTTGAATGTCTTTTTTGACTTTATCTAGGTTTTTTACGATTGTTTCAAAAACTTCGATAAATGTGTCCAGTTTTTTTTGTGGAATATCGTCTGTGATTTTTTCTAGAATATTTGAGTGAAAATCTCCGTGATAGTTTAATGCAACTTTTCCTTTTGAAGTTAGTTTTACAAAAACTTTACGTCTATCAATATCTGATCGATAGCGTTCTAAAAATTGCTTATCAGTCAGCTTGTTTACTGCAACTGAGGCAGTTCCCATTGTAATGCCCAATTTATCAGATAATTCATTCATTGTAATTTCATTTTCTCCAATAGCTTCAATAATATGAAGCTCAGATGTAGTTAAACATTTAATTACCTGGTTTAAATTTATTTCTTCAATTTTGTAATATGTTTTATAAAATTTATCTAATAGATTTTCTATTTTTTCATACATTTTAACTGTTCCTTTCTTCTTTTATTTGCAATTTTTTATTTTATCTGTTTTTTCATATTTTTTGCATTTAACCTCTTTTAATATCTAATAGATAGATAAATAATTTTAGGATTTGAATAAAGCAGACATAATTTTTGAGTGTAATTTAAGATACTTTTACATTATTTTAGAGAATCAATTTTTTCTTTATAATTTCCACTAAAAATATAGGAACCTGCAACTAGCACATTTGCCCCAGCTTCTTTTACCAGCTTAGCAGTTTTATCATTTATTCCGCCATCTACTTCGATGTCAATGTTTTTATTAATTTTTCGCAAATCTTTTATTTTCTGTATCATTTCAGGAATGAATTTTTGTCCGCCAAAACCGGGATTAACAGTCATGATTAGAACCATATCAATGTTATCCAGGTCATATTTTATAACATCCAGCGAAGTAGATGGATTTAATGCGACACCTACTTTTTTCCCAAAAGATTTTATTAACTGGATTGTTCTGTTCAAGTGCTTTGTAGCTTCGGCATGGATTGTGATTATGTCTGAAAATTCAGCAAAATCTTTTATTAAATAATCTGGCTCGTTTACCATCAGATGCACATCAAACACAAGGTTGCTATGTTTTCGTAAAGATGAAATAACAGGAGCTCCAAAGCTTATATTTGGAACAAAATTTCCATCCATAACATCTAAATGCAGGTATTCTGCTCCGAGTTTCTCCACTTCTGTGATTTCTTCCTTTAGCTTACTAAAGTCTGCGGCAAGCAGCGAAGGTGCTATTATAATTTTTTTATCCATAAAAAATCAACTCTTTTCTTTAATTAAATATTCTTAAATCAAGTGTCAGGTTTTAGGTATATTTTAAAAACCGTATATTTTCAAGCGAGTATAAATAAAAATCATACCGTTCTTTTGAAATATTGCCATTTTCTAAATTTTCCTTAATCGCACAATTTGGCTCATTTACGTGAATGCAATCTCGAAATTTACAGTCAGGAATAAATTCGAGAAACTCTGGAAATAATTTTTCCAGTTCTTTTTTTTCTTCCAGCTTAGGAAAATCAAGTGTTGAGAATCCTGGCGTGTCTATTATGTATGAATGTGGAGCTGGCATAAAAAATCGACTTTCTATCGTAGTATGACGCCCTTTTTTAGTTTTCTCGCTAATATCGTTTGTAGTTAGTATTTCTTCTCCAATCAAAGTATTAATAAGCGTGGATTTTCCAGCTCCTGACGGTCCTGAAACTACAACAGATTTTTCATTTATATATTGCTTCAATTTTGTAAGACCAGTATTTGTTTGTGTAGAAATCGGAAAAACAGAAATCGTATCTCTAAAAATTTTTCTGAATTTATTTAAAAATTCTTCCAGCTCTTCTTCTGAAACTAAGTCAATCTTGGATAAGATTAGTACAACCGGAATATTTTGAGAGTTTGCATTTAAGAGCATTTTCTGAAAATTTATAAAATCAAAATTTGGGCTTTTTATTGCAAAAAGAATACCGATAAAATCAATATTTGCAATAAGTGGACGATATAAAAAGTTTTTTCTTTTTTCAATTTTTTCAATAACTTTTTCCTTTTCGTCAAATTCTACACAGTCTCCGATAATACAATTCATTTTATCATTTTTTACTTTTAAAGTTCCACGTAATTTACATTCATAAATATTTTCTTCATTTAAATTTTTGGAATTTTCATCCAAAACATAGTAAAATCCTTTTATTTTTCTAATAACTTTTCCTTTAATAAAAATATTTGGGAGAAATTTTAAAATAAAAATTCAAAATAACTCCCATCTCCTTTCTAAATTTTTCTTGTTTTAGCTATTCATCACCATTATCTCCACCGCTGGAATTGTTATTTCCGCCACCTTGTGTATTATTACGTGGAGGAGATTGTGTATTTCCATTATTCTTCTGTTCAGAACCTTGCTGATCTATTTTGTTAATTGTGTTATCAATGATTTTCTCAATTTCCTGATTATCTATTTCTTCTTGAGACTGGTTGATAATTTCCTCAGTTGATTTTTCACGTTTTTTCGGAGCAGCTCCAGTATTTAACACAATTGATATTTTCTGTCCTCTCTGAATCTTCGTTCCAGCTCCAGGATCTGTAGAAATAATCGTATTTACAGGCAATGTTGGGTCACTTGTACGTGAAATATTTCCAATATCAAGTCCAATTTGTTTTAACAATTCTCTCGCATCGTTTAAGTCAAGTCCTGTTATATTTGGCATAACTGACGGATCTACCATTTGCTGTGAAGAAACCAGTATTGAAATTTTTTGGTTAATCTCAAGTTTTGTACCTGGTTTTGGATAAACTCCTAAAATTGTATTATATTTCTGGTTAGATGGATAATAATCAATTGTTTCTATTTGAATATTTTGCCCTTTTAACCGAGATCTTGCTTCAAGCAGTTCTAATCCGATAATGTTAGGGACTTTTACATCTTCTCCATTATTTACCCAGATTCTTATAACTCTGTTTACTTTAACTTCCTTACCTGGACGTGGATCTTGGTTATAAACCGTATCCAGTGGTACTTTTTCTGTTTTGGAATTAATAACTTTGACTTTTAACCCAGCTTTTTTCAAATATTTTACAGCATCCTTCTTGTCAAGGTTCATAACATCTGGAATAACTGTAAGCCTAGTGTTAAAAAAATGACGTTCAAAAACATCTTTTCCAAATCTTATTAATGCCACTAAACAAAGCAGTACAATAATAGTTCTAAAAAATTTTCCATAATTAAATTTATATCTTGTGGCCATTTTTCACCTCATTATTTTTATTGTTAATTCTTTACTCTATATAATATCATAAATATTGAAAAAATGATATAAATTTATTTTTTTAACTTGTAATTCGGCTTTTATATTTTTGGAAAAATCTTACCTAGAAGAAATTGATTTATGTGACATATTACAAAGTGTAGTTTATACAAATATGGAATTTAATCTAATACAAGATAACGAAGAATTAAATGATGTTAAAAAGGTGACAGGCAAAATAGAGATGAAATTAATTTGGTAGTTTTGTAAATCTAATTTTTAAGTATCCATACAAGATTTTCATAATAAGGTTATTTAATAGCTAATTCATAATCATTAAATTAAATTTTATTAAAATATATTTTAATAGTTACATAAGGTTAGATAATAATGTAATCTTATAAAAAAGGCGTTAATTCCATGAATTTTTTGATTTTTACTATTCAAATGGGAAATAGTATCAGACAGAATAGAAATAAAATATTTATCAAAAAAAGACAGGAAGGCATTCCCCTGTATGGGAAGCCCCTGCCTTTAATATATATTTCCTTCTTTCCTTATCATCATTATCCATCTTAATTGATTAGTTTTATATCTATACTATTATATATCAGTCTACTCTGTTTCCATACTTGTCCTTACAATAATAATATCCATTCTCATTTTCATAACATTTTACACCTCTTTCAGCAGCTCTTCGATCTGCATTTTTCCAAATGGCTATATCTTCTGCTGTACATCCCATAATTGCCACGGTCAGTATAATCATGAGTAAAATTTTCTTAAACATTGCATATCATCTCCTTTTAATTTAAATATTTATGGCAAAAATTTATTTTATTTTATGTATTAGTTATTTGTGTTCTTTTTATATTTTTATTATACAATATTTTAATCTGGAATACAAATTGCTTTTTATATTTCTTAGGAAATTTAAAAAATAAAATTATAGTAAAACTGCTTAAAAAACGAACTTAAAAGTTATGATATTTTACTAAAACCCTAAATTTTGTAGAAAATTTGATGAAAAATAAAATTATATCTAAATTACAATATAATTTCAAATATTTTGGTAAAAAAGGAATTGTGAGTTTTATAAAAAATACTTGCAATTTTATATAAAATTGTAGTATGATGTAACAGTAGAGAAGATTTTTAACAGAGTTTAAAAATCAGAACAGACTAGAGAAAAGTGAGGTAGAAACAATGGCAAAAGAAACATTAAATCCATTTGAGATTGCTCAAAAACAAATCAAATCAGCTTGTGATAAATTAAATGCAGATCCAGCTGTTTATGAAATTTTAAAAAATCCAATGAGAGTATTGGAAGTATCGTTCCCAGTAAAATTAGACGACGGAACAGTTAAAACATTTGTAGGATACAGATCGCAGCACAACAATGCAGTAGGTCCTTTCAAAGGTGGACTTAGATTTCATCCAGGCGTAACAAGAGATGAAGTGAAGGCATTATCTACTTGGATGACCTTTAAATGTTCAGTAGCAGGAATCCCTTATGGTGGTGGAAAAGGTGGAATGGCAATTAACCCTAAAGAATATTCTAAAGCTGAATTAGAAAGAATCTCTAAAGGTTTTGCAAAAGCAATTTCACCAATCATTGGAGAAAAAGTTGACATACCCGCTCCAGACGTTAACACAAATGGACAAATCATGTCCTGGATGGTTGACGCCTATGAAGAAGTTGCAGGAAAATCAACAAAAGGTGTATTCACAGGAAAACCTTTAGAATTTGGAGGATCTCTTGCAAGAACAGAAGCTACTGGATACGGAGTTCATTTAACAGCTAAAAAAGCATTAGAAAAATTAAACATTGATGTTAAAGGAGCAACATATGCTGTACAAGGATTTGGAAATGTTGGATTCTATACAGCTTATTATGCATATAAAGACGGTGCAAAAATTGTAGCTTTTTCAAATGCTGATATCGCAATTTACAATGAAAATGGAATTGACATGGAAACTGTAATAAAAGATTTTGAAGAAAATGGACGTATTGCAGCAAATAAAGGGTATGGAAAAGACATTACGAATGCTGAATTATTAGAATTAGAAGTTGACGTTTTAGCACCATGTGCCTTAGAAAATCAAATTACTTCTGAAAACGCTGATAGAATCAAAGCAAAAGTAATAACAGAAGGAGCAAATGGACCAACTACTCCAGAAGCTGATGAAATATTATTCAAAAAAGGAATTATAGTTATTCCTGACATTCTAGCAAACTCAGGTGGAGTTGTAGTTTCATACTTTGAATGGGTACAAAACTTACAAAGTTACTACTGGCCATTTGAAGAAGTTCAACAAAAAGAAGATGCATTATTGTCAACAGCATTTGAAGATGTATGGAACTTAGCTGATGAATACAAAGTAGATTTAAGAAATGCTGCTTATATGAAGAGTATTGAAAGAATCTCAAAAGCAATGAAATTAAGAGGATGGTATTAATTTTTTAAGTTTTTGATTTAAGTTAAATATAAAAATAAAGAACCTATTTCTATTTTTTGATTATAGAGTAGGTTC
>ERZ773060.703-NODE-703-length-10331-cov-3.681_pt1 | contig 10331 bp, 8 predicted proteins | sample MGYA00580628_ERZ773060 | MGnify/ENA primary metagenome ERZ773060 (study PRJEB29015, sample SAMEA2738019) | human oral metagenome | biome: human oral; feature: human-associated habitat; material: dental | place: China | collected 2045 ... | reverse complement strand
GCCTGAGCAACTTCCACCTGTGGGAGCTCGCCTACGCCGAACTGTGGTTCACCGACGTGCTGTGGCCGGACTTCGGCGAAGCACAATTGCAAGCGGCGTTCGCCGCCTATCACCACCGCGACCGCCGCTTTGGCGCGCTGTCGCACACCTGACGGACAAAAACGCCATGCTGCTTTACCGCATCCTGACCGTACTGGTCATTGCCCCGCTATTCTTCTGGATTAACCTCTACGCCGACGCGGTCTGGTTTAACCTCTTTTGGCTGGCGCTGGTTGCCCTCGCCGCGCGCGAATGGGGCAACCTGTTGCGCTGGAAACCGCGCAGCCGGTGGAAATACGCCCTCATCAACACTGGCATCGCCGCGCTCGGCCTGCTCCTGCTCGAGTACGGCCTCGGTGGCGTCGCCAAAAGCCGCTTGCTGTTCTACTTTCTCGCCGCCGCCTCATTCATCTGGCTGTTCATCGTGCCATACGCGCTCTACCGCTATGGCCGCGACCAGCGCCTCAACCTGCCCGACAGCCTGCTTGCCGTCGCCGGCTCGGTGATGCTGCTCGCCTTCGTCTGGGCAACCGTTGCCATCCAGCGCATGATTGGCGGCGGCGGCCTGCTTGGCCTCTTTATCATCGTCTGGTGCAGCGACATCGGTGCCTACTTCGCCGGTCGCCATTACGGCAAACGCAAACTGGCGGAAAAAATCAGCCCGAAAAAAACCGTCGAAGGCTTCATCGGCGGCTTCCTCGCGGCGATGCTGGCGGCGCTGGTGTTGTCATTCATCGTCAAACTGCCGCTCGGCCTCTGCCCGTTCCTGCCGCTGACCGCGCTGGTCGTTATCTACGCCGCCATCGGCGACCTGTGGGAAAGCGTGCTCAAACGCCGCGCCGGTATCAAGGACAGCAGCAACATCCTGCCCGGCCACGGCGGCATCCTCGACCGCATCGACAGCTGGCTCTCGGCAATGGTGCTGTGGGCGGCAGGCTTCCTCTACGCCAACCTTTTCTGAACACCATCACTGCAAGGAGACGCAGGCAATGTTACCCGCGCTTTGGGGAATACTCGGCTTTATCATCACCATCGGCATCCTCGTCACCATCCACGAATGGGGACACTTCTGGGTCGCACGCCGCTGCGACGTCAAAATCATCCGCTTCTCGCTCGGCTTCGGCAAACCCTTCCTCAGCTGGCGCGGCAAAAAAGACGGCACGCTCTACACCCTCGCCCCCATCCCGCTGGGCGGCTTCGTGCAAATGCTGGGCGAGAGCAGCGACGAAGCGGTTGAAGAAGGCGAAAAACACCGCACCTTCCAGTCCAAAAAAGCCTGGCAACGCTTTCTTATTGCCTTTGCCGGACCTGCGGTCAACCTCCTCTTTGCCGTTCTCGCCTTCGCTGCCCTGTATCTTTACGGCGTGCAGGGCTTGCGTCCGGAAATTGCGTACATAGCGCCGGACAGCCTCGCCAGCAAAGCGGGATTACAGGTTGGCGACCAAATACGCGCGATCGCAGGCAAAGACATCCTGCTCAGCAGCGACGCGCATATCGCCCTCGTGGGCGCGCCGCGCCGCAGCGACGTCAACCTCGTCATCCAGCGCGACGGTGAAGAACGTATCCTCGCGCTTGATCTCAGCGGATTGCGCGCGGGCGACGAGCTGAAAATGGACGAAGCGACCGGGCTCTACCTTGTTGACGAATGGCTACCCGCCAACGTTGCCGAGGCTATCGCGGACGGTCCGGCGGCAGCGATGGGCATCGCAAAAGGCGACCGCATTACCGCCGTCAATGGCAAAGCGCAAGACCTCATCCGCATCGGCAAAGTCATCGCCGACGGCAAACCGGGCGCGAATATCGCCATTACCGTCATGCGCGCGGGCAACGAACAAACCCTGCACGGCAAACTCGGTTCGCGCACCGACAAAAAAGGACAAGAACACGGCTTCCTTGGCGTCAAATGGCAGCCGGTGGACGTCTCCGCCTACCAGACCGTAGAGCGCTACGGCGTGTGGGCATCGCTCGGCCACGGCTGGGACAAAGTCGTTTATTACGTCCGCCTGACCTACGATATGTTTGGGCGGATGTTCGCCGGGAAAATCTCGCTCGACAACATCGGCGGGCCGCTCACCATCGGTGACGCGGCAGGCAAAACCCTGCGCTACGGCTGGGACATCTTCCTCAACTTCCTTGGCGTGGTCAGCCTCTCGCTTGCTGCCATCAACCTGCTGCCGGTACCGATGCTGGACGGCGGCCATATGCTCTTCTACGCGCTGGAAACCGTACGTGGCAAACCGCTCTCCGAAACGACCATGAAATGGGCGCTGCGCGCCGGTGCGACGCTGGTGTATGCGTTGATGGGCTTCGTCGTCCTCAAAGACTTCTGGAAATATCTGCTGTAAAAACAGCAAAAAACCTTCAGCCCTTCCCAAACATTACCATTTTGCCCGCCTTCGTGCGGGCAAAAACGCTTATACGGCAGAAAAACCGTGCCTTGCAAAGCAGACAAACATGAAATTTGTGTTACAATAGCGCAATCGCAAAATTTGTTGTTTTCTGGACACGCGATGTTTTACCAGTATTTTCAACACACTTTGCAGTCACATTGCAAAATGCTTAAGAAAAGACTAACCAAATATTGATTTTTGTTCAGAAAGCGGATAAATTGAGCATGGGATTTAGATAAGACGTTTGAAGACTGCCGTGATTGCACGAACTGCCAGCATCCCGCTGGCGGCAGAACATCCCGGCAGGCTTAAAAGGAGTTAAATATATGTTGGGAAAACCTGAGATTATCGGGGTAGATATCGGGCAATACAGCATCAAGGTTGCCAAGGTCAAACAGTCGGGCAAGGCATTTACCGCCAATCACCTCGCTTACGAAGTGATTCCGCCAGACGTACGCCAACAGCGTGACCGGGCAACGCTGAGTACACTTGTTGCAAACATCCTGAAAAAACAAGGGGTGAAAAACGGGCAGGTGGTTCTGCACGTTAATACCGGCGACGTTATCATGCGTGAGGTTAATGTAACATCCTCCCTGCGTGGCAATGAGCTGGAAGGTGCAGTAGAGCTGGAACTGAATGACGCCATTCCTTTCGGCATGGATCAAGTCTATTTTGACTTCGATGAAGTGCCGAACAAAAAAGGAACGCGTTTGGCAGTTGTGGTACGTCGCGATGTTGCGGATGACAAGACGGCACTCCTGAACAAATTGCCGAAAAACTTCAGCAAGCCACAGGTAGATGTTGATGCCTTCGCTTTTACCCGCGTATTGAAATATGTTGCCAAGAATGATGTCGGCAAAAACGACCGCATCATGCTGATTGATATTGGCTTCAGCCGCAGCCGTTTCTATGTCTGTAAAGGCAGCGAACTGCTGTTCAGCCGTGAACAGCAAATTGGCGGCAATACGGTCAATGAAATCATCATGGACGTCTTTGATATTGATGCCGAATCTGCAGAAAACCGCAAAATTGGCCACAGCTTTGGCGATGAGTACAGAGATTTGGTATTGACGCCCTATGTACAGACTTTTTCCGAACAGCTTCATTTGGCGTTGGACTTCTACGAAGCAAACAATGTCACAGAAAATCCCGAACCAATAAAAGTCATTTATCTGACTGGTGGTGGTGCAAGACTGACCGGTTTCGTGGATGCACTGGGTGCTGCAAACGTTTCGCACACGATTAGATTGCTGAATCTGGCTCCTTATATCAAGCTGTCAGGCTCACAACGTTCTGATGATACGTTGCAGTCTGGAATCAATCATGCCTTGGCAATAGGCTTGGCGATGGAAGGCACAAACTAATGGCTAGAAAATTTAACCTACAACCGTGGCGTGAACAACGTCGCGACGAACAGAAGAAAAACTTCACCTATGCAAGTTTTGGCATCGTTTTCCTTTGCGCAGCTGCGTTAGGTGCTGATTATTGGCAGCAAACCAATTATATTGAAGAACAGAAATCGGCAATTAGTCAACTGGAAGAAAATATAAATAAACTTTCTACTGCTGAAACTGAAGTTAAACGCTTACAAGAACTCAACAGGCAAGTTAATTTGCAAATTGATGTTATTCAGGGCTTGCAGGCGGAGCGTGGACTGGCGACGGAAATGTTGGACTATATTGCTCAACATACACCGGAGACGGTATTTTTAAGTTCTATTAATTATCAGGCAGGAAAGGTTGTTATTACCGGGGTTGCCAGTAATGATAGTGGAGTCGCTCAATTTATTCGTAATATGGAAAAGTTCCAATATTTTTCCAAGGCATCTATTGAGAATATTGTTACTGCAGTAAAAAACAATAGTTTTACCGTTCCTGAAGGAAGTGAAGTTAAACAGTTTACGGTTCATATAGATGTCAAACGTAATCCTAAAGTTGAAGGAGGTCAGGGATGAAATTTGTATCACCCTCACAGCTAGATACCAGTAATCCTGGTACATGGCCCGTTTATTACAAGATTATATGCTGGGTAATTATCGTAGGATTGATGGCATTTGTTTATAACAAGTTCTTTAGACAACCTTTGGTTGAAGAACAAGATACTCATGATGCAAAAATTACCGAGTTAAAAGACAAATATAAAGTGCTTTATCAATATCAACAGGATCTTCCCAAATATCAAGAAAGAACAGAGGCATTGGTTGGGGTCTTGAGATCATTGCTTGAATATTTGCCTTCAGATGATGAGGTTCCTGATCTTATTGATAGCGTTTACGTCGCTGGCGTAGATAATGGTATTATTTTTGATTCTTTTGTCAGGCCAGATGTTGATATAAAACAGCCTTATTACAATATTAAACCGGTAAAACTGAAAGCCGATACACAATATGCCAATTTTGCTAAATTTACAGGGAGAATGTCAGCATTGCAGCGTATCATGAATGTTTCTGATATGTCTATCAAAATAGCAGACAATGATCCTAATAAATTAACTATTGAGAGCCAGTTACAGACCTATGTTTACAACGTAGACCTGGATGAGTTTTTAAAGAAAAATTTGGAACAACTAACCAGCAATGGAGAGGGTCAAAATGCCAAATAAGACAATCTTGTGCAAGGCAGTCGGTTTATCTCTTGTTGTGTGTCTATCAACGGGCTTTATGAATGGTAGTCCGGAATCTGAAGTAGCGCAGTTTATACAGGAGACATCCGAGACCGTAAAACCGAGCCCCAATCTTGATCTTGGTTCCTTGCCAGCAAACAAGGAATATGTTCCCTATGCGTATCAATCCGAGAATACTGATCCTTTTGCATTGAAGCCTTTCGTGGTAGATGCAAAGGCTCCGGTAGATGAAAAACAAGATACATGTGCTGATGATAGTTGTGGTGATGGTGCACCAGTACCACATACCAAATATTTCCTAGAAAATTACGATTTGGGTCAATTATCAATGGTAGGCACGGTTGTGAATAAGAATCAGAGACGTGCTGCACTGATTCAGACCCCCGATGCAGGTATTGTTAATACTATGCAAGGTGAATATATGGGTAAAAATAATGGTCTGATAATTTCTATCAAACCTGATCACATTATGGTTCGTGAAAAATTTAAAGTTCCACGCGGGTGGCAGAACCGGATGGCCATTTTAGAACTCTTTACTTATTGATTTTTACAGAGGTTATGGAATTATGAAACATATCTTTACTGGAAGCTTGTTGCTGTTGTCCTCAAGTTTATATGCGGCAGCTATTAGCGGCGTTGAACATGGTAGTGCTGCTGGCGGGTATCAACTCGTATTTAAAAATGCAGGGGTTAAACCTACAGCATTCAATACCGATTCTTCTATTGTTCTGGATTTCCCCAATACGACATCTTCCATGAAATCCCGTGGTGTAGATGTGGCTTCTAATGGAATTTATAATGTGGATGTCATTCCGGGACAAGGACGCACCCGTGCTGTTATTAATTTGTCTTCACCGATGAATTATAATGTCAGCCAGCAAGGGCAGGATGTCATAGTAAATGTAATGCCTGGTTCGAAAGCCGCTCCTAAAGGAGCTCTTGCTGTCAAAACGCCTGCTGCTCCTGCTGCCGGATTTAGAGGAGCCGTTAATCCACAAATGGTTACTGTTGGCAAAGGTACTGCTACCATTGGCAAAGGTGTTAATTCTGCCAGCGCCCTTGCGCCGGAATTTCGTCGCACTTCTAATGGCCGAGCTGCCTTTACCTTTAATTTGCCATCACCCGATACAGTCGTGAATGTCCGCAAAGATGGCAATAAAGTAATAGCGGATGTACGCGGTATCACAATCAGTAATAGTGAACAGAAGCGCCTGGATGTAACAGATTACAATACACCAGTCAGCTATGCCGAAATTAAGAAGGGAAATGGTGGTGCTACAGTCTCTTTAAATATGGCAGGTAACCCGTTTGAGTTTGTCAGTTATCAGAGTGGTAATACCTACACCATTGAGGTAATGAAACCGGCACAAAATGCCCAAGATCGAAAAGTGCAGGAAATGCTTGGTTTTGGTAGTGGTAAACACTATAAAGGGGAGCCGTTATCTTTGAACTTCCAAGATATTGAAGTTCGTGCGGTTCTGCAAATTATTGCCGAGTTTACCCATAACAATATCGTAGTCAGTGATGGTGTAACGGGCAATATTACCTTACGTCTGGATAATGTGCCTTGGGATCAGGCTTTAGACATTATTATGAAGACCAAAGGGCTGGATAAACGTCAAAGCGGTGATGTTATTTATGTGGCGACACTCGAGGAATTAAGAACCTCTGAATTAACGATATTGCGCACATTGGAAGAAAAAAGAAGCCTGACGCCAACACGTATTGACCGTATTCAGGTACAGTTTGCGCGGGCTACGGACCTCAAAAAATTGATTGATGAGGCAAAAAATAATGTACGTGCAACCAACACTAACGGATTATCCAATAATGTGGATTCCATTCTTTCTGACAAAGGTTCGGTATCTGTAGATGAAAGAACGAATACCCTGATTGTGAACGATATTCCGGAAAAGATTCAGGCTGTACGTGAGCTGGTTGCCGAACTGGATAAACCAGTCAAACAGGTGCTGATAGATTCCCGTATTGTGCTGACAGAAGATAATTACGCCCGTGACTTGGGTGCTCGTTTCGGTGTTTCTTTCATTAACCGCAGCAACAGCAAGCTGATTACGGGAAGTGGAACTAGCAATGCCTCAACCAGTCTGGCTACAGATATTGTGAATGGAACGCGTCCGCTAAATATTCCGGATCTGTCCAATCGTTTGGGTGTCAATATGCCGGTTATTGGTGGTACTTCCGGTACACCGGCAAGTTATGGTTTGTCCATCTTGAGTGGTGATTTCCTGGTAGATTTGGAATTGTCTGCGCTGCAAACGGAAGGTCGCGTAGAAATTGTTTCCAGTCCGCGCGTAGTCACCCAGGACGGCGCTCAGGCAGAAGTCTGGTCTGGTACTGAAGTACCGATCGTGACGCGTAATGAGAGTACCGGTGGTACTACGTCCACTACATTAGAAACGGTTACTGCCGCACTTCGCCTCAATGTGACACCCCGTATTGCACCAAACAATATGGTTGATATGGAACTAAATATCAATAATGATGAATTGGGTAATAACGTTTCTGTTGCAGGGCAAACTTCGTTTACCAAGAATACCAGCGGCGTAAAAACCAATGTGTTGGTAGATAATGGTGAAACGATTGTTCTTGGTGGTGTTTACAAGCAAAGACAATCAGCAAAAACAGACAAAGTTCCGCTCTTGGGCGATATCCCGGTTATCGGTAATGCCTTCAAGAAAAATTCACGGGAATTCAAGAAGAACGAAATGCTGATCTTCGTTACCCCGCGTATCGTGGACAAACAACTGGTTGATAACGACAAGTTCTCCAGCTTGCGGGACAAGTAAGCAAACCCTATAATTTCCATACCATCTTTGCCCCACCTTGGTGGGGCTTTCTTTATGAGGAAACCCGTATGCGTTATGAACCCGTGATTGGCTTGGAGTTGCATATTCAACTGGCGACTGAAAGCAAGCTGTTTTCGTCGTCTTCGGCGGCTTTTGGTGCCGAGCCCAACACCCATGTGAATGAAATCGACCTCGGCTATCCGGGCGTGCTGCCCGTGCTCAATGCGCAGGCGGTGCATTTTGCGACGCTGTTTGGTCTGGCGATTGGCGCGGAGATCAACCCGCACGCTTTTTTCATGCGCAAGAATTATTTTTATCCTGACCTGCCCAAGGGTTATCAAATCAGCCAACTGGATGATTCGATTATTCGCGGCGGCAAAATCGTGGTGGAAACGGCTGACGGCACGCGGGAAATCCGCATCAACCGGGGGCAACTGGAGGAGGACGCGGGCAAATCGGTACACGATGCCTTTTCCGACCGCACCGGTATTGACCTCAACCGTGCCGGAGTGCCGCTGATTGAGCTGGTTTCCGAACCGGATATGCGCTCTGCCGCCGAAGCGGTCGCCTATATGCGGCAATTGCACCATCTGGTGCGCTATCTCGGCATCAGCGACGGCAATATGCAGGAAGGCTCATTCCGCTGCGACGCCAACGTGTCCATCCGCGAGAAGGGCAGCGACGTGCTGAACCCGCGCGTTGAGCTGAAAAATATCAACTCCTTCCGTTTCGTTGAGCAGGCGATTAACCTGGAAATCGAGCGGCAGAGCGACATTATGGAAAGCGGCGGCACGGTCGAGCAGGAAACCCGCCTGTTTGACCCCGACCGCATGGAAACGCGCACCATGCGCAGCAAGGAAGAAGCCAACGATTACCGCTATTTTCCCGACCCCGACCTGCTGCCGCTTGACCTCTCGCCCGCGTGGATTGCAGAAATCCGCGCGACCTTGCCGGAACTGCCGCAGGCGTGCGCCGCCCGTTACCAGCAAGCCTACGGGCTCGATCATGATGCGACGCAATTCATCCTGCAAACGCGCGAAATGGCCGACTACTACGACGCGCTGACCGCCGCCTGTGGCGACGGCAAGCTGGCGGCGAACTGGCTGCAAGGCGAATTTGCCCGCCTGTACAACGAGTTCGGTGGCGGTGTGCAAGACATCCCGCTTTCCGCCGAGCGCTTCGCCGGACTGCTGCTGCGCATCAAGGACAACACCATCTCTGCTGCCGTCGGCAAAAAACTGCTGCCGCAACTGTGGGAAAGCAATGAAACCGCCGACGCGCTCATTGCTGCACAAGGCCTGCAACAGGTAAATGACGACAGCCAAATCGCTGCCTGGGTCGATGAAGTCATCGCCGCGCACCCGCAGCAAGTCGCCGCCTATCGCGACGGGCAGACGAAAATGCTCGGTTTCCTCACCGGCCAGGTGCTGAAACGCTCGCAGGGGCAGGCCAACCCGAAAACGGTGAACGCGCTGCTGCAAGAAAAACTCGCCCCGTAACCCCGCGCGCGGCGTATAATCCGTGCCCGTCACGCCGCACGATGCGGCGTTCTTTATGCCCAAAAAACCCCAACCACAGACAAGGTGAACCGTGAGTGATATCCATGATGTAAAAAAAATCCGCAACATAGCCATCGTCGCGCACGTCGACCACGGCAAAACGACGCTGGTCGATCAACTCTTCCGCCAATCCGACACCCTGGCCGAACGCGCCGAAGTCTATGAGCGGATGATGGACTCGATGGACCTGGAGCGCGAACGCGGCATTACCATCATGGCGAAAAACACCGCAATCCGTTGGAAAGACTACCAGATCAACATCGTTGATACCCCCGGACACGCCGACTTTGGCGGCGAAGTCGAGCGCGTCCTCTCCATGGTGGACAGCGTGCTGCTGCTGGTTGACGCGATGGACGGGCCGATGCCGCAAACCCGCTTCGTCACCCAAAAAGCCTTCGACATGGGACTGCACCCCATCGTCGTCATCAATAAAATCGATCGCCCCGGCGCGCGCGCCGACTGGGTGCTGAACGAAACCTTCGACCTCTTCGACCGCCTCGGCGCCACCGACGAACAACTCGACTTCCCCATCGTCTACGCCTCCGGCCTGAACGGCTACGCGGGCGACAACCCCGACATCCGCAGTGGCGACATGACCCCGCTCTTTGAAGCCATCGTCGCCCACGTGCCGCCGCCTGCCGTGGATCGCGAGGCGCCGTTCCGAATGCAAATCTCCTCGCTTGACTACTCCAGCTACACCGGCGTCATCGGCATCGGCCGCGTTGAGCGCGGCAGCATCAGCAGCAACACTCCAGTAAAAATCATTGGCCGCGACGGCGCGGTGCGCAGTGGCCGCGTCCTGCAAATCTTCAAATTCCTCGGCCTCGAAAAAGTCGAAGTCGATAGCGCCGCCGCCGGTGACATCATCTCCTTCACCGGCATCGACCCGCTCTACATCTCCGACACCCTCTGCG
>ERZ773060.699-NODE-699-length-10371-cov-3.91392_pt1 | contig 10371 bp, 10 predicted proteins | sample MGYA00580628_ERZ773060 | MGnify/ENA primary metagenome ERZ773060 (study PRJEB29015, sample SAMEA2738019) | human oral metagenome | biome: human oral; feature: human-associated habitat; material: dental | place: China | collected 2045 ... | reverse complement strand
CCACGCCATGCTCGGCTATGACAAACAGGCGGTGGATTCCTACATCCAGGATCTCGAACAACGCCTGCTCGAGATGAAGGTGCAGCTGCGGGAGCAACGTCGGGAGACGAGCTTCGTGCGAGCGCAGGTCGGGACCACGGACTTCGCCAAACTAGGCGCTCATGCCCGTGGCCTGCTGGAGGCCGCGGAAGCGCAGGCGGCCGAACTGGTCCGCCTGGCGGAAGCCGAATCCGATCGTCTCCGGCAAGAGGCGCGTCTGGCCGCGACCGCGGCCAGGGAAGCCGCCCAGCAGGAAGCCGACGACGTGCGCCTGTCCGGGCTTGCCAGCCTGCGCAAACTTCGGCAGGAGCAGGCCGAGGCAGGGCAGGCCGTGCTGGAGGCCGCTCGGCGCGATGCGAACCTGGTCCGTGCCGACGCGGAGGCCCAGTCGAAGTCGTTGCTGGAGGAAACCTCACAGCGCATCAACGCTCAGCTGGAGGCCGCCCGGATCGATGCCGCCCGGTTGCGTCAAGAAGCCGAGCGAGACGCCACCGCTGCGCGCTTGGCCACCGAGAAGTCCACCGCCACCGCCCTGGCCAAACAGGCGGAGACGGTCAGACGGACAGAGGAGAACGTCAGCTCCCAGCTGGCCGAGGCGAGAACCCGGTCCGAGGCCGCGACCAAGCAAATCGAGGAGGCCCGCGCAGAGGCCATCAAGATCCGCGAGTCCGCTGTGGAGGAGGCCGAGCAGATTCGCACCACCGCAACCCGCGAAGCAGAGGCGACGTTGTCGGCGATGCGGGAGGAAGTGCGTCAGAAACAGGAGGAGCTCGAGGAACAGGTGGCTTGGCGCAAGGAGCAGCTCGAACGCGAAGTAGCCGCCCTGATGGCACGCCGAACCTCCATCGTCGCATCCATGCAGAACCTGCGCGCCATGGCCGAGGAGGCCGTGCCCGACATGGAGCTCACCGAGATCATCAGCGGTGGCGAGGTGACGGCCCCGCAGCCACGGGAACGCAAGCAGGCGAAGTGACGTCCCCCGCTCCCGGGGCGGAGGACAACCTCCCGATCCCTGAGGACACGGGACCAGCCCCCGAGATCGGTGTGGGGGAGCCATCCTCCCCCACACCGCAATCCGAACAACCGGTGCCCGAATCAACATCCATCATTCCCACGACGGATTCCAGGCAGGGAAAGAAATCTGGACCTTTCAGGGGTACCGTGCTGTCGGGTGGTTTCAGGAAGTTCTTCAGAAGCCTGTTCGGCAACGCTCGCAAGGGGGCGAAACAGCTCCTAACCCCCACCCCTGAGGAGCCAGTGCTTCCCGTGCCGCCGGTGGTGGTGCAGAACGAGACTAAGCTGCTGAACCACTCCCCGTTCTCCATCGGCTTCTTCGGTGCCCTCGGGGTACTGGTCGCGATCAGCCTCATGATCGCCGTGGCACAGGTGCAGAACATCCTCATCCTGGTGGTGCTCTCCCTGTTCCTGGCCTTGGGACTCAACCCCGCTGTTGAGTTCTTCACCAGGCGCCGGGTGCCCCGCCCGCTGGCGGTGTTCTTCGTGACGGTAACCCTCCTGGGAATCATCGTGCTGGGTGTCACCGCGCTGGTTCCGTTGATGACGAGCCAGGTGCAGTCCCTCGCCTTCAGGGTGCCTTACTGGATAGCGATGCTGGCCACGAACGAGCAGGTGGCCAGCTGGGATGCTCAGTACAACCTGCTCGAAACGGCCCAGCGCTATCTCGCCTCGGGCGGGTTGGTGCAGAACCTGTTCGGCGGTATCTGGGGAGCCGGTGTACTTGTGGCCAACCTGATCTTTTCAGTGATCATGACGCTAGTGCTCACCATCTATTTCCTGGCTTCACTGCCGGCGATCAAGGAGGTCATCTACAAACTGGCCCCGGCAAGCCGGCGTGCACGTTCCCGCTACCTGGCCGATGAGATCTTCCGCGGCGTCTCCGGATACATCACCGGAATGTTCATGATCGTCACGGTGGCCTCGGGATGCAGCTTCATATTCATGAACATCATCGGGCTCGGCGCGTACTCGCTGGCGTTGTCGTTCATCGTCGCCCTGTTCTGTTTCATTCCCTTGGTGGGTTCCTCCTTGGCCATGCTCGCGGTTGCCCTGGTGGGTTTCGCCACCTCACCGACCACGGGTATAGCCACCATCATTTATTTCCTGATCTACCAGCAGTTCGACGCCTACATCCTCTACCCCACGGTCATGAAACGCACGGTGAAGGTACCCGGGGCGCTCGTCGTGCTATCCGCACTGATCGGGGGCATCCTGTTGGGAGTGATCGGCGCCCTGATAGCCATCCCGACGACAGCCGCCCTGCTACTGCTCTACCGCGAGGTGCTCCAGCCACACCTGGACGCCAGTTAGGATTTGTCCCGTGCGCCTCGTCATTGCCCAGTGCCAGGTCGACTACACGGGTCGGTTGACCGCTCATCTTCCCATGGCCAAACGATTGATCATGTTGAAAGCCGACGGATCTGTCTCGGTACACGCGGATGACCGCGCGTACAAACCCCTGAACTGGATGAGCGCGCCCTGCACCCTCACCGTCACTGAACCTGATGAAACGGCTCAGAAGATCGGGGCGAACTCCTTGTGGCTGGTCCGTTCCGGATCCGGCGACACCCTTCGGATCGCCCTGGGCGAGGTGTTCCTGGACGTGAATCACGGGTTCGGTGTTGATCCAGGACTTCAGAAGGACGGAGTCGAGGCACACCTGCAGGCTCTGCTGGCCGAGCATCCCACCACCTTCGGGGAGGGCTGGCAGGTGGTCAAACGCGAGTTCTACACCCCGATCGGCCCGGTTGATCTTCTGTTGCGCGACACGAACGGGATGCACTTCGCGGTGGAGGTGAAAAGGCGGGGCGAGATCGACGGAGTTGAGCAGCTGACCCGGTACCTGGACCTGATGAACCGCGACCCGCAGCTGGCCCCCGTGAAGGGAATCTTCGCCGCTCAACAGATCAAACCCCAAGCCGCCACCCTGGCCGCGGACCGGGGCATCACGTGCCAGTTGCTGGACTACGACGCGCTGCGCGGGATGGACAATTCCGAGGATCGGCTGTTCTGATGGCAAGGCGACCCTCGAAGCACCTACGGCCCCCACGCCCCCTCGACACGTCACGCCACACGTCCAGACGGGTCACATCAGCAGGTTCCTTCTTGGTACGGGAAGTACCCGAGGACCGAGCTCTGAAGCGATACACCTGTCCGGGATGCAACAATCCGATCCCCGTCGGAATGGCTCATCTGGTGGCCTGGCCCGAGGAACCCGGATTCGGTTTCGACTCCGGGGTGGAACAACGCCGCCACTGGCATTCGCACTGTTGGAGGCTGAACCGATGATCCACGGAATCACCGTAGGATCAGGCCCGGCGCAGGTGGTGTTCCTGCACGGCCTGTTCGGTCAGGGCAAGAATTTCACCCGAATAGCGACCGCCCTGACCGAGGTAGCGACCTGCCATCTGCTCGACCTGCCCAATCACGGCGCCTCGTCCTGGACAGTAGGTTTCACCCTGGATGGTCAGTCCGAGCACATAGCCCACTGGTTGCGGGAGAACTTCGACGAACCCGTAGCCTTGGTGGGGCACTCGCTGGGTGGGAAACTGGCGATGCGGTTGGCTCTTACCCATCCCGACCTGGTAGATCGCCTTCTGGTTGCGGACATCTCCCCCGTCCCGAGCGATAGCCCGACCGGATTCGCACCTCTGGTGGCGGCCATGCGTGGCCTGGACCTGGAACACCTGGCCAGCCGTACCGAGGCCAGCCGACGGCTCGCCGATGCGATCCCCGACCCGCAGGTCCGTGGTTTCCTACTTCAGAACCTGCGTCGGCTCGGTGGGGACTGGGCCTGGAAAGCCAACCTTGATCTGCTCGGTGATTCCCTCCGGGTAATCGGCGGCTGGCCGAGAATGGAAACGGTCTATGAAGGTCCCGTCTGGTGGGTGGCCGGGGGACGATCCCCCTACGTCCTCCCGGAGCACGCCGAACCAATGCGCCGGTTGTTTCCCCGGGTCGTCACCCTGACCCTCAAACGCGCGGGCCACTGGGTGCACGCCGACGAGCCTGAGGCCTTCACCTCGATCTGCACCGAGTTCCTGGGCTCACCCGCCGTCATCAGCTCAACGTGACCGAGCTGATGACGGCTTCCGCTATGGGGCTCGTCCCATCTGTTTCGTCGACCCCCTGCGCGGCAATCCCCTGCACGACGGCCAGCCCACCCTCATCGGCGGTGCCGAAAACAGCGTAGTCGGGGCTGAGCTGGCTGTCCTCCCAGACAATGAAGAACTGCGACCCCGCGGTGTTGGGTTTACCGGTGTTCGCCATCGCGACAGTTCCCTTCGGGTAGGTGGCGACGGCTCCCTCCTTCTCCAGCCCCGTGGTCCGGGGGCTCAACTCATCAGGGATCGTGTACCCGGGCCCGCCCGTCCCGGTTCCGGTCGGGTCACCGCACTGGAGCACGAAGATGCCGTAGTCGGTGAGCCGGTGGCACCTGGTCTCGTCGAACCAGCCCTGTTGTGCCAGGGACATGAAAGAGTTGATGGTACACGGGGTGGCCGAACGATCCATCGTGATCTCCACATCACCCGCCGTCAGGTGAAAGGTTGCCTTGGTTTCTCCCGCGTTCAGAACGTCCTCGCCACTGGGTGGATCCACGGGCTTGGCCGGTTCCCCACCCGGCGGGTAGGAGCAACTGACCGCCCGCCCGGCCTCGTCAGCCGGGCTCGACTGGTTTGCATCACTGCACCCGGTTAGGGCGAGAGCGGAAACGACCAAGGGAACAAAAGCCTTGAATGCCACCCCAGACATTGTAGATAAAGTTGCCCCATGGTGAACCTGACACGCATATACACCCGCACCGGCGACGCCGGAAACACCCGTCTCTCGGACAATGCCGCGGTGCCAAAGACCGATCTGCGAGTCGAGGCCTACGGGGCAGTCGACGAGACCAACTCGAACCTGGCGCTCGCGGTGGCCCACGGTGGACTACCGGAGCGGGTGGTGGAGATGCTCGCCCTGATCCGCAACGAACTCTTCGATGTCGGCGCAGACCTCAGCACTCCCCTGCACCCCAGCCCCCAGTATCCGCCGCTTCGTATCGAGCAGTCCTCCATCGACCGACTGGAAGAGTGGTGCGATGAGCTAGGTGCAGAGCTGCCGGCCCTGCGTTCGTTCATCCTGGCCGGTGGCAGCCCCGCCGCGGCCCAGCTGCACGCACGGTGTGTCGACGCGCTGAACGGGTTGCTTGGCGGGCCGCCCAGACCCACGGAACCGAGCCCTCTGCGGAGCGCGGTGAGGGTGGTGTGAACCTGCTGGCGATCACCTACCTGAACCGGCTGAGCGATCTGCTGTTCAACATGTGCCGGACCGCGGCAGGCCCTGAGGGGGACGTCTTGTGGGTCCCGGGAACAGATCGCCAAGCCCCCGAGAAATCCCGCGGACGCACAAAAGAATGAGAGTCCCTCACAAAGGTGAGTCGGCGCTACCCGGCAGGTAATGGCTTCCGGGTGGAGCCGACTCCAACCAAGCCATCAACCCCATAACGTTGTCCAGGTCCATGGCCAGGTTGTGTTCGTGCCCGGCAAAGCGATCCTTGATCGTGACGATCCAGGAATTGTCGAATAGAACGGCCTCCTCCAAGGCCGTGGCGACGCGGCGCCGCTGCCAGCTAGTTCCTACCCTGGAAAAGGAACAACTCGGCCGCAGCGCAAGCGAGAAGGCGCGATACCAGTCAAGCCTGTCCCCGCGGTAGCGGGCGAAACCCAGTACCCAACCGACGCCGGGTCCACCGTCGCGCATCCGATGGGCGCAGTCAAAAAGACCACCTTGGCGAGTGAGCCAGCGGCGACGCGCGTAGAGAAGGACAAAAGGGAGAATACAGACGCAGGTGACCGCCACGATTGTCACGACCACTGTCAGCCCCATGCACAAAAACATAGCGCCAACACCTGTGCACGACGAGCCGGGACACTCGCAAGACGTGTGCGAAATGCCCCGGCCTGCCGCGAAATGACCGTCAGTGACTGGACTGGTATTTCTCCCCCGCCCGGATCTGAGCGTTCAGGATGTGCAGGCGGTGCACCTGTTCATCCGTCGCACCGCCCTCGCTGCGGAGATGACGCAGGTCGTGGGCTTCTAGGCGGGCCTCTTCCAGGAGGATTTCCTCGGCGAGTTTGACCTCGTGGCTGAGGATCCGGACGTGCCCCTGGGCCACGGCCAGCAACCCGCCGTCAATGGCGAGGATCTCCGTCCGGCCCTCCGCCACGACGATCTCCACCATGCAGGGCACCAGAGCGGCCATGAGTGGCTCGTGTCCCGGCAGGATGCCGATGTCACCCTCGTCCGTGCGGGCAATGACGTTGACGGCATCGCACTGCATGACCATCTTGTCCGCGGAGACGACCTCCAGCTTCAGCGGCTGATATTCCACGCTCACAGGTCCTTCTGCATCTTGTCCCAGTTCGCGAAGACGTCCTCCATGCCACCGACGTTGAAGAAGGCCTGCTCGGCGATGTGATCGACATCGCCACGGCAGATCATCGAGAAGCCCTCGATGGTATCCGCCACCGGCACGGTGGAGCCCTGTATGTTCGTGAACTTCTCCGCCATGTAGGTGTTCTGGCTGAGGAACTGTTGAATCCGGCGCGCCCGGTTGACCGTGATCTTGTCCTCCTCGGACAGCTCGTCGATGCCGAGAATGGCGATGATGTCCTGGAGCTCCTTGTTGCGCTGCAGGATCTGCTTGACGCGTACGGCCGTGTCGTAGTGTTCCTGGCCAATGTACTGCGGATCGAGGATCCGCGACGAAGAGCTCAGCGGATCCACGGCCGGGTACAGGCCACGGGACGCGATCTCGCGGCTCAGTTCCGTCGTCGCGTCCAGGTGTGCGAAAGTCGTCGCCGGGGCCGGGTCGGTGTAGTCGTCGGCGGGCACGTAGATGGCCTGCATCGAGGTGATGGAATGCCCCCTGGTAGAGGTGATCCGTTCCTGGAGCTGTCCCATCTCGTCGGCCAGGTTTGGCTGGTAACCGACGGCCGATGGCATGCGGCCCAGCAGCGTCGAGACCTCGGAACCGGCCTGGGTGAACCGGAAGATGTTGTCGATGAACAGCAGCACGTCCTGGTTCTGGACGTCACGGAAGTACTCCGCCATGGTCAATGCCGTCAGAGCGACACGGAGCCGGGTCCCCGGGGGTTCGTCCATCTGGCCGAACACCAGGGCCGTGTCCTTCAGGACACCGGCCTCCTCCATCTCGTTGATGAGGTCGTTGCCCTCGCGGGTACGCTCCCCCACACCCGCGAACACGGAGGTGCCGCCGAAGTTGTGGGCGATGCGGTAGATCATCTCCTGGATGAGCACGGTTTTGCCCACCCCCGCGCCACCGAACAGGCCGATCTTGCCGCCCTTGACGTACGGGGTGAGCAGGTCGAGGACCTTGATGCCAGTCTCCAGCATCTCGGTGCGGGGCTCCAGGGCATCGAACTCGGGGGCCGGGCGGTGAATCGGCCAGCGTTCCGTGACATGGATCGACGCGGGATCGACGTTCAGCACATCCCCCGTCACGTTCCAGACATGTCCCTTGGTGATCTCCCCCACGGGAACCGAGATCGGGGCCCCCGTGTCACGGACCTCCGCGCCGCGGCGCATGCCGTCAGTGGGTTTCAGGGCGATGGCCCGGATCAGGTTGTCGCCGACGTGAAGGGCGGTCTCCATCGTCATGGTCCGTTTTTCACCCAGAACCTCGGTCTCGACGAGCAGGGCGTTGCCGATCTCGGGGATCTGGTCAGCCGCGAACTCGACGTCCACGACCGGGCCGATGACCCGGGCGACGCGGCCGATGCCTGCCGCGGTGGTCGAATGTGCAGTGGCAGTCATGTCTTACCTCACTCGTTTCCGGCTGACTCGGCGAGCGCCGCGGCGCCACCGACGATTTCAGAGATTTCCTGGGTGATCTCCGCCTGACGAGCCTGGTTGGCCTCGCGGGTCAGGCGTTCGATCAGCTGCTGGGCGTTGTCCGTCGCCGATTTCATGGCACGCTGTCTGCTGGCCAGTTCCGAGGCACTCGACTGGAGCAGCATCGAATGGATGCGGTTGGCCACGTACATTGGGAGCACCCGGTCCAGCACCGCTTCGGGGGTCGGTTCGAAGGCGTAGTGGGGCAGCACGGCATCACCGCTGCTCGCGGGCTCATCCGATTCCTCAACTGCGAGGGGAAGCAGTCGCAAGGTGATTGCTTCCTGAGTGAGCATCGTCATGAACCGAGTCGCGACGACGTGAAGCTGATCGACGCCCCCGTCCTCGTATGGACGCAGGAACCGCTCAATCAGGACATCAGAGATTTCTTTGGCATGCGAGTACTGCGGTGCGATGGAAAACCCCGTCCAGCTCTGCTCCACCGGGCGATGCCGGAAGTCATAGTAGGAGACGCCCTTGTTGCCGGTCACATACACCAAGCACTCCTGCCCCTCCTCCAGCAGCTTCGCCCGCAGCTGTTCCGCCACCCGGATCACGTTCGCGGAGTAGGCGCCCGCCAAGCCCCGGTCGCCCGTTATGACGAGCACCGCCGACCGGCGTGGCGGCTCAATATCACGCAGCAGCGGATGCTCCAGGACGTGAGAGTAGGTGGCCAGGGCGGAGACCGCGTGCACCAGGGCATCGGCGTACGGCATGGCGGCGCGAACCGCCTGCTGTGCCTTCACGATGCGGGAGGCCGCGATCAGTTCCATGGCGCGGGTGATCTTCTTGGTGGTGGCGACGGAATTGCGTCGCTGCCTGAGTTCCCGCAGGCTGCTGGCCATCGGGCATCAACCCCGCTTCTTGCGGACGATCGTCTCCTGGGTGATCGCCTCGCCCGGGATCGGGGTGTGCTCCTCCTCGACCAGCAGGGCTCCCTCGAAGGTGCGGAACAGCTGCTTGAATTCACCCAGGGCCTGTTCCGTGGCCTCTCTGAGGTCGTCGCCGAACAGCTTGGTCTCCGCGATCGTCTGGAGCACCTGGGTGTTGTGCCGCAGATGCTCCAGGAACTCCTGCTCGAAACGGAGCACGTCGTTCACGGGGACGTCGTCGAAATGCCCCTGGACCCCGGCCCACACCGAGATGACCTGCTCCTCCACCGGGTAGGGGGCGTACTGGCCCTGGCGCAACAACTCGACGAGCCGCGCGCCGCGCTCGAGCTGCTGGCGGGACGCGGCGTCCAGGTCGGAGGCGAACATGGCGAAGGCCTGCATGTCACGGTATTGGGCGAGGTTGATCTTGAGGGACCCGGCCACGGACTTCATCGCCTTGACCTGGGCAGCGCCGCCAACCCGGGAAACCGAGATGCCGACGTCGATGGCCGGGCGCTGGTTGGCGTTGAACAGGTCCGATTGGAGAAAGATCTGGCCGTCGGTGATGGAAATCACGTTCGTAGGAATGTACGCCGAGACGTCGTTGGCCTTGGTCTCGATGATGGGCAGTCCCGTCATCGACCCGCCGCCCAGCCGGTCCGACAGTTTGGCGCAACGCTCCAGCAGGCGCGAATGCAGGTAGAAAACGTCACCCGGGTAGGCCTCGCGTCCCGGGGGCCGACGCAGCAGCAGGGACATGGCGCGGTAGGCCTCGGCCTGCTTGGTCAGGTCGTCGAAGATGATCAGCACGTGCTTTCCCTGGTACATCCAATGCTGGCCGATGGCCGACCCCGCGTAGGGGGCGATGTACTTGTAGCCCGCGGGGTCGGAGGCCGGGGCGTGCACGATGGTGGTGTACTCCAGCGCCCCGGCCGACTCGAGGGTGCTGCGCACCTCCGCTACGGTGGAGCCCTTCTGACCGATGGCCACGTAGATGCAGCGGACCTGCTGCTTCGGATCCCCGGTCTCCCAGTTGGATTTCTGGTTGATGATCGTGTCGATCGCGATCGCGGTCTTCCCGGTCTTGCGGTCGCCGATGATCAGCTGACGCTGTCCCCGGCCGATCGGGGTCATCGCGTCGATGGCCTTGATGCCGGTCTGCAGGGGTTCGCGGACCTCCTGGCGGTCCATGACACCGGCCGCCTGGAGTTCCAAGGCGCGCCTGCCCTCGATGTTCCTGATCTCACCGAGCCCGTCGATGGCATTGCCCATCGCGTCGACGACGCGCCCCAGATAGCCGTCGCCGACGGGAACGGAGAGCACTTCGCCCGTGCCGTGCACGGTGGATCCCTCGTCGATGCCCTCGGAGTCGCCGAGCACGACCACGCCAATCTCCCGCTCGTCGAGGTTGAGGGCGATGCCCATGGTGCCGTTCTCGAAACGCAGCAGCTCGTTCGCCATCGCCGAGGGCAGACCCTCGACGCGCGCGATGCCGTCACCGGAGGTCACGACAACGCCGACCTCCGTCATGCTGGCAGCGGCGGGT
>ERZ773060.698-NODE-698-length-10378-cov-4.47389_pt1 | contig 10378 bp, 8 predicted proteins | sample MGYA00580628_ERZ773060 | MGnify/ENA primary metagenome ERZ773060 (study PRJEB29015, sample SAMEA2738019) | human oral metagenome | biome: human oral; feature: human-associated habitat; material: dental | place: China | collected 2045 ... | reverse complement strand
TGATTAAAGCTACTGAAATCTACATCATCAATAAATTCATTTATATTAAAATATTTATCTCTAAGCGCTATAGCAGATAATATAGAGACAGTATCGCTATCATCATATTTTATTGACTCGTCAGGTATATCTAATATTAGTATTTCCCCATTAGTTTCAGGATTAATATTAATTTTCTCTCCCGTTTCCTTATTTATAAATGATTTTTCTTGGGGCAAGGATGCAAAATATAATGCAACCAAAATATTTGAAGTTAAATCCAATAAGCGTGTTGCATAACCATAATGCTGCAATAAAACTAATTTTTCAAATAAGGTGCTGCTTGAAGAAAAGTAACCTGGACAATATGTTAGAGCATCTTTTATAATTTTGTCTTCATTCTCTATAAGATACTTTTCTCGGTATATTTTGGGGAGCAACCTCCAGCTCTTATCTCCATGCCCCCGGAAAAATCTTGTATGTTCCGGGGCAGGTTCCCCCAATTCAGCAAGAGCGTTTGCCAAATCAGCAACACTATTAATTTCCATATTTTCCTCTTTCGCAAGATTTTAGCTTAGCCCTCACAACTGCTGCAATTCAACAGGTTTCGGTTGAATCGTTGTGCCGCGCTCATGCTGTGTTGGTAATAGATGGATTTAAGTCCGAGTTCGGCGGCGGTGAGGTAGAGCTGGTTGATGTCGCGCGTCGGGGTTTCGGGGTGAATCATGACGTTGATGCTTTGTCCCTGGTCGATGTATTTTTGTCGTTGCGCGGCTTGCTGGATAACGGCGAGTTGGCTGATTTCGGCAAAGGTTTTGTAGATTTCTTTTTCTTCGTCATTGAGGGCTGCGAGGTGTTGTACGGAGCCGTCGTTGAGCAAAATGCTTTCCCAGGTTTTTTCGTTGTCGAGTTTTTTTTCTTGCAGCAGTTTTACCAGGAACGGGTTTTTGTAGGTGGTTTTGATTTTGGCGAGGTCTTTGACGTGGTAGTTGGATTTGAAGGGTTCTACTGACGGCGAGACGCTGCCGAGGATGAAGCTGCTTGATTTGGTCGGGGCGATGCTCATCAGGGTGGTGTTGCGGCGGCCATAGCCTTTGAGCAGTTCGGGTTCGCCGAATTTTTCCGCGAGTGCCTGTGAGGCGGCCAGGGTTTTTTGTTGCAGCAGTTGGAAGATTTCGTTGTTTTTTTGCATGGCGGCGAAGCTGTCGAAGGCGATGCGGTTTGCCTGCAGGTAGCTGTGCCAGCCGAGGACGCCGAGGCCAAGCGCGCGGTGGCGCACGGCAAAGCGGCGGGCGCGGTCAAGGAAGGGGATGTCCGCGCTTTTGTCGATGAATTCGCTCATGACGGCGTCGAGGAATTGGGTGAGGACTTCGGGCGCGTCGGTGTATTTCCATTCGTCGTAGTGGAGCAGGTTCATGGAGGAGAGGCAGCAGACGAAGCTTTCTTCGTCGCTGGCGGGCAGCATGATTTCGGTGCAGAGGTTGGAGGCGTACACGGTCATGTCGCGGTCTTTGTAAACGTCCGGGCGGCCGGCGTTGGCGTTGTCCTTGAAGAAGAGATAGGGGATGCCGGTTTCGGCTTTGCGTCGCAGCACTTTTGCCCAGACGCGGCGTTTTTCGGGGTCGCCCGCTTTCATGGCGTCCAGCCAGGCGTTGCTGATGCAGACGCCGTAGTACATGAGCTGGATGGGGTTGCCTTCGGTGTGGATGTCCAGCCATTCGTCGATGTCGCCGTGGTCGATGTCGATGTAGCCCGCGAATTGGCCTTTGCGCGAGGTGCCTTGCGAGATGACGTCGATGATGGTGTCAAACAGTTTGCTGAAGTTGAAGCTGCCGTCGGATTTGCCGTTGTTGCTGATGTCGCTGCCGCGCGGGCGGATGGCGCCGAAGTAGGCGCTGGTGCCGCCGCCGATTTTGCTCATCATGCCGACTTCGGCGGTGGTGCGCATGATGTCGTAGATGGAGTCGTCGATGTAGCTGCCAAAGCAGGAGATGGGCAGGCCACGGCTGAGGCCGAAGTTGGACCAGATGGGCGAGGAGAGCGAGTAGTAGCCGCGCGCCATGTAGTGATGGAAGCGCGCGGCGAAGGTGTCGTCGTTGAGGATTTTGCCGGCGTGCGCGGCGATGGCGCGGATGCGGTCTTCGGGGGTGGTGCCGTCCAGGAGGTAGCCGCGCTGGAGGAAGAGGCGGCTGTCTTCGGTAAGCCAGGCGAAGTCGGGGCGGGTGGGTGCGGTGTGGGTCATGGGTGTGTTCCTTGATGTTGTCGGGTGGACGGCGTTCCGGGTGCCGGGTGGTTCGGTATTGGTTTACATACACTTGAGCGCTCAAGGTGTATGTAAACAGGTTGGGTTCGGTCGTTTGGGTTTTGTCGCGCTGCGGATGGTTTGCTGCCCCCCCCCCAGCCCTCCCCCACGGGGAGGGAGCAGTTCGTCTGTTGTACATACACCTGAGCGCTCAAGGTGTATGTAAACAGGCTGGGGCGATGGGCGGATCAGCAGCGAGGTTTGCGAGCTAGGGGGTGTTTGCAATTCGGCGGATAAGCCCCCCTCTCTTTGGGAGAGGGGTTGGGGTGAGGGCTGTAATTGATTGAAAAAATCGGGATTTCGGCTCATCAATAATATTGCTTCCCCCCTCCCCGACCCTCCCCCGCTGCGGGCTTCGCCCTGCAGGGGAGGGGGCAGTTCGATTGTTATACATACACTTGAGCGCTCAAGGTGTATGTAAATAGCCGCCGGGAATGGTTTTAGAAGAGGTCATCCGCCGTAATTTGTTTGATTTTTTTGCTGTAGTCAGTGCTGCGTTTGTAGAAGAAGTCGTGCTCTTTACCGGAGAGGATTTCGATGTCGAACCACTCGGTTTCGCGCAGTTTTTTCGGGTCAACGAGGTAGGGCGCGTTGATGCCGAGGATTTCCAGCGAGTTGTTGTAGCGGTTGGTGATGTAGTTTTCCACGGTGTCGAGGGTGATGAAATCCAGGTCGCCGTCTTCAAAGATCCAGCGGAGGATGCCGCGTTCGGCTTCGAGCGCGTGGTCGGCGAGTTTTTTCAGTTCGTCGTAGAAGTCGGGGGTAAACAGGCGCGGGTGTTCGTCGCGGATGATGCCGTAGAGGGCGATACCAAAGCGGCCGTGGATTTCTTCTTCTTTCGAGGTCGCTTCTACCGCATTCGATATGCCTTTGAACAGGTTGCGGTGTTTGTTGAACGACATGATGATGAGGAACTGGCCGAAGAGCGAGATATGCTCCACAAACAGCGAGAACATGACCAGCGACAGCACGAAGCGCTCGCGGCCAATGTCCTTGTCGCGCATGAAGTCTTCCATGTATTCGATGCGCCGCATCAGCGCCGGGTATTCGCGGATTTGGCTGAACATTTCGTTCATGCCGAGTTTTTCGAGGAGGAAGGAGTAGGCGTCCTTGTGGCGGATTTCGCTTTCGGCAAAGGTGCCGCCGACGTCGTCGATTTCCGGCTTGGGAAAGTAGCGGTAGAGGTCGCCCCAGAAGCGCTTGACGCTCACTTCCACCTGCGAGATGGCGAGCATGGCGCGGGTGAGCGCGGTGCGCTCTGCCGGGGTGATGACGGTTTTGTAGTCCTGGATGTCGCCGGTGAAGTTGAATTCGGTGTGCAGCCAGTAGGAATGGCGGATGGCGTCCTTGAATTCGAGCAGTTCCGGGTATTCGTAGGGCTTGATTTGCAGGCGGTGTTCAAAGAGGTTGCGGGTCATGGCGGGCGTCCGGGCGGGTGGAGACAAAGGAAATCCCGCCAAACCAGAGACGGCGGGTCAATTTTTAAGTAAAAACGGCAGCTCATTTTAGGAGGATTTTGGGGGGCAACAAAGGCGAAGGTTTACCCTTTTTCGTTTCTCATTGGCTTAGCAGGGATTTCTAGTACTGGTGTATTTCAGCGTTCCAAACGGCATAAAAACACTATATGTTGTGGTGTATTCGGTAACTGTTTGTAACGCCATTTGCTAACCCCCCGTTTTGCCAAGATGACGTTGTGTGGTGGATTTACCACATCCGCACACGCCCGAAAATTCCCTGCCGCCGCTGTATAATCCGCCGCCTCATTCATACCGGAGCAAACCATGTCCCACGTCCTTATCATCGGCGCCGGAGGCGTCTCCAACGTCGTCGTCCACAAATGCGCGCAGGCAAAAGACGTCTTCAGCCAAATCACCCTCGCCAGCCGCACCGTCGCCAAATGCGAGGCGATTGCCGCCGCTGTCCACGCCAAATACGGCGTCAAAGTCGCCACTACGGCGGTGGATGCCGACAATGTCGCCGAACTTACTGCGCTGATTGAGCGCATCAAGCCTGACCTCGTCCTCAACGTCGCCCTGCCGTACCAGGACCTGCACATCATGGACGCCTGCCTCGCCACCGGCGTCGATTACCTTGACACCGCCAACTACGAGCCGCCGGAAGAAGCCAAATTTGAATACAAATGGCAGTGGGCGTATCACGACCGCTTCAAGGAACGCGGCATCATGGCGCTGCTCGGCAGCGGCTTCGATCCGGGCGTGACCAACGTTTTCACCGCCTACATCAAAAAACACCTGCTCGACGAAATTCACGAACTGGACATCATTGACGCCAACGCGGGCGACCACGGCCTGCCCTTTGCCACCAACTTCAACCCGGAAATCAACATCCGCGAAGTCACTGCCGAAGCCAAACACTGGGAAAACGGCGGCTGGCAAATCACCCCGCCGCTCTCGCACAAGCGCGTCTTCGATTTCCCGCAAATCGGCGAAAAAAACATCTACATGATGTATCACGAAGAACTCGAATCACTCGTCAAACATTATCCGGAAATCAAAACCGCGCGCTTCTGGATGACCTTCTCCGACAATTACCTCAATCACCTCAAAGTATTGGAAAACGTCGGCATGACCTCCATTGAACCCGTCATGTATGAAGGCAAAGAAATCATCCCCATCCAGTTCCTCAAAGCCGTATTGCCCGACCCCGCCTCACTCGGCCCGCGCACCAAAGGCAAAACCTGTATCGGCTGCGTCGCCAAAGGCATAAAAGACGGCAAAGAAAAAACCGTTTACATCTATAACATCTGTGACCACGAAGCCTGCTACGCCGAAGTCGGCTCACAGGCCATTTCCTACACCACCGGCGTCCCGGCAATGATTGGCGCGATGATGATGCTGCAAGGCAAATGGCATCAGGCGGGCGTCTATAACATGGAGCAATTCGACCCGGATCCGTTCCTCGACGCACTCGCCGCCTACGGCCTGCCGTGGGAAGTGAAAGAACTATAAAGCGATTCATCCGGTGGGGCTTGCCCCACCATTTTTTATTAAGGAGACAACCTATGGCAAAAAGAAAAAGCGATATGGAAGACATGATAGAACTCGCCGCCAAAATGCCGTGCTGACTGAATAGTATTTTGGTAGTTATCAGCTATGTTGTACTTCACTATTACGCTATCCGACCCAATATGCCTACACTAACGGAAACGAGTCAAGTTGTCGCCTCCATTTGGCAAAGTCCCGCCATTTTTGGCCAATATCTAGTGCCGTTTATTTTCATATTGGCGGCGGTAATCCCGCTAATCAAACAGACACGCAAAAAGAAATAACAAAACCATGAGTACCTTCCAAAACGCCGCCTACGAGCGCTATATGGGCGGCTGGAGCCGCGCCGCAGGCGAATCATTCCTTGACTGGCTCGCGCTGCCGCCCGGACTGCGCTGGCTCGATGTCGGCTGCGGCAGTGGTGCCTTTACCGCGCTGCTCGCTGAACGTACCGCCGCGGCAGAACTGCACGGCCTTGACCGCGAACCCGCGATGCTCACCCATGCCCGCGACCGTCTGCGCGAAAGCGTACAACTGCACGAAGGCGATGCCACCGCCCTGCCCTTCGCCGCCGCCCGCTTTGACGTCGCGGTGATGCCGCTGGTGATCGTCTTTATTGACGACCCCGGCCGCGCCGTCGCCGAAATGCGGCGCGTCGTCCGCCCCGGCGGCACGGTGGCCACCTACATTTGGGACTTGCCGCAAGGCTTCCCGTACTACACCGCCTTCGCCATCCTGCGCGACCTCGGCGTCCTGCCCGACCGCGCCGCCGCAGACGAAAGCACCGCGCTGCCGCAATTGCAAGCGTTGTGGCAACGCGCCGGACTGCAAGACGTCGCTACCGCCGCCTTTACCGTGCGCCAGCGCTACCCGGATTTTGCCGCCTACTGGCAGGCCTTGCAGGACAGCGCCAGCATCGGCGAACGCTTCGCCGCCCTGCCGGAAGCGGCGCGGCAAAACGTGCGTGATGCGCTACGCGACCGTCTGCCCGTCGCCGCTGACGGCAGCATTACCCTTGCCGCCCGCGCCCATGCGGTACGCGGGGTTTGTCCATAAATCCACGCAGGCATAAAAATTTGGTGGCGCTTCCGATTCAGCGATTCTTTGCCAGCACGGTATAGCCGTCAACCGCGCCAATCGCCGCCTTGACCTGCCAGCCGCTGCCTTTGGCGGCGGGGACGGGCTCGCCGCTTTTGGCATCATAAAGTTCGCCGAGGATGATTTCGCGGTTGCCGCCCGGCTGGATGATTTCGATGCTGTCGCCGCTTTTGAAATGGTTTTTTGCCTCGATGGTGGCCAGTCCGGTTGCGGCATCGTAGGCGATGACTTCGCCGACGAACTGTTGCGTGGCGGCATTGGAGGTGCCGCTGGCGTAGTTTTGCTGCGCCTTGATTTGGCGGCGGACGAAGAAGCCGTCGGTGTAGCCCCGGTTGGCCAGTCCTTCCAGTTTGGCGTTGAGCGCCGGGTTGAATGCGCGCCCGGCGTAGGCGTCGTCAATCGCCTGGCGGTAGAGTTGCGCGGTGCGTGCGGCGTAGTAGAAGGATTTGGTGCGCCCCTCGATTTTCAGGCAATCGACACCGATGCGCACCAGCGCGCCAACGTGCTCGATGGCGCGCAGGTCGCGGCTGTTCATGATGTAGGTGCCGTGTTCGTCTTCGGTGATTTCCATGTATTCGCCGGGGCGGTTTTCTTCTTCGAGGTAATAGACGCCGTCGGCGAGCGGGTGGCGCTCGCGGGTGTCGGTGAGGCCGGTGAGTGCCTCCGGGCTGAAGATAAGGTCGGGCGTGGGGATGAATTCGCCTTCTTCTTCTTCGCTGGAGCCGTGGGTTTTGTATTTCCAGCGGCAGGCGTTGGTGCAGGTACCCTGGTTGGGGTCGCGGTTGTTGAAGTAGCCGGAGAGCAGGCAGCGGCCGGAATATGCCATGCACAGCGCGCCGTGGACGAAGACTTCCAGCTCCATTTCCGGGCAACGCTGGCGGATTTCTTCGATTTCTTTGAGCGAGAGTTCGCGCGAGAGGATGACGCGGCTGATGCCGTTGTTTTGCCAGAATTTGACGGTCGCCCAGTTGACGGTGTTCGCTTGCACGGAAAGGTGAATCGGCAGCGCCGGGTAGGCGTTTTTCACGGTCATGATGAGGCCGGGGTCGGACATGATGAGCGCATCCGGGGCGGCGGCGATGGCGGGGGCGAGGTCGCGCAGCGCGGTATCGAGTTTGTAGTTGTGCGGCTGGGTGTTGACGGTGAGGTAGAACTGTTTGCCGAGCGCGTGTGCTTCGCTGATGCCGTCTTTCAGGTTGTCGTCGGTGAATTCGTTGCCGCGCATCCGCAGGGAATAGCGCGCCGAGCCCGCGTAAACGGCATCCGCGCCATAGGCGAAGGCGTAGCGCATGGTTTTCAGGGAGCCGGCGGGGGCAAGCAGTTCGACGTGTCGCATGGGAAATTTGGGTATAAAAAACGGGCGCGCATTATAGCGGGTTTCCGCGCGTTCCCTACGCCAACCACGCGGTATTGCCGCTTCTGTGGCACAATGTCGCCCGTTTTGGTTCTCGCCAAAGCGGTTTTAGTTTTTAATCAGGAGTTATTTATGACAAAACGCATGAATGTCGAAAGTTTTAATCTCGACCACACCAAAGTCAAAGCGCCTTATTTGCGTCTGGCGGACAAAAAACAGGGGGAGAATGGCGATGTCATTTACAAATACGATTTGCGTATCTGCCAACCCAACAAAGACCATATGGAAATGCCTGCGCTGCATTCGCTGGAACATTTAATGGCGGAATTGTCGCGCAATCATAACGCGCACGTAGTGGATATTTCGCCGATGGGCTGCCAGACCGGTTTTTATGTCTCGCTCCTCAACGAGCCGGATTATCAAACAGCGCTGAATCTGATTGAAGAAACGTTAAAAGACGTATTGAATGCAACCGAAGTACCCGCCTGCAATGAAGTACAATGCGGCTGGGCGGCAAGCCACAGTTTGGAAGGCGCGAAAGCATTGGCAAAGCGCCTGCTGGATCATCGTAGTGAATGGGAAACCATTTTTGCCTGATTGACAGGCCATCGTTGCCAATAAAAAAGCGGAGTAGCTTGCAAGCACTCCGCTTTTTTATTGCCTGTAGTCTTAATTCAAAGCGAGGAAGAATTGATGCAGTCGCTCCAGTTGTGCATACGTTTGAGCAGTATCTCCTTCATTATCGACAATAAAATTTGCACGCTGTAAACGTTCCGCACGTGAAATTTGTGCCGCGATAATAGCAGCGATTGCAGCTTGTTGCTGTTGATCGCGCTGGCTGCCACGTTCCAGTTGTGTTCTTTCAGAAACATCGACAGCTAATACCACATCACATAATGCATCCAGCCGATTCTCCAAAAGTAGCGGCGCGCTTAAAATTCGATACGGTTGCCGCGGCGCACGCTCCAGCTCTTGCAACAAGCGCTCGCGAATGCGTGGCTGCATAATGGTATTCAAACACGCTCTGGCATCATCATTCACGAAAGCCCGTGTACGTAGCGTGGCACGATTCAGATTGCCATCATCCTGCAAAACGTCATTGCCAAAAGCGGCAGCGAGTTCCTGCAATACGGGAGAGCCTTTGGTAACCACCTTTCGCGCAATCACATCCGCATCAATAACAGAAACAGCACGAGCGGTAAACCAGTCGCTACATAAAGACTTGCCACTGGCTATACCGCCCGTTAACCCAATAATCATGGTTTACAGAGAAAGTCCGGTCAATTGTGCAATTTCACCACCATACATAAATGTCAACCAGCCTGCGATTGCCAAATAAGGACCAAAGGCCATAGGAACTCCTCGCCCAATCCGGTTGATAATGGCAAAAATCAATCCCGTAACTGCGGAAAAAAATAGAATAAATGGCAACATGACAATACCTTGCCAAGCACAAAGCAAAGCCAGCAATTTGAAGTCACCGTACCCCATTCCTTCTTTTCCCATAATCAGGCGGAACAACCAGTAAACGGACCATAGAACCAAATATCCAACTATGACTCCGATGACACTACTGCGCAAACTGATAAAAAGACCATTATCAATACAACCTGCCAGAATACCTAACCAAAGCAAGGGAAGCGTCAAAGAATCTGGCAATATCTGATTTTCCGCATCAATAAAAATAAGTGCCAATAATCCCCATGTTAGCAACAACGCAAACCCCAATTGCCATGGTTCAGGGTATTTTAAAACAACCAAAATACTTGCCGCAGCACACAATAATTCTACCAGTAAATAACGTATAGAAATTTTAGTACCACAACTAGCACATTGTCCACGCTGTAATAAATAGCTGATAACAGGGATGTTTTGCCAAAAATGAATCTGTGCCTTACATTCGGGACAATGCGACCCTGGTAACATCAAGTTAAAAGTTTCAAGCTGTCTATATGGGTTATTTTCGGATTTTTCCTCATCTTCATCAGGGTTATTTAAGGTTTCCCAGGCATAAAAATTTTCCTCTCTTTGAAACATTACAGGCAATCTGTAAATAACCACATTAAGAAAGCTGCCTACCATCAAACCAATGATACCAACTAGTAGTATTCCAATTGGTGTGTGAAAAATCATGGAATTTATAACCATTAGAACAATTGTCCCAAATTGAAGATTGGCAGATACATGGCAATAATCAAACCACCAACAACAATTGCCAAGAAAGCCATAATAGCAGGCTCAATCATCGCTGTTAAATTATCAATACGCCAATCAAGTTCTTCTTCATAATAAGTCGCTACCCGACCCAGCATTTCACCCAAATTCCCGGATTCCTCACCAATTGCGGTCATCTGAACGGCAATAGTAGGGAAGAGTCCGGTATTCTTCATGGCAAAACTCATTTGCTGCCCGTTTTGTACGTCATCACGAATCTCGTAAACAGCTCGTTCATATAAAACACTACCAGTAGCAGGAGCTGTAGCCTGCAAACCACGCATCAAGGGAACGCCAGCATTAAACAGGGTTGACATTGTGCGTGCGAACCGGGCATTTGCACCACATTTTAATATCCCTCCGATTAGAGGTGTCTTGAACATGACAATATTGGTTTTTTCCTGCAGGTTTTTATTACGCCGTTTT
>ERZ773060.696-NODE-696-length-10389-cov-4.503_pt1 | contig 10389 bp, 9 predicted proteins | sample MGYA00580628_ERZ773060 | MGnify/ENA primary metagenome ERZ773060 (study PRJEB29015, sample SAMEA2738019) | human oral metagenome | biome: human oral; feature: human-associated habitat; material: dental | place: China | collected 2045 ... | reverse complement strand
GCCGAGGCTATTTTATGTCGCCGCCTCTGGCGGCATTCAGTCAAAACGAATCGGGTAGTTGTCCGGCATTTGGTAGTCGTGTTTGGTCGCGTTGTAAGGGAAGGTATATTTTTCCTGCCGGTATTCTTTGATCGGTGCGAGGCGGTAGGCGCCGTTGTTTTCGCGTCCAGTAATTTTGCGGCCGTCGTAGCCGTTGAGGGTGATTTCCAGCGGCCAGCTGTTACCAACCGGGTTGAGGTCGCGGCGGATGTTGAGGGTGGCTTGCAGGTCTTTGGTATTGGCAAGGTGTTCTTTGGCACCCGCTTCGCCTTCCCAAAAGTTGTCGCAGAATTTTTCTACGGCGGGATCGCAAAATTCGTCGTAGCTGCTGGTGGCGGGTATGGTGCTGCTGGCGATGCGCTCACCGTCGTCGTGCAGGATGTTGAAGGCTTCTTCCAGCCCGCCGCCCTGGACGAATCCGCTTTTGCCAACCGCGCCCCAATAGCCGGGGCCAAATTCTTGCCATTGCCAGTCCTCCGGCGCGTCACCCCATTCGCCCGCTTCGGTTTGGCCGTGCGCGGTTTCCCGCCACCCGCCGTTTTCTTCAGTGAAGGCAAAGAGGACGGCGAGTCCGGCAGAGGCGTGTCCTTCGTTCAGATTTTTGCCGGTGAAAAGCAGGTAGCGGCGTTTGTCCTGTGCGCTGTCAGCGGTTTTTTCGCTGTGCAGGGTCATGCAGTATTCGTCGTCATCCACGCGGTAGTAATGGCATTCGCGCTGTTTGCCGTCGCTGGCGCGGGCGAGGCGTGCGCTGGCGTCCGCGTTCACGGGGTAGTGTTGATTCAGGGTTTGGGCAATGAGCGGGTCTGTGGCTGCCTGCGCGGTGGCGACGAGGGTGAGGGCGACGGGCAGGGCGAGGGTTTTCATGGGATTTTCGAAGGGCGGTTATTTGTAGTAGCCCGCCATCACCGCGTTGCTTTCGATGCGGGTGGCGAGCGGCAGCGGGATGCGCATTCGCGTGTTGCGCACATCAAGGATGCAGAGGCGGTTCAGGTCGTTGATGTATTTGGGCAGGTAGGGAATTTGGGTGTTGGAGAGGTCGAGGTTGATCAGTTTGGTGAGGCGCGCGACGGAGGGCGGCAGCGCGCCGATGTTGTTGTGGCTGATGTTGAGCATTTCCAGTTCGGTGAGCTGGCCGATGTCGTCCGGCAGTTCGGTCAGTTCGTTGTAGCCGAGGTTGAGGTCGTTCAGGCGAGTGAACTGGCAGATAAATTCCGGCAGTTGCATCAGGCGGTTGTGCGAGAGGTCAAGTACCGCCAGACGCTGCATTTGTGCGGTCGGCGGCGGCAAGAGGCTTAGCTGGTTGTGCGCCAGCGAGAGACGGTGCAACTGGCTCAGGCTGCCGAAATTGGCAGGAAGGCTGGTGAGGCGGTTGTTGTGCGCGTCGAGAATGCTCAGGTTTTGCAGTTTCGCCAGTGATTCGGGCAAGGTGGTCAGCATATTGCCGCCGATGTCGAGCCGGTGCAGTTGGTGCAGTTCGCCGATGTATTCGGGCAGGGTGCCGAGGTGGTTGCCGTAGAGTTCAAGTTCGCCCAGTTCGCGGTAGTTGGCGATGAAGTCGGGCAGTTTTTTCAGTTCGTTGGAGGAGAGGTTGAGCCGCGTCAGTTTGGTGAGGTTGGCGCAGACTTCCGGCAGGTCTTCGAGTTTGTTTCGCGCGAGGTTGAGTTTGGTGAGGTGGGTGAAGTTGCCGATAAAGAGTGGCACGCGCAGCAGGCGGTTGTCACTGAGGTCGAGTTCGGTGATGTGGCTGAATTTGGCGATGACTTCCGGCAGGGTGGCCATTTTGTTGTAGCCGAGTTCGAGTTTGGTCAACCCGGTCAGGTTGCCGAAGCTCTCCGGCAGGGTTTCGAGCTGGTTCCATTTGAGGTCGAGGCGTTTCAGCAGGGTGAGGTTGCCGATGGAGTCGGGCAGTTTTTGCAGTTCGTTGCCGCGCAGGTCAAGCTCGGTCAGTAGTGCCAGTTCACCCAGGGTTTCCGGCAGGCTTTGCAGGCGGCGGAAGGAGAGATCCAGACGGTTCAACCCTATCAGTTCGGAGGGTTCGCGCGGGATGCGGTCTTCGCCGATGTTGTTTTCTTCCGCCCATTTCAGGATCTCGCTGAAACGTCCTTGATTTTCGTCGTCGTCTTGCGCGTCGCTCTTGAAAACGCGGCGCAAGCCGCTGGTGATGCTTTTGAGCATGGGTTTTCCTGTTGGTTTCGGTTTTTGTGGCGGTATTGTAACAATCCGCGCTCACTATTTGTAAGCCCTGCGCACGCCGCTTGTGTTTTCAAGCGGTTGTCGCTTTTTTATCCGCTTTTCGGCATCAGAGCTTGCATGTGGCAAAGTTTTGCCTATAATGCGCGCCTCATCAATTGCGGGGTGGAGCAGTCTGGTAGCTCGTCGGGCTCATAACCCGAAGGTCGTTGGTTCAAATCCAGCCCCCGCTTCCAAGGATTTTTTAGAAGGCCCTTTTTCAAGGGCTTTTTTGTTGTATGCGTTTTTGCAAGGGGTCGCTATGTCGCGCGAGGAAAGGGTTACAGAGTTGTTGAAGCCCGTGGTGGAATCCATGGGTTTTGAGTGGGTTGGGGTGGAGTATCACCACAATTCGGTCAATGCGATTCTGCGCATTTATGTCGATCGGCCGGAAGGCGGGATTGATATGGAGGGCGTGGTTGAGGTCACCGAAGCGGTCAACCCGATTCTCGATGTGGAAGACCCGATTAACGCGCCCTACACGCTGGAAGTTTCTTCGCCTGGCTTGGATCGCCCGCTCTTTTCCTTTGCCGATTTTGTCCGCTTTACCGGCGAGACGGCGAAGGTGCATTTGCACGCGCCGGTCGGCAAGCGCCGCCGTTTTGAAGGGGTAATTGAGTCCACCGACGAGGCAGCGCAGCGCATTACTTTTGCGATACAGCAAGGGCGTGCCGTCGAGGCGGTCGAAGTGGATTACGCCAATGTGGACAAGGCGCGTCTGGTACCCGTTTTTTGAAGGAGGAGTTATGTCGAAAGATTTGTTGAACATTATTGAAGCGGTAGCGAACGAGAAGGAAGTCGATCGCAGCGTGATTATCGAGGCGCTGGAAGCGGCGTTGGCGGCCGCGACGCGCAAGCGTTATCCCGACGAGGAAATCGGCGCCAAGGTCGTCATTAACCCGCGCACCGGCGAGTACAAGAGTTTCCGCCTGTGGACGATTGTCGATGACGAGGCGATTCTGGAAAACCCGGACGCCGAGATGCGTGAAAGCGTCGCCGCCATTGAGTTTCCCGAGGCGCATTTGCAGGTCGGCGATGTGCATGAGGTGCCGATTGAAAACGAACCGTTTGGCCGCATCAGCGCGCAACAGGCGAAGCAAATCATCATTCAGAAGCTGCGCGAGGCAGAGCGGCGCAAGGTTTATGACCAGTTCATCGCCGAAGAAGGCACGCTGGTACACGGCATCGTTCGCCGCCACGAACGCGGCAACGTCATCGTCGATGTCAATGGCGCCGAGGCGACTATCCTCCGCGACGGCATGATTCCGCGCGAAACACTACGCATCGGCGACCGCATCCGTGGCTACCTCGCCAAAGTCAACCTGGAAATGCGCGGACCGCAACTGGAAGTAAGCCGCGTCGCCCCGGAAATGCTGAAACAGCTCTTCACCCTGGAAGTGCCGGAAATCGGCTCCGGCATCATCGAAATCATGGGCGTTGCCCGCGACCCCGGCCTGCGCGCCAAAATCGCGGTGCGCACCTTTGACCCGCGCATTGACCCGGTCGGTGCCTGCGTCGGCATCCGTGGCTCGCGCGTGCAGGGGGTGATGAACGAACTGGCGGGCGAGCGTATCGACATCGTTCTCTGGGACGAAGACCCGGAAACCTACGTGCGCAAGGCGATGGCACCGGCGCAAATCACCAACGCTGCCGCCGACGAGGCGCGCAAGGTGATGGATATCTCCGTCCCGGAAAACAAACTGCCGCAGGCCGTGGGTCGCGGCGGACAAAACGTGCGCCTTGCCAGCGAACTCACCGGCTGGACCATCAACGTCCTCAGTGAAGCCGAATTCGAGGCACGGCAAGAAGCGGCGCAGGACGCACAGGAGCGGGCATTGGCAGAAGCGCTGGACATCGACGACGACATCGCCGACCTGCTGATAGAAGCCGGATACAGCGCGCCGGAAACAGTCGCCTATGCCGAACGCGACGAACTGCTCGCCATCGAGGCCTTTGACGAAGAAACCGTCGATGCGCTGATGGCGCGCGCGGCAGATTACCTGCTGCAACAGGCCTTTGTCGCCGAAGTGGAGCCGGAAGAAGAAATGCAGTTACCGCTGGAAAACGTCGAAGGGCTGGATGCGGACACCATTGCCGCCTTGCAGGCGAACGGCCTGCACACCCAGGAAGACCTGGCAGAATTGGCGGTGGACGAACTGGTGAACTACACCGGCATGGACAAAGAACAGGCATCGGCGCTGATACTGAAAGCGCGCGAGCCGTGGTTTCGTGGATGATAGCGAGGGAACAATAAAATGGCAGTAGCAGAACAAACCGTAGCGGCGCTCGCCAAACAACTGAAAATACCCGTGAACCGCCTGCTTTCCCTGCTGAAAGAAGCGGGTGTCACGGTCGCGGGCGAAGAAGACACGCTGACACCGGCGCAAAAAGTGGCGCTGACCAAACACATGGCGGCGAAAAAAAGCGGCGAAAAAAAACTCAGCCTGAAAAACCCCGCCGGAGCGGCGAAGAAAACCGCCGGTGAGAAAAAAAGCGGCGAGACGGCGGCGAAAAAACCGCGTGCCGCCGCCAAAAAAAGCGGCGAAAAAAAACTGAGCCCGCGCGAAATCGCCCAACAAATGGCCGAACAACAACGCCTCGCCCAGGGCGAAGCCATGCGCGACAGCGAAGCGCGGGCGCGCGAAGAAGCAGAGCACGCCGAACGCCAGCGTGTCGCCGAAGAAGAAGCGCGCCGCCTGCGCAAAGAACAGGAAGAAAAAGCCGCGCTTGACGCCGAACAGGCGCGACAAAAAGCCGAAGCCGCACTGGCGGCACAACTGGCCGAACAAGAAAAACAGCGAAAACTCCGCGAAGCCGAAGACGCCAAGCGCAACGCCGCCGAAGAAGTCCGCAAACAGGAAGAGCGGGAAAAACGCGCCGCCAAAGAAAACGAAGAACTCGAACGGCAGCGGCAAGAAGCCCTGCTTGATGTCGCCAAACGCGAAAACTACGAAGAAGAAGCCGAAACCCGCTTCCACATCCAGAGCCGCGAACGCGGTGCGGGCGGTGGCGGTCGCAACGAACGCGGCGGCAAACGCGGTGGCGGACGCGACAGCGACGACCGTCGCAGCGGCGCGGGCAGCCGTGGCGGCAAGGGCGGCAACAAACGCGAACGCAAGGGCGGCAAATTTGAAAAACCCGTCGCCCCGGTCTCGCGCGAAGTACGCATCCCGGAAACCATCACCGTTGGCGAACTCGCACAAAAAATGAGCGTCAAGGCGGGCGAACTCATCAAAGTCATGATGAAACTCGGCTCAATGGTCACCATCAACCAGGTGCTGGACCAGGAAACCGCCGCGCTCGTCGCCGAAGAAATGGGGCACCAGTACATCCTCATCAAAGAAAACGACCTCGAAGCACAAGTCATGGCCGAGGCCGACGAAGACGCGGGCAACATCATCCAGCGCGCGCCGGTCGTCACCATCATGGGCCACGTTGACCACGGCAAAACCTCGCTCCTGGACTACATCCGCAAAACCAAAGTGGTCGCGGGCGAGGCGGGCGGCATCACCCAGCACATCGGCGCCTACCGCGTACAAACGCCAAAAGGCACCATCACCTTCCTTGACACCCCCGGCCACGCCGCCTTTACCGCCATGCGCGCGCGCGGTGCGGACGCGACCGACATCGTCATCCTTGTGGTTGCCGCCGACGACGGTGTCATGCCACAAACGATTGAGGCCATCCAGCACGCCAACGCCGCCAAAGTGCCGCTCATCGTCGCCGTCAACAAAATCGACAAGCCGGACGCCGACCCGGAGCGCGTCAAATCCGAACTGTCGCAACATGGCGTCATCGCCGAAGAATGGGGCGGCGAAAACCTCTTCGCCTACGTCTCGGCGAAAAGCGGCGAAGGCATCGACGACCTGCTCGACAAAGTGCTCATCCAGGCCGAAGTGCTGGAGCTGACCGCGCCCTCTACCGGCATGGGACGCGGCGTCGTCATCGAATCCCGCCTTGACCGTGGCCGTGGCAGCGTCGCCACCGTGCTGGTGCAATCCGGCGTCGTCAAAAAAGGCGACATCATGCTCGCCGGCATGGAATACGGCCGCATCCGCGCCATGCTCGACGAAAACGGCAACGAACTCAAAGAAGCGGGCGCCTCCACCCCGGTCGAAATCCTCGGCCTCTCCGGCACGCCGAACGCGGGCGACGAAGTCGTCATCGTCGAAAACGAACGCAAGGCACGCGAGATTGCCAACTTCCGCCAGGGCAAATTCAAAGAAATCAAAATCGCCCGCCAACAGAAGGCCAAACTGGAAAACCTGTTCAGCAGCGCCGCAGAAGGCGAAGTCCACACCGTCAACCTGATGATCAAGGCGGACGTCCAAGGCTCGGTCGAAGCCCTCTCCGACTCACTGCTGAAACTGGCGACCGACGAAGTCAAAGTGAACATCATCGCCTCCGGCATCGGCGGCATCACCGAATCCGACGTCCAGCTCGCCATCGCCTCCGAAGCCATCATCATCGCCTTCAACGTCCGCGCCGACGCCAACGCGAAAAAACTGGCGGAAAACGAAGGCGTTGACCTGCGCTACTACAGCATCATCTACGAAGCCATCGACCAGGTGAAAGCGGCGATGCAGGGGATGCTCTCGCCGGAAGTGCGCGAAGACATCATCGGCCTGGCAGAGGTACGCGAAGTGTTCCGTTCCTCCAAATTCGGCACCGTCGCCGGCTGCATCGTCGAAGACGGCGTACTCAAGCGCAACAACCCCATCCGCGTGCTGCGCAACAACGTCGTCATCTACGAAGGCGCGCTCGAATCGCTGCGCCGCTTCAAGGACGACGTCAGCGAAGTCCGCGCCGGTACCGAATGCGGTTTGGGCGTCAAAAACTACAACGACGTGCGCATTGGCGACCAAATCGAATGCTACGAGCGCGTCTCGGTTGAGAGGACACTCTGATGCCAAAAGGACAAGACCGCACCCGCCGCATCGGCGAACAAATGCGGCGCGACCTCGCTGTCGCCATCCCGCAATACCTTGACCACCCGCACGCCTCGCTGATTTCCATCACGGCGGTGCGGGTGACACGCGACCTGTCATTTGCCAAAGTCTATGTGACCCACGTCATCAGCGACCCGGCGGAGCGCGCCGCGCTCATCCGCGCGCTGAACGCCCACGCCGGACAACTGCGGCACGCGCTCGCACAAAAACTCAGCATCCGCAAAATGCCGGAACTCAGCTTCCACTACGACGACTCGGTGGAATACGGCGCGCGCATGGATCACCTGTTGCATGACTTGGTAAAAGACCTGCCGCCGGAAGATGAAACAGAAGAAGATGGGCAGGCATAACCGCCCTGCCCTGCCATAAAAGACGCGCTCCTTGACCGGAGCGCGTTTTTTTTGCGTAGAGGACAAAAAACGGACGACCGTGCTGGCCGCCCGTATCCGTCTCGCAAGCGTCAGAACAGCTCTGGCGCGGAGACGATGTTGAGTTTGTCATCCAGGTCAAAGATGAGCGGCGTACCGGTCGGCAGGTTCAGCTCCAGGATTTTTTCGTCGCTGATGTTGAGCAGGTATTTGATCAGCGCGCGCAGGCTGTTGCCGTGGGCAGAGATGAGGACGTTTTTGCCCTGGCGCAGTTCGGGCGCGATGTTGCTGTCCCAGTAGGGCAGAACACGGGCGATGGTGTCTTTCAGGCTTTCGCCGACCGGCATTTCGTCCGCCGGGACCTCGCGGTAGCGGCGCTCGTTCGCCGGGTAATATTCACTGGTTTTCTCAACGGCAGGCGGCGGCACGTCAAAGCTGCGACGCCAGATATGCACTTGTTCATCGCCGTATTTGGCGGCGGTTTCGGCCTTGTTCAGCCCTTGCAGGCCGCCGTAGTGGCGTTCGTTCAGGCGCCAGCTTTTGTATTCGGGAATCCATAGCTGGTCGCAGTATTCAAGCAGGAGGTGCAGGGTCTTGATGGCGCGCTTCTGATAGGAGGTGAAGGCGACGTCAAAGAGGATGCCTTTTTCTTTCAGCAATTTGCCACCGGCGACGGCTTCTTCCACGCCTTGCGCGGTGAGATCGACATCAACCCAGCCGGTGAAGCGGTTGGAAAGGTTCCATTCGCTTTGGCCGTGGCGAGAAAGGACGAGTTTCATGGTGTGCTCCTTTAGCAGGTGAGGGAAAGGTAACGAATCGTTAGTATTGTAGCGTTATTGCGGCGGCGGTTCTATCGCAGCGATTGCGCAACAGTCGTAGCAGGGCCAATGTTTTTCCCGTGATGCGCAGCTATCCCGCTGAAATTCAGCCTGAAAACTCCTATAATGCGCGCCCCTGTGCCGTTTGGCACATCCTCCCAACTACCCCAAGGAACCCCATGCAAAACCATCACCTCGGCTTCCCCGTCGAAACCGTCGCCGTCTTCATCATCCTCTCCGTCGGTGCGATTCTCATCGACCTCTACGCCCACCGCAGCGACAAACCGATGAGCCTGAAAAGCGCCTCACTCTGGACCGTCTTCTGGATTCTCGTCTCGCTCGCCTTCGCCGGCTTCCTCGGCTGGCACCACGGCAGCGAAGCAGCGAGCCTGTTCATCACCGGTTACGCCCTGGAAAAAGTACTTTCCGTCGATAACCTCTTCGTCATGATGGCGATTTTCGCCTGGTTCAAGGTGCCGGAAGGCTACCGCCACCGCGTGCTTTACTGGGGCATCATCGGCGCCATCATCTTCCGCATGATTTTCGTCATCATCGGTACCGGCCTGCTTGCCTTGGGCCCCTTCGTTGAAATCATCTTCGCGCTGGTTATCGCCTGGACGGCGGTGATGATGCTCAAAGGCGGCGATGACGGCGACGAAATCGAGGACTATTCCGACCACCGCGCCTACCGCCTGGTGCACCGCTTCTTCCCCGTCTGGCCGCGCCTCTACGGGCACAATTTCTTCCTGAACAGCCAGGAGCTGGCCGACGCGCAGGCGAAGAACCCGCAGGAACACCTCGAACTGGCCGGGGAAGACACCAAACACCCCGAACAAAGCCACCCGCACGCGATGAAAGCGGGCGCCTGGGTCGCCACCCCGCTCCTGCTCTGCCTCGCCGTCATCGAAATCTCCGACGTGATGTTCGCCTTCGACAGCGTCCCGGCGGTAATTGCCGTCTCGCGCGAACCGCTGATTGTTTACAGCGCGATGATGTTCGCCATCCTCGGCCTGCGGACGATGTACTTCGTGCTGGAAGCGCTGAAAGGCTACCTCGTCCACCTCGAAAAAGCGGTCATCGTCCTCCTCTTCTTCATCGCCGCCAAACTGGCGCTGTCTGCGACCAACCATTACCTGCACCACGGCCTCGACATCTCGCCGCTCGTCTCGCTCATCGTCGTCATCGTCGTCCTGCTCGCGGGCGTGGTCGCATCCCTGCTCTACCCGGAAAAAGAAACCAAGGAGTAAATCATGGCAGTCACCCTAAGCAAAGGACAAAACGTCTCGCTGAGCAAAACCGACCCGGCGCTGAAACACATCCTCATCGGCCTCGGCTGGGATGCGCGCAGCAGCGACGGCCAGCCGTTTGACCTTGACGCCAGCCTGTTCATGACCGGCGACAACAAAAAAGTGCCGTCCGACGCCTACTTCATCTTCTACAACCAGCTCAAATCGCCGGAAGGCGCGGTGGAGCACACCGGCGACAACCTCACCGGCGACGGCGATGGCGATGACGAAAGCATCCTCGTCCAGCTCGACAAAATCCCGGCGAACATCAGCTCGCTCTTTATCACCGTCACCATCCACGACGCCGAAGCACGCCACCAGAACTTCGGCCAGGTCAGCAACGCCTTCGTCCGCCTGGTGAACCACGAAAGCGGCCAGGAAGTGCTGCGTTTTGACCTTTCCGAAGACTACAGCACGGAAACAGCAATGGTTTTCGGCGAAGTCTATCGCCGTGACGGCGAATGGAAATTCCGCGCCATTGGTCAGGGCTACGCCGGTGGCCTGCTCAGCCTCTGCCACCAGTACGGGGTGAACGTCGGCTGATTGATGACCGCGTGATTGCCATACAGCTCCCCTCCCCTGCAAAGCGGGATGGAGTGTAAACAACCGTGTAGCGGCCGCATCTAAAACGAATGGTAAACAGCCCTTAGAGGCTGTTTGCCATTCGGCGGATAAGCCCCTCTCCCTCTGGGACTGGGAC
>ERZ773060.693-NODE-693-length-10400-cov-5.32131_pt1 | contig 10400 bp, 11 predicted proteins | sample MGYA00580628_ERZ773060 | MGnify/ENA primary metagenome ERZ773060 (study PRJEB29015, sample SAMEA2738019) | human oral metagenome | biome: human oral; feature: human-associated habitat; material: dental | place: China | collected 2045 ... | reverse complement strand
TGAACGACCTGGAAATGTTCAAAACCGTCGGCTTCGGCGTGGCGATGGGCGACGGTCGCGACGAACTGAAAGCGCTCGCGAAATACATCACCACCCCGCTGGAACAGCACGGCGTCTATAACGCCCTTGTCCACCTCGGCATCATCCCCGGCCCGGCATGGACTTAAGGCAATAGAATCAACCGCTACCGCGATTACAACCAATATGCCTCCTCCCCCGTGGGGGAGGGTCGGGGTGGGGGCAGCAAACAACCCACGCCAGCGACAACATTCCCCTTTCCACACACCCGCAAAAACACCCGATGAAAACCCCCAAAATCATCTTCTTCGACATCGACGAAACCCTCTACCGCAAAAGCAGCGACTACCTGCCGGACAGCGTCCCCGCCGCCATCCGCGCCCTGAAAGCGCGCGGCATCATCCCGGCGATTGCGACAGGCCGCTCACTCGCCGCCCTGCCCGCGAAAATCCGCGCACTCGCCGCCGCCGAGAACATCGAACTGTTCATCACCATCAACGGCCAGTACAACCAATACCGGGGCGAGCCGCTCGCCACCAACCCGATGACCCTTGACGAAATCGAACGCTTCAACGCCCTCTTTGCCCGCCACGGCTGGGACTACACCTACGTCGGCGCCGGACAAATGGCATCCAACCGGCAAAGCGCGCGCATGGACGACGCGCTCGCCGGCATCGGCGACTACATCATTGACCCCGACTACTACCGCCACCAGCCGGTGTACCAATACCTGCTCTACATCGACCCCGCCGAAGAAGCGGCGCTGAACGACAGCGGCGAACTGGGGCGCGACTACCATGCGATGCGCTGGCATCCGTTTTCCGTCGATTTACTGCACGCCGACGGCAGCAAGGCGCGCGGCATCAAGCGCGTCTGCGCAGCGCTCGGCGTACCGCTGGATGAGACGATGGCCTTTGGCGACGGCCTGAACGACGTGGAAATGTTCAAAACCGTCGGCTACGGCGTGGCAATGGGCGACGCCGTACCCGAACTGCGCGCGCTCGCGCAATACCAGACCGGCACCGTCGAAGAAGACGGTATCTATAACGCGCTGCAACACCTCGGTATCATTGCCTAAATTCACCCTCCCCTGCAGGGCGAAGCCCGCAGCGGGGGAGGGACGGGGAGGGGGTAAGCCATATCGCTCACCAATCACCACTTCATTTTTTACACTTATCGCTCGCGCCCATCCCCAGCCCTCCCCCGTAGGAGGAACCCAAACACAAAACCCAAGGAACCCGCATGAAAAAAACCCTCACCCTCCTCGCCCTCGCCCTGCTGCTCACCGCCTGCGGCGATGACAAAGCCAAAGCGCCCGCCGAACCCGTCGCCGCCATCCCGGCAGATGCGCGCGACTACTTCAACCAGATGGGCGTGACCGACACCGGCGGCAGCAAAGGCCAAGTACAACGCAGCGACAGCGGCGAAGTTATCTGGTTTGACAGCGTGCGCACCACCCTCACCTACCTGCGCCTGCCGGAAACCGCCAACCAGCCGCTTGCCGCCTGGGTCAGCACGCACGACAGCCCGGCGCACTGGCTTGCCGTCAAGGACGCCTGGCTGGTACAAACCCCGGAAGCGCCGCAACTCATCGGCAAGGACGACTACCTCCCCTTCGCCGAAAAAGCCGCCGCCGAAAAATTCGCGGGCGAGCACCAGGGCAAAGTGCTGCGCGCGGACGACATCAGCGACAGCGACCTGCAACTATGACTATGAAACCCCTGCTGCTCCTCCTCTGCCCGGCGCTTGCCCTCGCCCACCCGCACCAGTGGATTGACCTGCGCATCACCCCGGAAACCGACGCCAGCGGCGCGCTCACCGCGCTGCGCGAAAGCTGGGAATTTGACCCCTACAGCTCCGAAATCCTGCTGGAGCGCAACCAGGACGCGGCCGCGCTGGCGCAGTTCAAAAAAGACCTTGACCAGTTCTTTGCCGACCAGCACGGCTTCACCTACAGCCAGACCCTTGCCTTCGCCGCGCCGCGCGACACCGCCATTGACACCGGCGGCGGCATCCTGCGCTACCACTACACTCTGCCGCTGAAAACCCCGGCGCGCGGCAAAATAACCTTCAAAATCTACGAGAACAGCTACTACATGGACGTCACCTACGCCCTCGACCAGCCCAAACAATGGGATAACGGCTGCCGTCTCACCGTGCGCGAGGCAAACCCCACCGCCGAAGAAGAAGAGCTGGCCGCCAGCTTCGACCAGAACGCGCAGGCACCGACCGGCCTTGGTGCCGTCTTCGCGCAAACCTCGGAGCTGCAATGCGGCGCATGAAATACCGCATCGCCCAACAACCGCCGCCCGCAAGCGGCGCGCACAACGATTCCCCCCTCCCCCCGTGGGGGAGGGGTTGGGGGTGGGGTTCGCCCGCACACCCCGCTGCCGAACCGTCCGCCAACCTCAAAACACGGCCGCACCGCCCGCTTATCCGCCGCTACCTGCCCGCCCTCATTCTCACCGCCCTGCTCGTCCTCGCTGCCCTCTACTGGCAACCGCTGCGCCTTGCCGCGCAACGCCTGCAAAACGGCTGGCAACGCGACCTTGCCGCGCAACTGCAAACCCTGCGCCAGCACGGCGACAGCGCCGCCACCTGGCTCACCCTCTGCGGCCTCGGCTTCCTCTACGGCATCCTGCACGCGATAGGCCCCGGTCACGGCAAAGCCATCATCGCTACCTTCACCCTGAGCCAACCCGCCGCACGGCGGCAAACGCTCGCTATCGCCATTGGCGGCGCGCTGCTACAAGGCGTGAGCGCCATCTTCTGGGTAGCATTGGCAATGGGACTGCTGCACCTGCTCATCGCTGACACCGTCAATCACGCCCTGTGGCTGAACCACCTCAACGCCCTGCTTGTCGCCGCCATCGGTGCCTACATCATCTGGCGCCACCGCCCGCACCGCCACCACGCCCATTGCGCCTGCCACCCGCACGGCGCGCGCCCGCTGACACCGTGGGCGGCGATTATCGCCATCGGCATCCGCCCGTGCAGCGGCGCGGTGATGAGCCTCGCCGTCGCCTGGAGCTGGGGCATCGCCGCCGCCGGCATCGCCATGACCCTGGCGATGGCCTGCGGTACCGCGCTCACCATTACCGCCATCGCCCTGCTCTGCCATCACGGCAAACAGCACCTCGCCCGCCGCCTGTTGCGCGACGAAGCCCGCTTCGCCCGGCTGAGCCAAACGCTGGCGCTCGCGGGCGGCATCATCCTCATTGCCCTCGCCGCGCTGCTCTGGCAAACAGACAACAGCGCCCTGCCCTCCCCCGCCAACCCTGTCGGACTCCCCCGCTAACCATAAGGAAAACCAACCATGACCCACCGCATCCACAACTTTTGCGCCGGCCCCTGCACCCTGCCGCTCACCGTACTGGAAGAAGCGCGCGCCGAACTGACCGACTTCCAGGGCTGCGGCATGTCCGTGCTGGAAATCAGCCACCGCAGCGCCCGCTTCGAAGCACTGCATAACGAAACCCTCGCCCTTGCCAGCCGCCTCATCGGCGCGCCGGACGACTTCCAGGCACTGCTCCTGCCCGGCGGCGCACACCAACAATTCGACATGATTCCGCTCAACCTGCTCGCCGACGGCGGCAGCGCCGCCTACATCGACAGCGGCGTCTGGGCGGACAAAGCGCTGAAAGAAGCCGAGCGCGTCGGCCAAGCGCAAGCCATCTGGAGCGGGCGCGACGGCGGCTACACCACCCTGCCGGACAGCCTGCCCGCCCTGCCCGCCGACTGCCGCTACCTCTACCTCACCAGCAACGAAACCGTAAACGGCATCCAGTACCGCAGCTATCCCGAAGCCGCCGCGCCGCTGGTGATTGACGCCTCCTCTGACTACTACACCCGCAACGACATCCCGTGGGCGCGCAGCGCCATCGTCTATGGCGGCGTACAAAAAAACCTCGCCCCGGCAGGCATCGCCCTCGTCTTTGTCCGCCGCGACCTGCTCGAAGACCACCCGCGCGTGCCGCGTTTCCTCACCTACGCCGCGCACGCCGCCGCCAACAGCCTCTACAACACCCCGCCCACCTGGCAAATCTACCTGCTGCACAAAGTCATGCAGTGGATTGAAAGCAAAGGCGGCGTCATTCACTTTGACCGCGCCAGCCAGGAAAAATCCGCGCTGCTCTACCAATACCTCGACCAAAGCGACTACTACAGCAACACCATCGCGCCGCAGTACCGCTCGCGCACCAACATCGTCTTCCGCACCCGCAGCGCCGAACTCGATACCCGCTTCTGGCAGGAAGCGGAAAAGAACGGCCTCTCCGGTCTCAAAGGCCACAAAATCGTCGGCGGCATCCGCGCCAGCCTCTACAACGCGCTCGACATCCGCGCCGTGCACGCGCTGATTGACTACATGGACGCCTTCGCGGCGGCAAACCGCTGAATAATAGCGCCCTTCCCCTATGGTGTATTGACAATTGAATCCCCCTCCCCTGCAGGGCGAAGCCCGCAGCGGGGGAGGGTTGGGGAGGGGGTGAGCGGTATTATTGATGACCCAAGATTCCGGTTTTTCACATTTGCCGCCCTCACCCCAACCCCTCTCTCGCTTCGCGAGCTGTCCCAGTCCCATAGGGAGAAGGCTCGTTCGCCGAATTGTCAACACGCTCTAAACCGAGAGACAAAATGACCACCCTGCACATCACCCCCTGCGAACCCGCCGACTGCGACGCCATCGATCGCCTGACCGCCCGCGCCTACGCACCGGGCGGTTTTGCCGCAGACGACCCCTACTTCATTGAAATCCTGAACGTCGCCCAACGCGCGCAACAGGCGCTGGTACTCGTCGCGCGACAAAACGGCGTGCCGGTCGGCACCCTCACCTGCGCCCTGCCCGGCAGCCGTTGGCAAGAAATTGCCCGTGTAAACGAAGCCGAACTGCGCATCCTCGCCGTTACGCCGGAACAGCAGCGGCAAGGCATCGGCAGCGCCCTCATCCGTGCCAGCACCGAATACGCCCGCCATGCCGGATGCACCGCCCTCGTCCTCTCCAGCGCCGCCTGGATGACCGCCGCGCACCGCCTCTACCAACGCCTCGGCTTCCGCCACACCCCGGAACGCGACTGGCAACCGCGCGCCGATGTCCATCTCACCACCTACCGTCTGGAACTGACGCCATGAACCCCTACGAATACCTCCGCCCCCTCCTCTTCCGCCTCGACCCCGAACGCGCCCACAACTGCATCCTCGCCCTGCTGGCGCGAATGCCCGCCCTGATGGCGCGCTACCGCGGCGACAAGCCTGTTGAACTCATGGGATTGACCTTCCCCAACCGCCTCGGCCTCGCCGCCGGGCTGCGCGAGCCGTTCCAGTCCTTCTGGGAACAAGTATTTGCTCGCGCAGCGAGAAAGGGGCTTATCCGCCGAATTGTAAACACGCCCTAATCGCGCAACCCGTAGGCGGAGCCTGTCGCCCTACACCTGCCGCTTGGAACTGCCCCGTGGCACATTCCGGCAACCACAAAAAACCGCCCTTCGGGGCGGTTTCTGCATGGGTGCGTGAGCAGTACTTACTCTTTTACCAGCGTAATCACCACGGTGGTGTCATCGGCGCCCGCTTCGGCAGCGATGAAGTTTTTCCCGTTGAACAGCAGCGTGTCGCCCGCTTGCAGTTCGTGTTTTTCGCTGTCGTTCAGGATGACGGTGATTTTGCCGCTCATCACGCTGAAGACGATGTCTTCGCCCTCGTGGTTGTGCTTGTCGATTTTCTCGCCGTTTTTCAGCGTCTTGCGTACCACGGCGCCGTGGTTGTTGCTAAAGACTTTGCCCTGGTCGGTGAGCACTTTGCCCGCAGGCGCATCGGCGGCGAAGGCGGGCAGAGTCAGGGCGATGAGGGCGGCTGTCAGCAGGGTTTTCATGGAGCTTCTCCGATTGTGAATGGAGCGCTGACTATAGCGCCCCCGCCGCTGTCGTGCAAATGCGATTTCTTCTCAAGTTATGACTTTTGGTTATGCCGCAACGCCCCGCCAATGCACGCTTTTTATGCTATCATCGCGCGGTTTTTCCCCGGCGTCACGGCGCGGTTTTTCCAGAAATCAAGGCTCTGTTTTCATGCTCACCTTCCCCGAATTTAATCCCTATATTTTCAAACTCGGCCCGGTGCATCCGACCTGGTACGGGCTGATGTATGTCATCGGTTTCGGCTGCGCCTATCTGCTCGGCGTGCAGCGCACGAAATCCAATCCGGCGTGGTCGAAGGAGGATGTCAGCGACCTGATGACGTATTTGATGCTCGGCGTGGTGCTGGGCGGACGTATCGGTTATGTGCTGTTTTATGGCATGGGCTACTGGGCGCAGGATTTGTTGTATCCGTTCAAGATTTGGGAAGGCGGGATGTCTTTCCACGGCGGCCTGCTCGGCGTGATGTTTGCGCTGTGGCTGTTTGGCCGCAAGAAGGGCAAGCGTTTTTGGGACGTCAATGACTACGTCGCGCCGATGATTCCGCCGGGGCTGTTCTTTGGCCGCATCGGCAATTTCATCAATGGCGAGCTGTGGGGTCGCCCGACCGATGTGCCGTGGGGCATGGTCTTCCCCGGTACGCACGACGGTATTCCGCGCCACCCGTCGCAGCTTTATGAGGCGGGGCTGGAAGGCATCGTCCTCTTTCTCGCCATCTGGTTTTATTCCGCCAAACCGCGCCGCAGCGGCCAAGTCTCCGGGCTGTTCCTCATTCTTTACGGCGTCTTCCGCTCGCTGGTGGAGCTGGTGCGCCAGCCGGACGGTCAGGTCAATTTCCTCATCGGCGAAATCACCATGGGACAGGCGCTCAGCCTGCCGATGATTCTCCTCGGTCTCTGGCTGATGCTGCGACGGGGGCCGCGTGCAGACGTATCTTGAGCTGCTGCGCCACATCCTCGCGCACGGCACGCCGAAAAGCGACCGCACCGGCACCGGCACCCGCGCCATCTTCGGCTACCAGATGCGCTTTGACCTCGCCCGTGGTTTTCCGCTGCTGACCACCAAGCGGGTGCATTTCAAATCCGTCGCCTATGAACTGCTGTGGTTTTTGCGCGGCGACACCAACGTCCGCTGGTTGCAGCAACACGGCGTTTCCATTTGGGACGAATGGGCGGACGAGAACGGCGACCTCGGCCCCATCTACGGCAAGCAATGGCGCGACTGGGGCGGGCATGACCAAATCGCGCAGGTGCTGCAAACCCTGCTCGATGAACCTGATTCGCGCCGCATGATAGTCTCCGCCTGGAACGTCGGCGAACTGGCGCAGATGGCGCTCGCCCCCTGCCACGCGCTGTTTCAGTTTTACGTCGCGGGCGGCCGCCTCTCCTGCCAACTCTACCAGCGCTCGGCGGACGTCTTCCTCGGCGTACCGTTCAACATCGCCAGTTACGCCCTGCTCATTCACATGATGGCGCAACAGGCCGGTTTACAGCCGGGCGAACTGGTGTGGACGGGCGGCGACGTTCATCTCTATAACAACCACCTCACCCAGGCCGAAACCCAGCTCACCCGCACCCCTTTCCCGCTGCCCACGCTACAACTGCGCCCGGCGCCCGCCATTGACGCCTACCAGTACAGCGACATCACCCTGACCGATTACCAAAGCCACCCGGCCATTCCCGCGCCGGTGGCCGTCTAACCCCTACCGGAGACACCCCTTGCTGCGCCTCATCCGAAACACCTTCTACTTCCTGATCATCATCGGCGTCTTTGGCTGCGTCCTGCTGTTCATGTACGCGCTCAAGCTGGAAAAAGAATACCACCTCGACGACCGCACCCTGGACGGCGCACTGTGGAGCGTCCCGGCGCGCGTCTATGCCCGCCCGCTCGAACTCTACCGTGGCGCGACCCTGACCGCAGACGATCTGGTCAACGAACTGCGCCTGCTGGATTACCGCGAAACCGCCAACCTCAACGACGTCAAACAGTTCCACCGCGACGGCGACACCGTCGAATACTACGCCCAGCCCTTTGCCTTCTGGGACGGCGCCCGCCCGGCGCGGAAAATGCAGGTGCGCTTCGACAAGGACAAAATCACCGACGTACAAAACCTCACCACCCTCGAAGAAGAAGTACTGGAGCGCCTTGACCCGGTACGCATCGCCAGCATCTACCCCGCGCACAAACAGGACCGGGTACTGGTCAACCTCGAAGACGTGCCGCCGGTGCTGGTGGACAGCCTGATCGCCATCGAAGACAAAAACTTCTGGAAACACCCCGGCGTTGACCCGCGCGGCCTCGCCCGCTCCATCTACGTCACCTACATCCAAAAATCCGGCAAACAGGGCGCGAGTACCCTCACCCAACAATTCATCAAAAACCACTACCTGAGCAGCGAGCAGACCGTATCGCGCAAACTCAAAGAAATGCTGATGGCGCTCGTAATCGAATACCACAACGACAAAAAAACCATCCTCGAAGGCTACCTTAACGAAATCTACCTCGGCCAGGACGGCCAGCGCGCCATCCACGGCTTTGGTCTGGCGAGCGAATACTACTTCAACAAAGACCTCAAAGACCTCGGCCTGCACGAAATCGCGATGCTGATTGCGCTGGTGCGCGAGCCCGGTAACGCCGACCCGCGCCGCTTCCCCGACAAGGCACTGGAACGGCGCAACATGATGCTTGATCTCATGCAACAAAACGGCCTCATCAGCGAAGCCGACAAAAAACTCGCACAAAGCCTGCCGCTGGACGTGGTGGACGTTGAAACCCAGCGCGACCGCGTCCGCTTCCCCGCCTTTGTTGACCTCGTTTACCAACAACTGGGAGAACACTACAAACCCGAAGACCTCACCAAAGACGGCCTCAACATCTTCACCACCCTCGACCCGCAAATCCAGCAAAAAACCCAAAAAGCCCTCTCCGGCGCGCTGCCGACGCTGGAAAAACGCAACGGCCTCAAGGGCAACTTCCTGCAAAGCGCCGCCGTCGTCGTCAACACCAGCAACGCCGAAGTGCTGGCCGTCGTCGGCTCCAGGGTCGCCAACGAACAGGGCTACAACCGCGCCCTCTCCTCGCAGCGCAACATCGGCTCCGTCGTCAAACCGATGGTGTACCTCGCCGCGGTCGAATACCCGCAAATCTACACGCTGGCCACCCCGCTTGACGACAGCCCGCTCAACTACAAACAGGGCACAACCACCTGGTCGCCAAAAAACTACGACAAACGCAACCACGGCAAAGTCACCCTGCAAGAATCCCTCATCCGCTCCTACAACATCCCGACCGCCCGCCTCGCCCTCGATGTCGGCATCAAGGACGTCACCGGCACCCTGCAACGCCTCGGCGCGCGCGAAGGCCTGCCGAACTACCCCGCCGTCTCGCTCGGCGCAGTCAGCATGAACGCCTTTGAAGTCGCGCAAATCTACGAAACCTTCGCCAGCGGCGGCTACCTCATCCCGCTGCGCTCCATCCGCGAAATCACCACCCAAGACGGCACCGTCATCAGCCGCTTCGACCTCAAGGCGGTCAAGGCGATCGAGCCGGGGCCGCACTACCTCATCGTCTCCACCATGCAGGAAATCCCGCGCCGGGGGACGGCGACCGCGCTCAAAGAAAAAATCAGCCCCAGCCTCAACATCGCCGCCAAAACCGGCACCACCGACAGCTACCGCGATAGCTGGTTTGCGGGATTCTCCGGCAACCTGCTCTCCGTCGTCTGGGTTGGCAACGACCAGAACAAAATCACCAAACTCACCGGTGGCACCGGCGCCATGCGCGTCTGGATGGACATCATGAAAAACCTGCCGAACGAACCGCTCGAGCTGAAAAAACCCGACGGCATCGTCACCCGCATGGTGGACAAATACAGCGGCGCCCTCGCCGGACAAGGCTGCGCCGGTCGCGCCGCCGAATACGCCTTCATCGCCGGCTCCGAGCCGACCTACTACCAAAGCTGCGCCGCGCCCAAACCGGCCGCGCGCGATGACGACGACGAAGGCGGCGGCGGTACCGGCGTCTTTGACAACAGCGGCGGCCTGCAATGGGAACAACCCGCAGGCGGCGGTGGCGGCCGCAGCAGTGGCCAGCCCGTCAGCGGCTGGGGACAGGGCGGCGGCGGCAGCACCGGCCAACCCGTCTCCGGCTGGGGACCGGGCAACTGACCCACACAAAACGCCGGAAAACCGGCGTTTTTCATGGACGCACCTGGGCCGTTTGCCATTTGAACCCCTTCTCCGTGGGGGACTGGAGCAGCTCGCACGAAGTGCGACAAATCTTTGCTCGCGAAGCGAGAGAAAGGGCTGGGGTGAGGGCAGCAAACATGAAAAACAAACCTCAATTTACAAAGAACACCGCTCACACCACCCTAGGCGCTGTTTACAATTGGCCATAACATAATGATTTCATTAGCAGGTTTGGTTAAGGCCTGTTTACCATTCAGCCGTAAACACGCCCAATCCAATGCGGTTGCGT
>ERZ773060.688-NODE-688-length-10471-cov-6.2596_pt1 | contig 10471 bp, 8 predicted proteins | sample MGYA00580628_ERZ773060 | MGnify/ENA primary metagenome ERZ773060 (study PRJEB29015, sample SAMEA2738019) | human oral metagenome | biome: human oral; feature: human-associated habitat; material: dental | place: China | collected 2045 ... | reverse complement strand
CTACATCCACCGCCTGATCAGCTACATCGGCGCCTACATCGCGGTGCTGGGCGGGGTGGACGCGGTGGTGTTCACCGCGGGCATCGGCGAAAACGCCTCCCTCGTGCGCGGCGAGGCCTCCAAGCGGCTGCGTCACCTCGGCCTGGTCATCGACGAGGAGAAGAACGAGGTGCGCTCCAAAGAATCGCGCGTGATCTCCACCCCCGACTCCCCCGTCACGATCCTCGTGGTCCCCACCAATGAAGAATTGGCCATGGCCCAGGACACCCTGCGCGTCATAGGGGAGTAAAACACCGACCCTCACGGTGGGCGCCGACCTCGTAGGTCGGCGCCCACCGCTGTTCTGCCTGACGGGTGGGTCGGGGGCCACTATCGACCGTCACGGAAGACGCTCACCGGTCACCGAGGTCTGAGGCTTCCCCACGATGCGGTCCTGCTGCCGGGCTCTACGACCACCGCTCCAGCCCTACCCGCGTGAACACCACAGGTGGAGGCCACCAACGACACTCCGGTCTTGTCCGACGCGCTAACTTTGGAGGGTGTCAGCCTGTATTCTGGCCGACACTTCCCCCACTCTTTCGTCAATGGAGGTCCAGGCATGACCTTGCTGACCATCGGCGTGGCGAGCAGCGCGCTGTTCGACCTGACCGAGTCGGAGCGCGTGTTCCGCGAACAAGGCGTTGCCGCCTATCGCGAACACCAGGAGAAGCGCCTCGACCGACCGTTGCCAGCTGGACCCGCGCTACCATTCATCCGACGGCTCCTCGGTCTCAACGACGTGCTGGCCGATGCTGTGGATGTGATCGTGCTGTCTCGCAACAGCGCCGAGTCCGGGCTGCGGGTGATGCGTTCCATCAGTTCGGTCGGGCTGCCCATCACCCGGGCCGTCTTCAGGGAGGGCCGCCCCGCCTTTGAGTTCATGCCCGCGCTGGAGATGTCGCTGTTCCTGTCGGCCAACCATGACGACGTCTCCGAGGCCTTGGCGAGCGGACACCCGGCGGGCACGGTGCTGCGGGGCAGCACGATGCCCGAGGTGGGCAGGGAACTGCGAATCGCCTTCGATTTCGACGGGGTCCTGGCCGACGACTCCTCGGAACGCATGTTCCGTCAGGAAGGCCTGGGACGCTACGCTCAACGTGAGGCCGAACTGGCCGACGTCCCCCTCTCCCCCGGCCCTCTGGCGCCCTTCCTGGCCGGTTTGAACCGCCTCCAGGAGGAGGAGACGGCCCTGTCCTCACAAGATCCCAGCTACGAACCACGGCTGCGCATCTCGCTGGTGACCGCGCGCTCCGCTCCCGCCCACGAACGCGCCGTCAACAGCCTCCACTCCTGGGGCCTCAAGGTCGACGATGCCTTCTTCCTCGGAGGCTTGCCGAAAGCCCCCATCCTGGAGGTGCTGAACCCTCACATGTTCTTCGACGACCAGCGGGACAACCTCGATCGAACCCTGCGTACCCCATCGGTCCACGTGCCCTTCGGCGTGGCCAACGAGGCCAGCACCGGTCCCGCACCACTCACTGAGAACCCACAACGCGCCCGTCGCGCCGCACCGGAGAAGGTCCTCGACTTCACTGCCTGACCGGCGTCGCGGAACACCACCCCGAGCGAGGAAAACGACAAGACGAATGACCTTCAGTTGTGGGAATCCGACGAGGCTCGTACCGCACTTCTCGGCGTGCCCGTGGCGTATTTTCCCCCGCTTGCCCGAGCGGGATAGCGTTGCCCCATGGCACGAGCACTGATCACGGGGGCGACCGCCGGCATAGGCAACGCTTTCGCCAAGGAACTTGCAGCCCGTGGAAACAATCTGGTGCTCGTCGCCCGGGACCGCGATCGTCTCCGCAAGGTCGCCGCGGACCTGTCGGAGGTACACGGGATCGATGTGGAAGTGCTTCCCGCTGACCTGTCCGTCCGCGACGAGGTGATGAAGGTGGCGCAACGGCTCGAATCGGAGACCGATCCCGTCGACATGCTCATCAATAATGCCGGATTCGGACTTCACGCCTCGCTGATCGACGCCTCCCAGATCGAACTCCACGAACGCGCCATGGACGTGATGTGCCTGGCAATGCTGATCCTCGGTGGCGCCGCGGGCCGGGCCATGAAGGCGCGGGGACGAGGCCGGATCGTCAACGTCGCGTCCACTTCGGGGGCGATCTTCACCGGCAACTACTCCGCCATCAAGGCGTGGGCACGCACCTGGTCGACGGGGCTGGCCCTGGAGCTCAGCGGCACCGGCGTCACAGTCACAGCCCTGCTGCCCGGCTGGGTGCGCACCGAGTTCCATCAGCGCGCCGGAATAAGCGCCACGAGCTTGCCGTCATTCGTGTGGATCGACGCCGACGACCTGGTCAGACAGTGCCTGCGGGACGTCGAGAAGGGACGCATCGAATCGGTACCGACGAAACGCTGGAAGGCGTCGTTGTTCATCGCGGATCACGGACCACGGAAGTTCATCCGTTGGTTCTCCCACAAGCTGTCCGCTAGCAGAAGGAAACGCTGAAGACATGGCGAAAGTCCCGAAACCGGGCAGGCACGCCTCCAAACTGAATGCATCCACCCGCCAGGCCGCGCAGATGCTGCTGCTGAAACCGACGATGTGGCGGTTGCTGCGCGTCCACGTCCACGGCAAGGCGAACCTGGAGGACCTGGAGGCACCCTGCGTGGTGTTCGCCAACCACTCCTCCCACCTGGATACCCCCCTGATCTACGGGGCATTGCCGAACCGGATCTCGAAGTACCTGGCGGCGGGCGCTGCGCGCGATTACTTCTACGACAAGTGGTGGAAAGCCGGGCCGATGTCGCTGTTCTTCAACGGCTACCCCATCGATCGGGGCAAGGACCGTGGCAAGGACAACGACTCGAAGAAACGCAACGTCAGGGGTCTGTCAGCCGCACTCCTCGACGCCGGGGTGCCGCTGCTGATCTACCCGGAGGGATCGCGTTCCCGCACGGGCGCGATGGGCCCGTTCAAACCGGGCGTGGCAGCCCTGTGCATCTCCCGGCAGATCCCCGCCGTCCCGATAGCCCTGATCGGCGCACACGCCGCCTGGCCGAGCACCCAGAAGCACCTCCCCAAGGGGCGTCCCATCGTGCACGTCGTGATCGGACGGCCAATGATGCCTCTGCCCGGCGAGATCGCCCACGAATTCAACGAACGGATGCGCCGCCAGGTACTCGAACTTCACGACACCACGGCGCGCGCCTACGGAGCCAGGACCCTCGACGAGTATGCCCGCGTCGCCGCTCTCGGGAAGGCGAAGAAGACCGAGGTCACCGCCCTGGCGGAGGACGCCCGGGCTCGCGCCGACCAGTCGGACCACCAGGAAAACCAGGAGGACCAATGATCGAAGGCGTCAAGCAGCACAAGTGGTGGGGCTGGGGTGAGGATGGCCGCTCATACCACCACGACGACAAACCGAAGTTCGCCCCCTTCGTGAAGAAACTGGTCGGCGTCGACATCAACGCGCCCGTCGCCCCGCTGCCGAAGCTCTCGGACTTGAACGTCCCGCCGTCGCGGCTGGAACCGGGGCTGCGCGACGCGCTGACCGGGATCTCCGGAGCCGAGTATGTGCAGTCCGACGACGAGACCCGCGTCGTCCACGGCCTCGGGAAAGGGGTCCGCGACCTGATGCGGGTGCGCGCCGGCGACTTCGGTCGCCTACCCGACGTGGTGGTCTATCCCGCCAACGAGGACGAGGTGGCGCGGATCGTCGACGCGGTGGTGGCAGCCAATGCGGTCGTGATCCCGTTCGGTGGCGGCTCCAACATCGTCGCCGCTCTGGAGGCCGAACCCGGCGAGCAGCGGCAGGTCGTCTCGGTGAACCTGGGACGGATGAACCGGGTCCTCGCCATCGACGAACGGTCCGGGCTGGCACACATTCAGGCGGGCGTGTTCGGCCCCGACATGGAAGAGCAGCTCCAGGCCCGCGGTTGGACGATGGGGCACCACCCCGACTCGTTCGTGTGGTCGACGCTGGGCGGGTGGATCGCCACCCGCAGCTCCGGCATGCAGTCCGACAAGTACGGCGACATCGCCGACATCTGTCGCGGCCTGCGCATGGTGATGCCCGGCCAGATCCTGTCGCTGCGACCTCTGCCGTCGACGTCCTCCGGCCCGAGCGTGCGCGAGATGGTGCTGGGATCGGAGGGACGCCTGGGGATCATCACCTCCGCCTGGGTGAACGTGCACCGCATTCCCGAGGTCCGGGAAATCCAGGCCTATTTCTTCCCCACCTACGAGGACGGCCTGCAGGCGTGCGAGCAGATCATCTCCTCCGACGCTTCCGTCATGATGGCCCGCGTATCGGATGCCATCGAGACGCAGTACATCATGGCCAACGGGAAACGCTCCTCGAAGCTGTCGTCGCTACTCAGCAAGGGCATCGAGAAGATCATGCTAGCTAAGGGCTGGGATCTGGAACAGATCGCCATGGCCTTCGTCGGTTTCGAAGGGTCCGCGAACCACGTCACCTACGAGAAGGGGCTCATCAGCAAGATCGTGCGCGCCAACGGCGGGCTGGGAGTCGGCAAGGGACCGGGCACCCTCTACGACCAGAAGAAGTACGACACCCCTTACATTCGCGACTTCATGCTGGATCACGGCATGATCTGCGACGTCTCCGAGACCTCCACGCCGTGGCGCTACGCTGCCGAGATTCACACCAAAACCGTCGCCGCTGCCCTGAAGGCCATGGAGGAACGAGGCGTCAGGGGAACAGTGTTTTGCCACCTGTCGCACTCCTACCACTCGGGCGCCTGCCAGTACTTCACCTTCGCCATCGCCGATGACTCCGACGACGCCATGGACACCTACGACGCCGTCAAACGGGCCATCCAGCAGTCGTTCATGGATTGCCACGGAACGGTCTCACACCACCACGGGGTCGGTGAGGAGCACTCGCCCTGGATGGACCAGGACATCTCCCCGGCGGGCGTGTTCATCCAGCGAACGTTGTTCGAGGGAGTAGACCCGGGGCGCAACCTGAACCCCGGCAAGATCGTCCACGAGGGCCGGCCCGGCATCTCGTCGAACTCCCGAGACGCCTGAGGTCGCAACCGGTTTCCTCGCTCCTGAGGTCGGTTGCGTGGGCAGGTAGACATCCTGCCGTCGCACCTGTCGAACCGGGCTACGAGGAGCGAGCTGGTCGTGTCGAAAACCCGAGCGCGGGCATCCGGACACATGCAAGAGTTTTCGCCACAACCAGCTCGCTCACGCTCGTGGAGTAACTCGCCCTGCTGGGTGATGCTCGCAGCTCGGCTCGTTTTGTCACAACCAGCCCGCTCACGCTCGTGGAGCTCAGCTCAGCCGGCTTCGACGGGCGCACCCTCTCACCTCATGTGATGACGTTCGTGAGTCGGTTCAACAGGCAGCCGTCTCGCTCACCCGGACGCGGCCCCGCAATTCTTCGAGCAGCTCCGCAACTCCTCTGGGCGGCGGTTTGACCCGTGGTGGTGGTCTCCCCCGGCATCTCGGGCAGGTGCCCACCCTCCCCTCCCATCCCCGTTGCCGCAGAGCCAACCCCACCTCGTTCGCCACTCGGCAGGGTTCGTTCAGCACGTCGGACCAGCCGTAGCGCAACGTCGTCCACCCGAGGGTGAGCACGGTGCGGTTGTCCCGGAGCCGGTCCTGCGCTGCATCATGGAACTCTCGGCCATCGAGCTCCACCACCAACCCGTGATCGGGATAGGTGCCATCGAACCGAGTCCCTGCAAGCCGCCGGTCCTGACGAACCATGGCAGGTAACCGGTGCGCCCGTTCGACGTGCCAGAGGTAGCGCCACTCCAGGATGCTCTCGATCCCTTTCCCCGCTGTGGAAGCCAGAAGCAACACAGCGGCACGGTGCCTGACGCGCGCAGGTTCCACGAAGGCCTGGATCACCTCGTCAGATGACAGCAGTCCTCTGGAGATCCCGGTGGCCACGGCGTGAATCAGTTCGTCCTCGGTGGCATCGCGGGCATAGTCGACCAAGCTGGTGGCCGGCGGCAGCCGTGGGGGGTTCCCGACCGCAGGACGCTCCCCCACGCGGTACTCAATACTCCATCCCTCGAAGGCAAACCGGACGCGTCGGGATGTTCTCGGCAGCCAGATCACGATACGGCCAGGCTCGCGGCGGGTGATGCCATGGAGATGAGTGGCGGCCTCGGCTCCGGCGACGGCGCCCGCACCGCCACGCAGCAACCCGGACCACAGCAGCGACTCCCACGTGGGCCTCCTGAAGCACAGAATGCCGTGGGCGATGTGCACCCATCCCCTGCCGGTCAGCCCACGGATAACGGCACGGCTCACCCCAGCTGCGGTGAGCTGGGCGGTCGTGAGAACCCCAGCTTGGGTGCGCGCACGACGACAGAGTGGCTCGGGAAGGATGGTTCTGGAGGTCACATCGTCATCATGGGCGGCGAAATCTGCGATTCTCCACGCCACCTCCCACCTGTGGAAAACACCGTCATTTCTACTACCTATTGTCGCATGCGATTACTACGACTTGTAGTTCTTAACGAACGTCAAGAACGCCCAGATGAAACTTTGTACGACATCGCGAAAGATTTTGTATCGTATACGCTACAAAATCTTTCCAAATGACATAATGCGCACACCGGTCAGGGGGCGGAGGAAGACGAAGACAGCGACTCGGCCAGGAGGCGCAGGGCCTCGTCGCGAACCTCGGCGGGCACGTCTAGAAGAAGGTCGGCCATCTCACGGGCCAGGACCACCGATTGCGGATCAGCCGGCTCATAACACCACGCCCGACCGCGACGCTCGCGTCTGGCAAGGCATTTCTTCGCGAGCCGGTCCAGCACCGTCATGACGGTGGTGTAGGCAAGGTCCCGGTCACGTGACAACAGCTCCTGCACGTCGGCAACGGTCAACGGCTCACCGGCCCGCCACAGCAGCACCATGACCTGCTGCTCCAGCTCACCCCGGGATACCATGACGGCATTCTACGGGCGACCGGTTCCTCCCTCTCACAACGCCGCCTGGAAGCGCCCTGGCCGAAAGTCCACAACAAAGCCACCGGGGCATCCTGCCGAATTCTTGAAACATGACATTCCTGCGTAGTAGGTTCCGCTTCATGGACCCGGTCGCAATAGCGCGGTGGCAATTTGGGATCACCACCGTCTACCACTTTCTTTTCGTACCGATCACGATCGCGATGTCGATGCTCGTGGCGGTGCTTCAGACGATCTGGGTGCGCACCGGCAAGGAGCGGTACCTACGGCTGACGAAGTTCTTCGGGAAGCTGTTCCTGATCAACTTCGCCCTGGGGGTGGTGACGGGCATCGTCCAGGAGTTCCAGTTCGGGATGAACTGGTCGGAGTACTCCCGCTTCGTCGGCGACGTCTTCGGTGCGCCCCTGGCCCTGGAGGCCCTGATCGCCTTCTTCCTCGAGTCCACCTTCCTGGGGTTGTGGATCTTCGGCTGGGACAAGCTGCCGAAGAAGATCCACCTGGCCTGCATCTACGCCGCGGCCATCGGCACCATGCTGTCGTCGGTGTTCATCCTGGCCGCGAACTCCTGGATGCAGAACCCGGTGGGCACCAAGTTCAACGCCGAGCTGGGACGCGCCGAGCTCGACGGCGTGAGCGGGTTCCTGGAGGTCCTGACCAATCCGCTGCTGCTGTCCGCGCTGCCGCACGTCATCTTCGCCTCCTACATGGTCGCGGGCGGGTTGATTGCGGGCATCTCCGCCTGGCACCTGGCCAAGCCGGAGGTTTCCGAGGAGGACGCGGCCACCTACCGGTGGGCGACGAAGTTCGGTGCCTGGGTCCTGATCGCCGGTTCCGCCCTCACCTTCTACACCGGTGACGCGCAGGCCAAGGCCATCACGCAGCTCCAACCGTCGAAGATCGCCGCCGCCGAGGGGGCCTTCGAGGACACCGGCGACTTCTCGCTGCTGACCCTGCCCAACGCCGACCAGACCGGCACCGTCGTCGACGTCAAGGTCCCGGCGGTCCTGTCGATCATCGCGGGGGTGCCGCAGATCAAGGGCATCGACACCATCCGCGAGCAGTACGCCCAGAACGGCTACTCGCTGCAGGACGGGTCGCAGACGAAACTCCAGTCCCAGTACGCCGAGCAGCTCGCCGGGAAATACGGCGGACTCAACCCGATCCCGGACGTGAACGCCACCTACTGGTCGTTCCGCATGATGATGGTCTTCGGTGGTCTCGGCCTGCTGATCGGGATCTACCTGCTGTGGGTGATCCGCAAGGGCCGCGCCCCCAAGCCGTCGAAGTTGTGGACGACGCTGATGGCCGCGATGCCGCTGCTGCCGCTGTTCGGGATCTCGTTCGGCTGGATCTTCACCGAGATGGGACGCCAACCCTGGCTGGTGGCGGGCGTCATGCCCACCGAGGCCGGCGTCTCCCCCACCGCGAGCGCGGGCGACGTGTTGTTCTCCCTGATCGTCTACACGCTGCTGTACGGCCTGCTGGCGGTGATCGAGGTCGGCCTGTTCCTCCACTACACGGCCAAGGGTCTGCCCGAGGTGACCGAACCGAAGGTCTCCGACGATCCCGACGCCCCCATGTCCTTCGCGTACTGAGCTGGAGAGTTGACATGCCTCTGCTTGAAACCACCGTCCCGGCGCTCAACGTCGTCTGGTTCCTGCTGATCGCCGTTTTGTGGATCGGCTTCTTCTTCCTGGAGGGCTTCGACTTCGGCGTCGCCATGCTCCTTCCCGTGCTCGGTCGAAACGACAAGGAACGCCGCGTGATGGTCAACACCATCGGCCCCACCTGGGACGGCAACGAGGTGTGGCTGCTGACCGCGGGTGGCGCCACCTTCGCGGCCTTCCCCGGCTGGTACGCCACCTTGTTCTCCGGGCTCTATCTGCCGCTGCTGCTGGTGCTGGTGGGGCTGATCCTGCGCGGGGTGGCGTTCGAGTACCGCTCGAAGCATCCCGACGCCGCGTGGCGCAACATGTTCGACGTCTTCGCCACCTACGGGTCGCTGACGGCGGCTCTGGTGCTGGGCGTCGGGTTCGCGAACTTCGCGATCGGCCTGGCCAACGACGGGAAGCTGTGGAACGGTAGTTTCTTCGGGTTGTTCGGCCCGTTCGCGCTGCTGGGCGGGGTGCTGTTCGTCGCCCTGTTCCTGATCCACGGCGCCACCTTCCTGGTGCTGAAGTCGCGCGGCGAGATCCACGACCGCGCCCGCGGGTTCGTGCGCACCTGGGGTTGGCCGGTCGTCGGGCTGCTGGCGGTCTTCGTGGTCTGCCAGCACGTCTTCTGGCCCGCAGCCTCCGAGTTCGGGAACCTTGCCGCGATCGGATGGGTCACGGCCGCGGTCGCCGTGGTCTCACTGACCGCGTCGGTGTTCATGACCGTCCACCGGGAACGGGAGGGCTGGGGCTTCGTGCTGGGTGGCCTGTCCATCCTCGCGATGGTCGCGGGACTGTTCGTGCGGATGTACGGGAACCTGGGTTTCGCGCAGGACGAGTCGCAGCCGGTGGCGGCCCGCCTCAACATCCTCACCGCCGCCAGCTCCGAGACGACCCTGACGATCATGACCTGGGCGGCCGTGATCTTCGTGCCCATCGTGCTGGCCTACCAGGCGTGGAGCTACTGGGTGTTCAGCAAGCGCATCAGCACCAAGAACATCCCCGACAAGATCGTCTACTGATCTCCTGCCCACCCCTATCCTTGTCCGCATGCCCGGACCCGTGGAGCCCAGACTCCTGAAACGCGCCGAGGCGACCAGGAACTACCTGGTCGCCTCGGTTCTCGTCGGCATCCTGACCTCGGGGCTGGTGATCGCGCAGGCGTGGCTGCTGGCGCGCGCCGTCGCGATCGTCCTCACCTACCGGGCGCTGCCCGACGACTGGCTGCCCAGCCTGGCGCTGCTGCTCGCGATCTTCGCGGCGCGTGGCCTGCTGGCCTGGGTCAACTCGGTGCTGGCACACCGCTCCGCGGCGGCTGTGAAATCACGGCTGCGACGCGATGTGCTCGCCGCCCACCTGATCCGCCCGGTGGCCTCCTCGGCGACGCTGACGAAGGTCACCACCACCGGTCTCGACGCGCTGGACGGCTACTTCTCCAAGTACCTGCCGCAGCTCGGATTGGCGGCGAGCGTGCCCTTCCTGGTCGGTGGGGTGCTGCTGCTGGCCGACTGGCCGAGCGCCCTCATCGTCGCGTTCACGCTGCCGCTGGTGCCCGTCTTCATGGCCCTGATCGGCTGGACCACGCAGGCCGCGACCCGCCGCGCCTTCACGCGCGCCGACACACTGGCCAACCACTTCGCCGACCTCATCCAGGGCCTACCGACCCTCCAGGCCTTCGCGCGCGCCCGGGCCCAGCGCAGGGGCCTGGAGATCACGGAGGAACGGTTCCGCGGCCAGACCCTCAAGGTTCTCTACACCGCTTTCCTGTCCTCGTTCGCGCTGGAACTGCTGGCGTCGCTGTCAGTGGCCCTGGTCGCGGTGACGGTGGGGTTCCGGCTCGCCGGCGGCGAGATGCCCTTCGAGACCGC
>ERZ773060.684-NODE-684-length-10506-cov-3.29241_pt1 | contig 10506 bp, 10 predicted proteins | sample MGYA00580628_ERZ773060 | MGnify/ENA primary metagenome ERZ773060 (study PRJEB29015, sample SAMEA2738019) | human oral metagenome | biome: human oral; feature: human-associated habitat; material: dental | place: China | collected 2045 ... | reverse complement strand
ATAAATAAAAAAAATAATACAATATTCATTAACAGTATTTTTATCAAAAAGATATTTCGCACATCTTTTTGTTTCACTTCATCAGGTATTTCCTCTTTTATTTTTTTCAATTTTAAATAACTGTAAGTCATTAATGCTACTTTTAAGACAATATATATAAGAATATTAAATATTGTGATTACAACAAAAATAATTAATTCTGTTATCACATTGCTAAAAATTTCATCTTGCATTTTTAATTTTAAATAAACAATTATAGATAATTCTGGTAACAATGAAATTAATAACCAACTAAATTTTTCTGTTGCAGTCAATTGCTTATCCATAATTCACCTTCCAACAATTAATATAAATTAACTTTCTCTAAGTGCTAGTGGCATTGTGAAGTACAGCGACTTATCATTGTCTTCATCTTTTACAATTACTGAACTTTTATTATTTAACAGTTCCAGTACAGTTACTTTTCCTTCAATTGTGGAAATATAATCAAGTAAAAATCTTACGTTTAATGAAATCTTTAAATCTCCACCTTCCTGAATTGTTACAATTTCTTCTTTTATCTGTGCATTTTCACTTGTTCCAGTAAGCAATAGCTTGTTATTGGCAAAATTAAATATTCCGCCATTTTTAGCTTCTTTGTTATCCCTAACAAATATAGCCGTTCTTCTTAGCACCGATAAAAAATCCTTTGTATTTAGTAATATTTTTTTATTATGTTGTGAGTTATTTAAAATTGATTTGTAATCTGGAAATTGTAAATCAATTGTACGCGTCAATATTTCTACATTTGAAAATTGGAAAAATACTTTTGAACCATCTGATTTTACTGTAATATTTTCCTCATCAATAAGTTTCATAATTTTTATTAGTCCATCTATTGTTTTTAATGGAATACTTAAACTAAGATTTTCCTTCCCTTTCTGAGCATCATCCAAATTTTCCTCAATATATGTCAATCTGTATGTATCGGATGAGATGAGTTTTAACTTGTCTTCCTCTATTTCCATTCTAATACAGTTTACAGCAAGATTTTCCGGGTTTGGAGAAGCCGAAATTTTTACATTTTCAATATCATTTAATAACTTTTCTTTTTCAAAGACATATTCAACTCCATTTTCCAGTTTTGACTGAACTGGGAAATTTTCTGAATCATATAAAGAAAATTCAGTGTTTGTTGAACTTGCTTTAATTACTAATTTTCCATTTTCTTCAATCAATGTAATTTTTTCATCAGAAATTTGTTTCAAAAATTCTTCGATTAATTTGTGTTTTATAACAATTTTTCCTTCTTCTTCAATTTGAGCTTCTATTTCAGTATTTATAGATAACTCTAAATCTGTTCCACGTAAAATTGCCTTTCCTTCGTGTGTTTCAATATAAATTCCAGAAAGGACTTCTCTTATTTTATTTTCAGTTACTGCATTTTCAACTATAGTTATAGCTTTTAATAATGATTTTCTATCTACAATTATATGTAACATACTCTTAACTCTCCTTTACAGTATATCCTTATATTCTTCCAAATGTTCTTTTAATTTTGTTATAGCCTTTTTTTCTATTTGTCTAACTCTTTCACGAGTAATTCCCATTTGTTCTCCAATTTCCTTTAATGTATGAATCTTGTTGTCATACAGTCCATAACGATATTCAAGAATCATTCTTTCACGCTTATTCAAAACTTTTTCAAGTAAATCTTTCATTTCGATAAGCTGATCTTCTTTTATTATTTTATCCTCAACATCATCATTTTTCCCAATGATATCTTCCAAATAAATGTTATCACCTATTGTTTCATTTAATGACATTATATCCTGAAATTCACCTAAAAGCAAGATAACCTTACTTTCCTTCAAATCAACTTCCTTTGCAATATATTCTGTCGATGGAGCTTCACCATGAATGGCAGTATAATCTTTTATGACTTTATTTACTTTTGACAATTGCTCGTACTTATAAGACGGTATTCTTATATCACGTCCTATATTAATGATAGCCTTTTTTATCGACTGTTTTATCCACCATACTGCATATGTGCTAAACCTATGACCTTTTTCATAGTCAAACTTATTTATAGCCTTTATTAGTCCAATATTACCTTCACTAATTAAATCAATCAGAGGAAGTCCATTTCCAAGAGATTTTTTAGCTGTACTTATTACCAGTCTTAAATTTGATAAAATTAACAATTGCCTTGCCTGTTCGTCATTATCTTCCCTAATTCGTTTTAACAGTTCGTATTCTTCTTCCTTTGAGAGTAAATCAAATTTTTGAATATCACTTAAATATAACGACATTAAGTTTAAGTTGTTATCTTCCATTACCTCACTCCAATTTTATTTTTTGTATAATTTTTTAATTTATTTTTAATTTAAAAATTCTGATTTTAAATCTCTACTCATAAATGTAGATTCCAATTCTGAAACTGGCTTCCCATCGTATATTACTTCGTAAAGTGCTGTAAAAATTGGTGCTTTCAGATTATTTTCCTTTATAATTTTATAAAGAGCCTTTATTGTTTCTGCACCTTCTGACACCATATTCATATGAGAAACTATATCTTCAATTTTTTCACCTTGTCCCAGCTTTTCCCCCACAAATCTATTTCTACTGTGTTTACTCGTACAAGTTACAATAATATCTCCAAGCCCTGATAATCCCATAAATGTTTTAGGATTGGCATTGTAGTATTTTGCAATTTCAAACATTTCATTAATTCCTCGAGTTATAAGAGCAGCCTTTGTATTATCTCCATAACCCATTCCATCAGCAATTCCTGCCGCAATTGCAAGACAATTCTTTAATGCTCCGGCAAGTTCAGCTCCCATAAGGTCTGTTCCTGTGTAAACTCTGAAATAAAGATTACTAAATGTAGTTTGTACCGTTTTGGCTGCTTCTTCATTTTCAGATACAGAAAGTATGGCAGATGGCAATTTTTGAGCCACTTCTTCAGCGTGTGTAGGTCCTGCCAGCAGAACATAATTATATGGCTTGTTTCCAAGCTCTTCAGCCACTATTTCAGAAATTCTCTTTTTAGTAGCAATTTCTAGCCCTTTTGCAACATTTACCAATATTATATTATAATTTAAAAAATTTTTCAATCTTTTTAAAATTGCTCTTAAAAATTGTGTAGGAGTCGCTAATAAAAGAATGTCAATTTTTCCATATTTTTCAGAATTTTCAAGAACATCTGCATAATCATCCACAACATTAAGACTGTCTGGTAATTTTATATTGGGTAAAAATTTTGGATTTTCCTTTGTATCACGAATTACTTTTCTCACTTCTTCATTATGCTCCCATAAATAGACTTTATGTCCATTTTCTACTAATAATTTTGAAAGACAAGTTCCCCAGCTTCCACCACCAATAACCAATATATTTTTCATCATCATCCCTTCCTTTCCTATTCTTTATTCTTTAAACTGAATTTAGATTCTGTTCCATTTTTTAATCTTTCAATATTGCTTCTATGTTTTACTACAATCAAGATTGCTATTAAAATTCCTAAAATAACATATATCGTTTGCTGATACAAAAAATATATAAAAATTGGAAGTGATATAGCCGCTAAAATAGAAGATAATGAAACGTATTTTGAAACTGCAAAAACCACAAAAAATACAATTGCAGCAAACAATATCGCTTTTGGCACTAAAATCAGAAATACTCCAAGTGTCGTTGCAACAGCCTTCCCACCTTTAAAATTCATAAAAATAGAAAAAACATGACCTAAAATTGCACAGATTCCAACTAGTACATAATCAAAATTTGAAATTTTTGTCAAATTTTCAAAAAAATCAACTTTTAATAAGATTGCTGTCAATGTTGGAACTAATCCTTTAGAAACATCTAAAATTAATGTCAAAATACCTAATTTCGCTCCCAAAACACGTGCAGCATTTGTTGAGCCGGTATTCCTGCTCCCATGCTCACGAATATCTATCCCTTTAAACACTTTTCCTATCCAAAGTGCATTTGGCACACTTCCTAAAATATATGCCAGTGCCATTAATAAAATAGTAATCATTTTTTATCCCTCTTTATTTCAATAAATTTTATTATTTATCGCTATTTACATCTTCATCTGTTTCCTTATATTCCAGTAGATGATTTTGATTTTCTATCATTTTGTCAAAAAACTTTTTCTCCTTATACAAGAAAATTAACAATATCAAGAAAAATATCAAATCAGTAAATGGCTGTGCAAGCCATACACCGTCTAACTTCCAAATATTCGAAAAAGTTATGACAACTAACAGAAATATAACAACTTGTCTTAATAAATTTAATATAACTGAATATTTTGAACGTCCCGTTGCTTGAAAATAATTTGGCACAGTTATTCCAAAAGATGAAATTATTACAAGTGAAAAATATATTCTAATAGCTTTAACTCCCTCTCTCAAAGCTTCAGGCGTACTTTTTTCATTAAAGAATAAAATTAACTCTTTAGGCAGAAGCATTACAATTGTCCAAAAGATGAAAGATAATACAACTCCTACATTTATAGCTGTCATTAATGATTTTTTCACTCTTATAAAATTTTGAGCACCATAATTAAATCCAATTATTGGCTGAACAGCCTGAGAAACTGAATAGACACTCATCGTCATAATTGGCAAATATGAATTTATAATTGTCATAACCGCTACACCATAAGTTCCGCCATAAGTGTCTACAATTTTATTTGTTACAAGTCCTACTCCCGAACTTGCAGCTTGTAATAAAAATGGCGACATTCCTATTGAAAAAATATCTTTTACTATTTTTGAGTCTAATTTCATTTTTGAAAATTTTATTGTAATAATGCTTTCTTCTTCCAATTTAAATCCAAACATATCAATTTTAAATGGTAATTTCCCAGCAATCAGAAACCAAAGTACAAATATCGCAGATAACACATTTCCAATTAATGTTGCATAAGCAGTTCCTTCAATTCCAGTATGCATAATCATTACAGCCACATAATCCAAAGCAATATTTACAACTGCACCAATCAGCATTGAAAACATCGCAACTCGTGGTGCTCCAGCCGCATTTAACACATTTGTCAATCCAAATGAATAAAACAAAGGCAAGATTGCTAGTAATATTATTTCCAGATAAGCCCTTGCATATGGCAATGTCTCATTATTAGCACCTGAATATCGTAAAACTGTGTTAATATTCAATATTAAAAGTACATACAGCGAAAGTCCTAAAATAGTAAATAAGGTTACTGCATTTCCCAATATTTTCTTAGCTTCTCCTTTTTTTCCCTGTCCAAGCCGAATTGAAATGATAGTTCCAGCTCCAACTCCTATGAACATTGAAAAGGCAATAATCAGCATAACAATATAAAAAGCAATTCCTGCACCAGCAAGTGCTTTTTCACTAATCTTTCCAACAAAGAACCTGTCAACAATATTATACAAAACAACTGCCGCAGATCCAATAAGTGTTGGTATGAAATATTTTACAAATAATTTCAAAATAGAACCTTTTAACAGTTCTTCACGTTTTTTTTCCATATTTTTTCCTTTTTGTAAAGTTAATCTCTATTTTCTAACAAATAATCAGCAATTTTTTCCAAAACTCCAAAATTACCTAGTTTTTCTCTCTCTTTTTTCAATTCTAAAACAACATTTTCCTTATTTTTTTCCATAATTTCCATTTCTTCAAACAGCTTTTCCGCCGAAAAATCTTCCTGCAGCAATTCTTTAAAAATTTCTTTATTTGCATTTAGATTAGTAAGCGTTATATATTTTATTTTGACTATCTTTCTTGCAATAAAAGCGTTAATTTTAGATGTTTTGTAAACTACAATCACAGGCAGTCCCATAAGCGATATTTCAAAAGTTACTGTTCCCGAAGTTGCTATCGCATATTTACAATCTTTACGAATGTTTTTTATTTCATCAAAAGTTATTTCCAAATTTAGAATTTTATGAACATCAATTTCGTATTTTTTCTCAAAATTATGTATATATTTTATATGATCCTTGCTTGCCAGCTTCATTAAAAATTTCTCATTTTTAACTTTTTCATTTCTAACCAGTTCCATAATTACTGGCAAAAATTTTTCAATTTCCTGTCGTCTGCTTCCTGGAAGAAGCAATATTTTTTCTCCCAGCTTATCAGAAAATTCATATTTGTCAACAAATGGGTTTCCAAAATACTCTACTTTGAGTCCTTTTGATTCATTTTTTTTCAAAGTATTGTCATAATATGCCTTTTCAAAAGGAAAAATTACAATAACATCATCAAATTTCTTTAATTTCTCAATTCGTTTTTTCCCCCAAGCCCATACTTTAGGGGGAATATAATAAACCATTCTCAAATTCTGCAGTTCTTTTTCCAAAATTTTCTTTTTCAATAATTCAAAAAATTTCAGGTTAAATCCTCCAAAATCAACAAAAATAACAGCTTCTATTCCATTTTCCTTGATAAATTCTAAATATTCATGGGCTTTTTCCATAAAATAACTGTACTTTTTCAAAGCCTCTACAAATCCCATAACATCATTATTTTTAATATGATTTACTGCCTTAACTCCAGCCTCTATCGATTTATCTCCAACCACACCAAAAAACTCAACATTTTTATCTTTTTTTCGCATTTCTTCCACAATGTATGAAGCGTGTAAATCTCCAGACATTTCACCGCAGGAAATAAAGATTTTTTTCTTTTTTTGAGATTTTACTATTGATAAATCATTGTTTTTTTCTTTTATTATATCATTTTTATTATTTATCATTTTTAGCCTTTTTTATATTCTTTAATTTACTTACTTAAAACTGCTTTACAAATTTTTCAAACATTTATTTTATATATTTTGCAGACAACAATATAGATATTTGAATAGATTTTAACAATAAAAACTAAATAAAATACCAGTATTTATAATTTTTTTTGAGTTTAATTTTAAAAAATAGTTTTACAAAAAAACTTTTAAATCTTAATTCCTTTTATAAAAATTTTATTTTTGTTTGCAAATTTTATAACTTCCTCTTTATCAATAAACAGCATTTTATCAGCTTCGATTATAATTCCACGTCCATTAATTTCTACAACTTTTTTTATCGTTTCCAGACCAATTGTTGGAATATCTATACGATAATCCTGATGATGCCTTGCCATTTTCACTACAATGCAGTTTTTTCCAGCCAGTTCCCCGCCACGTAAAATTGCCTTATCAGTACCTTCCACTCCTTCAAGAGCAATGACCGACTCATCTTTTACAACAACTGTTTGTCCTGCATCAATGTCGGTAAGCATCCTTGCAGCTTCAATTCCGATTTCTATTGTTTTTTCCTCATTTTTACTTGGTAAAACTTTTGTATATGTTTCATTTCCTGCAATATACTCGTCCATTAGATAATTTTGAGGCAGAACTTCGATATTTTCTGATTCAATGTAATCAATTATTGCCTTTAAAATATTTTTATCTTTTTTATTTTTTGTAGATAATAATATCTTAGTAGCTGTCAAGTCAAACTTTAAATTTGAAAATATCAAATTTTTTTCAACTTTTCCAAGCATTATTAAATGCTTTATGCCGTTTTTCTTAAAATATGAGATTATTTTCCCAACTTGAGCAACGCTGTATTTCACAGAATTTTTATGCTCTTTTACACTTTCTTCCACACTTTCAAATAGATAAACTGAAAATGGTTCAATCCCTTTCAAAATACATTGATTCAAAAATAATTCAGGCAATTTCCCATTTCCAGCAATCAAACCTACTTTTTCCATTATCTCTTTTTCCTCTTAAAAATATCTATATTAAAAAATTAACTCAAAATAAAATAGAGATTATTTTGAGAAATTTTACATTTTAAGTTTTTATTTTTTATCTTGTTATACCTCTTTTACTTTTTCTTATAAAATTAACAAGATTTTGTGCTTCTTCGTATTGTCCGTAATCACGTTCAACAATTTGAAGCGCTTCTTCCAGTTTCAGTTTTTTCTTAAATATAATTTTATACAACTCTCTTAGCCTTTTTATCTGCTCTTCCGAAAAACCTCTACGTTGAAGTCCTACAATATTGATATATACAGCTCTTGCCTTATTCCCTTCAGATAGCATATATGGAACAACATCCTGATTTACAGCCGAACAACCACCTATCATTGCGTGCCGCCCAACTCTTGTAAACTGATGCACAGCAGTAAGTCCACCTACCACCGCATAATCTTCCACTTCAACATGTCCAGCAAAAGTCGCAGCATTTGCCAGTACACAGTTATCTCCAATTATACAATCGTGAGCAATATGAACATAGGCCATTACAAGCGTATTATTTCCAATTCTTGTTTCATATTTATCAGTAGTTCCACGGTGAATTGTAACGAATTCACGAATTTTATTGTTATTTCCAATAACAACTCTCGTTTTTTCTCCAGCAAACTTCAAATCTTGCGGATCTTTCCCTATTGAAGCAAAAGAAAAAATATAATTATTTTCACCAATTATTGTTTCTCCTTCAATTACAACATGCGATTCTACAATAGTTCCATTTCCGATTATTACTTCTGGCCCTATAATCGAATAAGGACCTATCTTTACATTTTCTCCAAGTTTAGCATTTGGATCAACAATTGCCGTTGGATGTATATTTAAACTCATAATTATTATACCTCATTCTTTTATTTTGAATTACTTAAAATCCGAATTTTAAAATTAAATAGAACTTCTAAAAAATCGAACTAAATAACTTTCATACTACCCAAACAACAGTTTTGTTTCATTTAAAAAATCCAATTTTAAAGTAGTTTGAGCATTATCTAATTATAAATCCTGTACTGAAAATTTCAAGTCAGCTTCACTTACAACTGTACCATCAACAACACATCTTCCACGTGCAACTATTACATTACTTTTAACTTTTATTTTTTCTACTTCCAATCTTAACTGATCTCCTGGAACAACAGCTCTTCTAAATTTACATTTGTCAATTGACATAAATAAAGGTATTTTTCCTGGTTCCAACATTAGCAATCCTACAGCCTGTGCCAATGCTTCTATTTGTAAAACTCCTGGCATTACAGGTTTTCCTGGAAAGTGTCCTTGGAAAAATTCTTCATTCATTGTAACATTCTTTATCGCTACCAAAGAATCTGTCCCATTTTTTTCAATAACTCTATCTACTAGTAAAAATGGATATCTATGTGGTAATATTTTCATAATATCCTCTATATTCATAATTGTTTCATTTGATGCCATATTTTCTATTCCTCCAATTTATATTTTTATTTATTTCAAAATTTCTATTTAAAATCAAACCAGCAAATATTCTGAAAATTATTAATTTTTAGTATTTTCATTAAAGATTTTAATTTATTTGATTTAATTTCAATATTTTCAGTAAAATTTTACATATACATTATATTTGATTTTTATCGAAATTACAAGTGTTTTTTATGTTTTTTATAAATATTTTTTTGCAATCATCTCAGTTAATCTCGAATTTACATAGTGTCCAGCTTTTATTGCAATAATGTGAGTCTTTATAGGCGTTCCCAAAACATATAAATCTCCAATTATATCAAGAATTTTATGTCTTACAAACTCATCAGAGTATCTCAACCCTTCTGGATTTAATGGACCATCTGCACCTACTACCACAGCATTTTCCAAACTTCCTCCTAGTGCTAAGTTATTCTTTTTAAGAAAATCTATTTCATAATCAAATGCAAAAGTTCTACATTTTGCAATATTTTCTATATAATTTTCTAAATTTACTTCAAGCTCATAATACTGTGATTTCAAAAAACTATGATTAAAATCAATCGTATAAGATATTTTAAACCCATCATAAGGCAATGCCATCACATATTTCCCTGCCTTTTCATCTGAAAATATAACAGGCTCCGTAATCACAACAGGCTCTATTTCCTCATTCAGCTCTACAATTCCAGCTTCTAGCAATTTTTCAACAAATCCAATTGAACTTCCATCCAAAATAGGTAATTCGTTCCCTGAGATTTCAACTAAAATATCTGTTACTCCTGTGATTGAAAGTGATGATAAAAAATGCTCAATTGTATGAACTTTCACATCATCTTCATTCCTAATGTTTGTTCCTCTTTCCAAATCAAATAAATTTCTATAATCAACCTTTATAACATTATTTTTCCCACTTACATCTATTCTTTTAAAAATAATTCCTCTTTCATTATTATTTTCACTAGGTTTCAAAGTTAATTTTATTTCTTCTCCCTTATGAAGTCCAATTCCTGATATTTCAATAGTATTTTTTATAGTTTTTCTTTTCATTTTCCAATTTCCTCCATTTCCTAGAATTTTAATTTATATCTAGTTTTGTTATTTATAGAATATTTTTCTTTTCAGTAGATATTATATCATAAATTTAAATATTTTTCTTTTATTATTTTGTAAATTTATAAATATCTTATTGACGTATTACTTATTCTGTATCTAAATTTATCAAATATATCGAAAAGGTTACTATAGTTTTTATATTATTATATAAAATCGTATGTCCGATAATATATAATTGTGTT